>Ga0334898_1001977_pt1 | contig 20367 bp, 17 predicted proteins | sample GraSluR3_MG_10_FD_207228 | JGI IMG/M metagenome (GOLD analysis project Ga0334898, IMG submission 207228) | Sludge microbial communities from methane-producing bioreactor in Wageningen University, Netherlands - Granular Sludge_3_08-R3 | ecosystem: Engineered > Bioreactor > Anaerobic >... | reverse complement strand
CAAAGTTGTTTTTTTCTCGGTAATCGTTGAAAACCAACACATCTTTTTTTAGCAATTCTATCAATTCGTATTTTAATAATTTTTCCATTCAAATCAACTCCTTACTAAAAACCATATTTGAAAAATCAATAAAAAAATTAGGATATTTTTTATTACAAAAATCATACCACCTTTGAATTATATGACATTTTTCAGCTTGGATTAACTTTAATAATTTTGTTTTTTGATTTTCTTTGGATTTTTTCATTTTTACAACGCCTCCTTTTTAAAATTTTTAATATTTTTTATCTCTTTTTCTACTATCTATTATACACAAAAATCGCCATTTGTCAATTTTTTTTTTTTATCTTTTTTATTTAACGGAATATGAGTATAATTTTATCTTTTTCTTGGCATTTCAAAATTACTGTTTTTACTACTTTTATAATTCATATAACTATTAACTAACTCTCTTCTCCAATAATTAAGTTGTTCCCAATTATCTCTTAAATTATTTCTATCGCCTTCCGATATTTCTTCCCTCATTTTTTCCTCAATTTCTTTTATTCGTTTATTTACTTTTTGCAATTCTTTATTAGCCTGTTTCATTTTATTTTTATTTTGTGCTTCTTCTTGAGGTAAACTTCTTAATGTTTCTTTATCTAAACTTCTTGCTTCTTTATTCCATTCATTTTCTAATCTTTTTTGTTTGCTCGGATAATATCTATCTAAAGTATCGGCATTTCTTAAAAATGCTCGCCATTCAAATTCAGGTATTTTGCCTTGATAAAAATCTTTTGTTTGAATTAATGCTTTTCTTAAATTATTCATACCTTTTATATTAAAACCTGCTAATTGTGATCCGTATAAGAATATATGTTGCGATACATCAAATACATCTCCCATATCTTCTATACTTTTTATATCTTTCCACGCTTTATGCGTTGGTTTAATAACCGTATCTAAAAATGTTCTGCCCTCCATAACGGCGCTTACGCCCGGAAACATTCTTGCGCCTGTTTCTAAAGCATTTATAACAACTTCTTCCGGTTCATCAGGCATTCTGAAAGCATTACTAATAATATTTTCAACAACTGCGAAAGCCGCAAACAAAACAGCTGTTCTTAATAAACTTATTCCTTTACTATCTGTTTTTAGGTTTTTAAATATATCAAGGTCTAATGTAACTTCTTCGGATTTAAGGTCAGCTAATAATTTGCTTTTATCTATATCTTTGTTTCGCATTCTGTTTGCTTCTTCATAACCTACATTTAAAACTTTATTTAGTGAGTTTGTAAATATAGCAACCCAATTAAAAAATTCACTGCCACTTTTTTGATACGCAGCCAAATTCATAGGGTCGCCCATAGGTTGAGTTCTTGAAACTACATCTTCTGCAATTAAAATAGCATTATCCATAGCAATTTTAAATTGTCTTGGGTTATTAAAGTTATAACCTAATTCTTTTTGATAAAAATTTAAAACTTCTTCTTTCATAGTTTCGGCAGTTGTAAGAACAGTTATTTTATCAAACATAGTAACCAGAAACATAAGTTTATCTTTCCAGCCAGTTTTACCAAAATATCTGTTTAAAATACTATCTCCCTGCCGTAAAGATTTTTCATAAAATTCAAGCCACATCGTCCTCCTTTCTAACCTTTCTCTTATAACCGGTGAAACTGCAGACCAAAATTCGCCTATACTTTTTATTTTATCTGGTTCAATTTCAAGCATATCTTTGACAAATTTGCTATCATTTTCCCTAACCATAAAACTCATTACTCTGCCAAAACTTTTTAAAAATGTAGTAGGGCTTTGATAATAAAGAGCCGGAAATGCTGATAAAGTTTGTTTAAAAGGAGTAATAACATTATAAAACGATAAAACCGCTGTTGCTAAATTACCTCTTAATTTTCTTGAAAGTTTTATGCCCCAGTCCATATTCATATCAAGACCAGCAACCATAGATTTATAATGATTGTTAATATATTTATAAATTTTTGCACCTTTTTTACCATATTTATTTTCAAGTGCTTTTTTAAATGCGGGATTATAAACAATTTTATTTACATCAGAAACAATTTCGGCGAAACCGATATATCTTGAAGAGTCTCTTGTATAATTAGAATTAATACTCCATATATCAAGGTTAATAGGATTTTTAGCACCTACTCTTTTTATTAAATTGCCAAAATTTACTCCTGCTTTTGTGTAGTTGCTAAACTTCATCATTTCTTCAATAACTTTATTCATTTGTTGTATATTAGATAAATCTTCGCCAAACACTTGAATAGGAACATAAAAAGGTTGTTTAGGCAATTTATAACCGTTTATTGCTTCAAAAACTTCTGCAATATCATTATGATATTTTTCAAAATGTTCCCATACACCTTCAGCAAATTCCCTTATTACAGGATATTTGCTTTTCACTAAATCTTGAATATTTTCAATATTCTTTTCTGCTAATTCAATTTGTTGTTTAGTAACTTCGTCTCTATTTTCTAATTTATAATCAATAATTGCTTTTTCTTTTTCGTATTTATCTTTTGATATTTCTCCTGCTTTATACTGCTTTTCTAAATTATGTTTATTTTCTTTTAACTCTTGAAATATAGTTGATAATTCGCTAAATTTTATATGACTATCAATTGCGGTTTTTTCTTTTATTTTGCCACCGCCATATATAAGGTGTGTCTTGTTATACGGATTAAAACTATTAACATAAATACCCAATAAATCATTTTCAGATAATTTGTGTGTAACTTTACCTTTTACACCAAAATCAAATTCAACAAGTATGTTTCTAATTCCTATATCTCTATCTTTCATTTTAGTTCTTTTAATTATATCGTGAAAATCATCATTATATTTATGTTTAATCGCTAACATTTTTCTATTGCCGTCAATCAATCTTTTCATCATAAGATTAGATAAAGTTTTTCCGATGTATCTTTCATTAATGATTATTCTCGGCAACATAGTTGATAATATATAATCATCTATTAAAAACTTTTTTTCTTTTGCCTTTTCAAATATATTTTTAAAAAGATTTCTTATACCGTCCATTTCTGAAACTAAACCAGTAACATTTTCTCCCGCTATAGAACCGATATCATCTAAAACAACCTTTTCTAAATTTTCTATAAATTTACCTCTTTCATCTTTTATAGCAAGATTATTGCTTTTTAATGCTTTTTCTAAAAAGTTTATAGTGTTTTTCAAAACTTCTAATTCTTCAAGTGATAAATCTTTTAAAGGTTTTTTATCTATTCTTTTTAAATCTTCAATTTCTTTCGGTGATAAATCTAAAATTGATTTAAACGCTTCAAGTTCTTCTTTATAAAGTTCGGACTTAACTTTATTTAATTCTTCATATAAACTCATTATTTCGTTAGTTTCTAATTTGGTTTCCTCAAATTTTAATAATTCAATCAATTCGTCATTATGTTTAATAACATTACCAACTTTTTTAAGTAAAGTGTCTGTAATTTGTTTCAACTTTTCTTCGGGCAAATCTGTCTTTAATTTTTCTAAACCTTTAAAAATATCATTTAACCTACCTTTAGTTATATCTTCTAAATTAGTATCAGTAAGTTTGTTTTTAATTTTTGATATTTGATTTAATATTTTTGTTTGAGTATCTTTTTCAAGTTCCGATAAACTATTTTCTATTTCTTTAACTCGGTCTAAAGTAAGTTTAAGATTATTAGTTTTTTCTCTTTTTAAATCTGTCATTTTAACTGGGTCATAAGCATTTATAAAATTATCAAACTTTTCTATCCATTTTAAATTGTCAAACCGTTCATTTGTTAAAGGGTTTTTAAATATCTTTATTTTGTCTTGTGGGTCTTTATACTTCTTAAAAGTTTTTTTCATTTCTTTAATAGTTTTGCTTTTATTTTTTTCGTTCAATCTATCAACAATATTTTTTAAAGTGCCTTTAGGTTTTAATAAATCAAAAGAATGAATCGCACTCACTTTATTTAATAACAACCTTTTTTCGCTTGGACTAACCGCTTTATCGGATTTTATAAAATCGCTAATTTCTTTTTTTATTGCTTTTAATTGTATAGATTGTTCCCCTAAATCCGTTGAGTTATTTAAAGTGTTTCCTATACTATTATTAAGAATTTTTAATCTGTCAGTAAAAAAGTTTCTTGTTAGAGCAATCTCTTTATCTGCTTCATTCATTGTTATTGCTTCTTTATTATTTACTCTATAAACCTTTTCAACTTCTACATTGCTTTTTTCTTGCTCATTTATAAGTGTATTAATTGTTCTTACCGCTTTTGTTAGTTGTCTAATATCTTTTGTGTCTCTAATCATATTAAAAAATTTATAGAAAGGTAGTATATCGTCATTAAATTTTACATTTGTATTTGCGGGTATTTTATCTTCTGCATAATTAAGAATATTTTGTTTTACTGCTTTTGATAAATTCTTTTCACTTAACGGTTCTTTTTTAAATTTATAATCCTTTAATACTTTGTTTATTTCTTCTGTCATTTTTGTTCTTAAAGGTTTTATTTTGTTTGTTATTTTTGCTCTTGCTTCGCCTTTTAAGTTGTCTCTTTGCCTTTCTAATTTTCTTATTTCATTTTCAACCGTTTTATATCCTTCGCTTTTGTTTAATCCTTTAATAATATTTTTTACTTTATCTGTTGTTTCAGTAAATGTTAGTTTTTTTTGTTCGGTCTTTGCTGTTTGTTTTTTTATTATTTCAGTTTTAACCGCTTGTTTTTTCTTCTGTTTGTCTTTTATTTTTGCATACTTTTCTTTTAATATTTCGGCTGTAGTTTTAGGTTTTTTCATAAATTTAGGTTTATCGGTTTGTGCTTTTTCCCAAATTTCTTTTAATGTTGATTTAGGATAATAACCAAATTCATTTATAGAATCTCCTGCAAACTGAATATCTTTTGCTTTCACTTTAAATTCGTGAACTTTAACGCCTTCGGTTAATGCTTCGCCTTTTGCATACTCTTTTGAAAGCGTTACCCAATCGCCTGTGTTTAATTCTTTTTTAGGTGAAGCCCGATATATAGTTACTTCGGTTTCCGGGTTTCCTTTAATTCTTTTTAATACTTCAAAAGATTGTTTTGTTGATTTATCTCTTAAATTTTCATAGTTGTTAGGTTTATCATAAAAATCTTTAGGTAACCCCATATCTGAAACTTCTTGAGTTATATTGTCCGCTGTTGCTTCGGTAATAGTAGGTCTATGTTGCATACCGTATTTTTTTTCTTTATCAAACTGCGACTTAATAAACTCATCAGCAGTCTTATACTTCTGCGCTTCTTCTAATAACTTTTTTTCAGATTCAAGTTCTTGTTGCATTTGTTTTGCTACATTAAAATTTTTGATTGCAATTTTCTTTTCTTCGGCAGGCAAGTTTTCAAGTGATTTTTCGCCGGCGAACATATATTTAGTATCCTTAACTGTTTCAGTCGGCTTAACCGTTGCTTTTTTAACTGCAACCTTATTTAAAGTTTCTCTAATCTCTGCTTTGCTGAATAATAAATTTTTATTAAACTTTCTAAATAACTTCCTAAAAAAGTTTATAATTTTATCCCATAACGGATGTTTGCTATCTGATTTATAAGCAACATACTCTTCAAAAGTTTCATACTCGGCTTCTTTAGGATTAAGTTTTTTAAGGGCTTCATACTGCTTTTTTATTGCTTCATATTCTTTTTTAAGGTCAGGGTCTTTATCAACCTCATCTAATAAACCTTTCCAACCTTTATGAACTAACTCGTGCTGTAATGCTACATTTCTTGCTTCGCCTATATTTTTTAAATTTTCTGCTACTAAATAAATTTTATTATCGTGATAAACTCCTGCTATTAAATTATCTTTAGCCATTTTTGTTATTGCTTCCGGTAATTCTGTTTGTTTATCTACTATTACAATATCGCCACCGTAATTTTTCATATCTTCTGACAATGCTGTTTTTAATGTATCGGCTGTTAATTTGCCGGTTGTTTTATCGGTATATTTGAATATTGGTTGTTGTTTTTTTGCTGCTACATCTTCAACTTCTATATCGGCAGTCTCTTTGCCTTTAAATACGGCTTCGGCTATTTTTCCATAATTTTTAACAATATAATTAATATCCTCATTATCAACTTTCCATTTGCTCGCTTCTAAAGTTTCGGATTTTTTATTATCTACAATTTGATTTATAATATCTTTTATAGCAGGCACATTTTCCCATTTTTTAAGAATGTCCTTTATAAAACTTTCCATTTCAATTTTTAATTTATCGGTATCTTTTTCTGTTTTTAATTCGGTTAATCCTAATTCTTCTCTGAATTGTGTCGCTTTGTCAGAAGTTAATTTTTTTAAACTTTTAATCAAAATAACTTTACTTCCTAACTTTTCTTTAACCTTTTTTATAAGTTTATCTTCAAATACAGCAACCTCCATAGATGATTTTATTCTCTTTTGTAAGTCGCTATCTTCTTTAAATAATTCTTGTTGTTTATCGGATGCAGTAATTATATCGCCGTGCATATTTATCGCTCTTAATCTACTATTAAATTCTTCTATGCTTGTATTTAATTTAATAGTTCCTTTATTTATATAATCTAAAGCAAATTGTTGTATATCAGGTTTATCAGGTAATTGTTTGCCAATAGCGACGGCATAATTTTGGGGTATTTCTCCTTTGATATATTTTTCAAATATATTGTCAATTAATTGTCCTAAATGAAATCCTTTAATAATCTTTTTATCCGATAAAGACAAATTGAATTTTTTTGCTTCTTCTTTCGTATAACCTGTATCTTTAAAATATTTTGCTATATCTGTAATTTCGGCTGTTCCGGCAGCAATATTATTTTCCATTGCATATATTCTTGCTCCTTTAACAGTCCAACCGTCTGTTTCCTTTAAAACATAAGCGTCTATAAATTCCGGGTCTGTTTTGCCTTGTTTAACCAATCTTTGTGCAAGTTCTACTCTGTGATGTCCATCGGCGGCATAATACTTGCCGTCTTTATCTTGAAAAACTACTATCCCTTTACCTTTTGAATAATCCCAATCATCAGCATCTTTTAATTTTTCTGTTACGCCTTTTTCGTTTACTTCCGTTCTAAATTGAAATCTTTTAGGGTCTAATATTATTTCGCCAACAGGGATTTCTTTTGTTCGTTTTGGCTTAATTCTTTTTTCAGAAATTGTTCCGGGTGCTGTTTTTTCCTTTGTTTTATCCACTCCCGCCTCTGTTTTAACATAAACTCCGGTCTTTCCAGAGACATCTTTTGCTGTTTCATCTTTAATCACCTCTCTTGTAATTTTTTCTTTTTCAGTTTCAACTATTCTTTTCTCTAACTGTTCTTTTGTTAAATAAATATCTTTTTTAGTTTCCTCGTTTGTCAGAGTTATTTTTTCGTTAATATCTTCTGATAAAGTTTTAATAATATAATTTTCAGGTTTATCTTTATGTGTTCTTTTTATTTTTAATCTTTCGCCTATAGACCATTTATCTTTAGGAGTTTCAACCTTAACAGGTTCAACCTTTGCGGGTTTAACTTCTTCTTTGACTTCTGATACAGGTTCGGTCTTTATATCATCTGTAACCTTAACCTCGTCAACCACAGGCGGTTTAGGTTCTTCAACTTTAATCGGTTCAACTTCTTCAGTCGGTTTTTTAACTCCTTCTATTGCTTCGGTTAATTCTTTTTCAGTTAAATACTGTGTTGCTTTCCCTTTAATTTTTACTTCATATCCGTCAATATCTTTATCGTATTTACCTATCTTTATTTTTTTTATATTTTCTTCGCCGCTATCTAAATCTTTAATTAATGCTTTTGTTACTGTTCCTGTTTGAAATTTTGTTTTAGTAGGTTCAACGGGTTGAACAGGTTTAACTTCTTCTTTACTTTCGGGTTTTATTTCTTTTACAGGTTCGCCGGCTTGTATATCGTCTTTTACTTCGGCAACTGGTGTTTTAATTATAAATACTTCAAATTCAGGTAATTGTTCTTTTATTTCTTGGTCTGCTGTATTTCGCTTTTCGTTATAATCTTTTTCAAGTTTATTTAACAAATATTTTTTTGTTTGTTGAGGTATATCAGGATTTTGAGCAGAAAGAATTATGTTTGCATAACTCGCAACATCTTCCAAATTTGTAAAATTAAGATTTTTAACTTCTGTCTTTAAATAATCATCTATTTTTCTTTTGCTTTTTAAATTATCAAGTGGTCGTTTTGCCTGTGAATAAACAATACCGGCCGCAGGCATTGCACTAAAAGCAAGCAACCTTGTAGCACTTTCTCTATAAGAAGGAAACAAAGCATTATACATCGCATTATAAAAATTTTCATCTTCGTTTCTTTCATCAATTCCTGCAATAACTCTTAAAACATCCCCAAAAGTTTCTTCAAAATATTCTTCAGGTATTCCGTGAATATTCCTGTCTCTTAAAAACTTTTTAAATTTAGGGTCAATTGCTAACTTATCAAATATTTTGGCAATTTTAGGATTGCTTTTTCTTATTTTATTAGCAACATTTTTTATTTTTTTAGGAACAAATAAAAACTCCCCAAATTGTTCACTTAAATTTTCAATTGTTTGATTTAATGTAGAAACTACTAAATTATTAAATTGTTTTTCATTTGTAATATTAAATTTCATTTGTAAATTTTTAGTTTTAGGGTCAACAACAAATTCTATATCTCTATAATTTCTGGCTGCCGTTTGCTCTAATATATCTGGTATCTGAAAAGGTATAGCGAGGGCGGAAGTTAAACCCGCTTTAATAAGTTTTTCGCCTATCTTCAAAGGCACATCTTTTGCAGTTTTTTCTGTAATTTTTTTAGTTATTAATTGTTGTATATTTCTTCCAGCGCCTAATGTTTTTATGAAAGAAGGCATTGAAGCCAATACATCCGCTACATCATAACCGATTGTCGTTTTTAATAATTGTGTTTCAATCATTTCATCAATGTATTCATCAATAATTTTTTTGTCTTTTTGTTGAAAATCTTTTTCCGCAGATTCTATTTTATTTAAAAAATCTTTTTCTTGATTATTTTTTAATAAATTTTTAAATTGTTCATAAGATAAAACGGCTGTATTGTTTTCTGTGAATTGTTCGTAATTGTTTTCTAATTCTTTTTCTAAATTATAATTTGGTATTCCGGGTTTCATTTGATTTAAAATATTTTTAGAACGATTAAGAATTTCTTTTGTTTTTATAACTTTTTCTTGTCTTGCTTTATAATAATCATCTTCGCTACTCATTTGAGATTGTCTTTCAATAGCGGTTTTTACTCGCTGAACATCATATAATTTTTTGGGGATGGTATAAATAAGAGTTTTAATGGAAGGAATTAAAGTAATTAATTCGTCAAAATTAGTTGATAATTCTTTTACTCTATCTAAAAACTCTTTTCTTTCAAAACCTAATTCTTTTAATTCTTGGGTTGTTAATGTAGGCAATAAATCTGAATAATCTTTATATTTTATTAAATAATCTAATTCCTCTTTTGTTAGTTTTTCTTCTGTTCCCATTTTATCCATTAAAGATTGTGGCGGAAATAAAACTGTTTTAGCAATAGTTTTAAATTCTTCTTTATTTTTTGTTATGTTGCTTAATCTATTTTGTCGGGTTTGTAAATATTCTTTTTGAGATTGCAATTCTTTTTCTAATGCTTCTTTTTCTGCTTTTGGTATTTTATCTGATGTTCTTAATTTTGAAAGATAATTTTCTGTTGATTTTAATTCTTCTTGATTTTCTTCTTTTAATAATTCTCTTTTAGATTTTTTTAATAAGTCATCTACAAATATTTTTTCATCTGTGTCAGTCAAACTTCCAAAAAAACTCTCGTTTTTTCTAAATTCTTCGTATTCTTTTTTTCCTGTTGTTGCCAAATATTTTTCATCGGCTTTCATCTTATCGGTATTTTTTGTAGATATTTTTTTAAATATATTTTCTACTTCATCGGGTCTATAATTAAATCTTTCAAGTTCTTTAGATATCAATGAAATATCTTTATTATCATATTTTTCGGTTTCAGGTTGTTGTGAGAGTGATGTCTTTGTATCTGTCATAACAAAATTATCAAATTCGTCTCGAACTGGGTCAATTGATAATTCGGTATCGTTTGTAGGCAATTCATAAGGAGACGGTTCGTCAGCAAGTTCGTCAACTTCATAAGAGGGAGTTATATTTAATGATTTTTCAAATATATTATAATCAACGGTTACTAATTTTTTATCATTTAATCCTTGATATAATCTCTGTCTATAATTTTTGTCTTTATCAAGAGCATTAAAAAAAGTTTCTTTATCAACAGTTACTAATTTATTATCAAACAGACCTTGATATAATTTATCTCTGTATAACATATATAATTTGTTCCTTTGTTTTTAAATGTTTTTAAAAAATTTTATTGCGGGTTTAAACTGCCTTCTTGTAAATTATTAACTGGCAAAGATTGTAGGTTTGATTGCTCTCCAGAAAGTTTATAAAGTTTATCAAAAAAAGTGTCAATAAGTTTGTCTTTTTGACTTCTGTCTTTTAAATTGTATTTTTTACCGTCAATTTCAAAGGTTTGCCCCAAAAAAGTAAAATTAAGGTCGCCACCAAGTTTCTTTAATCTTTCGCCTAATTTTTCGTTAGGCATTCTTTTATATCGGCTTTTAAAGTCCGCTTGTTTTAATGTTTCTCTTGCTTGGGGGTCTAATATTATTTCATTAATTACATTTGTAATAATATCAATTTTTTCTTGAGGCGCAAAATCTTCTCTTAACCTGTCTAAATATTTTTCTAATGATATAACTCTTTGATTGGGAGTTAAACCCTTACCAGCACTGTCAACTCCAGATATTGCATTTGAAGCCGCGTTTATTTCGGCTTTTAAGTTTTCTGTTTGTGTTGTCGTAAGGTCTGTTCTTGCGTTTAAATTTTCTAATTCAGCATCGGCTAAATCCGCTGCCAGTTCTTTTTGTTTTTTCACTTCTTGCGGTGTCGGTGTTGCTGCTATTGATGCTTCTGTTTGTTTTATTTGTTGTTGAAACTGTAAATCTTTAAGATTTGGTTTGTCTTTCTTTAATTCATCTGGTATTGTTCCTGTTCTGCCTATTGTTAAAATTTCTTTACCTGAAAAATCTGAAATGTTATAACCAGAATCATTTATAATTTCAGTGGCTTTTGCTGCACTGTCAGCATCTAATTTTTGTTGCATCGCTGAATCTGCTTCTCTATGGTATACATTAAACAGTTCGGCAATCTTCATAAATGTAGCCCAGTCTTTTTCTGTTGCTAATTGAGTTCTTAATGTTTGAAGGTTTCTATATGCATCACTTGTAGGTTCTACCATTTTCATAGCATTGTTAATATCTTCTAAAAGTATATTTTTGCTTGATGTTAAAGTTTGCCAATCTTTTTCGGCTTCCATAAGTTCGTCTTGCCTTTGTCTTTCGTCTTTTATCTGTTCTATATTTAGCATTCTATCGGTATATTGATGTGCTATTTGTCCTATATAAGCCATTGTATTAGCAACCGGTTGAAAAATATTTGCCTGTGCTGATTGTGGTGTAACCGATTGTTGAGCCATTGCTTGATGACCTTCTTTGCCAGTCGGTAAAGATACCGGTAATTGAAATGTTGAAACTGCCATATTATATCACTCCTTAAAAATTATCTGCTTAAAATTGTTCCTTGTATTGCCGATTGATAACCGCCTGTAGGTGCTGTCGGCAACTGATTTGTTGGCGATGCACTGCCGCCCATTTGACCTATTAAATTTTTTGTCATTGCATAATTCATATAAGCACCTGCAAAACCTGAAACAACATTATTTATAGCGTTGTTATAAGCCATTCTTGACTCCGCCATACTTTGAGAATGACTAATGCCAGCCAACATTTGTCCTTCAGAAACTCCTGCTTCCATAGATTGTCTATAAGCAAGAATTTTATTATAATCTGCGTCTTGCTGATTTATCATATTATTAAGCATAAGTTCTATTTCATTATTAAATTGTGTTCTTGCAATATTGATACCTTCGGTTTGTTGTTGAGTTGCGTCTTTTAATTGTCCTAAATTTATTAACTGTTCAAATGCTTTGTCTCTGCTTGCTGAAATATCTTGTTGTAAATCACTTTCTTCTTGAGCCGCTATCTGCGCTATATTTCCCGCCTCTGCGCTCATTATATCCTGTGTCCTGCCTTTTTCTATGCTATCCATAGGTAACATACCCATTCTTGCTAAAGTTTGTCCTGCTTTTCTAAAACCGCTTTCTATTCGTTTATCTATTGCCCTCGTTCTTGAGGTTTCTTCTTCAGGAGTTAATCCAGTTTTTGCTCTTTGTTCGGCTTGAGCCTGTGCTTGAGCAATTGCCCTTTCGGTATCTCCTGTCGGTAAATATTTTCCTACTCTTTCAAGTTCTGGTAATGCCCCTGTTCTCGGGTCAATAAAACCTTCAGGCGGGTCAGGTTGCTTTCCATATAAAGTATCTATCAATCCTAAATATTCGTCTCTTTTTTGTAATCTTCCACGCTGTGCTTTTTCGTGTAATTCTGACAACCTTTTTTGCTGGTCTCTAATTGCTTGCTGTTCGGTTAAAGACATATCGCTCATATCAACAGATAATTCGGTTGGCAATTGATAATCTGCGCCTATTCCATAACCTTCATATTTTTTTTTCTGTTGGAATATACCAGAACGGCTCCCTCTCCAACTTGTTTCGTGAAATTCCGGTAATGTATATTGATTATCCATTATTATAAACCCCCTTCGGCTTGAGGCAATTGTTGTTTAGGTATAACCCCTGTGCCTGTAGCATATCTTTTTTCTGGTAATCTTTCTCTTGCTGTTGATTTTTGTAAAGGTCGGCTTGCTATTTCTGACATTTTTGCTAAATGTTGTTGCTTTAATTTTAATTCGCTTTTAGCAGCTTTCTCCATTGCTTTTTGATTTTTTCTTGCTGTGTATAGAGATACTCCCGCATTCACTACCGCTGTGCTAATTGCTACGGCTGCAAAACTCATTTATAACACCTCTTTTTTTAGTATTTTTTTCAATTCATATTCAACAAAATCAGTATTTAAAAGTTCTTCTTTTTCAATTATTTCTTCTTCAATTTCTGACAAAACTGTTTTGTTAGTTTTATGAACCGTAACCCATATTGTATCTTCGTGAATATACAAAGCCCTTTTTGTGTTGCGGGGGGTCATATTATAATAAGGTGCTTTAATTCTTACGCTACCTTCATCAGATATAACGGAAACCTCGCCCTTTAATATAAAATAAGGATGTTTATATTTATGAATTTTACTAACTATCAACATCCCTTTTGGCATAAATATTTCTCTAACATATAATTCATCTCCAAAATTATGTTTTAAAGGACACTTTTCATTATCACCAATTAATACACCTTTAGTTTTTAACATTGCATTTTGCAATTCAATAATTTCATTTCTTATATTAGTATTTTTATTTAATAGTTCTTTTTTATTCTTCATTTCCGTTTTTTCCAATTTTTTCATTATTACTATTATAACATAACTTTTGTATTTGTCAAGTTTTTATTTTAGCAAACTATCTAAAAATAATCTAATCTGATTATCGGTAGCCATACGATAACTTTTTAAAGTTTTAAAATACCAATCTCGGTTTATAGAAAAATTTAACTCAATCCGTTTTTTAATTTCAATAGTGTAACCAATAACTTCTTCTTCCCACTTAAACCGCTTATTAGTTATGTATCTAAATAACCATTTTTTAATACCATATTCAATCTGCCTTTTACTATGCTCGTTCTCGTGTAAGAATAAAGGTAAACTCCATTGTTTAAATCTTTCAATAGTCTGACATTGTATAAAATACTTTTTAGGTATATAACAAGTGTCTCCTATCGTTATAAAATAATTATCTAAAAACGGTATTCGGTTTGTTTTAATTTTTTTTAGCATTTTAATCTAAATCGTTTCCACTAAAATTAAATGTTATTTCTTTACCCAAAATTCTGAAATTTCTTACAAATGCTCTCCTCATTTCACCACCGTCAAAACCGCTTCTTAAAAATAGTTGTATAGTTGTTTCGGGTGATGTTGTGTTTGTTCCGTTGTTTAATGATACTGTAATAGATATAGTATCATAACTTGTTGACCCAATATCACTATCTTCTATTATTGAACCATTAACAACTAATCTATACATTGCATCTTGGCTTGTAGCCCCGGCCGGTTCGTCAAATTTAACTTCAAAAGAAACCGTAACATTCCCAGAATAACCGTCTATTCTAACTCTTTTTCTTTCTATGTAATTGCCCGCAACTCCGTCTTCAATTCTTTCTGTATCTAATTGTTTTAAAATATCAGCACTCGGTGTTAATCTTTTGTAAGTTGCATTCCACCTATCAATATTTAAACTGCTATAATTTTTTTCTCCTAATCCGGCTAAAGTAAAACTGCTATTATTCGGTATTGTAGGTCTATTATCTAAACTGTTATAACTCTTTTCGGATAATCCCGCAAGAGTAAAATCGGAATTAACAGGTATTGTAGGAGTATCGGTTAAATCGTTATAACTGCCACTAAAAACTATACTATCAGAAATAAGTAAATAAGGACTCGTATCAGGTATAAACGGAGTATCGGTCAAGTCATTATAACTGCCACTAAAAGTTGATATGCCTGTTAATAAACTTCCATCACCTAAAAAAGTATCGGCTTTTATTCTTCCAGAAACTTCTAAACTTTCAGAAGGCGTTGCAGTTCCTATTCCTACATTGCCTAATACCCAATAAATCGTATCACCCGGACCTGTATCCCAAGTGCCACCGCCCGCTATTATAGAATTTATCTGTGTTTGAATATTGCCTGTTAAATTTTGCAAATAATTAAAAGTAGTATCATCAATAATACCTGTTGCTATACTATCAGCTGAAAGTAAAGTAAAAAAAGGTTGTTTATTATCTAACTGATTTTGAACATCGCTTGTAATATTTGATAAATAACTCGGTGGAATACCTATAAGATAATTAGCAAAAACTTCTGTATCAAACCTTAACTTGCCTGTAACAATTCCTGTTATTCCCAAAGGTGTATCACTAAAAATTCCGTTTTCAAACCAAGTTGAAGCATTTGTTGAAGTCCAAAAAGGTGTTGAAGTATTTAATTTTGAATAAGTTACAGATTCATTTAATAAATTTGCAGTTCCTATTGCATTAATTCTTGAAATAAGATTATTAATTTCTTGATTTAAAGGCGTTGCAAAAAGCACCTCACGGTCTGCCCAAGTTTTTATTCTTGAAACTGTCCCACCTTCGCCGGCTGAAAACAAATTTAAAGCAAATAAACACATAACAAAAACAAATAATAATTTTTTCATAAATATCACTCCTTATTCTACTAACGGGTCTCTAATATCTAAACTTTCATATCTAACAGTAAAGTATTTTATAGTTAAAGATTTTTCGGTAATATTAGTAAACCTTAACTTATATTTTTCTAAAACAGGATAATCTGTTAAAAAGTATTTTTTTCTTGCCCCAAAATCTGTTCCGCTTCCAAGAACAGAAATACCTACTCTAAAAGTAGTTCCTAATCTATCAACGGAAAATATATTTTCAATATCTAAATTATACCAAACATTCTCATTATTAGCAAATATTCTTAAATTGACATCGCCTTCAATACCTTCGCAATCAAACCATAATTGATGAAGTTTTTTAGTGGATAAAAAATTATCAGCCCACTGCCAACCTGTTTTATATTGTTTAAAAATATATCCAATTCTTACTTCGTAATTGCTAATATCCCAATCATAATTTCCTAAAACAACAATTATAGTATCATTATTACTAACAATAGGTAAACCTTGCCACTCTGCTTCAAAAGGATTATAACTATAAGCATTAAAACCAATTAAAGCATTATCAGGAAAAGTATCGGAAAAATAAAGATTAGTATAAAGACCCGATAAAATAGCGGTGTCAACTTGACTTTCATAAAAATTTTCACCGTCTAAATCATAATCCTCTTTTTCGCTATTGTTTGCTTCTAACTGATAAATAACTCCAAAAGGACTACCGGCAAATAATTCATTATCTTTTGTATAAACATAACAAGTAGGATAATATCCGCTGTATTCTGTCCAACCATTCCAACGAGTGTCCCATATAAGTTCTTTATTGTTATATCCATAATCATTATATTTATAAGCAAGCCGATAAGTATAATCAGAATAATGACCAACAATATCTTGAAAATTATCTTTAATATAATTATTATAAATAGGTTCTACTTTTAATCCTATATTTTGAAACTGCGGATTACTACCGACCGAAGTTCCGCCGACCATTTGCATAGCAAGAGTATAAACGCCTTCGTTTGTAGCCATAATAGAAAATTCATTTTGATTAGCATTACCAAAATGATTTAAACTGCCGACTTCTTTTGATATTTGTTTTGCTTGCCAAGTTCTAACATCAGTAACATCGTTTATGTAAATAGCCCACATTGTATTTTTAGTAGTAACAATAATATTACCGTTTATAATTTGTATAGAAGTAGGTAAACCATAAGCGCTAAAATCATAATAATCACCTCTAAAAGAATTATAAACTTCGCTTGAAAACTGTAAATTTTCTGGATAATAATCAGGTCTTAAATCGCCACTTATATAAATTTTATAAGGTTCGGTATCATTACCGCCACCTATAAACCTGCCTAAATATATATCGCCAAATTTTAAAGGTAATAACGGAGTGTGATTTTTACCTACATTAAGCGGACTTGCGCCCAATTCAGTATCGTGTTTATTATCTAAATAAAAAGTATCATTTATATCAATAGTATCTAAATAATAGTATAAAGGTTCACTTCCGATAATATCTTCCCTTTGAACTTCACTACGCCAAATTTCAATATTTGTTGCTAACGGATTTGTTGAAGGTATAAAACCCGTAATAGTTATACTTCCTTTTTGATAAATTTCTATAATTATATAACTATCCGAAGTTATTACTTCTCCTGTATCGTTTGCAGTATAAATTGTATATGCTTTTGTTTCAATATCAACATCAACTTCTAATTCTACTTTTATAAATGTATCATTAGGATTACTCGCTACATAATTCCAATTATCAGTATCGGTTATATATCTGTATCTATAATAATAATAACCTGTTGCTTGATTAGGAAAAGCCGCTAAACCGCCGCCGGTGGAGGTAGTTGTATCTAAAGAAATAACATTTTGAGGTGCTTCAATACCTACTTTATAAACATTTTGTGTATCAATACCGTTATATTTATAAACTCCATATTTGCCGTCTGAATAATATAAAATATCTTGGTGTTGCCAGAACATATTTTTATAACCTTCATAATAAGTTAATGTATCAGGAAAGTTTATAATGTGATATTCGTTTTGTGTATCAGGACTTATTTCATATAAAACTATATTGTTATTTAATTTAGCACTCGCTATTAATCTATTCCAACCGCCTCGTTTTTTATATTCAAATATATTTATAATTTCTGGACTGCCCTCAATATAACAATGCTGTAATATTCCGTTTCTTGATATTAGGTCTCCCCACTTTGTAAGTTTATAATTATTAATTTCAAACGCTTCATTAGGTTTTAATCGCATATCATTTGTTGCATTTAAACCGCCTGTAAAGTCCGAAGTTGCATTTAATAATTCTGCTGTATAAACAGTTATAATACTTAATAATAATAATAAACTTATAAATAATATTTTGACCATTTTAAAATATCCTTAATTTAACACTAAACCGAAATAATATCTTTGTATATAAAAATCATTAATACTTAATTCAATTTCGTTCTGCTCTCTTTTCAATTTCTGATATAGTGCAATCATAGTTACCGCCTTCTAAAAATATTTTTAGTTTTTCAGCAAGTTCACTTGATTTGGTTTTCATAAATGTATTTGCTATGTTGCTGTCATTAAGAAATTCTAATATTTCAAATAATAATTTTTTTTCAATAGTTGTTTGTTTTTCTGTTATATATATTTGTTTTATTCCTTTCATTTCCACACCTGCCACCACGATTTATTTTTTTTCATAAAATATGCTTTTCTTTCATTTATAATTTTTTCAAATTTCTCTTTTTCTGTCGGCTGAATCAGCATAGCTGTTGCAATTAATAAATAATTATCTTTTTCTTTTTCGATATTTAATTCTCTAATTGCTTTGTTGTATTTTCTGTTTGTTGAATATAACTTTTTAATCAGCAATATAATTATGCCAAATAAACCTCCTGAAATATACATCATAAGGTCATCGCTGTTGCTAACAATATAATCTCTGCCGGCATCAATTTTATTGCTTAAATCAAGTCCTTGTATATTGCTTTCAATATCGCTTTTAACTTCTACATCAGCAAGTTTTTTTGTTAAAGGTAAACTGCAACTTGAGAGACTTATTACACATAACAAAAGAACAACAAAAAATAAATCAATTAATAATGTTTTGCTTTTTATCATAAATCCACCGCCGCATCAGGTTGTCTGAATATACCTTTAATACCGTTAAATAATGATTTTAAATTTTGACCTATAAAAGCAAATCCGCTTTCTAAAATACCGATGTTCCTTGTTTCGCTTTTTATAATTGTTTCATTATCATTAACGGTAATTTCAACAGTATGATTGCTTGATTGCTCAACTGTATATTGATTGTCAGGTAATTGAAAAACTGTTCGTGTCGTGCATCCCGCTAACAATATGAATATAATTACAATAGATATTGAAACTAATAAACATATTACATAAGTTTTTATGTTCTTAATTATATCATTATAATATTTTTCTTCGCTATCCATTGTAAATACCTTTATTCAATTTCTTTTGAAACACATCAGCAAATCTTTTAGCAGGTAACTTCGGTAAATCTTCAAATTTAATTTCATATATAAATAAATTTTTATGAGAATACTTTTTGTAATTAGTAATATGATTTTTATAAAATTTCAGAAGTTTTTCTAATTCTTGAATGTCATCAAAATCAACATCATCAAAAACAAATCTTATATCATAATCATTTTTCAATTCTATCTTCCACCTTTGAAAATAATCCGCTTTCGTTGTATATAGCAACTATCTGTTTTGTCCTCTTATCAGCCCACTCAATTAACTTATCAAGTAAATCATTTGACATTTTCCAGTATGCACCGATTTCAATTTTCATTGTTTCAATAAGCGTATCAAATTTTTCTTTGCCAGACTTTATTTCTGGTTTTGCTTCGTCATATATAGCATTTAATTCTTTAATCAAACTTACTAATCTTTTACCGTAAACGGCAATTATTGAAATAAACTCAATCCAAGTTCGTAAATCTTTAAACATAATAATCACTCCTTATTTATTAAACATAAAATATATTGTTAATAAAGTAATTGCAATATAAAAAACACCTTGCAACGCTTGAATAAATTTAACTTTTTTATTGAAATTTTCTGTATGTTCATTCTGATGAACACTGCTAAAATCATTTTTACAAATATAATTATCAAATTTTTGTTCTAATTTTTCAAACTTTTTTTCAAGCCAACTTTTTAATGTGTCCATATTCGCTTTCTCACTTTTTAGTTTTTCTTCTAATTTTTCAATGTCTTTAGTCAACCTGATATTATTTTCTGATAATAATTGTATAGCAATTTTAATATCATTACACATCATAGTTTCCATTTGTGATTCCATTTATGCTAATCCCTTTAAAAAATTATAATTTTTTATTGCCCTGATTTTTGTTTGTTGCCAATAAGGAGTTAATTCTTTTTTTGTTGCAGTATCGGTATATTTTAATTCATCAGCAGCACTTGAATAATCTTGTTTTTCAATTGCTTTAATAAAATTTTTAAATAACATAAATTTATTTAATCCCAAATTAAAAAGCATATCAACACAAACCATTTGAGCATAAAATTTTATATTATCATAATTATTTATTATTTTTTTTGCTTCTAAAACCGTATCATTAAAATCATTTAAAAACATAAATTCTGCTTCCTCTTCCTTTATGCCTTTATCATCTAAATTTCTACCATAACCGATTGTTGTTTTATCCGCTGTGCATTTATAAGGTTTTAATCTTAATCCCTCATTTGTTTTTATGTAATGTTGTATTGTTAATGTGTTTTGATTATTCATAATTTTCTTTCAAATAAAACAAAGCTTGATGCCAAGTTGCAAAGTTTTGACTTTCATTAGTATTTATTATTTTTATTGCTTCGTGCTTGCTTTTTGCTGTTGCTGAATACTGATTGTTTATGCTTTGTATTATTTCTGATACGCTAACTAATTCCTGAAAGTTGAATTGTATAGTGTCTGGTGAAGGTGTTGTATCACTAATTTCTACATAATAGGTTTCGCTTTCAATTGAGTAAGGACTTATGAAACC
>Ga0334898_1001975_pt1 | contig 20384 bp, 14 predicted proteins | sample GraSluR3_MG_10_FD_207228 | JGI IMG/M metagenome (GOLD analysis project Ga0334898, IMG submission 207228) | Sludge microbial communities from methane-producing bioreactor in Wageningen University, Netherlands - Granular Sludge_3_08-R3 | ecosystem: Engineered > Bioreactor > Anaerobic >... | reverse complement strand
CTGGCTGGACTTCAGCCACCCCCGTCCGACCGCTGCCATCCGGGCGGGCCTCCTTTATGCAATTATCCATTCCACGGCAGCATTTGCTAAAGGAGGGGAAATTTTGTGCCGGGATAGTTTATGCTGTATTAAAGTTGGTATCAGCTAATTGATTTTGGCTTTTTCTATCCCTTCACCCCTGTCAGGATTCCAAATCCTGACAGGGCTAACCAGCACGCCGGGCAACCTTCAAAATTCCTTCAAACCTTCAACCTTCATAGCACTTTGACCACCTTGAATCCCAACCTTATTAACCTTTCCATCTGGGGGGAGATTGAATAAGGTGAATAAGGTTTTTGGAGCGGGGGGTAACCCGTTTTACTAAGTTCCCACGATTTTTGAAACGAACATCAAAAAGAATAACTTCAAGGGAGCAGGTGCAGCGCACCAAAATATTTGTAGATTAAGATTTGAACGATAACATGAAGGTGCAGCGCACCGCAATATCTCTTATGTTACAGTGCGCTGCACCTTTTTTTTGCATCGACAGCATTTGTACTACAAATATTATCGCGACGCTATCGCTTTCTGCTTTAGTTATATAGTAGGTTCGGGGAGGTTGGGATAAGGTTTGGTTTTTAAATTTGTTTAAGGTCGAGAATTCGTTTGATTTCGGAAACCATATATAACGGCAATGACACCAGTATCCATGCTAACTCTGCATTTTTATTTGCGCTATTTATTCCGGTTGTAAAATTTCCTATAGATGGGCGGTCCATATTGAAACGGATACCTGTTTTTAATTTTTTTTCATATAACCAGAGCTGCATCGATTTAAGTGTTCCTGTCTTTCCTGCTTTTACCTCAACCGGGTAAATCTGATTTTTATGTTGAAAAATGTAATCGGTTTCGGCATTGGAATTTTTTTCTTCCCTCGACCAGTAATAAAGTTGCGGATTCAGCCACGGTTCGTTTTGTGCCAGCAATTCCTGCCCTGTAAATTGTTCTGCAAGCATCCCTTCGCTGGCAGTAACCAGGTTTTCCAGATCAATCAGGTCAATCTGGTTGAAATGATTTACAAAGCCAATATCAAGAAATATCGTTTTATACACATCGTCCCGCGAATGGTTCGCAAGGGGTACTTTTTGTGCATTCGTATGTTTTACGGTATGAACGATCCTGCTAAATTCAAGTTTCCGAATCGATTCCTTTAAAAATGTGGAACGCGTGTCTTTGTCAATATTGCTGTATTTGATTTTACGTCCGGGATTTTGTCCGCAATATCTTAACACTGTCTGCAGGTATTCCTGTTGTTTTCTTGTGCCGTATTTTGCAAAATCGTATTGAATGGATGTCAGGATGTTGTGGTGTATTCTTTGAATATCAGTCAGTTTGTTATTTTCTGCATAAGTTTTAACCACTTCCGGCATTCCCCCGATAAAAATATATAAACGAAGGAATTGTGAAATCTGGTTGTGAATTACTTCGCTAAACGGTACTGAAAAATCAAATGCTTCGATGTAGGAAATGAGTTTTTTCTGATTAATTGCCATTAAAAACTCTTTAAACGACATGGGATACATGTAAATAAATTCCACACGGCCAACAGGCATTGGCAGATTCATTTCATTTAATGTGTGGTCAAGTAACGAGCCTGCGCATATCACGTGAAGTTCGGGAAGTTTTTCCTTGAAATACCTGAGCGATTGAATGGCCTCCGGGCAAGTTTGTATTTCATCTATGAAAAAAAGTGTTTGTCCATAGCTGATGTCTTGATTTAAAAGAATAGACAATTCTGTAAGAATTCGGTTTACATCATTATCGAAGAACAGTTTTTTCAGTTCGGGTTTTTCTTCCAGATTAATGCTCAGGAGATTCCTGAATTCATCCTTTGCAAATTCTTCAATAATGTAGGTTTTACCAACTTGTCTCGCACCCCTAAGGATTAACGGATATCTGTTTTTTCGGTTCTTCCATTCCTTTAAGTATTGTAAAATATCCCTTTTCATGCTAAAATACAATAGTTATTTTGTAATAAAAGTGCTAAAATACAATAGTGTTTTTGTATTTGCAAATTTATTTTGTTTTTTGATATAAGTTTATTCAGACAACTTTGTACCCTCCCCATATTTTCTTAATTTTAGCGAAAAACCATTTTATTGTTTTTAGATCAACACAACCATGAAGTATCAATTAGCCGGATTACTCTCATTTTTAATCTTTTTTGCCGGGGGTTTTTCTGTTTATGGTGACGACTGGCCCATGTGGCGGTACGATTCCAACCGTTCGGGCAATTCGCCGGAACAACTGGCCGATCAACTTTATCTGCAGTGGCAGATAAATTATTCGCCCAGGGAACCGGTGTGGGACGATCCGCTGAATCAGGATTTGATGAAATTCGACCGGATTTTTGAACCGGTTGTGGCCGGAAATAAACTGTTTATCGGGTTTAACGACCTGGATAAGGTAGTGGCTCTTGACCTGGAAACCGGCAGGGAACTGTGGAGTTTTTATGCCGACGGGCCGGTGCGATTGCCATTGGCTTTTAACAAGGGGAAACTCTTTTTTACCAGCGACGACGGCTATTGCTATTGTCTCGATTCCGAAATCGGCGCTTTGGTCTGGAAGCGGCTGCTTGCTCCTTCTGAAAATAAGTTGCTGGGCAACAAACGGCTCATTTCCATGTGGCCGGCCCGAGGCGGGATTGTGATAAAGGACGATATGCTTTACACGGCAGCCAGCATTTTTCCTTTGATGGGAACTTTTATTTATGCACTCGATGCCGCAACCGGCGATATCATCTGGAAAAACGAGGGCACCGGCAGTAATTACATTTTACAGCCTCACAGTTCGCCCGCTTTTGCCCACGTGGCGCCGCAGGGGGCTTTTACCATCAGCGGCGATAAACTGCTGGTGGCCGGGGGGCGTTCCGTTCCGGCTGCTTTCGACCTGAAAACCGGGGAAGCGCTGTATTACCAGCTTGCAGCCAGCGGAAAAACCGGCGGCGCGTTTACCTTTGCCAACGAAAAGGTTTTTTTTAACCATCATCGCGAAAGGGTAACCTGGATGTACGATTCGGATACGGGTGAACGAATTTCCACCGCAGGAGAATACCCGGTTATCGACGGAAATACCTTCTATTTTTCAGGAAAGAAAATTTGGGCCGCACAGTTCGATGCAGATAAAAAACTCGATACCTTGTGGATTTCAGACATCCCGGCAACCAACGATCTGATTAAAGCCGGCGATTGTCTATATGCCGCTGACAGCTCGGGTGTAAAAGCACTCAAATTTTTGCCCGGACAAATGCCGGAAGTATCCTGGAGTTTCGGCACCGAAAAAAATGTGGAAAGGTTGGTTGCCGCCAACGGAAAACTGATTGCAGTAACCGATGACGGAACCATTTTGGTGTTTGGTGAAGAGCCGGTGGAAATGGTGAAAAATATCGAAGGAAAGAACCCGGCAGTTTATACCGAAACGGCCAAATCCAAACAGATGATTCAGGCAACGGGCATTGACGAAGGTTACGGACTTGTTTTTGGGAGCAAGGACATTAAACTTATCGAAGGACTTTTGGCAGGCTCGTCGTTAAACCTGGTTGTCTATGAAAAAGATCCGGAAAGGGTACAAACCCTCAGGGAATATTTCGATAAAGCGGGTATCACTGCCGGGAGAGTGAGTTTTCTGCATTTCGTCAGTCCATTTCCTCCTCTTTCCAACTACTTTTCGTCGCTTACAATTGTTACTGATCCGTTTTATATCGGCAACGGCGATAAAGACATTCTGGAACAGGTTTATGAAACCACACGGCCGTATGGAGGAAAGATCGTTTTGAATTTTAAACGAAAAGAACGGAATCGCCTGATGAAAAGTTTCGAAAAGCTTCATCTTCCGGAACTGGTGGCGCTCAAAGAGAACGGAATCGCCATGATTTCCCGGACAGGTCCGCTGCCGGGCGCTTCACCCTGGACGCATAATAACGGCAATATTGCCAACACGGTAAAGTCTGATGACCAGTTGGTGAAAGCGCCGCTCGGCATTTTATGGTTCGGCGGAAATTCCAATATGGATGTACTTCCCAGGCATGGCCACGGACCGGGCGAACAGGTGATTGACGGGCGGCTGATCATCCAGGGAATCAATAGCATAAGTGCCCGCGATGTTTATACAGGCAGGGTGCTCTGGAAACGGGAATTTGAAAAGCTGATGGACGATAACTGGATGGTGTTTTTTGATGAAACCTATGACGAGGAAAATCCGCTCGATCCCAAGTACAACCAGGTTCACCTGCCGGGCGCCAACGCACGCGGCACCAACTACATCGCCACCAAAGAGTATGTGTATCTGATTGAAGGAAACCGGTGCAACGTAATCGACATCCGGAATGGCGACATCGTGAAGGTTTTCGAAACCGGGGAAGACAACACCCTGGAACTCGGATATATCGGAGTTTATGACGATCTGCTGATTTTGGGGAATAATTTTGCAGAATTTACTGGACTGGAGAATGATTCGATACGCATTAAAAACCCCAAATTTACCGATTACAACCTGACGGCAAGCCGGGAACTTTTGGTGCTCGACCGCTTTTCGGGTGAAAAGCTGTGGGGTATTGAAGCCAATCACGGGTTTATTCATAATTCGGTGATTGCCGGCGACGGAATGCTGTTTTGCCTCGACAAACTTCCGCAGTACCTGGAAACAAAACTGAGAAGGAGAGGGGAGGAGCAGCCGGAAGGTTCAAGGTTGTTATATCTGGATGCACGGACCGGAAAAGTAATTTCCGAAGAAACTAAAGATATTTTCGGAACCTGGTTGGGCTACTCGTCGGAGTACAAATTGCTTTTGCAGTCAACCCGGCCTTCACGCGACATGCTGAATGGCGAAGAGGGCAAACGGATGATCGCGTACAACATCGACACAAAAGAAAAAATTTGGGACAAGGCCATAAAATATGCCAATCCGCCCATCATTCATAACGATAAAATTTACACCAACGGAGAAGGTTTTTGGCTGCTGACGGGCGAACCGCTGACAGAAACCGATCCGGTTACCGGTGAAGAACTGAAATGGAGTTTTAAGCGGGAATACGGATGTGGTTTTGTGGCCGCCAGCGAGCACCTGCTCACTTTCCGTTCGGCATCCGCCGGATTTGTGAACCTCAATGCGTTTGAAGGTACGGGCAGTCTGGGCGGCTGGAAACCCGGCTGTTCCACCAATCTGATTGCTGCCGACGGCGTGCTCAACTCGCCCGATTATACCCGGACGTGCCAGTGCGCTTACCAAAACCAAACTTCCCTGGCGCTCATTAACATGCCGTGGATGTCGTACTGGACCAACAGCAATTACCAGTGGAACGGCAATCCGATTAAACAACTGGGGCTGAATTTTAACGCGCCCGGCGACAGAAGCTCCGACGACGATGTGTTGTGGTTTGAATATCCTTATGTTTCAGGGGCGCCGCCTGAAATTCCTGTAAACATCGATACATCGGGAATCACCAAAATCAGAAAGGAACCATTTTCGGTCATTTCTGAAAAAACACCGTGGGTAAGTTCAAGCGCCCTGTGTGGCATCCGGTCGCTGGAAATTACGCTGGCGAAAGATCAAACGGTTCCCGAATCGACTTATACCGTAAAGCTCTATTTTTCAGAACTTGAAAATAAGCAGCCGGGTGAAAGGGTTTTTGATATTTCCATTCAGGACAAAAAAGTAGCCGAAGCGTTTGACATTGTAACAGAGGCTGGAAAACCCGATAAGGAAGTGGTAAAATCGTATTACGGCATCAAAGCCGGGCAAACCTTAAAAGTGGACCTGGCTCCGGCACGCGGCAACACGCTGATTTCGGGGATTGAGCTGATCCAGGAATCCTTAACGGTTCAATAAAAAAGAAAGATGAAATCAAATTATCTGAAAATATTGATCATCGCTGCTATTCTGAGCTTGTCGTGCACCACAAAAGTGTCGGAGTGGTTTCTTCTGAATTCGTTTCCCGACAATTACCTCCTGGTTTATTACCATAACAGCACCATTCCGGAATCTATTGCACGGCAAAACAAAGAACTTGAAAGCCGCTACAAAACGTCCAACGTGCTTTTCAGGTCGGTATTGAAGGAAGAAATCGAAAAACCGTATTATGCGCTGTATTACAATAACAGGCTTTTTTCAGAATATGCCGATTATCTTTCGCTCAACGAAATTGAATTTTCACCGGTCAGGGAGGAGATTACTTCGGAACTTTTTGCCGGTAAACTTTGTGTGCTATTTTACCTGAAGAGCGGCGACCCGGAGAAAGATGAGAAAGGGTTGCAGGTGTTAAAAAATACCGTGGCCGAGTCGCCGTTTGGAAACATCATTTCGATTATGGAACTGGACCGGAACAGTGTTGAAGAGAAGCATTTTGTGTCGATGCTGCTGAATGTGGAAAGCGATTTAAAAGATATCCACGAACCGATGTTGTTTGGTGTTTTCGGGCGTTTCAGAGTGCTGGAACCGCTGCTGGCAAAAGGTATTTCAGAAGAAAACATCAACCTGCTGATTGATTTTCTCACCGCCGATTGCAGTTGCCTCATCAAAGATAATCTGCCGGGGATCAGCATGCTGTGCAATGCCGTTTGGGAGAATCCCCGTCCGGCGATGGTGAATAACATTTTAGATGAAAATCCAACCCTTATTCACCACTAAATGCGTCAGGATACGATTGGATATGATTCACTGGAGGCGCGGCCTTTGCCCAAATGGCTTACCGACCAGCGCGAAGGCCTGAACACCTATCAGCCCGAAGTGCGGGAGATGAAGGAAGACCACTCGCTGAGCATTTCACTCATTTCTACCGGCGTCGTAATTTTCCTGACAATTTTATTTTTAACCATCTGGTTTCTGAAAAAAAACAAAAAAAGAATGTAATATGAATCCTTTAAAACTGGTAATCAAAGAGCTTCTGTTCCGAAGGGTCAGTTCGTTTGTTATATTGCTGACGGTAATTGTTGCGGGCACGGTGTCGGTCGCGGTTTTTACGTTGAGCAAAGCCAGCGAAAACGAAACGCGGAAAATTATGCGGGAACAGGGCCTGAACCTTTATATTTTCCCCAAAGGAACAAACCTGATTGATTTTTTTTCGGTCAACAACACGCCAACCTTTCCCGAAAATTATGTGGATGTGCTTGCCGAATCAAAAACGTTCGATGCCGTCAGGCACCTGACCGGAATTCTTCAGCTGAAATATCCCGACTGGACCGATCTGAACGGTTCGCGTCATCAGATTTTGGTGGCCGGTTACAAGGATGAAGCGATGCAGCGGTTTTTGCCCAAACAGGAAATTATGGGATTCGACGTGGTTCCTGGAACCGTGCATGTTGGCGCCCTGCTTTCGAAAAATATTCCGGAAGGCGCAACTTTCAAAATTAAAGATACTGACGGGATGGAACACGAGTTTGAGATTGCCAAACGACTGGAAGAAGGAAAGGGGATGATTGACCAGGGCGTGGCTTTTAATCTGGACGATCTTCAGAAACTTTTGGGAATGGAAGGGCAAATCAACAAAATTGAAGCGCTCGGCTGCGTGTGCCACGACGGACGGATAAAAAATGCCCGGCAACAGGTTCAAAACATATTTTCTGATTTGGAAGTAGCAGAAATCGGCAGCATCGCCGATGCCAGGGAAAACCAACGGCTGATGATGAACAAATACGGCGCATTTATCATCCCTTTTGTGATGCTTTCGGCGCTGCTTATTTCCGGGTTTCTGTTTTATTCCAACGTAACGGCCCGCCGCTACGAAATTGGTATCCTGATAGCCACCGGGAAAAGTAAATTTTATGTTTCACTGATTATCCTGTTAAAAGCGTTTATCCTGGGTTTGGCAGGAAGCATCGCCGGTTTTTTTACCGGTAGCCTGATTGCCCAATATTTTGGGATGGAAATATTCAGGTTTACCGCCATGTCCATCAAACCACTCTGGTCGTTGTTTGGATACTCCATTGTTATTTTCCCGGTTTTGTGGATGTTGTCAAGTTGGATTCCGGCACTTTTGGCAACACAGGTGGATGTAGCCAGAACACTTAGCCAGGAATGAGGGAGAGGAGAGAGGAGAGTGAACAGTAAATAGTAAACAGTGAAACAGTGAAGAGTGATAAAGTGAACAGTGGTAGGCGATTGAAGAAGTTGGAATATTTTCACTGGTTTCAGAGTCATAAAAACAAGATAAATAGTTGAAAGAATGTTGGAAATTAAGAATATAACAAAGAAATATCAAAAAGGCGGGAATATTTTTACGGCGCTCGATGGGGTGACGCTGTATGTTGAAAAGGGTGATTTTATCGCGATTGTGGGACCGAGTGGTTCCGGAAAATCGACGCTGCTTAACACCGTTGGCGGATTAATACGTCCCGATTCAGGTCAGGTTCTTTTTAACGGAAAGGATATTTATTCCATAAAACGGCACGAAGCAGATTTCTACCGGAGAAAAAACATCGGGTTTGTTTTTCAGCAGTTTCATCTTCTGCCTTATCTGACCGTTTTGGAGAATATAAAAATGGTTTGTGCCGGTTCTGCTGATGCTTCGGAAATAGAAGGGTATCTTGAAAAATGTTCCCTTTTGCCTCTGGAAAATAAGTACCCGGGTGAATTAAGCGTGGGTGAAAAACAGCGGACTGCCTTTATCCGGGCAATCATCACAAAACCTGATATTCTTCTGGCCGACGAACCAACCGGCAACCTTGATCCCGAAAACAGCCGTATTTTAATGTCGCTGATTGAGGATTTCCACCGCGACGGCGGCACGGTCCTTTTGGTTTCGCACGACCCGGAATCCCCGAAATATGCAACCCGGCAAATTGCCCTTCAGTCAGGAAAACTTGTATAATATTGAATTTAAATGAAGAAAAGTGTTTTATTTTTTTCGGTTGGGATAATAATTTTGTTTTTATGTCAGCCGGTGTTTTCACAACAAATTTTTACCGTTAACGGATTTGTTTATAACTCCGAAACCCGCGAACCAGTGCCCAATGCAAATATAGTTGTACCGGGTACCCAAACCGGAACCAGTTCGGATAACAATGGGAATTTTGAACTAAATCTTTCAGTCGGGGAACACACCATCAGTGTAACTTCTGTTGGTTTTTCAGATAAGGAAATAAAAATCCTGGTTCCCGGTGAATTGCCGGAACTTTTGCGAATAGGACTGCTCCCGGCAAAACTTGAAATTGGGGAGGTCGATGTGTTTGGCAGTTATTTTTTACCCGGCAGGGACACCTCGGTAAACCGGATTCCCGTGTCGATTCTTCCGGCGATGACCACCATCAGTGCGGTGGAAATAGAAAAACAAGGTGCTGTAACGCTTGTTGATGCTATGAAATTTGTTCCGGGCGGGTGGACAGAAACCCGTGGCCGGAAAACAAAACAGTTCTTTTCCGTGCGCGGGCAAAAATATCCATATCCTGATTATTCCATCAATGGCGTCTGGCAAAAGGAATTTGAAGAAACCGGGTATTTCCTTTCAGCGCTCGATATTGAATCGGTGGAGATCGTCCGGTCCAGCAGCGCCCTGGTGAAAGGTTTGTCGGGCCTAACCGGCGTAGTGGATGTAAAAACAAAAAAACCGGAACGCGAAACCATTTCGATGGTGGCCAAATACGGTGGATTGAACAGCTACTTGACGAACCTGCACTATGGCAATAAAATTAACGATTTAGCTTTCAATACCTCCGCAGCATTTTTTGGAACTGATGGCCCATCCGGAAGAAATGGCAAAGAACGCATCGGTAATTTTCACGGCAATATCGACTGGAAAATAAATTCAGGATTCAGCCTGTCGGCAGGGGCATCCTACATCAGTGGATTGCGGCAACTGGTCAGTATTGACGACGAAATTGGGGCTCCCAACATCAAAAACAGGATTGAAAAATACGATCCGGTGCGCACCCTGTTAACTCATGTAAAACTTAATTATACCGGAAACGACGGTTCGCTGACTGAACTCCAAACCAATATGGCTTACCGGAATGTGGACTTTGCAAACTACAACATTCCGCAGGAAACAACGGTATGGCACGATGAAAACGACTGGGAATACGGGTTAAATGTGTTGCACAACCGTCCGTTAAGTGTAACGAACACGTTACGTATCGGCGCCCTTTACAACCATTGGGTGGCCCCTGAAGGGAAACGATATTACGTGGGCCGGAGCAGCAATGTTCATACCTTTTCGGGAGTAATTGCCAGTGAACAAAAGGTTGGGAAATTTTTATTCGATGCCGGTTTCAGGTTAATTGGCGGCCACATAGTGGAGTGGGGAGGTTTTGGCATTGAAGGCAGTGGGGGAGCATTCCGGGAGGTTGAGCCCATTGAGGATGAGGCAGCGCCGGTTGAATGGCAGTCTGTTCTGGGCGCTTCATTCATCATTTCCGGTACTTCGTCGTTGCACTATAATTTCTCCGGAGGAACCATCGCACCGCGGAAAGGAAGTTTAACCGGCGAAGGTAAAAATCCTGAAAACGAGGGCCGTTTTCAGCACGACCTGGGTTTCAGGTATAAATCGGCAAACCGGAGTGAAATTTCGGTAAGTTCATTTTTTGCCCAAAGGAATCATTCCATCGATTTTAGCGGGCAGACCATTGTAACCGAAAATGACCTGGTAATGGAACTTTATGAGAATACAGATAAACGCAGTTATGGAATTGAAATGTCGGCCAAACTGAATGTTCCTTCCCTGCATAGTTATATTTTCGGGAATGCTTTGTTGATGAAAGGGGAAAAAGAATCCAATGGCAGCATGGTAAAAGATGAACAACTGCCCCAGGTTATTCTGAATACCGGTTTTTACTTCGAATCTTCCGGTTTCGATGCAAATGTTTTCGTCAACTACACCGGGCCATATACAAATAACCGGTTCGTAAATTCTGCATGGGTTCAGGAACACGGTGATTTTCCACTGGGCGATTTTCTGTCGTTTGATTTAACCACAGGTTACACCTTTTCGGGGCGTTTTACCACCAGGCTTTTTGTTGAAGTAAAAAATATCCTCGATCAAAAGTATATGACGGTGGCAGGCTACCCCGATCCGGGCCGGTTGTTTATGGCAGGGATAAAAATCAGTCAATAAAATTGAATGCATAACTTTTTTGTTTCAGGTTATCCTGTTTGTATTCCACATGTGGTTAGACGTAAAACCACACGTGGTTTTTTCCTTCATATAAATCAGCCGGTAATTTTTTTGAAACCGACTTCTTTATTCCAATGGTTTAAGGCCGGGGATTCGTTTTAATTCGGAAACCATATACAGGAGTTTACCCGGAAATTATTTGTTTTTGCCCGCGAATTTCATACATTGGTGATTATTATGCTTAAACTTACCCATGCTTAATTTTCGCTGTGTGAAACGTGTTGTGTTTTTTGCTGTTGGACTGATTGTTTTGTTTGCCATGGTTTTGGCTGCCGGCTGTAATTCACGGTCGCCGGGCACCGGAAATGAGTTGCGTGAGCGAACTTCTCTCAATGAAGGCTGGCAGTTTTTCCTTTACCCTTCGGCAGACGAGGCTGATGGCCTCATTTACGATGTACGGCCCGAAGTGGAAGGTTTCAGGGATGACAGGGATGCCGATACCCGTCCCGATGAAGCCGTTGAGGCGGAAAAGTCGCAGGATGTGCTGAAAGCATACATTTTACCCACGGGGAATCCGTTCATAAAGCACCCGGACGAAAGGCATGTACGTCCGCCTGGAAATCCGGGAAGCGACTTTCCCTTTGTGCAGTCCGGTTTTGACGACAGCAACTGGGAAACGGTAAACTTACCGCACGACTGGGCCATTAAAGGACCTTTTTTTGAAAGTCCGGAGCCCGAGGTCGGCGGTGGAATGGGCCGGCTGCCGGTGAACGGCGTGGCGTGGTACCGGAAAAAGCTCGATATTCCGCTGTCAGACCAGGGAAAATCCATTTTTCTCGATATGGACGGTGTCATGTCGTATGCCATTGTTTGGCTCAACGGCAACCTGGTGGGCGGATGGCCTTACGGATACAATTCATTCCGGCTCGACCTCACTCCCTACATCGTGCCCGGAGGTGAAAACCAGCTGGCCATACGCATCGACAATCCGAACCATTCGGCCCGCTGGTACCCCGGGGCAGGCATTTACCGCAACGTTTGGCTGGTAAAAACCAGTCCGGTGCATGTTGCCCAATGGGGCACTTTTATAACCACTGAAAATGTTTCAGAGAAGTCGGCCACCATTCATCTAAAGGTTATTGTTGATAACACTTCTGCGAGAGAAACCGAGGTAAAGGCATCCACGCAGATTTTTGTTCTGGATGCCCAGGGTGAAAAAACCGGGAGCGAAGCAGCTGCTTCTCCTGCCGTGGAAACAAAAATCGGGGCCGGGGGCAGTTCAACGCTGGAGAGCACTGTAAATCTTGAAAATTCACGTCTTTGGGGACCTCCGCCAACGCAAACGCCACACCTGTATGTGGCTGTTACTACCCTGTATGAAAACGGAGAGGCTGTTGATGTGTACGAAACACCTTTCGGCATTCGCTCACTGGAATTTGACTCCGACAACGGGTTGATGGTAAACGGCGAACCCATCAAGTTTAAAGGTGTAAACATGCACCACGACCTTGGCGCACTGGGCGCTGCATTTAACACACGCGCTGCCGAACGCCAGCTTGAAATTCTGCACGAAATGGGATGCAATTCCATCCGCACCGCGCACAATCCGCCTGCTCCCGAACTGCTCGACCTTTGCGACCGGATGGGCTTTTTGGTGGTGAATGAAATTTTTGACGTTTGGGAACGAAGAAAAACACCGCACGATTTCCATTTGATTTTTCCGGATTGGCATGAGCCAGACACACGGGCCTTTATCCGCCGCGACAGGAATCATCCTTCGGTAATAATGTGGAGTTTTGGCAACGAAGTGGGAGAACAATATACCGGTGTGGAAGGAGCTGCACTGGGCCGGCGGCTGGTCGGTATTTTTAAAGAAGAAGACCCCACGCGGTTAACTACGGTATCGGCTAATTTTGCCAAACCCGGAATGGAATTTCCGGAAATAATGGAAGTAATCAGCCTGAATTACCAGGGCGAAGGCATACGCGATGCACCGGCCTATGCGCATCTGAGCGGGATTCGCACTTCGCCGCTCTATCCATCGTTCCGGGAAAGTAATCCTGGAAAGGTGATTTTCAGCAGCGAAACCGCATCTGCCCTGAGTTCGCGCGGCACATACCTTTTCCCGGTTTTTGACGGAATCAGCGCCCCTGTGAGTGAAGGGGTTGGTGGTGATTCCAAAAACCAGTTTGTGAGTGCATACGAACTATACACGGCGAACTTTGGGTCGTCTGCCGACAAAGTTTTTGCATCGCAGGACAAGCATCCTTTCGTGGCCGGAGAATTTGTGTGGACAGGCTGGGATTACATCGGAGAACCAACGCCTTACTACGGGGCGCGCAGTTCCTACTGCGGAATTATCGACCTGGCCGGTTTTAAAAAGGACAGGTTTTATTTGTACCAGTCACGCTGGCGACCCGAACTGCCTGCGGCACATATCCTGCCACACTGGAACTGGCCCGGAAGGGTGGGAGAGATTACTCCCGTGCATGTTTTTACCTCGGGCGACGAGGCGGAATTATTTCTGAACGGAAATTCACTGGGCCGAAAAAAGAAAGGTGAATTTGAATACCGGCTGAGGTGGGATGATGTAAAATACGAACCGGGCGAGTTAAAAGTTGTTGCTTATAAAAACGGGGAAAAGTGGGCTGAAAATGAGGTGAAAACCACCGGAAATCCGGTTGCGCTGGAAGTTTTTGCCGACAGAAATACCCTAACTGCCGACGGGGCGGACCTGGCGTTTATCACCGTTCAGGTTACGGATGCCGAAGGGCTCACCGTGCCCGATGCCGGTAACCTGATCCGGTTCAGCGTGGAAGGTCCCGGGGAACTGGTTGCAACCGATAACGGCGATCCCACCGATATGATACCGTTCCCATCGCACCAAAGGAATGCGTTTAACGGTCTGGCCCTGGCAATCGTACGGTCAAAGCCGGGAGAAAAGGGAAACATTACGGTTCATGCGGTTTCGGGCGGAATAAAAGGTGCAACGGTTAAGATCGAAAGCAAATAGTCTGGTTGAATTTGTACAACTTATGGTTTCTGATGGTCCGTTCCTCCTGACGGGGAGGGATTTTTTCAGTATCGTACTGATTTGTTAAACCCCATTCTCTCTTTAAATTGTTGCGGATAAATGTTTTGCATTGTCCGGTTTTAAAAAGGTGCAAAAGCAGGGAGAGATTCAGAAAATTCAATGCCGGTAATTTAATCAGTTTTGTATAAATACATTTGGCTGTTGTATGCATTTAAATCCATAAAATAAAGTCGGTCTTTCAGAAAGAAAACAGAAATCAGGGAACTATGATAAATTGGCACTGGAATTAAGGAAACCGGTATCCATCTGTCATTGCCAGTATCGTATCTGTAAATTTTTTCCTCATAATTCAAATCGCAAACATATCCGTTGTTTTTATAAATGAAACCAAAGCAATGGCCGTAAAAGCTCCTGCTGAAATTATTTTCCGTTTTTTCAAGCCATGTATCTTCTGTGTCGTCGTATTGAAAAGTTTTTCCGTAGGTAACCATAAACACCTTGTTTTCACTTAAAAAAACATATCCGAATGAATTCGTGAACGTTTCAGGGAAATTATTCAGTTTTTCATACTTTTCATCCGCAAAATTACATTTCCAGTGTTCCCCGTTGCCGGTAATAATATGTATAGCGTTATTTAATTTGAAGTATGTAGCATTTGTGAATTTAAAAGGTAGATCTTGTTTTCTATGCCATTGCCTGTTTTTTATATTGAACGACCAAAACTCTTCCTGTAAATTGAAATCCCAGTGGCCTCCAACCAAATAAAGTGTATCGTTCAGTACAATATGCAAACTGTTTTCGTACCTGTCTGCAGGATGCGAAGCAGTAGTTTCCTCACTCCACTTGTCAGTTTGCGGATCATAAATATGGATAACGTCTCTGGATTGTTCAAGCACATAAGCATTGTTGTTCCAGGTAAAAACCTTTTCATTTTGTATTGAGTATGGTATGCTTGTTCTTTTATCCCATGCCGGTAAAATGGTATAGTCTTCATCATTCTCAGCGGATTTCAGGCCATTCACAATTTTAATAATTGCCGGATATTCATCAAACAGCGAAAAATACGGTTGGGAAGGAACTACCGCTGTTATTTCAGTATCACTCACAGTTGTTAAAAATGCCTTTTCCGTTCCAAAATAGACTTCAGTTTTTTCTCCGTTTTTTGTGAAATTTCTTCCGGAAATGGTTATGTATTCACCCGAGTACCCTTTAAGTGATGAAATGTTGTTTATTTCCGGCCCTTTTATGGTAAATTTTTCACGGCTGATTACCGAATCCTCTCCTGCAAAAATTTTAATTTGTGCCTCTCCGGCAAAATCAGATTCAGGAATTTTAAATACGATGGTATCGTTGCCCTGGAAAAGTATTTCGGCATGCTGTCCGTTGACTGCTATTTTATTGCGTTCGGGATTGAGACTAAAATACGAACCTGTTACTGTTACAGTAGTGCCATCAAACCCCTCATTCGGTGAAAAGCTTTCAATGACCGGCGATTTTGATCCCTTGCTTAAAAATTCAATTTCATTTCCCAAAATCAAAAATTCAGAGGTTTGAACATACGCCCTGTACGTATAAACTTCGTTATTTTTCAGGTCGGATGAAACATGTAGCGAAAAATCACCAATGCTTTTTTCACCACTTATAGAGTATGTGAATTGAGCACCGGAATTTCCCCATTTAAAGCCATAATCTGATAAGTTTGTTTTGGCTTTTACTATTATTTCGGCCGAAAATGTAACTCCGCCAGAATCAGCATTTTCAACAGGCTTTGAAATAACAACCGGAAAATCTTTGGGCTGAATTTCAGCTTCCTGTTCACATCCGGTAAAAGACAGCATTAAACAGAAAACGATATATAATGTTGCCCTTTTCATATTAAAAATTGAAACCTGTTATAAACTGCCAGTCCAAAAGTTTTAACGATCTTACATCTCCAGAAAGTCTGTTATGGCGGACTTCGAAAGAAATCGTATTTCGGTAGGTGAGGTCATATTCCAGTCCCCCTCCGAATGCATACCCGGTCTGCCAGTTGGCGGGTCGGGGAGCATTTTGGATGATATCGTATTCAATCACATTTCCATGGATTATCGTTTCTAAAAGTATTGTATTGTTTTTCAAATGATAATTCACAATGCCGCCCATATTTACAAACGGTCTTATTTTAACCGACGGATATGAATAGCGAATAAGAACAGGCAATTTTAGTGAGCTTGTGTTAATAACAAAATCGATTTCCATATCATCTAAACGTTCATTATGTAAATACCCATGGCTGGAATGAGACAGTTCAACATGCAACGAAAAATCAGGTATTCGGATAGGCACGTCCAAAAAAAGTCCATACAGAAATGCCCCTTTTGGAGTGTAATCCAACAAATTCAGATAATGGACTGCGGGGGTGGAAGGTCCGGAAAATTTTGAAAATTCGTACCCCGCCAAAATACCAAATTTAATATGAGGAAATGGCCGCCGGACACATTTGTTGTATCTTTCTATAAACAGTGATAACGAGTGTTTGTTAAACCGTACCAGTTTAACAGCGTCATTTACAGCATTGCAATCAGCTGTATAAGTTTTCAGTATATTTCTGAAATAGCCTGTACTGCCTTTTTGTCCTTTGGGTATTTGCACTGTGCCGGTATTCTCTTTTTCTACGAAAAAAGTCTGAATATGCTCATCCGCATAAAAATAAAGGCTCGTTTCGCCTTGTACTAGTTGTTCAAGAAATACCATTTTTGAGGAATCTCCATCAAAGATTCTTTTTGAGACAAATACTTGGTCTGAATTTAACCATGATATTTTGTGAAAAAAAGGGACGTGTGATTTGATAAAGCCGTATTCTGAAATTTCATCAGGATACATTTTAATTATTTCATCTCCTTTTACTAATTGCATGTACCTGGAATTCAATACCGGACCACCATCTTTTAATTTAACTCCTACGTTCATGCTTGTGTCGGTTTTGAAGTAGCCAATCTGGCTAAAAACCAGTTGCGGCAACAACCAGAAAATCAGAACGGCATAAATTGACGTTTTCATTTTGCAGGGCAATTAAAAAACAATCAAATCCCGGGCGAATCCTTCCCCGGAAAATGTTCGTACCACTCTTTCCAGAAAAGCTGCACTTCATTTTTCATCTCTTTGGCCAGTGAAAGGATGCCGATGAGATTGGGAATGGTCATTAAAGCGATAGTGATGCCCGATAAAGTCCATACGATGGTAGTGTCGGTAAACGAGGCCAGGAAAAAACCGAGTACATATAAAATACGGTAGTAAATAATGCCCTTAATTCCAAACAGGTAGGTAACTGCGCGGTCGCCGTAATACGACCAGCTAATGGCCGTGGAAAAGGCAAAAAGCAGCAGACCGATGGCTACAATGTATTTTCCGTAATCGCCCAGCCAGCTTCGGGTAAAGGCAACTGTGGTGAGTGGTGCACTGTGCATCAGTGAATTTCCGGTAAGTGAAAGCCCCGGCTGACTGAGCAGTTTCCCTGAATTGAATTCTATTGCTCCGGTAAACGGCTCATTGTTGCTCCAAACCATCACATCTTCTGCAACTGAACGGGCATGTAAAAAGGTTGGCTGCCTTTGAATTATTCCTTCAGAAACTTCGAGGTTTCCGGTAAAAAGCGGCAGATTGGTTTCGCCTGCCAGAAATTCGTACAGTTTTTCCTGGTCGGCAGCATTAGATTCATCGTATTCACTCTGCAACACCACCAAATCGGTTTCCTGGAAACGGTTGGGCAGTTTTTCATTCCAAACTCCCGAAGAAAGCAATACCAAACCGGTAAGTGTACAAATAATAATGGTGTCGATAAACGGCTCGAGCAGGGCAACGAGTCCTTCAGAAACCGGTTCGTGGGCCCGGGCAGCAGCATGAGCAATGGGTGCAGAACCCTGGCCGGCTTCGTTGGAAAACAATCCCCGGTTAACTCCCCGGTTAAATGCAAAAGCAATACTTCCGCCTAAAAATCCGCCAACGGCTGCTGTTCCTGTAAATACATCGCCAACAATGGCTGCAATGGAAGGAATAATATTTTGGTAATTGAATGCAATAACCGAAACTGCACCAACAAAATAAATCAGGGCCATAATGGGTACCAGTCGTGAGGTTACCATGGCAATACGTTTGATTCCGCCGAGAATTACCAGCGCCAGCAGAACAGACAAAACAGCTCCGGTAAGCACATGACTAAGTCCGAAGGTTTCGAATAGCGAGTTGGAAATGCTGTTAATTTGTGGCAGGTTTCCGGTACCAAACGATGAAAAGATGGTTGCTACTGCGAAAAGTGCTCCCATTACTGCACCGGTTTTGATCACTTTTTTATTTTTCAGATGAATGTTTAACCTGCTGCGCATGTAGTACATAGGTCCGCCGGCAATGGAGCCGTCGGCTGCTTTTTCCCGGTATTTGTGCGATAATGTAACCTCAACGAATTTGGTAGTCATACCCACGGCGGCAGTCATTAGCATCCAGAAAAGCGCTGCCGGCCCCCCAAGGTGAATGGCCAGCGCAACCCCGGCAATGTTTCCCGTACCAACTGTTCCCGAAAGTGCAGTGGTTAATGCCTGAAAATGAGAAGTGTCTCCCTCATCACCTTTTTTGTCGAATTTTCCCAGCACTATTCTGACAGAGTGCCTCAGGTAGCGAAACTGTGGAAATTTCAGATAGATGGTGAAAAACAGGCCGGTGCCGAGCAATAAAAAAACGAACCATTGTGATCCGCCAATTTGGCTATCGATAACTGATAAGAAATTGTTTAATTCGTTCATTTCAGGTTCATTTTTTTTAATTTCCGGCTAAAAATAGCAATCTATTTCATAAATTAGCAACATAATTTTTAAAAGTAAAGATCATGCTGCCAAGATTTCTTTTAGCCGACAATTCATTGGAAACACCCGAAACCATTTTTGTGGTACACACCGTAGCGCCGCGTTTTATTATTGAAGCCGACATCGACGACTTTGAAAGCAACCAGCAAATCCACTGGATTGACGGTGAGCCGGGCGATGAAGATTTGATTGCCCGACTGATTAACGAAGCCGAAGAGTTTCTGGAAAAAGAGTTTGAGAATGAAGAATTTCTGGACAGCGACGAAGAAGAATAAGCTATGGAAACCACAAGTCAGCCTAAAAAACTTTACCGCTCCCGCGACCGGATTCTGGGTGGTGTGTTAGCCGGTTTTGCAGAATATATTTATGCCGATAAAACGGTGGTACGACTGCTTTATGCCCTGGTTTCCATCCTTTCTGCCGGTTTTCCCGGACTGCTGATATACATCATTGCCTGGATTGTTATTCCTGAGCGGCCTTTGGAGCATTAATCCTGGTTTTTCCTGTTTTTTTCACCACCAGAAAAGCGCCTGAAATTACCAGCGATGCGCCAAAAATGGTTGCCGGCGAAAACCGTTCGTGTGCAATCCAGTCCACACTCAGGTAAGTCAATATGCCCATCGTAATGAAAGTTATGATGGGGTTCAGAAAAATAATGACACTCACTTTGCTGGCTTCGATAAACCGCAGTGCCTGGGCCAGGCTGCTGTAGGCGATTAGGGTATTCAAACCAAGAAAAACAAGCAGCAACCACCAGGTCCAGTGCAGTTCAAACACGGGAGCCAAATCGATTACCGGAAGATAAATGAGGGTGGGGAGGCCAAATAAAAACAAGTTGAGCATGGATGCAGAATATTTGACTACCAGTTTTTTCTGCATCACCGCGTAAACCGTCCAGGCCAGGGCGCCGCTCAGTGTAAACAATACTCCCAGATTGTACTGCTCTTTTCCTTCGAAAAATGCACGGAGCTGGTCGCTGTAAAAAAAGGCAAACCCGGAAAGGGCAACAAAAAAGCCAATCATTTGTATCCGGGAAAGTTTTTCTTTAAAAATGACAAACCCTGAAAGGGCGAGCATCATGGGGCCAAACTGAATAAAAAGCTGTGCATTGCTGGGTGTGGTGTATTGAATGCCCAGCATAAAACCCAGGTAATTCCAGGAAATTGCCAGTGCAGCAATAACAAGCAACAGCGGAGGTTTTACCAGAATTTTCAATGACCGCGGATTTCGGTACAACAGCCACCCCAGCAAAAAAGTAAATGCCACAAAAAACCGGAACCAGACAATGGTTTTCGGATCCACTTCGCGCACGGCAACTTTTAGGGCAATGGCCAAAAATCCCCAGAAAAAAGCGGTAACTGCCGCATAAATGACTCCCTTTGTTTGATTGGACATCAGACGTTTTAATAATAATGGAACAGACCTAAGAATTGAG
>Ga0334898_1001969_pt1 | contig 20419 bp, 20 predicted proteins | sample GraSluR3_MG_10_FD_207228 | JGI IMG/M metagenome (GOLD analysis project Ga0334898, IMG submission 207228) | Sludge microbial communities from methane-producing bioreactor in Wageningen University, Netherlands - Granular Sludge_3_08-R3 | ecosystem: Engineered > Bioreactor > Anaerobic >... | reverse complement strand
CAAAGTCATGGGCCTACCGTCATTTTTTGACCAGGGCTGCCAGACTGCCGATTTAATTTTTTATTCTTAGAGTTCAGAAGATTAGATCTTTTTTGGTAAATCAAAAAATCTCTAAATAAACAAATTGAAATAATTTAAAAATATTTAAGGAGAATAGAAAGATGTTTAACAGACAGCGTGCAAAAAACAACTCAAAAATAACCACAAAAATATTCAGAACTTATAGAAAACAGATAATCAATATTTTTTTATTAATTATCATCACTTTGACATTTTTAACTTTAACGACAACCTGTATTAGCAGCAGCCAAACTCAGGGGGAGGAATTATATGAGCAGGCTCTAAGCATGGAAGAACAGAAAAGTTTCAGTCAGGCAGCTATCCTCTATGAACAGGCATTCCCTGTACTATTAGAAGAAAACAATTTGGAACTGGCTAATAAGTGCAGGGAATCCTTGCAAAGACTATTGATTTTCCAGATGGTTTATCCATACACCATTGACCAGCTTGAAGAGGTTATCCGGCAAACATTTCCCCAGGCTACTGCAGAGCAAATAGAAAGATGGATCACCAGTAAGGAGATAGAACATTATACCTGGGATGGTGAAGAATATTATTTCTCAGATGGAATACAAAATCTCAAGTTCCGCAACATAGAGCTGATACAGGCAGATGAAGCAGCAGAGCAGGAATATCATAATCTTGTACTCAAAGTAAACAACATTGCCCAGGAACAGCCGGTTCATTCCTGGCAGCAGTATCAAAAACCAGCCACTTATCGCGGCATTCATGCTATTACAATCCCGAGAGACAAGTTACCCGAAACAGGTACTTACCGTCTATGGCTTCCAATACCCATCAATACCGGTCCACAGACCCAGATTACCATTGAATCTATAACACCAGACAAATGGGTTAAACAACCACCCAGCATCGATGAGGAAATCGGCTTATTATATATGGAAATTCCCATGGAAGAACTCTCCGAAGATTTAGCAATTCAAGCCAGTTTTACTTTTAATCACTATGAACAAAGATTCTTGGTAAATCCTGCAAATATTGGGGAATATGATAAAGATTCTGCTCTCTATCAAAAATATACCAGATCATATGGCAATACCGAGATAACACCGGATATTGAAGAAATGGCTAAGACTATCGTTGGTGATGAAACAAATCCTTATTTTGCTGCCCGTAAGATTTATGATTATATTGTTACCCAGGTGGATTATGCTTTCATGCCACATCTTATATTCTGGCCCAGGTCATCACTGACCGAAACAGATTATGTCCACAAAAACCAGCGGGGTGATTGTGGTGCCCAGTCTATGTACTTTTCTGCCATGTGCCGCTCACTGGGAATCCCGACTCGAACTACCGGTGGCTGGCAACTTTTTAAAGATGAATTCAGTGGCCACTTTTGGGCAGAATTCTATTTACCCAATTACGGCTGGATTCCGGTAGATACCTCTGCTGCCCAGCTTGCTTATTACCCCAAAAATTTAACTGCTCAACAACGGCAAATATTTATTGATTATTATTTCGGTAATCAGGATTCTATGCGCTGTGTGGTACAAAATGACACGGATTTACCTCTAATTCCGGCTGCCCATGGAATAATCTTATTGCCCATGGCTATCCAGGTACCGGCGGTTGAGTATTCTGAACTTACTTTAGATCTTCCAGATGAGTTATTTTTGGAATATTATACAATACAGTGTGAAAAAATAAACCCATAAACAAGCTGTCCAAAAAAAAGATACAAAAACATGGCCATATTATAAAATAATTCTTGTTTGTTAAAAGGAAAAAGGAGAAAAAATATGAAAAAGAAGATTTTTTTGCTGTCATTGCTTTTTTTCACTTCATTGTTCACCATAGGTTGTCAGCTGTGCGATTGCGGTCTACTGTTACCCAACAACCCATCTCCCACACCGGAGGAACATTTCACCTTTGATGAAAATACCAGAACGATTACTGGTTATTACAATGGTACTGGTTGGAACCCTCATGGTGATGATATTGTTATACCTCCAACAATTAATAACCTACCGGTAGAACATATTGGTTATAAAGCTTTTAAATCAGATTTTGATACATGGATAAGATCGGTTGTTTTTCCGGATACCATCACGACCATTGGAAGTTATGCATTTTTTGCTGATTGCCTGCATTCTTTAACTATTCCTGATAGTGTCAAATCAATTGGAAGTTATGCATTTTGCAATAATTACTTAACATCTGTAACCATTCCTGGAAGCGTTGATTTTATTGATGAACAAGTATTTGGTGGTAATCCTCTTAGATCAATAACAATCGGTGCAGATGTCAATATTTATAACGGGTATTCTATAGGTTATAAAGGACCAGCTACTTTTCCGACCTTAGTGCCTAAATATGTAGAGTTTAAAAGTTTTTATGATGCAAATGGAAGAGAAGCCGGCACTTATATTTTTACTGATTCAGACACATGGATTAAAGCAGAATAACTATTCTGCCAAATAATAAAGAGTTATGGTTTTCCTAGCCCCCAAGATTTTCTTGATATGCTGGGTATAGATGCTATTAAGCTGTCTTATTCCCTTGGAAAGATTTCCTTCCGGAGTTTCTAAAAGTAAATGGTAATGATTGTGCATCTACATTTTTATTTCCCCGGTCAGTGATATGGTAGAGTGCTTAAGGGAATTGGATACGTAGTGATCCGGCCAGGAGAATAATAGAGCACTTTAAAATTAATAATTCAAGACCTGAGCTCATTGTTTTCCCTAAAGGATTAAGGATCAGCTAAAAGACGGGAAGACCGCCTGTGAGTAGGAAAAACAGATATTTCAATACCTGGGTCTATTTGTTTTCAATATTTTAAGTTTGAATGTCAAATGTGAAGACCTGAGACCTTAATTATTTTGCAAATCCAGAGCAAATTTAATTGCTTTATTAATTTCAACTATCTTTGTTGGATTTAAGTGGACAATCTTTTTATCCAGCAATTCTTTCCTGATCGTAATGATGGTATCCAGATTAACAACGCATTCTTTGGGCATATTTTCTCTTGTACCCAACCTTACTTCTACCGGGATATCCCTGATCGTTGAAGTAACCTCTGCCACCGTAATAGAATTACGAACCTTGTAAGCCTCATTTCTGGACAATAAAGCAACAGGTCTTCTCCCAATGGGTTCAGGCAGATTTGCCCACCATATATCACCTTTTTCCATTGTATTAAAATTCATTATCTAACACCTTATATTGTTCTTTTTCCAATTCTGCAACTTTATCAGTCTTTTCAGGATTTTTTTGGTAGCCTTCAATATATTTCTGAATTTTTTCTTCTTCAGTTTTTTTCTCAAAAAAATATTGAACCATTTCCTGTAATAACTTACTTCTATTACTTCTTCTTTTTTTCTTTTCATCCTCTAATTTTTTAAAATTTTCTTCATCCAGGGTAATTGTAAATCGTACATTTTTCATAAAATAAGACCTCCTGTGCTAGGCTATTTATATTGTTATGATAATAATATGATAATTATCATACTTTGTCAAAATATCTTTTTAGGTGGATCGTATCCAAACAGGGGACGGTTCTCTGTATCATGCTCTGACGATCTGATTCACCGTCAGTCCGGTTAATCTGGCAAGCTGTCTTATCGAACAACCTTTTAATTCTTTGAGATAACTTAATACTTTTTTCTGAGTCACCGGGTTAATATTGGATAAAGTTGCTACTTCTATATTATATTTCTTGGAAACTAATTGTCTGATCATTTTGTCGGAGAAAGTGTCTCTTTTTTGGGTAATATCCAGACAATTATCATCATTGGGCTGATGATGAAAGTTGATAAATTCTTCTATGGCTTGGTCTTTCTCCTGATTAAACATGTTTAAGGCGAAGATCGGATTAATCAGCTTTGCTTTATTGGTATATTCTGAGTAACTGCTATAGGGGTATGAGGCAAGATCATCAGATATTCCTGCCTTAATAGGATTTAAGTGAATATAGCGCAAGACGGTAAGAAAGTAGGCATCATCCTCTACCGGCTCACTTTTGTAGCGGTCCTGGAAGAGGTGTCCTTTTCTGTTGTACTGCCAGTTATAGTAATAGACATAACTACTGCCAACTCTCTTCATGGTGGTGGCAAGTGGTTCCTGTCCTTCTTTTAACAGGAGATGGACATGATTATCCATGAAACAGTAGGCATAGGTTTCACAGTTACCTTTTCGGGAGTATCTAATGAGGGTATTGAGAAATCTCTCGTAATCATCATTCGAAGAAAAGATGTTTTGCTGATTGATGCCTCTGGTGATGATGTGGTAAATTCCGGTACTGCTTTTAATGCGGGCCACCCTTGGCATAAGAACTCCTCTCAAAATAAGATAATCACTGAAAATATTCTACAATGTCAAACAAAAGCTGTCAAACAGAGACCCGTCAGACTGTGTGAAAACTCTCCTTTTTCTTGCCTAAGAGTACATAACATGGTATAATAAAAGCATAACTAATAATACAAAAGAAAGCTAAAGGTAGATACCATGTCCTATATCCAAGGTGAAAATAGAAACCAGTACATCCTCTTTCCGGAGAGTCTGGAGGAATACATTTCCCCAGACAATCCGGTACGGATTATCCATGAATATGTCCGGCAGTTAGATCTCAAAGCCTTACAGTTTACCCATGCTAGGGAGAAACAGCTGGGCAGGCCTCCCTATCACCCGGCATTCCTGCTTAAACTTTACCTCTACGGTTATCTCAACCGCATCCGTTCCTCCAGACGCTTGGAAACCGAGTCCGGAAGAAACTTAGAGCTTATGTGGCTCCTAGAGAAATTAAAACCGGATTTCAAGACCATCGCCGATTTCCGTAAAGACAACAAAAAAGCCCTGGTTCAGGTTTTCCGGGATTTTACCCGCCTGTGTAACAACTGGCAGCTCTTCGGTAAGGAACTTATTGCCATTGATGGTTCCAAATTCCGTGCCTCTAACAGCAAACGCAATAATTACTCCAAGAAGAAGTTAGTCCGTCATATCAACTATATCAATGAGAAGATTGCCGGTTATCTTACCGAACTGGATGAGACCGACCAGGCAGAAGCCCAGGACCGAAAACCTGATGCTAAGGAGATCAAAGAAAGAATAAACCAGCTCAAAGAGAGAAAAGCCCAATACCAAAGCTATCAGGATAATCTGGAAAAGACCAACCAGAATGAGCTTTCCACCACTGACCCGGATGCCCGACTCATGTGTAATAACAATAACAGTGTAGAGGTCAGCTACAATGTGCAGACCTCCGTAGATGGCAAGCATAAACTGATTGCCGATTTTAAGGTTATCAATAAACCCAATGACTTAGGACAATTAGCTCCCATGGCTTTACGAACCAAAAAGATACTAGGTAATGAAAAGTTCACCGTAGTTGCCGATAAAGGTTACTACCATGCCCGGAATTTACAATCCTGTTCTCGTAAGGGAATTACCACCTATGTTACCAAACAAGTCTACTCCAACGGAACCGGAGATAAAGATTTCTACCCGGATAAGTTTAGCTATGATAAAGAGAATGACTGTTACCTCTGTCCTGCTGGAGAAAAATTGTACTACTACCGAAACCGAAAGAAAGAGGGCAAAATTATCGGCAGAACCTACCGTAACTTAGATGCCTGCTTTAGTTGCCCGGTAAAAGCCAGCTGCACCAGGGCAGTAAATGGTAGAACCATATTTCGCCATCGCAATCAGGACTTTCTGGATCGTGTTGACCGACAAACCCGGGAGAATCTTAAAACCTACAAACTCAGGCAAATGATTGTGGAACATCCCTTCGGTACCATCAAAAGAGCCTGGGGTGCCTCCTATTTTCTCACCCGGCGGAAGGCTTCAGTAAGTGCCGAGATTGCCTTATCCCTTCTATCCTACAATCTTATGAGGGTAATCAATATCCTGGGAACAGAGGAAATCTTAAGAAGATTAAGAGAAAATAGCCAGGCAGTACCGGTATAGGAAGCCGGTATTTCCTTTTTTATTTTCTATTATTTTATCAAAGACAATAAAGGTAAAATAAGGTACAAAGTCTGTCTTTTAATAAAAATTTGTTAGTGTTTTTCACACGGTCTGCCGTTTTCTGTATCATTTTTTGCCTAAAGATTTCATTTTTACAGGCCTGTTACCTTGCTGTCTACGCTTAAATCTTCTGGATTGCTCCAAAGACTCCAAGACTCGCTACTGGTGGTCTGGCTATGACCTTACCAGACAGGATTTACACCTGCTAAATATCACGACCTAAGCCTGGCCGCACCAGAGAACCGTCCCCTGTATCATTTAAAGAACTGGCAGAATGTTTTTCACTGTTAAATTTAAATACATCTTATGTTTCGGTTCAACCACCTATTTAGGCAAACAATTACAGCTGGCCAGAGAATTTAAATACATCTTATGTTTCGGTTCAACGTCTTTTATGGAAATATTTGTAGCTGCTTTTCTTAATTTAAATACATCTTATGTTTCGGTTCAACGAGATGCTTTTATGCCAAAAGAAAATATCAAGAGCAATTTAAATACATCTTATGTTTCGGTTCAACTTTAAACTCTTATGTTGGAGGCACACAATTACCTACATTTAAATACATCTTATGTTTCGGTTCAACCGAGAATAAGTGCCTGGATTATGTGCAAGGTAGATGATTTAAATACATCTTATGTTTCGGTTCAACAAAGTATTGGAGAAGATACTTCTGGCTACCGACATTATTTAAATACATCTTATGTTTCGGTTCAACATATTAGTGGCCTTCTGGAAAAGGCTTGTTATCTGGCATTTAAATACATCTTATGTTTCGGTTCAACAAACAGAGCTGGCCTGGAACTATCTTTTAGAAACGCATTTAAATACATCTTATGTTTCGGTTCAACGCATAAAACACCTGTTGAAAAAATTATTCGATTAACATTTAAATACATCTTATGTTTCGGTTCAACCTTCAATATCTCCTTTGGTAGCTTCCATGACATCTTATTTAAATACATCTTATGTTTCGGTTCAACCAATCCTGCAATAAGCAGAATGCAAAAGCAAATAGAATTTAAATACATCTTATGTTTCGGTTCAACTGTCCGTCTAATTCCCATATCTTTTCTCCTACATAAATTTAAATACATCTTATGTTTCGGTTCAACTTTTTTACTTGCTTATCTCTTAACATTAATATTTTAATTTAAATACATCTTATGTTTCGGTTCAACTTATTTGGGTGTAATAGTCTTCGGTCTCAAACGTTAATTTAAATACATCTTATGTTTCGGTTCAACCTGAAAGGATTAAGGAACACAACAGAAGGTCATAATTTAAATACATCTTATGTTTCGGTTCAACAAAAAGAGTGGGAGGCGATAGAATGACCGAATGGAAATTTAAATACATCTTATGTTTCGGTTCAACTTATAGACTGCTGTTAATCCGTCTGGGTGTACCTCTCATTTAAATACATCTTATGTTTCGGTTCAACTTATTATCGCTACTGCTATTAACATACTATACCTCATTTAAATACATCTTATGTTTCGGTTCAACTCTCCAACTGTCACCATGATTTTGTCTGGACTTTCCATTTAAATACATCTTATGTTTCGGTTCAACTAGCTATGGAAAAACCATTTAAAATAATTTATCTTAAATTTAAATACATCTTATGTTTCGGTTCAACTTCAGATGAGCCGACTGAAGAAGGTAAAACCAAAGCATTTAAATACATCTTATGTTTCGGTTCAACTGATTTAGAAATAGAAAATTCTCACAATTTTATTGCATTTAAATACATCTTATGTTTCGGTTCAACTACTCAAACGGCACGGTTACGGTAATTATTATGGAAATTTAAATACATCTTATGTTTCGGTTCAACGTTGATATCTACGGCAAACTGATATCTCTATTTGAATTTAAATACATCTTATGTTTCGGTTCAACTTCAGGTGCATGGCATCATGTATATGCCCCCCAAATATTTAAATACATCTTATGTTTCGGTTCAACGAAGCGTAACATTTACATCAACTGGAACATCAAGCGGATTTAAATACATCTTATGTTTCGGTTCAACCTCTGTCTTGCTGTGGATTCCCGGAATACTGTACATATTTAAATACATCTTATGTTTCGGTTCAACGTGATTTTGCTATGAGTTGGGGCAGTTGGATTGTGAATTTAAATACATCTTATGTTTCGGTTCAACGCCGTATCTCACTATTTAGTTCATGCCCCTCTAATTATTTAAATACATCTTATGTTTCGGTTCAACTGAGCGCTGGGCAAAAATGATTGTACCGTTTATCACATTTAAATACATCTTATGTTTCGGTTCAACTTCACCATGTCAATCCATTTATGAACCAGTTTGAAAATTTAAATACATCTTATGTTTCGGTTCAACCAGATATGGAGACCAACAAGGATACAATATAGTAATATTTAAATACATCTTATGTTTCGGTTCAACTTCCGATAACTATTTTCCTCTCATAAGCCTGGTCTTATTTAAATACATCTTATGTTTCGGTTCAACTGATGGGACGCCGGGCTCTGGAGAAGCGAAGATCGTATTTAAATACATCTTATGTTTCGGTTCAACTTCATTGTGGGATACGCTGATAAAAGATGCTGAATAATTTAAATACATCTTATGTTTCGGTTCAACGCTGGTATCAATGCCCCAACATGGCACCACCCAACTGATTTAAATACATCTTATGTTTCGGTTCAACAATAAAATCCAATCATAGTCCCCCAAGCACCAAATTATTTAAATACATCTTATGTTTCGGTTCAACTCGATATACCGCCTGACAACCCATAAATGCCGTAGGATTTAAATACATCTTATGTTTCGGTTCAACCTGTGTTTCCTTTGTATTTACTTAATGAATAACTAACATTTAAATACATCTTATGTTTCGGTTCAACCCAGCTCCGTACCGCTCCTGTCATAGACTGTTACCTATTTAAATACATCTTATGTTTCGGTTCAACTTGGCAGTAATTCTCTATAATTTCACTTGCCCTGTATTTAAATACATCTTATGTTTCGGTTCAACCAATCGATGGATACGCACCTGCAGATTGCGATATTTATTTAAATACATCTTATGTTTCGGTTCAACTCCTATATCACGACCAAGACCAAAGACCGTGACAAATTTAAATACATCTTATGTTTCGGTTCAACACAATACCATGTAATCGGGGTTGTAATCCTCGCCCTATTTAAATACATCTTATGTTTCGGTTCAACCACAATATCGAATGTCCGCTCATTATGGGTCAATGAATTTAAATACATCTTATGTTTCGGTTCAACTACAACAATATTTAGCTTTATTAAAAAAGAAATTGGCCATACCTTTTAAAAAATAACTCTTTCCTTAATTTTGTACCAAGTATTTTAGAAATTTTTAATATTTTGTGGGATAGCATGGAAATCCTTTATTTATAAGCATAGCAAGATATTTTATAAAAAATTGCCTGGTAATTTATAATATCAATGAATCGCTGTCTTCCGGTTTTGTACCCAATACATCTTCTGCAAAATTATCCTCATTAATCATTTTAATAATAGAAATAAAATCTTCCTTTGGTTTAATAATTCTGCTTAATTCTTTTTTCAATTTTATAATATTTGAAGGATTTATTTTTCCTCTAAATACTGACTTCTGGTAATGAGTTAAATATTTCTTGCAAATTTTGAATATCTTATTCACTCTTTTCTCGTTAATATCATAAAACAAGAAGATGTAATTAAAATTTAATTGTTTTCTTATTTTAAATCATCTCCTTCAAATTGAAAGGTAGAAATTCTTTACCTTCAATTAAATATTTAATTAATTTATAGCCATCTATCTTAATGGCATTCAAATAAGAAGTTTTTCTTTTTAACCTTGGGTGAAAAAATACTTTATTTATTCTATCTTCAAACTCCTCAATAAAAACTTTTCTGCCAGCATCATTTAACATACAATAATTTAATTTACTAAAAAAATGTTTATTAACTCGGATTTTCTTATTATTAACAAGATTAAATATTGATTTAAAAACAATAATTGGTTTAAATGATTCTGATAAATCTAGACTTAATGAAAACCTTCCATCCCCTGGTTCATGCAAATAGCTGATAGATTGGTGTAAATGCGTTTGATATATTTGAGTAATTGTTTTTGCATATAATATACTATTGCCGAAAGATATTAGTGCATTCAGGGGATTATCCGGCGGTCTTTTAACCCTTTTATTGAATAAAAAATCTTCTGGGAGAAATTCCTGAAAAGTTTGATAAAAATTTTGCCAAATCAAACCCTCAATCCATAACGCACGTTTAATATCATTTTCCTTATCTAACAATCTAGGAATATCTTTTCTTAGCCATTCCAAATAATCTTTTAATTGTTTCTTGTCATGCTTGTAATAATGATATAGTATTTCATGAATATTGTTAGCAATACCTTTGATTATTGCTTTTGCAATAGTCAAACGATTGTTAAGATATCCCTCAGCCTGTTTGACTGTCAAATGACCACTTATCAGGCTTTTTTTGGGATAAAAACTACCACTATAGTATCCAAAATAATTAAAAAAATGCACAGTAATACCTGCTTTGGCAATAAAATCTAAAAATTTACTATTGAAACTAACCTCATTTAAACAAAAAAGCTCCCTGATACCTTCAACAGGCAAATAAGTATTCCCTTTTTCATTTTTAAATACAATGGAATTGTCTTTCCTTTTTAGAGATCCCATTGAAGTTATATATCTTGTGTGACCTGTCTTCAATGTATTACCCTTTCAAATCATTAAATATAACAATAGCTATAATAAGCACATTTCTTGCATTTTTTAGAAATCTTATTTTTCTTTTCTGGTAGGGGCGGACAACCTGAGATCAACAATTGGTTTATTTGGTCACTCAACTTAGCCAGAGCTTTTTCTTTCTCTTTGGTTAAGATTACATAGCAGGTCTTATGATCCTGTTTATTCTTTTCGATAAACTCTATTTTACCTTTTTTATCGATGCCCTTATCCTTTAATTTCTTTAAATACAATAGTACCTGCCATTTAACCGCTTCTATATCAGCATCCGATTTTTTAATCTCTATCAAATAATCTCTGGTTATCTTATCAATTTTTACATTTTCGAAGCTTATTTCAGAATTGCTTTTATCTTCCAATTTAACCTCATGTAATACCCTGCCAATATGAACATCTTCGCTGTTGTCTTCCATATTGACACGATTACCAAAAAGCCAACATTGCCTTTTGCAATGAAAGTAATAGTTTATTAAAGTACCAGTGGTTTTCATAAAAAGACTGCCACCCTATAAAAATTTTTCTGGAGCTTCATCTTTCTGAGGTATTATTACACCCAATTCATAAGTATATTCAAAATTCAATACATCATAATATCTACCCTTCTCCAAATCCTTTTCTGCTAATAAATATCCATATTTTTTATCTAAAAGCCAAGTCCCCAATGAAACAGTATTATCATAATTATAATTATTATTCTCGTAGTCTTCTTTTAAAATAAAATCCACTTTTGGAAATTCATTATCTCTCAAAGAATAAGTATCTTTAAACTGACTAATTCCATCGTTGTATTGTAAATATTTATTATAGGCTTCATATCCTTCGTGGAATAACTTTTCGAACTCATTCTTATGTTTAATATCTTCAAATAATTTATCATAAACAATATTTAGCCATTTCACATACTCTCCAATATCGTTAATTCCTTCTTTTATTGTTTTAAAACTTATTTCAAGCAGATAATCATAATATGGTTTTATATCAGTTTTACTGTAAATATATATACTCCCAGGATTGAACTCATCCTTTTTTCGGTTAACCCTGCCAAATCTCTGTATTAGTGAATCTATCGGAGCAGTATCAGTAAACATTAAATCAAAATCTATATCTAACGAAATCTCAACTACCTGTGTTGCCACTAAAATAAATTGATTCTTGCTCTCCAATTTTTCATATATCTCATTTTCTTTTTTTACCCGATCAATTTTCTTGAAATTTGAATTGTACAAAACGATATTCTTTATTCCTGCCTTTTTTAATAATTTATAAGTATCTATAGAATTTCTTACTGTATTTCTAACTATTAATATATTTTTCCCCTCTAAATATTTTTGTTTTATCTTATTGACATCTTCATTCAAAAACTTTTTCACTTTATATATATAATTTGGCTTCTTCTTAAATAATTCATTATCCTTTATTAGTGGATAATTAGTAATGCCAATTTTCTCTTTTATTCTTTCAGGAATAGATGCACTCATAATACAAACATGAATATTGGATTCTCGGGCAAGTTCCAAAAATCTTTTGATAAATCCCATCAATTTATAATCATATGAATGAACTTCATCGATAATAATCAGGGAATGAAAGATATTGAACATAGCAATACTATATTTCCCCACATTCAGAAAATATTTTAGCAGACTATCTATAGTTGAAACCGTAAAAGGTTTACAAAAAACTTTGCTAAATAAAAGCTCGCTATTCAAATAATTATTCATATAACCATCTTCTTTTGAAAATAAATCTTCCAAATATAATTTTGCAGATCCATGCACTAAACCAGAACAATCTTTAAAAATCCTACGTACCCTTTCAAAAAGCTTATTGGATGTAGTCTGCGTAGGTAGGGTGTAAATTATTTTTTCATTAATATTTTTTAAATTATTCATTGCCCATAGAAAAGAGCCTTCTGTTTTTCCTTCGCCTGTTGGTATTTCTACCAATATACTCCCCTTTGTATTATACAAAGATCTTTGAAAATCTTTAATATTAAACACTTCTGGTTTTAATGTTTCACTTAACTTATCCAAAACATTGCTTTTTTGAGGAATATTCAAGTAAGTTATCTTTGGTATATTTTTCTGGCTAAACTTTGCAGATGCTATCCAGTCGGCAAGATTTAAAATTCCGAGCACATAATAATAAAGCAAGCGAAGTTTTTCTTTGTCTGGTATATGGCGTAAATCATCTTTTAGATGATAATCTATTTTTCTTTGTAATTTGGATAAACTAATTTGCTTATAAGTAAATTTATAGGGACAAGATTTCATAAAAATCTTTTGATAATACTTATTATGTAAGTAGAAGAATTTTTTACTCTCGGGTAACAAATTGAAAAAATACTTCTTTGTTTCATTAACTGCAGCAAAAATGCCAGGAGCATATAAACTATGATGGGTAATAATGATTAGGAAGAGTAGATTCAGCCATTCTTGCTTACTTAACTCAAAATCTGGTATATCAGCTACAAGGCTTGCTGAATAAAGCGAATGATAACTTCTATAACCATGCAGTATAGTATTTTGAAACTCTATGGTTGCTTTGCCAATATCATGAAAATATACACTATAGAAAATAAGATCTTTTAATCTATCTCGATTATACTTAGTTTTTTGGGCAACAAAAGACAGGTCATCTTCCTTAACAAAATTTAAGGCTTCTTCAAGTACTGATTGGGTATGTTCTTCTAAAGTTTGATACCTTCCATCATCTCTTTTTTTCGCTAGAATGTCCATTTAATAAAAGACCATCCTATTCTCTCCATCCGTATAACTCTTCACATTATTTAAGTTAATTTCACAATTAATATATTCTACCTGTTTTAATAATCTTTCTGGCTTTCTACTTTCTCGGAAACTTTCATCTGGAGCTTTCACTGTGAAAAACATAGGTGTTTCATTTGCTACAGGTAATTGAAAATATTTATCCTCATCAATAATATTTACAGTGTAAGAATAACCTTCATCAAAAAAAACAGAATTTATTATCCTAGTATTATTTTCTTGAAGATTTTCTATGACCTCAACCTCTGATATTTTTACAATCTCATCATCTAATCCTAAAGAAGGTATACTTTTGGGTTGCTTAAGACAATCAAAAATTTCCCGACAGAGATATCCACAATCTTCTATTTTAAGATAGACAGTATAAGAAGCCCTGAAAAGTCTATCTCTTCTGATAATGCTTCTGCCATTATTTTTTGAATTAAATGTCTTGTAAGCCCATAAATCTTTTGTTTTTCCTTCAATATTATTTATTATTACTGATAATTTTATAGTGTTTTGTTTTAAAATATCATAATAAACCCTCTCTGGCTGTTTCATAATATTGACCAACATACCAATAATATTTGTCTTTGTGGGAGCTAAAAAAGTTCGATGATAAGTTTTAAATAAGGGAATGCGAAAAGAGTTAAGAATACCTACGACTCTAAATTTTATTACATTCATAATTTATTCTCATTTCTTTTTAATAGAATCTAATGCTTGCGATACATTAGTAACTTCTATCCCAAAATTTCTAAATTGATTTTTTATCTCATCTTCATTGTTAAATATATTACTGGTTATTCCTATAGCTTTGGTTTCAATAAAAATAGCATTTTCCTCAAGAGCTTCAATTATAGGTTTAATCTTCAAATTATCATTTTCATCAACACTGAAAGTATTTAATAAAAAAGGATTCCCTGTTTTTTGTTTGATAGCTACCACAAACTTGGGAGATATATCTTCCAAGTTTCTTGCTTGTTTTGCTCCACCATTAAATACTTTTATGGCATCAATAAGATTGTTTATTCTTTGCTTGATTTGTTGTTCATCCAAATATTGCATATAATTATAATCGTATTCATTAATATCTTTGCCAATCTTATCTGTATCAATTAATATATTCCCGCGCATAAAATTCAAAGTATCTACTTCAATTTGGACAATATTCCCGCTTCTTTTTGTTTCATCTTTAACTGCTTGTTTTCTAGTCAAATAATCATATTCCCCTTTATAAGGTAATATTGAAAGCATAGGGGCTACCTTTACAGGTGACCATCTTCTTTTGCCTTTAGGCATCATATATCCAAATAAATCTAAATCACAAAAACTTTCATACATCAATCCTAAATCATTAAATGTTTCTTTTTTTCCAGCAGCATAAATCTTGTCATTCAAATCACCAAAATCAGGTTCTCCCCGGTCATTTACTGCGGTTATGTTTTCACCCAATTGTCTAAGTGTTTCTTTAAGATATCTCCTTTGGGCCTGTCCCGAAATATAGACAAACTCATTTCCTTGGTTATTAGTAACTTTCTTTATAGTTACAATATTTCCCCCTGTCCCCTCACTACCATTTAGTGACGCAATATTTACTTTTGAGATATAAGCTATATTTAAAAATATCATTTTTATTTTCCTCCTTTATTTTGTTCCTTAGCATAGGAAACACTCTTATATCTATCAACAGCGTATATAGCAATATAATCCCGAATTATCTCCCAGTTTCCATGATTTGCATATAGATCCTTTAAAACATCAGTTAATGAGTTATTAAACTCAGCATTAAACCTTGACTTTTCCTGATTCTTCAATAGCTCAAACTTAAAATCTTTAAAATATGAAATTAATTGTTTGTAATTTTTTATATTTCTCAGTGCAAATAATAGATTTCTATCATCTATTTGGGCCTCAAAGAATCCTATCCCTTCCCCAATTATTTTGGATTTCTCATGTAAATCCATATTATTGACCTCCTCTTTTATTTCTGCTAAATACATTTTTTCAAATATAAACAGTTCTTTCCCTAATCCTCTTTTCCCTCTTTCTAATACATCAAAGGATGCTTCTAAATAATTTTTTCTCAAAGATTTAAAACTAAGCAATTTATTCGAGAATGATTTAATATTTAGATTAATTTCCTTATTAGTTTTAGACAAACCTATCGCAGTGATTAATTCTGACAAATATGCAAAAATATTCTTATTTTCAAAATTTATTTTGTAATCTTTGATTTTCCTAAAAAACTTAATTAATCTATACGCTCTGGAATACTCGTCTAATGAAGATTTCATATCGCCTTCTTGGGTGTAAGTAAAAAAAGTAATATCTTTCAAGGAATTAAACAGTTCTTCCATTCTCTTTTTGCGTTTTTCATCTGTTTCACCTATATAGCTATCCTCTATATGGTAGATAAGGGAAAATAAATACATGAAAAATTTTAATTGAAACTCTTCTTGGTTATTTGAAATATAAAAATTGGGATTAGTAATTCTGTCCTTAGCAAGCTGTTCTTTAAAATCAATATTTGTTGGAAGCGTTTTTATTTCTCCTGTTTTTTGATCCTTTACTCTTCTTTTGTCATCACTTATATTCATTTCTTTTTTAAAATTCAATAATGACATTAATTTATTCGAATTCATATATAATAAGAAGTTTAAATTATAAAATCTTTTTATTCTGGTTCCGAACCAATATATAAGTGCTTCCCACTTATCAATCTTTTCACATTTTTTTGGTAACATATCCATAAAAGGACCTGGACCCCATTCAAATGTATGTATTTTAGAATCTAAACCTACTTGATCCTTTTTCTCCTTCCACAAAACAACATCTTTGTATTGATCTACATAATCCCTAAATCCTTTATGAATAATTATATTTTCATTTTTGTCTACTAATTGCCCGAATTTATTTAGCTTATTGTCTGAACAATTATTATATTTTGTTTTTAATTCATCAAGTGTAAGGCCAATCTCAGATAGCTTTTCCCTATATAATATATATTTCTTTTCATTTTTTGCACCTGAGGGAATATCCACCCTTTTATCTTTAATAAAAACATTTCTTTCTTTACTCCAAAAAAGCCTATCATTATCTGTAAAAACTACTAATTTGTTATCCTTAATAAAATCATAAACGATATGATCAAATATTTGTATTTCATTATTTTTATTAAACACCAATTTTAAAGAGTTATCAAAAAAGCTAAATGTCACAAAGTCTATATTTGCCTTTTGCAAGTATTCGTACAAATTTACAATGCCATTGTTAAAAAATACATCTTTTTGATAAAATATTTTTTCTACTATTTTTTCTTTGTTTTTCAATCTATTTTCCACATTTAAACCCCCTTACCTTTAACACAAAATCCCATACCAACAGTGGAATTTTTCTCTAACAATCCAACTCCTAAAGTAAGAAAAGCTAATTTTTGAGATATTTCATCATCATTAATTGCAATTTTTAATTTGTTTCCAAATAAATTAGTATTTTTATATTTGTAGACAAAAGGTTTTTTATTTAATATTTTTATCTTATCGAAAAATAATTGTCCCTCATTTAATGATATGCCAAAAAAGTTTTTATATTTTTTAAATAAATTTGCATTCATTCTTTCAACTAAAAGTTTAAGATCATTCCCTGGAACCCAATAAATGTTTTTTCCAATCGTTGCCAGGGCAGGTGTAACAGTATAAAGTTCTTTTATAGGTCTTTGCTTTATTTGAGTTATCTCGCTAGAAATACCTTTAAAATAATCAGTAGTAGTATTGGAAAGTAGCTCTTTAATGTTTGTTATAAAGTGCTCCTCTAAACTTCGGATACGAAAAATATAAATTTTGCCTTCTTTATATATTTTGTCTTTCTCTCTTGGAAATAAAGAATCAAAAACATAGTTCTTATACTTATTCTCTTCATGTTTAATAGCTAGTTCTCTATCAGCAAGCATCGCCTTATTAATTACCTGTGCAATTTTTTCATTCACCTCATTAAAAGCCACATCCTTCAAAAGATAAGATGTTATGGTCAACTCAAAATAATACATTATAAAATCATCTCCCTTTTATTGATTTCTTATGGAAGTTTTACTATTTTCTAAATTTACAAATATATATAATTACAGTTTATTTTAATAATATTTTTATAACTTGTTTGATTTCTTCCTATATCTTTCTCTCATCCCATCAATTTCCTCTAAAACTTCATTCTTTAATTCTTCAGGCTCGATGACTTGTGCACAACTCCCTAATTGCAAAACCCATTTTTTTATTTCGATGAAGCTGGGAACTTCGGCTGTAAAAAGAATTGTTTCATTATCTAAAGTTGTAATTTTCTGGGTATGATGACGTACTTCTTCTCGTACCCAACGAGAAGCAGGTGGGAATATTTTTATCTCTATCTTATATGTTTCTCCGTCTCCTCGAACTACTTGCCAGCTTTTACCCAGATATGATGGAAGAGAAAAATTAGATGGGATGCTAAAACTTTTATTGGTTTGCTGGATGTCTTTAATACGATCAATACGAAATATCTTTATCTCATTCCTCCAGTGGCAAAAGGCAATGAGATACCAGAATCCTCCTTTAAACATTAAATGAAAAGGATTGACTGTACGTAAAGTCTGTTTGTTACGGGTGATAGTGTAGTAAGTTATTATAATTTGATTTTTATCAATAATAGCTTTATTGATTTGCTGAAATATAGTGTCATAAGATTGATAATCTTTCATTTTTCCTAAATAAACAGAAATCTTTTTATCAATCTTTTGCATATATTTTTTATTTTCTGATTCCAGTATACCTTCTATCTTAGATAAGGCTAATTGTATATTCTTTTGATAGGGGAACCCTTTTTGGTATAAGAAAATTTTAGCGGCGATTAGAAGAGATGCTGCCTCTTCACAAGTAAAACGCAGTGGTGGAAGAAAGCAGTCTTTGTCAATAAAATACCCTCCTCCTTTGCCCGGGGAAGAGTAAACTGGAAAGCCGGCTAATGATAGAGTATTAAAGTCGCGATAAATGGTGCGTTCACTAATATCAAATGATTTAGCTATGTCTCTTACATGAATTCCGGGATGACTCTTAATGAGAAGCACTAAATTCATAAGACGTTCTATCTTGTGAATTCAAACCATCTCCTTTCCATTTTACAGAAATACTAACAAAAGTAGACTACAATAATTATAACAAACAGTTGTGACTACTGTATGTCAGGAATTGCCAAAAAAAAACTAAAAATTTTATTCATAGCAGACTTCAATTAATAGTGGGAATAAATACTGTGTAAATTTCTATAATAATTACAACAACTTTTATTATTTTAACAAATTGAGGAGCAGAGTTCCAGTTTTTAGTTGATAGTTTTTGGTTTTCAGTTAAAAATAAGGTACAAGTTGCAAGATTCGAGTTGCAAGGGAAATACAAAAAAGTTACTAGTAGCTAGTGCAAACATAAAAAAATGGGTTCGACTTCATGACATGAGTAACAAAAAACTTCAAGACATAGGTTACACTTTGCAAGATTGAAAAAGTAAGAATGCTAAAACTCTTTCCTGCTTGGGTAAAATTGGATGAGATTGCCACGCCAATTAAAATTGGCTCGCAATGACAGGAAAGAAAATACCCCATCATGATGACAAAAAATTGGAAAACTCACTGTAATCACAAAAATAGTATGTCGTAAAACTCAGGTATGAGTAAAAAGGATTTCTTTTCTAAAAACTGTAAACCAAAAACTAAAAACAACTCCTCTAACAATTATGCTGGAATAAGTGGATGGGATTGCTTAATTAGTCGTTTGTCGTTAGTCGTTGGTATATAGTTTAAATACAAGACATAATCTGCCGGTCAAATATCGTATTGCTTCGTGCGGATTGCATATTGCGTAGAAAATACTATAATTCAACTTAACCAATTAATAAGAGAAGCTCTCAGTTTTAAGTTTCTTTTACTATATACCCAATGCTGACGAATAGAATATTTTATAATAAAGCAAGCCAATCCATTCATGTATTGCCCGTAAATTATGATTCCAGGATATTTCATTTGGAAGAAGATTTAATAACCCTGGCTTGGTATTTTCAAATAAATAATTTACTGGAGCCGGTATAACAATAATTCCACTATTGTTCTTTTCAAAAACAGCAACAGAGCGACGCATATGTACAGCACTGGTAACTAGAATAATCTCATTATATCCCTGTGCTATGATTTTCTCAATTGTAAAACTGGCATTTTCAAGGGTAGTCCTTGACCTATCTTCCTGATAGATTAAACCCCGTGGAACTCCCATGTTAGCTAACACTTCTAACATAATTTGAGCTGCTGGAATGTTTCCGGTATACCCGGGCACATTGCCCCCACTTACTAAAATAGGGCATTCAATTTCCCTGTAAACCGTATAAGCCCCATACAATCGTGCCAGTGTTACTTCACCAATATCAGTTCCTCCACCCTGCCTTGATAAACTATTTTCAACAACACCTCCGCCAAGTACTACTATAATCGGGTTTGATAAACTAATATGGCTATTGGAAGTATCCTTAAATGAGCTATAGTCATCTTCCAGCGGCCTTAATATTATATACTCGCCTAACCATGAACCTAAAATAAAAAGGGAAAACATTAAGACAGTGGCAAGAAAGATTGCAATTTTTTTCCAGTTAAAAAGAAAGAACAGGCAAATCAATAAAATTAAAACAATAATACCACCGGGAGGCAAGAATAATTGCGTGATAACCTTGCGGAATATAAGTGATAAACCAGCTATATTTGACACTGAAATTTTTCCCTGATGTTTTCGTCTTTACACTT
>Ga0334898_1001967_pt1 | contig 20427 bp, 14 predicted proteins | sample GraSluR3_MG_10_FD_207228 | JGI IMG/M metagenome (GOLD analysis project Ga0334898, IMG submission 207228) | Sludge microbial communities from methane-producing bioreactor in Wageningen University, Netherlands - Granular Sludge_3_08-R3 | ecosystem: Engineered > Bioreactor > Anaerobic >... | reverse complement strand
GTCCTCGTCGAATTCCCTCTGCAACTGCCCGACGCGCCGCCCGTGCAATTCCGCGCAGCGCTGGCCTTTCTCAACCCGTTCGGGAAAGGAGCCGACCAATCACTCTCGAAGCCGGTCGTCTGGCGGGTTCGGGTGCGGCCCCACGAGGGTCCCGTGGGCGAGCTTGGCCCGATCCTCTTCGAATGGCACAGCAACCAGACCGCCTGGCAAGAAGTCGTCGTCGATTTGGGCGATTTCGCGGGCCGAGCGATCTGGCTCCAGCTCGACAATCCCCCCGACAGAGGAAAAAGCCATCTCTATTGGGTCGAGCCGACTTTGACCTGCGGTGCCCCCTAGGGTCGTCGAGAGTTCGGTGGGCGGCTTCCGCGTGCTCGCCACAATTCGCGTGAGTACCGGGAAGGTTCCCTCGCCTACTGAACGAGAGCTATTGCGTTGTGCGTCAGACCACGCCGCTCGCGTGGGTGGGCGTGTTGATGCCAAGTTACCAAGGGAGCGACATCGATGGGACTTACTCGATTCGTAATCAATTCGCTGCTTTCCATCGGCCTCGTCGGGGCGACCGGCAACCTGGGAGCCGCCGCCATCGTGACGCTCAACGCGGTCGATTCCGGCTGGTACAAGAGCAACGGCCTCCACAACGATACGATCGAGAACTACATCGCCGGGTGGTCGAAGAGCACCGGTGATATGCACAGGAACTGGTTCGTCTTCGACTTGACCGACGTCACGGACGTCATCACGGATGCTCGGCTCCGGTTGGAACTGCCATCACACGGTTACACAGGCGACGCCGAGTCACAGACGTTCGTTTTGTCGCACGTCGAGACTCCCGTGGCCTCGCTCAGATCGTTCCACTACGAGAAGGACGCGGGTGGTCAGGCAATCTACCAGGACTTGGGCGATGGCTCGACGTACGCCACCGTATCGGTCACGCCTGCCGATCAAGGCACCACGTTGGAGATTGCACTGAACGCCGATGCCATCTTTCACCTGAATCAGGAAAGCTCTCTGTTTGCATTCGGCGGCAAACTCGCGGACATTCATTTCGGGCATACCCTGTTTCCGGGAACCTACTCCGGAAATGTTCGCCAGCTTGTGTTGACGGTCGATCCGGTCCCCGAACCGTCGACGATGACCGTCTTCGCCTTGGGCGGGTTGTGCCTGATGCTACCAGCCTATCGCCGAAAACGGAGAAGCAGCGTCGCGCAAGCCACCCGCGCCAGCCAATAAGATCGGTGGCTTGAAGAAGCGGAGACGAGGCGAGATGTCTTGGCCTTGCGACGGGCCGCCGCCGCGATCGTATTACGCTAAAACAACGGCTCTCTCGAAAACCGAGCTCGACGCGATGTCGATTACGGCGGAATGCGGATCTTGCCACAAGCGATTCAAAGCGAACGACAAGCTGGTCGGCAGGATCGTCAAGTGCCCTCACTGCGGCGGTGCGATCGAGGTGGCGCCGACGGCGGTGCCGGATGGCGGCGACGGCCTCTACGCGTTGGCCGCCGAAAAGCCGGCAAACCGGTGCCCGTCGTGTGACGCCACGATGAACGAGGACGCCATCCTGTGCGTCCTCTGCGGCTACGATGTCCGCACGGGCCTCAAGATCGCCACGGAGGGATCGGTCCGCTCGGCGTCCCCGGCCTCCGGCGCGGCGAAGAGGAAGCCCGAGGAGCAAGGCTTCCATCTGGCCGCCGACCTGGAAGTCGAGGGATCGGACCAACTGGCCGCGTGCTTCCGGACGGTGTGCGCCGAATTCCACAATCCGAACGGCCCGCAGTCGAGTGTGGAAACCCCATTTTATGCGCTGAGCGTCGCGCCCGGTCGAGTCGCCTTGGTTCAAGACTTGCAGGCCCTGCGGGCCCTTCTGTGTGCCAATGCCCTGTCGCCACAAGCCCGATGCCGCAAGATTCACGCGCGCGGCGAGTCGGCGAAGCTCGATCCGACGTGGGCGGAAAAGTCTCGCGAAACGTCTCTCGCCGCCTTGCTCAAGGCCGAGTACGGGTCGCGCGCCTTTTCCGATTTGCGTTCCCCCAGGATGTTCGAACGGATGGATTACGTCGACTCCCTGCAGCCCTATTTGCGCAATGCCTATCTCGCGTCGCTCTACAGTCCGAAGCTGGGCTGGGCCGCCGTACGGGGAATCGTGTGGGGCAACGCGATCGGATCGGTCATCAACATCGTCGTCGCGCTGGTCGTAAGCGCCGTGATCTTTGTCGGGTTTCTGATACCAAACCCCTTCCCCTACAATCTGATCGTCGCCTTGCTCTGGGGCGCCGGCTTTGCCGTGGGGCATCCGATCGGAGCCGTCTTGGGCTACCTGTCGGGCCCGGGCGACGACGGCGTCCCCAATCCCGAAGACTGGGAAGGCATCGGCCCCGACCGGGCCGGACTGGCGAAGATCGTCGGTCTTCCCGTAATCGGCGCGGCGCTCTTCGCGGCCGCTGCGCTCATCACCGCGCTGGCGGTCCACTCGGCCGCCGGACTGCCAAATCCCTGAAGCGCGCCCGCCTGCCGCCGGCCCGCGCGGCCGAACCAGCCACTCGACCCCCGTTGTTGGATACAAGATCGGACGGATAGCCGATCCGTCCTGCGACGCAATTCTTGCAGCGTTCGGGGCTATTCCACCGCCTTCTGAAACTCCGGCCGCGCCAGGAGGCCGGCGAGCTGTTGGTGGACGTCCCGGGTCTGGGTCACGACCAGGGCGCCCAGGTCGGCCAGCGCGATCGGGGCGATCGTGCCGGGGCCGCCCACGTTGGCCCAAGTGTCGTGCGCGATGAGCGAGGTGATCGTGCCCATGAGCCGCTCGGCTTCGCTGGGCACGCCCTCGCCGGGGCGCGCGAGGCTCACTCGGGCGACGGGGTAGACCACGGTCGACAGGTGCACTTCCGCCTGTTCGGGCATGACGATCAGGATCACCTCGTGGTCGACCAGGTACGTCAGATCGAACTCGCGCAAGATTTGTTGCAGGGCCGAGGCGAGGGGAATCGCCTTGTGGCGGCACGTGACCGGCCCGTCGAGCCGAACTCCCATGTCGCCCAACGCGGCGGAGAACACGATCGGGACGTCGTGCATCTTCGCGATGGAGCCGACCACGTCGCGCAGGGGCGCCTGGACGAACTCCAACTCGGTGGCATCGTCGAGCGCCTGGGCGATCCGCAGCGTCATCGGCGTCGACGGCGGAACGACCGAGGCGGGCTGGGCCGCGCCGGCCGGCTTCATCTCGCGTAGCCCGCGCAGGCATCGCAGCAACCGATCCACGTTGCGCTGGACCGAGTACTGCTGCCGGACGACCAGCGCCGTCGGCCTGGCCGGCGGGATCACGCCCAGGTCGCCCCGGCCGCCGACGGCCCGCCAGGTCACGGGGTCGATGCACGAAGTGATCGCGTGCACGACCGCCTCGGCCGAACCCGACGGATCGGCCGGGTCGAGCAGGTCGGCGATCGGGTAGACCCGCGCCAGCGGCATCATCTCGGCCTCCTCCGGCGTGGTCACCAGCAGCGCCTCGTTGTTCAGCACGTACGTCAAACCGTGATCGCCGAGCATCAGGCCCAGGGCAGACGCCAGGGAAACCCCTTTTACCTCTTTCGTCACGGCCACCTCGGACGAAACTCCCACGTCCTCGAGCGCGCGCTGGTCGATCCGGATCGGGATTTCGTGCGTGTCGCCGAGCGTCTCGAGCACCGCGGCGAGCGGCGTTTCGACGAACGCGAGCTCGGTGGGCGAGTCGAGCGCCTTTTCGATCTTGAGGTCGGCCGCGGTCGGTTCCCCCCATTCGGCCCCGCAAGTCGGCGGGAGAAAGACCGGCAGTGCAACCCCGAAACACACAACGGCGCAGGCCCAAGGCAACGACTTTGACATCGGAGTGCCTCCTCGTGAAAAGAGACCGACGAACCGGACAACAAGGGCGGCCTCGGAGCGCTCGCTCGTGCCGGCCCCGCGATACGCGATCCGTTGCCCTGCGCCAGTCTAGCCGGTCGCGCCGGAACGTGCCATCACCGGCTCGGCCGCCGGGCACGGCGAACGGCCCCCGGCCATCTTACCACCACGACACGCCTGGGCGCGGCCCACCCGTTCGGCTCCCTCACCCCTTCGAGCGTGGCCGTTGACTCCATCGAGCACGTCCATCATCGCATCGAGTCGCCGCGATTGGTGGGGGGCGTGGGCGCCAAATAGCCCGAGCCTCCGGATTCGGCGAAGAAAAGGGGACATCACTGATTTTGGTAAGCGGGATAAGCTATAATCAGTGATGTCCCCTTTTCCGTGTCCTCGAAGGAACCTGGCATAGCCGTCGAGCACCTCTTGCAAGTGGCGATCGGCGAGGAAAAGGGGACATCACTGGTTTTGGTAAGCGGGATAAGCGATAATCAGTGATGTCCCCTTTTCGTTCGTCCGTCCTAGCCGTCGGGCACCTCCTCCTGCAAGTGGCGATCGCGTTCCGCCATATCTCGGTTTCCTGTTTATCCAGATCGGGATAACACCGGAATATCCGTGATTATTCATCGGATGCCACGCTGCGCCTACCCCTCTGCGGGATCGGTTTTCGTCTCAAACCACTTGGCAACGCCCACACTTCGTGGTAGATTCTCCCGCAGTAGCCCGGCAAAGGGGGATTTTTCTAGAATAACAAGTTCTGCCGCCGAGATCGCCACCGTATGTGAACCCGTTGGGGAATCAATCCATGATCGTTCGACTTGGGCTCATCGGTGTTTTGGCCAGCGTGGCTGTGTCGCCCGCCCTTGCAGGTGGAGCCGAATACGTGCGATACAGTTATTTCTTTGGGAAACGAGCGGCGCTGAAGCTCGATTACCACGAGATCCGGAAGACTCCGGAGTGGGACATGGAATCGCCCAATCCACCGATCTCAGCGAAGCGCGCCGTTGAGTTGGCCAATCCCATCAAGATGCGAGTGCTCACGGATACTGCCGACTTCCACTGGGAGCTGGAATCCGTTTCGCTGAGACCGCTCGACCCAACCGACCCTGACAATGAACTAAACAAGAACTGCTGGTACTGGCTGGTAACGTACGAAGCATATCCACTGCTGTTCTCTGGCCCGCAACCCAAGTTTGAGGTTGCCGTCTTGCTCGATGGAAGCGTAGTTCGACCAACCATCTGTGACTTCCAATCGCGAGCTACCCCGGACCAGTGGGAGGCGATCCTCCGGAATCTGCCCGAGGATTCCTTCAAAGCACTTAGGGACTATCTCAACGACCAAGAGAAGACACAGCAACGCCCTGCCCCTGACGGACCGTCTGAGGAGGGCGATCGTCGATGAGCCACGCCACCCGCCGCGGCCGGCCCTGCAACGGGACGCAGGTAGTGCGAGTGTTGTCGCCACTGCCGCCCAGGAGCGTCTGTTTTGGAAACATTGCCAGCCATTGTTCTGCCGCCATTGCCAATCACCACCGGCGAAGTCGCAGAACAAACGGGTGCACGCGAGGCGGCGGTCGCGTCGGGCGAAGAAAAGGGGACAGGCGAAGAAAAGGGGACATCATTGATTTTTGTAAGCGGGATAAGCACTAATCAGTGATGTCCCCTTTTCCGTCCGTCCGTCCGTTCGAGGAAGAGAAGGTAGAGGAGGCGCTTGTCAGGTTCGGTGAAGCTGCCGTAGACGCGCTGCTCGAATTCATCGTTACTTGGGGTGGTGGCTTCGAGTGCCGGGTCGGTGCGCACGACTCGGCTTTCACTGCGCTAGCGAAGATTGGGAGCCAACGAGCAACTGAGCCGCTTCTAAAGATGGCAGAAGAAAATCGTGCCCGGCGACAGTGCTGCTGGGCACTGGGCGGGATTGCGGACCAACGGGCGGTTGAGCCGCTTATCAAAATGCTGGAGACCGCACCTGATGACATCTCAAGCGACGCGGTGTGTTCCGCACTCGGCAAGATTGGTGACCCGCGGGCGGTTGACCCGCTCATCAAAATGCTGACACACACTAGTGTGTACATCCGCCTAGCAGCCGCCGAGGCGTTGGGCGAGCTGGGCGATTCACGGGCAGTGGAACCACTCAAAAACATCCTAAGCGATGAGGCTCACTCATGGTTTAATAGTAGCGAGGTTTCTGTCGGCGAAGTGGCTGCCGTGGCACTGAGGCAACTCGACGCAGAAGAGTGAGATCAACGCCCTGAAGGGCACCTTGGGAATACGTACTTCCATCGGGCTGTCTGCTCCTCATGCGATTTCAGAATCTCGTGATCCACGGGCGCTGGGTGGCACGCCGTAAGAACCTCCGGCGACGAGCGTGGCTGGTAATGTGGGGCCAAATACCCATGCCGTCGCGATGCGACTCCGGGCGTGAGAATCGCGACTTGGGCGAAGAAAAGGGGATATCACTGATTTTTGTAAGCGGGATAAGCGATAATCAGTGATGTCCCCTTTTCCGCCCTCCCGACGCCGCCGTGTGCGTTCCCTGCGTCGGGCCCGGAGCTTGTTGACCCGGCCACTCCATCCCGGGATAATGCTCGCGGAAACACCAGGGCCTCCCAAGTTCCCGGGGAGCCTCGTTTGTCCGTTTGCCCATGCTCACGCGACCCCGGCCGGACGAGCGCTTCCGACCACTTGCGAAACGCCCGTGCTGCCCCCGCTCATTCAACGACGAAGGCTCCGACGACAGTACTGTCGAGGCTCAGTCACATGGCTTCCGAACTCGCTGTCTACGCCTCGTGGTGCCGGTTACCCGACCCCACGCAAGACTCGCTCCCGGCTGCTGGTCAGGCTTTGCCGGACGGGACTTCCACCCGCAAAGGCTCCGCTGAAAGGTTTCCGTCTCAGCTTCTCATAGACTTCCTCCTTTCCCGAGCTTCTTGGCGCAATGAATGAATACGGAACCGCTTCGCCCGACCTCCCAATCCAGGAGCCAGCCATGTCGATCTCGCTTTCGCTGATCTTCTTATTGCATGCCGCGCAGCCGGGGTTGAATCCGGTGGTCGAGGCCGAGGAAGTCGTGTATCGCTACACGCCGGCCGACAACGGATCGGGGCCCTTGTGGTGCTTCGGGTCGACGTGCCTGGTGCGGGCGGGCGCGCGGGTGTTTGCCAGCGGATTGGAGACCCTGCCCGACTGCCCGCCGCTGAACAACTGCCGGTGGCAACTGTACTGCCGCGAGCGCGGCGCCTGGCGACTCGTCGCCGTCGACCCCAAGGATCGCACGCGCGAGCCCTGTCCGCTGGGATGGAGTCACGACGGGCGGTTGTTTCTCTCGGCCAATCCCACGCTTGTGGCCGACCGCGCGAAGCGCGGGGGCGGTCCGGCCCGGCCGGAGATTCTGGAATTCTCGGGCGCCGATCCCAGTCTTCCGCCGCGGACCATTCTGCCCGCGTGGGGCGACAGCCCGGCGTTCACCGAGCACTCGTACCGGAACTTCGCGGCTGACGGCCCGGCCGGGGAGCTGATCCTGTTTCAGAACGTGGGCTACTCGCATTCCGAGTGGATACTGCGCGACCGGCAGGGGAACTGGCCGGCCCGGGGCAAGCTCGTCTGGCCGCCCTACGAGGACCCGAAGTTCGAGCCCTACGGGGCCACGCACGTTCGGGTGAACTACGCCAACGTGGTGCTCGCGAACCGCGAGGTCCATTACTGCGGCATCGGGTCGTACAACAAGTGGGATCGCGTGCGCGACGACCCCGAGCTGATGGGCCGCGAAAACTGGGGCTCGCGCACGCGGCGCCTGCTCTACACCTGGACGCCCGACGTCGCCCAAGAACCGTTCCGCGCGTGGATCGAGATCGCTCACACCTTCGCCACGGGCGGGTATCTGCTGACCGGCGACATGGGGCGCGGGCCGGACGGGCGCGTCCACATCGTGTGGACCGAGTATCCGATCCACCCCAGGTTGCGCCGCGAGCATTTTCCCGACATCCAACGCATCCAGTCGCTCAAGTACGCCCAGGTGCGCGACGGCGAAGTCGTGCTCCGCCGCACGCTGGTCGAAGGGGGCGAAGGCGCCGGCAACGAGTTCGCCTCGACCCCGCGATTCCAGATCGCGCCCGACGGCCGGCTGATCCTTGTCTACGCCGTCGAACGCCGTGAGCCGGGCGGGACGACGCGCGAGAATCGCCTGATGGAGCTGTCGGCCGACGGCGCGCCGGGCCCGAGCGTCGCGATTCCTCTGGAGCATCCGCTGTCGAACTACTTTACGGCCACCCCGCGCGGCGGCTCGGCGCCCTCGACGACGCTGGACCTGTTGGGCGTCCGATTTCAGCCGCCCCCCGGCGACCCGGCCATCTGCTACGCCCGGGTGAAGTTGTGGTAGGGCCGGGCAGAAGCGCCGAGCGATCGACTGACGGCGGGCATTCGCTCGATGACCCGACCGGCAGCGCGAAGCGGCAATGCCTCGAAGCCCAGGGCCGCGCAGCGGACCCTGGCTCCCCCTACCGGTCGCTGGATGCCTGCGGCCAGTTGTACGTCCGCTCCAGGGCGAGGCGAACGGTTCCGGTGAGTTGGCGCAGTGGAATGGGCTTGGCGAGGATCGAGAAGGCGTGCGCCAGGCGGGCCTGCTCGATCAGAGGCTGGTCGAGATTCGCCGACATGAGGATGCAGGGAAGCAGCCGTTTGATCCGCTTGACCAGGCGCAGGGTCTCCAGGCCGGTCAGCTTGGGCATGTGCATGTCGAGCAGGATGAGGTGGACCTCCTCCTTCCGCACGATTCCGAGGGCCTCTTCGCCGTCGCCGGCCAACAGCGTGCGGAACCCTTGCGGCTCGAACACCCCCTGAAGGGTCTCGCGGAACGCCCGGTCGTCGTCGGTGATCAGAAGCGATGGAAATTCGATTTGCATTGGGCCCACCCCACTTGCCTTGCGCAACGGGCCTCCCCAGCAATTTGGATGCCAGTCGCGACCGCCTCGGCGACTCGACTTTGGCGCGGCGGTCATAACTGGTTCCCAAATAAGATCTTACCATGAGCTTGCGCGCGGGGCGATACAAAACCGAGGAGTCTCGACGGCAGCGGGCCCCCCGCGCCGATTCCTGCCATCTTGGCAGAGAGCGCCCCACCGATCCGGGTGGATGGGGTGTGGCGCCAGTGCCCCCCTCTGGCGAAAGTGCCAGCCACGCAGGAAGGGGATTCACGCGACCGGGCGGCACGGCGTCGGATCCGGCGGCAATTCTCCGCCGATTTCGGCGTCACATGACGGGGACGTCGATCCATGATCGCCCGCCCCGAGGCGCGCAAGGCGTTCTGCAACGGGACAAGGGCTCCCGGTCGCTCGGTCGATGAGCGCGATGGCGTCCCGCGGCGGGTCTCCGTGCGCTGGCGACGAAGCGCCTAGTGGCTCCGCCAGAACCCCGGCACGAACAGGACCAGGATCACGAAAAGCTCGAGTCGGCCCAGCATCATCAGCCCGATGAACAGCAGCTTGGTCGGCCAGGTCAAGTTGGCGTAGTTCCTCGTGGCGCCGATCACGCCCAGACCGGGGCCGATGTTGTTCAGCGTGGCGGCCACGCAGGCGGCCGCGTCGATCAGCTTGTGCTCGGCCTCGTGGCCGTGGTCGGTCCAGGTGCTTTCGGGCTCGACGGTGATCGTGAACAACCAGCTTCCCACGAAGATGATGGCGATCAGGCCGAAGTAGACGAGCACGTTCCGACGGAGCTCCTGGTTCTCGACGGGCTCGCCGCCGATCCGCAGGGGGCGAATGACGCTCGGATGGAAGGCGCGCTCGACCTCCAGGCGCAGGATTTTGAGGAACAGCACGTGGCGAATGACCTTCAGTCCGCCGCCCGTGCTGCCGGCGCAGCCGCCGACGAACATCAGCACGATCAGCACGCCCCGGCTGAAACCGTTCCAGAGGTCGAAGTTATCGGTGCAGAAGCCCGTCGTGGTCATGATCGAGACGACCTGGAACAGGCCGAAGCGCAGGGCGCCGCCGAGATGCCGGGCCGGGCGGGCGGCCTCGACCTCGGGCAGGCGGATGTGCAGCCGGCCCTCGTCGGCGACGGTCAATCGGCTCTTGCCGGGGATCACGAGCGACACGTGATCGGGCGCCGAAGCGCCCGCGTCCGGTGCGTCGTGGGGCGGAAGAGTGACGGCAACCTGCCCGTCGCGCCCGACGCGAACGTCGCTTCCCTCGACGAGCACGACGGCCCCGGCTCCCCGGCGGTGCATGCCGTTTTCGCCGTCGAAGTCGTGGTGGTAAACGCCCATGACAACGACCAGCAGGGTGACGACGACGAGCACGGCCAGGTAGATCCGCCATTCGACGTCGCGGAACATCTGTTGCGGCTGCCTGCGCAGGACCCAGTACATGAGCATGAAGTTCGTGCCGGCCAGCACCATGAACAGGGTGATGGTCATCTCGATCAGGGGGGCGTTGTACAGATCGGGCCGGCTGGCGAAATGCCCGATGCTGGCGTTGTAGGTGCTGAATCCGCCGGTGGCCATGGTGCCGAAGGCGTGGCACAGGGCATCGAAGAGCGAGAGCCCTTCGAGCCGCAAGAGCAAGGTGAGGGCGGCGTTGAGCCCGGCATAGATCAGGAACAGGACCCAGGCGGTGTGCTGCGTGCGCGCCTGGGGGGTCGATCGATGGGGCCCGGGCATTTCGGCGCGCATGAGGGCTTTGCCTGCCGAGCCCTGGCCGAGGATGGCGACGAAGAGGACGATGATCCCCAGCCCGCCCAGAAAATGCGTGCTCGACCGCCAGAAGAGGATGCAGCGCGGCACCCGCGCGCTGTCTTCCAGGTCGGTCAGCACCGTGGCCCCCGTGGTGCTGAAGCCCGACTGGGCCTCGAACAGGGCGTCGATGAGGGTCATGGGCGCGTCGGGGGCCCGGTGCGTCCCGCTGAGCACGTAGGGAAGCCCGCCGAGAAAGGTGGCCAGGATCCAGCTCAAGCCGACGACGGCCATGGCTTCCTTGCGGAAGAGACGTCCCCTCGATCGTCGGCCGAAATACCGCAACACGGCGGCGGCCGCGAGGCAGACGGTCATGGCCCCCAGCAACCCGAAAAACCCCCTGCGCTCGTGCTCCCAATGGCCGCCGAAGGCGGGCCAGGCCCAGGGCAGGCTGAAGGCCATCGTGCCGCCGAGCAGGACCGCGATCAGGCTGAGCAGTCGGCAAAGCAGGGGGCCGTTCATGCACCTCCTCGCACGCTCGGTGGCGGTCCCGGCGCCGCGCCACGGTCGGCTCGCGCCGCGCGGGGGCTGGTCACCCGAAAAACCCTCACAACGCCCCGTTCGCGGTAAAGAGTTCCACCGTTCTTTCAACCATCGAGTCCTGGACCAGGGCAACCACGGTGTCGCCGGGCGCGAGCCGGTCGTCGGCGCCCGGCACGCGCACGTAGTTGTCGTGGATCACCGCGGCAATCAGGCACATGGGCGGGAACTTCACGCCGGCCAGGGGCCCTGCGGCGGCCGGGGCCCCCGGCAGAACCTCGATCTCGAGAACGTCGATTCCGCCTCCCGCCGACAGCGGCATCTTCGAGATCACCGGGCCCGTGTTCAAGTACCCGAGCACTTGCTTGGCGATCACTTCCCTCGGGCTGACCGCCTGGTCGATGCCCAGCTTGCCGACCACGTTGGCGTAATCGGGTCGGCTGACGATCGACAGGATCGTCTTGGCGCCCAGCTCGCGGGCCTCGACGCAGGCCATGATGTTGTCTTCGTCGTCGCCCGTGCAGGCCACGAACACGTCGGCGCTGCCCACCCGCTCTTCCTCGAGGCTTACCCGGCGCTGGGCGTCGGCGTTGACCACGGTGGTCGATTTCAGGTGGGTCGCCAGGAACTCGCACCGCTGGCGGTTCGTTTCCATCAGCACCACACCGCAGCGGCGCCCCTCGAGCGCGCGGGCGAGGTGATAGCCCGTTTCGCCGCCGCCGGCGATGACGACCCCCATCCTGCGCGGCGGCGCGATCTCGAACAGCTCCTTGACCTTGTCGATGTCGTCGTGGGCGCCGATGAGCGAGATGCGGTCGCCCACCTGAACTTGGTCTTCGGCTCCGGCGATTGTGAGCTTGCGGTCGCGGTAGATCGATCCCACGCGAACGCCCTTGGGGAAGCGGATCTCCCGCAAGGGGACGCCGACCGCCTCGGTCGGCTCGGTGACGGCCACTTCCTGCATTTCGAGCTCGCCTCGGGCGAAGCTCTCGATGGTGACCGACGTGGGATGGCGGATGGCCCGGGCCAGCTCCATGGCCGAGAGGTGTTCGAGGCTCAGCAGCCGGTCGATCTGGAAGTGGCGTTGGTAGTCGAACGTGCTCAGGTCGCGAAACACGGGGGCGTAGACGCGCGCGATGGCGCGGCGGGCGCCCATCGACTTGGCGAGGCTGGCCGCCACCATGTTGCACTCGTCGCTGCCGGTCACCGCGAGGCAGAGATCGGCCCCCAGCACCCCCGCCTGAAACAGCACGCTCGACTGGGCCGCCGAGCCGGTGACGACGCGCACGTCGAGCTCGTCGTTGGCCCGCTGCGTTACGGCCGGATCGTGGTCGACGACCGTAACGCTGTGGCGGTGCTGGCAGAGCATCTCGGCGATCGACGTGCCGACCGTGCCGGTCCCTAGAACGACTATCCGCATCGCTCGGTTCCTATTGAAACCACATGCCCACCAGCAGCACGGCGAACACCACCGCCATGAAGCCGACGATCCACACCGCGACGCGAAGGGCGTGGCGCAGGATCGGCTCCATGGCCTCGTGCCGCGTGGCGGCGTACACCAGGCTCACGGCCACGATCAGCGGCAGGGCGTACCAGAAATCGTTCGACCAGAAGACGTGCCAGAGGCCGCCTCGCACGGCGGCGATCCATCCCAGTGCGTTCACGAAACCCGACCTCCTCGACGACTCAAGACCGTTTGGCGGCCTTGCCCGGTTCGTCGTCCTCGTCTTCTTTCTTCGCCGTTTCGGAAAACACGGGTCCCCCCCAGGCGTCGTAAACCGCCAGAACGTTCAGCAGCCCCGCCACCATGGTGTAGACCGTACCCAACTCGAAGAAGCGGTGCAGCTTGGCGTGCAGGGTGTCGAGGGTGTACGGGGGCTTGCGGTCGTCGGGATCGTCGTAGTCCGACTCCAGCTCGGGGGGGGCCATGAAGTAGTTCCACAGCGGATCCTTGCCGTCCCGGACTCGGTTGGCCTGAATCAGGGCGGGAAACGCCGCAAGGCCCACCCCGACCTGGCAGAGATAGGGCAGGCGTTTGTCGCCGGCGCGCCAGGAGAAATAGACGGTGCGACCCCATCCCAACTCGTTGCTCCCGCCCAGGTACACCCCGTACCAGAAGGTGCCCATGATGCAGACGAAGTAGAGGATGGCCTTGGCCGTCCGGCCTTGATAAAGGTGCCCCAGCCCCGGAATCAGCCAGGCAAGCAGGGCCGCCAGGGTCGGGTCCTTCAAGTCGACCGGGGGTCCTTCCCCGGTTGGTGGCGGATTCCTGGTCACCAGTCATGGTCCTCCGGACGGCCTCTTGCCGGCAATCGGCCCAAGCCGTGCTGCCGAAAGCAAAATACCCCCCAGAGGGGGCTGTGGCGGTTCATTCGATTCGAAACTCCCTACTATTCTAGCCCCCGACGGCGTTGTTGCCATCCCGGGCGGCGTTTCGTCCGCATCCACGATCGGGCCCCAAGCCTTCGGGTCGAAGAAACGGCCTGGCGCGCGGGCTCTACCCGACCGCGACGTTCTCGTTCGGCCTGGACCAGCGAATGCGGGCGACGAACACGCTGCCGTCGCTGCCGTACTTGTCGACGCCCTTGGGCTGCATCCACTCGGCGACGGTCACCCAGGTCTCGTGCTCGCTGACGTCGGTCACGCCGAAATTGCCGAGCCGGGCGCCGCGCTCGGGCACGAGAATGCGCTCGGTCGCGCGGATCACCCGCAGCCGCTCGGGGTCGACCTGCGCCATGAACAGGGGGGCGCGATGGCGGAACACGTGATCGTTGCCGGCCCCGCGCCGGGTGTAGACCAGGAACATCGCCTCGCTGTGCGTCACCCAGTGCTGCTGCGTGTTGTAGTTGCCCAACTCGGTGCCGTCGTCGAACTGCCAGGGGCGGATGGGCTCGAACTCCAGCCCGTCGCGGCTGCGCGTGACGAAGCCCCGTTTGTCGTTGCGGATCGTGAGGAAATACTCGCCGCCGAACCGCGTCAGCGAGGGCTCGTGCAGTCCCCGGGTCTCGTCGTCGATTCCCAACGCGTTGCCGTGCTCGCGATAGCGGAGCGTCCGGCCGTCGAAGTCGCATCGGGCCACGGCCACGTGGGAGTTCCTGCCGGGCGGGTGGAAGTAGAAGGGAAGCAGGATCGTGCCGTCGGCCAGGTCGTACCGCTGGGTGCAGCCCGCTCCCGCGTCGTGGAACCGCGGCTCATCGGGCATGGCCAGCTTGCGCCACGGGGCCCACTGGTCCCGCGCCGGATCGTACACCGAATAGGCCGTGTGCCGCGGGCGGGGGCGCGCGACCTTCCAGTCGGGCGTGTAGACGACCGTGTGCCCGGTGCCCAGCAAGGTCTTCGTGGCCGCGTGCCGGCAGGGCCAGAAGTCGCTGACGGCCACGGGGCGGCGCAGGCCGTCGAGCGTCTCGTAGCGCGGCGCCAGCGATTCGAGCTGCCGCGGCTCGGTCCACGTTTTGCCGAGGTCGTCGGTGCGCAGGTCGTACATCCCCTTGAACACGTCGCTGCCTTCGAGGTGCAGGGTGTTCATGGTCATGACGACGCGAGGCAGGCCGTCGCGCCCGGCCCCGGCCACGATGCCCGCCCGGGGGTGGCACCAGCATCGCTCGCCGTCGAACCGCTTCGTCGGCACGTCGCGCGACAGATCGAAGGGAACCGGGCCGGCCCCCGCCGGCCCATCGTGTTGGCCGCCGCGAGCGACCCGGACGAGCGTCGACAACGAGAGACCCGCGACGACCGAGGATTTCAGGAACGTGCGGCGAGGAATCATGTCAGCAGTCCTAGGGAGTCGTAGGTTCGAGAGTCAGTCGGAGCGCCCCTTCCAATCGCCTGGCCTTCGTCGAGCGTGGGCGATGGCGACAACGGCCGGCTCACGATGGAACTTCATCGTCGACGGCCCCGCCTCGGCGCGCCCGGATCATCCTTCGGGCTTGCGGCCACGGGAAGACGCGGATCGATCCACGGTCGAGTTCGGCCACGCGGCGTTCGATCTCCCGATCCCAGAGGCGGGCGGCGTCAGCCTCCACCCGGGGGTCGAGGCTCTCAATAAGCCGGGCGGCGACTTCGGCCCGTTCGCTGTCGGATCGAGCGATGGCGCTGGCCAGGATCTGGTGGGCAGTTCGAGTCATCATCTCCTTGTCACTGCAGCGTCGGCGGCACCAACTCGCCGCGGGCCTGGGCCTCGGTGTTCTCGTAGCTGCCGAAGAACTCGGTGTTGCAGTCGAGCCAGAGCGCGATGCGGCGGAAGTCGTCGTCCGAGAGCTTCACGCCGTAGTGCGCTTCGCCGAGGTATTTCATCAGCGGCGCGGCCTTGGCCCCGAACTGCCCGGCGATCGTGCGGCTTCCGCCGTGGACGCCCGTGTTGATCGAGCCGTTGCTCACGTGAAAGTAGAACCCGTACTTGCCGGCCAGGTTCGTGTACGATCGGGTCCAGCCGTTGCCGCCCTCGATCGGGCCGGTCAGGTCGAGGGCCTTTTTCTCCCGGTGGCACGCGACGCAGTTGCGGTCGAGCACGGGCTGCACCAGGCGCACGTAGTTGAAGGGATTCGAGCCCTCGACGCCGGGCTCGATCTTCGAGGGCGGCCGGCGCAGGGCCATCGGCACCACGTCGACCTGGCCGGGCGGACGGTGCTTTCGCTCGTGGCAGCCCTGGCAGCTCAGCCGCTCGCCCGGGTGCAGGTATGTCACCGACCGCATCGACTGGACGGCCAGCCCCTGCTCGTCGAGGGCCTGGAAGTAGATGGGCATGCCCACGGGCGCCTCGAAGTGCACGCTGCCGTCGGGCTCGACCGGCACCGTGCCCAGCACGGCCCGGGCGTTCGTCTGATTGCCCACGCCGATCCGCGGCTGGTTGGGCGGATGGGTCGACTTGGGCAGCAACTGGATCACCCGAAGCCGGTCGATCGTCGTTCCCTCGGGCCACGCGAAGTCGCTATCGTAGACGTTCATCACGGTGACCGTCGCGGGCCCGTCGTTGGCCGCGTCCTCGGCCGCCTGCGCGGTCTGCGACGGGATGACCGGCGGCAGGGTTCGCGGGCCCAGCGGGATCGGGCTCAGGCACGAAATCGCGGGGTCGCGGTACACCAGCTCCTTGTTCCCGAAGCGGTCGATCCAGTAAATGCCCCGGTTCTTCACGTCGGGATCGTACACGCACAGGTAGTCGTCTTCGCTGAGCGGCCACGGGGTGCCGTAGATCATGTACTGCGGGATCGGCCGGCCCTCGGCCTCGGGAAAGGGCACTTCGGGCGTCAGCCGCGTGAGCTGCGACATGGCCCCGTCGTCTTCGACGCGATAGTCGATCAGCACGAGCGACCCGAACGCGTGGCCGTGATGGGCCCCGGTGACCGCCACGAACTTGTTCGACTCGGGAATCGCGCGGATGTCCATCTCCATCCAGGGCCGGCTCTCGCGCTTGTCGGGGTAGTTGCCGTGGAACGAGCGGGGATCGCGCCCGTCGGGATAGCAGCTCCAGATGTGGTGGGCCACGTTCGTGTCGCGGTCGACGTAGTCCCAGCGGCTGTAGACGAGCATCCCCTCGTTCGACACGCTGGGCTGCCATTCGTGCGTCTCGTGGAAGCTCAGGCAGAACATGTCGCTGCCGTCGGGCCGCATCGAGAACATCGTGTACACCGGGCAGTGGCGCCCGCAACGCAGGTAGCCGCCGCGGCGCTCCGAGATGAACACGACCCGCCCGTTGGGCAGGAAGCACGGGTCGAAATCGTTCCAGGGGCCGTCGGTCAACTGGACCAGGTCGCTCCCGTCGGCGTTGCACCGGAAGATGTGGTACGAGCACTCGGGCGTCCACTCGTAGGCTTCCTCGCCCTGGTACTTGGGCCAGGCCTTGGCCTCGCTGTAAGCGAAGAGGATCGTCTTGCCGTCGAACGACACCTCGGGCGAGAGGAACGACCCGCCTTCGAGCTTCTGGCCCTTGAGCCGGCCGTTCTGCACCACGGAGTTCTCGAGCAGGTTCGTCAGCCTCGGATTCGGGCCGAACGGGTCGCAGAGCACGTACAGCCCGCCGCCGGGCACCGCGTTGCACCCGTAGAACTGATCGCACATGTGGAACACGCCGGCCGAGTCGTGCCGCGTGATGAACAGCAGCTTGTCGATCGCCAGCAGGGGATTCGTAAAGGCGATCTCCCGCAACAGACGCCGGGCATCGAGGTACAACGCGCGCCGGGCCGGCTCGGGCGCCTCGCCGGCCGACTCGATCTTCGCCAACCGCGCCTTGAGCCCTTCGAGCCGGGCCACCAGCGGCGCCAGACGCTCCGCGCCGGCCTTGGGGCCGAGTCGCCTGGCCAGAGCCTCGGCCCGATCGACCACGTCGCGCACGTGGGCCAGCCCGAAAGGCACGGCGGCCTTGGGCGGGATCGCCGTATCGACTCCCTCGGGCAGCGTGCCCGGATAGGAATACTTGCTCACGCTCTTCTGATCGGCCGTCTTGCCCAGGGCAACGTTCTTGTGCGGATCGTCGACCGCATAGACCTCGATTTCATCGAGGGCAAAAGACACGTTCCCCGCAATCGCCAGCCGCACCACCCGGGCCGTCACGCCCTTCTCCCTGAGATCGACGACCAGGGGTTTGCCTTCCTTGACGCCGTAGAAGGGCTCGCCGTTGTGCTGGTAGACCTGCACGAACTTGTCCCGGTCGGCGTCGCGCGCGACGAGAACCTCGACGTTGGCGGTCCGGCGGGCCGAGCCGCGATCGGTGCGGTTGAAGATCACGACCCGATCGAGCCGGTACTCCTGCCCGAGATCGACCTGCCACCAGGGATCCTTCTCGCCGCTGGCCACGTGGAATCCCCATCGGCCATTCTTGACCCCGTCGCAACCGCCCGAGGCGTCTTGTTGGGTGGTCACGCCGTAGGCATTGACCTTGTCGGTGGGCGTCTGCGTTGGCGACTGGACGTCGGCAGAGCGGCGGTCACGGTCGATCCAGTCGGACTCGACCAGCTTGGCAACCGGCTCGCCGACGTCGACGGCCTGCGGCCGGGCCGGTAGCTCGGGCAGCGTCGGCTTGGTCGCCCGCGCCGAGACCGCCGCCAGAACAACCACCCCGACGGCGAGCCAAGCTCGTCGCCCTACGACGAATGCAGCCCGACAGGTCGTCATCGAAGCACCTCCTCGCGTGCGAGTCGACATCCTGGGGTACGGCAGCGCGGCCGCCAAGCGGCTACGCCGCCACCGCCGATCCGAGTCGATTATAGATGCTGTGGAGGCCGGCAGGAACCGGCAATTCGTAGCGAGTATGCAGCCGTCAAAGCAGACGCGGCGGTTGCGGTCTCGATCCGGACGGAACTCGATCGGTGCCGTTGCCGCCGGAAGACCCTTTGTGCAAGGAACACGAGGGGAAGCTGCCGGGGCGTCGAGCATGAAACGCGTGGCCTTCGATGCGCAAGCCGAGGGTGGAATCGCCAGCACGGTCCGGCGGCCAGGGGGGGCCGACTGCCGAGCCGCACGTCGCTGGCATGTGCGCAAGGTCTTGATTGGCCAACACTTGCAGCTCGCCTCCCAGTTTCAACTGTACGCGATTACGACGCTCACCTATGATATACGACCGGTGCTTTGAGCGCGCCGCTGTGAATGTCCGGCACCGTGGCATCCCACCGCCGATTCGAGAACGGCTGCTCGACCGCAACGCGGGGTCGAGAAGAACCGACCGCAGACCGTCGAACGCTTCTGCACGGCGAGTATCGGCAGGGCTGATCGCTGTGAACCGAGCGAAAAGGAGTCGTCCCATGCGTTTTCGAATGGATCGGCGCGATTGGCTGCGGGGCGCGGCCGCGGCGGGCGCGTCGCTGACCGTGCTGCGCGACGCCCGGTCGGCCCGGGGCTATTTCGCCAATGAGAAGCTGGGCGCGGCCCTGGTGGGCGTATCGGGGCGCGGGCGGTGGTTCGTCGAGACGGTGCCCCGCATCGGCGAGGAGGTCGTGGCCCTGTGCGACGTCAACCAGAAGCGGGCCGCCGCGGCGTTCGACAAGTTCCCCGACGTGCCCAAGTTCCGCGATTTCCGCACGATGCTGGCCGAGCGGGATCAACAGATCGACGCCGTGTTCGTGGCCACGCCCGACAATACCCACGCCGTGATTGCGGGCGCGGCGATGCGCGCGGGCAAACACGTGTATTGCGAGAAGCCGCTCACGCACGACGTCGCCGAGGCACGCGCCCTGCGTGCGATCGCGCGCGAGCAGGGCGTCGTCACCCAGATGGGAAACCAGGGCACGGCGACCGAGGCATTCCGCCGGGCCGTCGAGTTGATCCAGGCCGGCGCGATCGGCACGGTCCGGGAGATTCACGTCTGGGGCGGGGGCGGCACCGGTCCCCGCAAGCCGCCCGAAGGGACCCAACCCGTGCCCGAGGGGCTCGATTGGGACCTGTGGCTCGGTCCGGCGGCCGAGCGCCCGTTCCATGCCCAGTGGCTTCACTGGCACGGCTGGCGCGACTTTGCCACGGGCAACGCGGGAAACTGGGGGCCGCACAGCGCCAATCTGCCCTTCAAGGCGTTTCAGATCGATTCGCTCTGGTGCGCCGATCCGGCCGTCGAGCCGCGCATTCGCGTGCACGTCGCGGTGTCGGAGGTCGAGCGGTTCGGGTTCCCGCGCTGGGCCTCGATCCGCTACGAGATCCCGGCGCGCGGCAATCTGCCGCCCATCGAGTTGAACCATCACTACGGCGCCCCCGAGGGCCGCGAGAGAATCGAGGAACATCTCGGCAGGCGCCTCGATTGGGGCGACGCGGGCGAGCGGGCATGGAAGGAGCACGGCGGCTGCCTGGTCGTGGGCACTGCGGGGATGCTGAAGTCGACCGAGCACAACTCGTCGTTCACCCTGTTGCCCGAGGCCGAATTCGCCGGCTTCGAGGGCCCGCCCAAGACGCTCCCCAGGTCGGGGAGCCACGAGCGGGAGTTCACCGCGGCCTGCAAGGGCGGGCCCAAGACCATGTCGAACTTCGACTACGCGGGGCCGCTGGTCGAGTTTCTCCTTCTGGCCAACGTGGCCACCCTGTTCAACCAGACGCTCGTGTTCGACCCCCTGGCATGCAAGGTCGTCAACCACCCCGAGGCCGACGCGGCCTTGCGCCGGGAGTATCGCCAGGGCTGGTCGCTGTGACCGCGCCCGGATCGCCGCATTCCCGTGGATCGGAGCATCGCCCATGAAACGTATCGCCCTCCCCATCGGTTTGCTCGCGTGCTCGGGGCTCGCGCTCATGGCGGCCCGGGCGGTGGCCCAGGTGCCGCCGCATCATGCCGAACGGATCCGCAAGGCGGCCGAGCAGGTCGAGCCTCGCGTTGCGCCCGAGAGACCCCGGACCGTGCTGATCTGGAACACGCCGCCTCACCTGATGGAAAAAGA
>Ga0334898_1001966_pt1 | contig 20429 bp, 18 predicted proteins | sample GraSluR3_MG_10_FD_207228 | JGI IMG/M metagenome (GOLD analysis project Ga0334898, IMG submission 207228) | Sludge microbial communities from methane-producing bioreactor in Wageningen University, Netherlands - Granular Sludge_3_08-R3 | ecosystem: Engineered > Bioreactor > Anaerobic >... | reverse complement strand
ATGATTGCAGTATGGACAATTGCTCCTCGGTTTCAACACCTTCAGCGATCACGTGCATGCCAAGATTATGGGCTAATGCAGATATCGTTTGAACAATCTCACTTCCCGTGCCGTCTGTCTGAATGAGATTTACAAAAGACCGGTCAATTTTCAAGACATCAATGGCCAGCGTGTGTAAATACCCCAATGCAGAGTACCCTGTCCCAAAGTCGTCAATCTGAACAGACACACCAAGATCACGAAGTCTCTCAAGCATTTTTCTGATGGATTGGGTATCTTCAATGATCAAGCTTTCGGTCATCCCCAGGCTGATGGATTTCGGATCAATCTGATATTTATTGAATAAGTGCTCGAGAATATCAATTAAATCAAGATCCGCACATTGTTTTGTAGACAAGTTGACATTGATGGAGAGAGCAGCCTGCTCGGGATAACGGCTGTTCCAATCTTTCAATTGCCGGCACACTTCCTCAAGGACCCAGTATCCCATCGGGATGATCATGCCCGTCTCTTCTGCAATATGAATAAATTCTGCGGGCATTAAGAGCCCTCGATCTGGATGCTGCCAACGGATCAAGGCTTCCATCCCTACCATTTTTTTTGATTGCGCTGCATAAATCGGTTGATAGTGAAGGATGAATTCCTTCTTGTCCAGCGCTTCTCTCAGATCATTCTCCAGTTCAAGTCGTGATTGGGCTGCTTCAAGCATCCCAGGGTTAAATAAATCATAGCGGCTCCGGCCATTGTTCTTCGCGTGATACATGGCAATATCGGCATCGCGAAGAATTTCCTCAGGATTGGCATAGCGTTTGTGCCCCAACACAACGCCAATGCTGACAGACACAAAGACCCGGTATGTGCTAAATTCAGCGGGCTTCGCAAGCAACCGGATAATACGTTCTGCGATCTTCTCATATTCCTGGGGACCTGTCAGGTCTTCCAGTAAAACCACAAACTCATCGCCCCCCAAGCGCGCAACCGTATCCTGTTCCCGCACACACTCCTGCAGCCGTTTGGCACTCTCAATCAACAAGAGATCGCCAACATCATGACCCAGACTGTCATTGACCACCTTGAAACGATCCAGGTCCATGAAGAAGACCGCGTAATTATAGGTACCATGGCGTTTAGCACGAGTAACCACCCGTTCTAACCGATCCAACAACAGATTTCGGTTTGGAATGTCCGTCAGGGAATCATGCAAAACAGAATAAGCCAGTTGTTCCTGAACGCGTTTCCGTTCCTTCAATTCTATGGATAATTGCTTGTTGGCGGTTTGTAATTGTTTTGTGCGTTCGTCCACCTGCTGTTCAAGGTTAACAGTTATTTGTTGAAGTCTGGAGATCATCCGGTTGAGGTGAATCGCCACTTCACCGTATTCATCCGTATGACTGACGTCCATTCGTTGACCGAGATCCCCTTTTTCGACCTTTTCGAACAAATCAACTAATTTCTTAATGGGTGAAGAAAAATAAGAAATCAGCCGATATGAAAGGAGCACGCCCATAAAGATTGCGCCAATACCAGAGTTGATAATCACTAGAAGCGCAACTGTCGTTTGCTCAGGAGCGAAACTTTCCAAAGAAGAAATCCGGTTGATCTGATGATACGCGGATGGAATTGTCAATAAAAGGGCGACAAATATTAACCCCAATATGCCGATGGATAATTTTGCGCGAAATCGCAACCCATTCAAACCCGCTAATTGCTGGTGAAATTCTTTGGGGAGGATGCGCCTCACCAATGGCATAAACATTTGGTCAAGCGTGAGAATCTCCATAATCAGGGTGATTATCAAAGCAGCCAGGAATGCCAACCCTATATGAATGACCTGTCTGAGTTCAATATTAAACCTCAGAACCCCAAATAGCACTGTGGGCAGCAGGACAAGGACAAGAGCACTCACCAATTCATATAAAACATATTTCTTCGCTAATGTATTGACCTGATGCCAGGAAGCGTCCACCCATTCAGTTCCATCCTCATTTTCTTTTGGATCCTGAATCTGCCGCAACCGTTTAAAAACCGCCTGATTACCGAAATACATCCTGATGAGGAGAATGATATTTCTGATAATAATTGCCACAACGCTGAAAATCAGGAGGCTGAAACCCACTTCTCTGGAGAATTGGGCATTCGTCTGAGCCGGCATTGCTGCCAACAATAGCATCAATGGCGTGTTCACCGCCTGGACAAGCAGCAATATAATGATCGGATATCTGGGGCCTGTATGTTCCAGCAGTTTCTCAAAAACGGTTTGCGAATCCTTTTTTCCCATTCTTTCCTTTATTGCCTAATAAGTTTTTGAGGTGGCACTGTCATGACAAAGAGACAGAGATAGCGTACTTTCATTATAACGCAGTAAGTATAAACATATCCTCAGTAGAGATCGGATTAATCGTCCAATAAGAATGAGGTCTGATCATTTTTATATTTCCCCAATAATTCAAAAGTGGCAAAGAGCGAATTAAGGTGGCTGAGTTCGGGGCGGGAGAAATGCTGCGAGTAGAAAGCTGTGATTGCCTGGCTGCCCCCCCTCAGCCGATGAACTGAAGGGGCTGTCTATTTTTTTTGACAGCCCCTCGTTTTCTTATGGGTGAAAGATAAAGCTCAGAAGTTATTTCGGGTTTTAGTCCAAACCACCAGTTCAAGGGTCAGACGCTGGAAGAAACTCTGATCCGGCGCAGCGCCTTCACCGTAAGCCATATCCACAATTCGAGCTTCAAGCTGTAATGTCGCTGTTTCAAGCAGGATTTGTTTTCCAGGCTCGACCAGGATCGGTTCGCCTTTGGATTCCAGACGCATGCGGATTTTGTTGTCCTCATACACATGGTCACTCATAATGACCTTCGTCACGGTCTGGATATCGTTCTTATCAAACAACCAGATTTCAAAAGCGCTGACCCGTTTCGGCTCACCAACACCGATGGTATCAGAGATCCCCACACCGCATTCGCCCAGGAATTCTCCTGTTGGCGAATCAATGCTGAACGAATCGTCGTAAAGATCATCACCCACCATGTAAGTGGTCATAAACTGGGCAACAGGCTGGGTCGGCTGTTCCTGGAACGGCTCAGCATACCCATATGGGTCATCAGGGCCGTAGTCCATGCCGCCCCCTTCATAACCTGTTCCAACTTCTGAGGTAGCCCCACCGGGATGGGATTTCAGAATCTCCTGCTGGTCTTCATCGGACGACCGGGCACGGATGAAGAACAGGTAGATCACCACAGCAGCAGCCAGGATCAGGACCACACATAAGCCGCCCAACAGCAGCCAGTTAGGCCCGCCGCTGCTTTCTTCTTCCTCCGCAATGGGGGTTGTAACCAGTTCTTCTGGGATGGGTTGATCGGTTTCAGCGCCAGCGATCAAGAGAAAAGATTCAATCTGTTCAGCGGTGATATAGCGCATGTCCTCGCGGACTGCATCCAGAGTCTCATCTGCCATGTCTTCAAGTTCGGACCAGGCTTTATTTGCCAGGGAAGTATTCCCGGTATTAACAGTTGTAAAAATGGCCATTCGGAGGTAATCTTCCCGCAAATCCGAGCGTAGATGGTAAGGTGCCAGGTCTGTCCATTGAACCGGCCAGATCCCCCAGCCAATCACCAGACCAAGGATCAAGCCCAGTACTACCCCAAGCGAAATGCTGATCCTGAAATCCTGAAGCAAAGATTTAATTTTTTCTGAGTTCATTTTGTCAACTCCCGTCTTCTTTTGCCCAAACAACAAGCATTTTGACTATTGTAGAATAATCGAGAGGTTTCTGCAATACAGCTCTCAGAAAAGAGGATGCAATCTTTATGCCAGTTCTGGCTCCTGAAGAACCTCATCTTGCAGGAATGTCTCTTCACAATCCAGACAGGACAGCTCTCGTTTATTGGCGATGACAAGAGTCCCCCCACAGCTCGGGCATGGTACCACCACCGGCTGTTTCCAGGAAGTGAAATCACAATCCGGATAGCGCGAGCACCCATAAAACGTACGCCCTTTGCGGGTCTTACGCCGGACGACGTCCCCTTCATTGCAGACAGGGCATGTCATACCGATCTTTTCCAGATAAGGTTCGGTATACCGGCAATCCGGAAAATTGCTGCAGGAAATGAACTTCCCATACCTGCCCCAGCGTATGATCAAATCATGACCGCATTTCGGGCACTCCCGACCCACTTTTTCAAGTTCAGCCTTTTTTTCCGGCATTTGCTCTTCAGCTCTATCCAATCGCTCTGAGAAAGGACCATAAAATTCCCGGATTACCTGATGCCATTCCTCATCTCCGGATGCTATCAGGTCAAGCTGGTCCTCCAAACGGGATGTAAATTTGATATCCACAATACTGGGAAAGAACTCCACCACCAGATCGTTGACCAGAAAGCCGGTATCCGTGGGTTCCAGGCGTTTGCCCTCCCGCAGAACATACCCCCGATTCTGGATTGTTGATAGGATTGGGGCATAAGTGGAGGGACGACCGATGCCGTTCTCTTCCAACTCCGCAACCAGTGAGGCTTCCGTATAACGCGGTGGAGGTTGGGTGAAGTGCTGGTCAGGATAAAGCTCTTTCAGTTCCTGAGTCTGATCCTCTTTGATGTCTCCAATCGGGATCCTGTCGCTGTCACCCTCTTCCTCTTCCGACTGATCTTCATCCTTCCCTTCTTCATACACGATCAGGAAACCGGGGAAAGCGAGCTGGCTGCCAGATGCCCGCAGCAGATAAGTATTTTCGTCAGCCGCACCAAGCACTTCAACGGACAATGTGTTATAAACCGCTGGATTCATCTGAGAAGCCACAAACCGCTGCCAGATTAATTGATACAAACGGAATTGGTCACGGGTGAGATATTGTTTGATAGCCTTAGGCTGACGTGATACAGATGTCGGTCGGATAGCTTCATGCGCTTCCTGCGCTGATTGAGTCCTGGTTTTATAGACAGGAGGTGCATCAGGCAGAAAACCCTCCCCATAGCGTTCCTGAATGAAGGTCCGGACCTCATTTGTCGCCGATTCTGAAATGTTCGTTGAATCGGTGCGCATATAGGTAATCAAGCCATGCGTGCCTTCCCCATCCAGTTCCATACCCTCATAAAGCTGTTGCGCCACCGCCATTGTTTTGCGGGCAGTGAATCCGAGTTTACGGGATGCATCCTGCTGCAACGTGCTGGTGATGAAGGGTGCTGAAGGGTTTCGCCTGCGGGTGCCTCGTTTGATGCTGTCCACAGTATAGGCAGCTTTACGCATTTCGTCGAGGATTCCCTGAACCGTTGCCTCATTGGGCAGTTCAGGGTCTTCGCCATTGATCTTCGAGAGTTTTGCGCGGTAAGGCACCTGACCGCCTTCGGGTAACAGGTCGGCTTCAATGGACCAGTATTCCACAGGATCAAACGCATCAATTTCCCGTTCGCGTTCAACGATCAACCGCAATGCGACAGACTGTACCCGTCCGGCGGATAACCGGCTCCGCACCTTCTTCCACAAAATTGGACTTATGCCATACCCAACCAGCCTGTCCAGGATCCGGCGAGCCTGCTGTGCGTCCACCAGGTCCATATCAATGGTCCGAGGGCTGGCAAAAGCATGGTCCACAGCGTCCTTGGTAATCTCATGGAACACAACCCGGTTTGTACGCTCTTCTTCGATCTCAGCGGCTTCCATCAGATGCCAGGCGATCGCTTCACCTTCACGGTCGGGGTCGGTGGCTAGGTAGATTTCTTCCGATTTACCAGCCAGTTTCTTCAGCTCTTTGACAACATCCCGCTTTTCGTTTGGGACACGATAGCGCGGTTCAAAATCGTTTTCGACATCTACTGAGAGTTTGGAACGCAGGAGGTCACGGACATGGCCAACAGAAGCCCGAACGGTATACCCCTTTCCGAGGAACCGGCTCACAGTTTTCGCCTTGGCGGGTGACTCTACAATGACCAGCTTACCCTTCCGCACCACTTCTTTTTTCTTGCGTTTGATCTCAGGTTTAGGGATTCCCTCATGGGCGTCCGTCCGGCCCATCCGGTAAACTTTCGTACCGCAAACTGCACAGGTCCCCTTGGTGACAGGGGCTCCTGCGGCGTTATAATCCGCTATGGGATCTTTGATTTCTCTTTTTTCTCTACATTTAACACAATATGCTTTCAATTCTAATCACTCCTACAAATATTCTTCGCGGCCGTTCGCTTTCAAGTGGTCAATCACTTCACGCACACGTTGAGCCTGATTACGGTCGCAAACAAGGATAGCATTCCCGGATTCGACAATTATTAAGTTTTCAACGCCAATTGTAACAATCAGACGATCATCAGAATCGCCATAAATGAGTGTACCTTGTGTGTCAAACAGGATTGGGTCAGGATGCAAACAGAGATTCCCATTTTCATCCGCTTCCAGGGCATCGAACAGCGAATCCCAGCTCCCGACATCATTCCAGTCCAGGTCCACCGAAGGGATGACGGCGACTTTTTCGGCATGTTCCATCACCCCATAGTCAATCGTTTGGGGGGTGATTGTCGGCCAGACTGATTCAACAGTGCTGATGTATTGATCAGAACCCCAAACCCTGTCAATGGATTCCAGTTTCTGCTGAAGCTCCGGCATCTGCCGTTCAAATTCCGCTATCACGGCGTCCACCTTCCAGATGAACATCCCGGAATTCCAAACATGCTGCCCATCCCCGATCAACCGGACTGCCAGATCATGATCGGGTTTTTCCTTGAATTTTTCAACCCCATAAATCTTTAACCCTTCATGCTCGGCCAACAGGTCACGCTTCTGAATATAGCCGTAACCGGTGGCTGGAAAACCTGGCGTAATCCCAAGTGTCACCAGATAGTCCTCCTGAGCGATTGCATAGGCAGCCCGCAGCAACTGGCGGAGATGAGCATCATTCCTGATCAGGTGATCCGCCGTCAGGATCGCCATGGACCCCTGCGGATTCCGGTTCTTGATCGCGATGGCCGCCAGGCCAACAACAGATGCTGTCCCTCTTGGGAGCGGCTCGATAATGTAATTCTCAGTCGGGATATCAGGGCACTGCTCCTGAAGCATATTTACCTGATCGGCAATAGTAACAATCAGAATCCGTTCCATTGGAAACAGGCTTTCGAGACGGTCCACAGCGCGCTGGAAAAGCGTCCTCGTACCACCAATTGCCAGGGTCTGTTTGGGACGATCGGCGCGGGATAGCGGCCAAAGCCGGGTTCCGCTTCCACCTGCCATAATTACCGCATAATAATCTTCGTACATGATCAGCTCCTTACTTCCTGAACAAATCACGGATCGCAGCATAGCGCATCCCACCGACATGCTGCACCATCCCTTTAAGTTCCATCATCGTCAATGCCGCAGAAACTTTATCAACAGGAAGCCCTGCTTCAGCACAGATCTCATCTACATGGATGGGTTCAAAACCCATCGTTTTCAGGATCATTGCTTCTGTTGTGTCCGCCGGCAATATCTGCCGGGCTGATTTATACTCGTCAACCTGCGACAGGTCAAGAACATCCAGAACATCCTGGGGGGAAATCATCGCATAGGCGCCTTTTTGGATCAGAAGATTAGTCCCCCGACTCACCGGCGAGAGCACATTACCCGGAACCGCAAAGACCTCCCGTCCCTGTTCAACAGCAAACTCTGCTGTGATTAATGCACCGCTGCGCTCGCCTGCTTCGACAACAATCGTTGCCAGAGAAAGGCCGGAAATGATCCGGTTTCTGGGAGGGAAATTGATTCCTTCCGGTTGGGTCCCCAACGGATAATCGCTGATGACCGCGCCGTTTTCGATGATGGCGTCGGCTAGCTTCCGATGTTCCGGAGGATAGATCACATCCACGCCACTCCCAAGCACAGCAATCGTCCGCCCGCCAGCTTGTAACGCATGCTGATGCGCCAGAGCATCGATCCCACGGGCAAGCCCGCTGACAATCGTCAGCCCGTGCCCCGCAAGAAAAAGACTGGCATCCCGGGCTACTTGCTGCCCGTAGGCGCTGACCTTCCGAGTTCCGACCATTGCAACAGCAAACTCATCTGCAGGAGACAGCTCACCTCTGAGATATAAGACCGGCGGCGGCTGGTCGATTTCACGTAATAACTTGGGATAATCTTCATCAAGAAGTGTCAGGACATTGATCTTTTGGTCAAGGAGAGATGAATAATACTGGTCCAGATCCACCTCCTGACGCACCCTGATAAGGTTTGCAATGGTCCGTTCCGGCAGGCCTGCCTCCCGGAATACCTCACTCGGTGCTTCCCAGGCAACCGAAAGATCACCGAAATAGGACAATATCTGTTGAAATCGGACAGATCCTATCCCTTTGACGAGATTGAATCCGATCCAGTATTTTTTATCATCGGGCATCAGTCCCCCTCACCATACCATTCCATCTTCCGCACGGTTATCCGGGCTTCATCCGGATCAATCGCCAAAATCATATCATCAATCGCCGGAAGCAGGACCTCACGCCCTTCTTCATCCTCCACCAGATAGACATCATTGGCCCCGGTTTCAAAAACACTCACCAGCTCACCAAGGTGCTTTCCCCCTTCTTCATAGACTTGCATGCCAATCAGTTCATGATAATAGAATTCTCCGTCTGCCAACGGCTCCAGTAAATCCGTTTTAATATAGACCAGGGAATTGGTCAGTTCAGAGACAACCGAACGGTCATTAATGTCCAGGAATTTTAATAATAATAGGTTCTGTTTCCAACGTATGGATTCAATCGTAAAGGGATGATATTGTTCACCGACATAGACCTCACTGTCAGGGACCATCAAGTCAAGAAGCCGGGTATAGACTTCCATGGGAATTTCCCCCCCAACACCATGGGCTCTTCGCAATTTACCGATTACGAGAAAGGCAGGCCCGCTGTTACGCGAGCCTGCTTTTTTTCTGTTTCTTTGAGGCATCGGAAGATTATTTGTCGATCAGTCGGTGTCAACTATGTCAAGCTTTGTCCGAATACCATCTCGGGCAGCCGCAACTTTAAGCAGTGTTCGGATGGAATTTGCCACCCGCCCGCTCTTGCCAATCACCCGACCCATGTCCGGCTTTGCCACAGTCAAATCCAGGTAGACCGAATTTCCACGCTGGTGTTTCTCGACAGTCACTTCAGTCGGCTGGTCAACCAGTGATTGGGCAATGAATTCCACCAAACCTTGCAGATTCTCGCCTTTCATATCCGCCTCTTATCTTTCTGTTTATTTTTGTGGCTCTCGTCTTGTGCGCGGGTCCGTAACCCGGGTTTCATACACTTTGTCGGCTTCCTCCACCAGGGCTTCAACATCTTCTCCGGCTTTGAACCGTTCATAGCGCTCCCATAACGAGGTCTGTTTAAAGAGGCCATCGACTGCATCTGATGGTTGGGCGCCAACACCCAACCAGTAGAAAATCCGGTCATCTTTGAGGACAATCGTGGAGGGTTCTGTGCGGGGGTTATAGTGACCAACGACCTCAATAAACCGGCCATCCCGCGGCTTCTCTTTGTCAGCGACCACGACACGATAACTTGCCTGATTCCGGGATCCAACCCGGCGTAATCGAATACGTACCATCGAAGTATTACTCCTTACATATAGACTATTTTCTCAATTTATCAGCCTGATTCCGCTAAAAGGCCTGAGAGAGCGTTGAAGGAAACGCTAACCTTTACGTGGTCTGGCTATCCCATCAGGCGGTCAAAACCTCTGCCGCCTGACTTCTGAATGGTTTTGATCAGCCGCTGGGTCTCCCGAAAGCGCTTCATGACCTGATTGACCACCTGCACTTCCAAACCGGAGCCCCGCGCAATCCTGCGCCGGCGGCTGGCATTCAATAATTTCGGTTCGCGGCGTTCTTCCACAGTCATGGAATTGATCACCGCTTCGATTTGTCTCAATTGATCTTCCGCTTCGTTCGGGTCCACCTGGCGGGCAGCCTTTCCCATCTGTCCCGGGAGCATTTCCATGAGCTGTCCGAGTGGTCCCATCTTCCGCATTTGTCTCAATTGTTTGGCGAAATCTTCCAGAGTGAATTCGCCGCGCATCAGTTTTTCGGCCTGTTCTTCTGCCTGCGCCTGGTCAAACGTGGCTTCGGCCTTCTGGATCAGACCAAGCACATCACCCATGCCAAGGATGCGAGAGGCAAGCCTATCTGGATTATACTCCTCAATCGCATCAACCCCCTCACCGACTCCCAGGAACTTGATCGGCACACCCGTGACTTCCCGGATGGAGATCGCCGCGCCGCCTCTGGCATCGCCGTCAATCTTGGTCATGAACAGCCCTGAGATGGGCAGCTCCTTACGGAACCCCTGGGCAACGTTCAGGGCCTCCTGGCCGATCATCGCGTCCACTACCAGCAAAATTTCGGTAATGGGCACCTTGTTCTGGATCGCGCTGAGTTCTTCCATCAATTCGGCATCCAGCTGCGACCGGCCTGCAGTATCGAGGATAACGAGGCTGGTGCCACTCTTGCGCGCAGACTTATAAGCTTCTTCCGCCAGCTTCGGCGGTGCAACACCCTCTCTGGCGTAGACCGGGATATCAATTTGTGTACCCAAAGTCTGCAATTGCTGAACGGCAGCCGGTCGATACGGGTCCGCCGCCACCAGCATCACACGCTCGCCCTGGCCGCGCAATCGTCTGGCCAGCTTGGCCGCAGCGGTGGTCTTGCCTGACCCCTGCAAACCTACAAGCATGATCACATACGGTCGTTCACCTTTGAGATTCAGCGAACCGGGATCGCCAAGGGTCGCGATCAGCTCTTCATTGACGATTTTGATGACCTGCTGCGCCGGATTGAGGGCTTTGGAAACCTCCGTCCCTACCGCACGGTCTTTCACCCGCTGGGTAAAGCTCTTGACCACGCTGTAGTGAACGTCCGCTTCCAGCAGCGCCATCCTGACTTCACGCATCGCTTCATCCACATCCGACTCAGAGAGCCTTCCATGGCGGCGCAAATTCTGGAATATTCCAGTCAGTCGTTCGGTAAGATTTTCAAACACTATAAACTAAGCAATCTTTTCTTCTGGTCAAACCGTCAACAAGTGATTTTAGCGTGCAACAGACGGATGGTCAAGGGCAAAATTCACAGGGTGAAATTGATAAAGTAAGGATTGACAATATCAGGATGTTTTCCTTTGGAACAATTTCCCCACTTCCTTTAAAAACCCAAAAACCTGTTGTCTGGTCCGTTCCGGATTAAGTATGATCAGAAACCCCCAGCTTCCCAGGACGATCCAACCCCATAACACCGATGTCTGCCAGACAAAATACGCCAGTGCGCCATAGGTCAGACCCAGAACAAATTTCTGAGTTGCATAAAAACGAAAAACGCCTGCGCTCAGAACAACAATCAAAACAGGAATGATAACCGCAGCCAATGGAAGGAAGCCCCAGGCCACAAAACAGATCGCCAAGGCTAACCCCAACCCCAAATCCATGACGAGGTCAAGACTCCCCAGCTTCGTGGGGTCCGGTGCTTGACGGGCAAATTTTCCATCCAGAACATCCGTGATCCAGCAGATGATCGTCAGCACAACAATTGTGAGCAGTGCGTCAATGCCATGAGATAATCCGCACAGAAGAATAACGAGAACCAGTACTCCCCTTGATAGGGTTAGAACGTCAGCAAGAATCTTCATGGACCCCTCCCTGTCAGAAACTCATCCCACCAATGACCGGCATAATGAAGTTTGAGGTCTAACCTATCTTGTAACGAATGGGCGAGTAAAAAATACCTGGGATCAGCCAGAATCCCCAAAACCTGTCAACAACTCATCATCAGTGATGTTTGGTAATCCGTTTTCAATCTCTATACCTTCTTTTTCATAGATCATTTTTGCGTATTCCTGGAGCAGTTTCCGGCTGGTCTGGCATTCCTGCCGCACCTTTTCAAACACCTTCGATACAAGAAAATCTCGTTTCCTGATTTTGGCAATCCATTTCTCAAGGCGCTTGTATTTCTGCTCATTGTCTTCCAGTTCAATAAACGTCAGGATTCCGCTTTCAATTTCCTCCCTTACTTCCTTTTTATATGCCTTACACTGCTCAAGAACTTCCTGATACTCTTCTTCTCTGTCCTGCATGAATTTTTGAATAATCTCTTGATCCGTAGACTCGTCCACACATTGCAGGATGAAAAGTTGTGACGTGGCCTCATTCTCACTGATGAATAATTGAAGTCTCTTAAGATAGTCCTCATTATCCGGGGTCCTGAGCAGCAACCAGGCACCACTTTGAAAGGATGTCGCACCGACATCCTTTAGTCTCCGCCAAACATTGACCCGTAAACTTGAGGGAGTCGCGGGTAAGTGCGGCAACAGCAGCAACCATTCCATTTTTGGCATTTGATGTCCCTTCGATTAAACCATCTGTATCAAGTGAGATGTCCTTATCCTCTTCCAGCATGCAGGTAATGTTCTTCCCAGACCGGATCAGCAAGATCATGATACTCCTGAGCATAGCGATCCATTCCATCTGCATAGGCTTTGTCCACAAGTGTCATTTCAGCATTTCTGTCAATTGCGTCAGGTTCATGTTTTTGAATGAATTCTCTCAAGGCCTTGTTATGATCCCGGATCAGGCAAGGCATGAGAAGATTCTTTTGACTTCCATTTGTTTGCCAGGATCGAATGTCAGCAAAAAATGGATGATCATAAATCGTGTTCAGGTCATCTCCCCTTGAGTATATATCATTAACGTTCACCGGTGAATAGGGCACGAATACGCAGGGAGTCACATTCCCGTTCCACTCGAAATAAAAATAACCGCCGTTATTGTGTCCGCCGGCTGACAAACAGCCATCCACAACCGTACCATGATTCCAGAAATCGGCAATAAACACTCGGTTTTTTCCGGATCAATTTCCACGATTGTTGCCACATAGCATGGCGCTGTTCTGGTGTCGGCATTAATGCCAGGGTAAATGACCGCCCAATCGGCATGTATTGGAAGATCCATCCAATCACGGCATGCTTTTCCTCAAAGAGAAATTCAATGAAATCATCCGAAAGGATTTCCTCGGCATTCTGGCTGGTTGCCGTCAGAGAGACCCCATACAGAACCCCGGCCTGGAATAACCGGTCCATTGCCGCCATGACTTGATTAAAGACACCTTCACCCCGTCGCTCATCGGTCTTCTCCCGCCAGCCTTCCAATGAAATTGCCGGCACAATATTTCCCAGTGACGCCATTCTTGACGCAACCTCATCGTCAATCAAGGTGCCGTTTGTATACATCATAAAGAAGGATTCCGGATTGTTTTCAACAAGATCCAGGATTGTTTTGCCTTGAGAGCGATATGCCAATGGTTCGCCTCCGCTGATGACAACAAATTGCGTACCCCATAGATGACGGGCGTCCTGAACTATCTTGTTGACAATATCCCAGCTTAAGGTTTGAACCTTCTCAGTTGAATCAGCATAACAACCCGTGCAGCGCAAATTGCATGCTTTGGATGGACTGATAACGATGAAACTAGGGGTAATATAACCGTGGGTCTCACGGAATTCCTTTGACCTCTGCCTGCGAAGCTCCTGATTGAGAAATAAATCTTTCACAACTATGTTCATCAATGAATCCAAAGTAGCTTCAGAGAGATGATAGACATTCAGCGCACGTTTGAGGGATTCAAGGATGGCCAGGCTCATTTCATATCGATCCCGAATGACCCCAGGAGGTTGTTGCGGACTGTTTTTTAATTCTGCGATGTAATTCTTCCCAAGCCTGCGCTCTGCATAAGAGAACCCGACCTTCTTGATGAACCGGTTTTTGAAGACGCCCGTACCATGACGGTCAAGAAACCTGAACCCCAGATTAGTCTGCCTCTGGGAGAAAGCCAGTGATTTGTTTTGGGCTTTCATTGTTAATTCCTTTCACTTATTGATATGGACATCTTCATAATAACACTTATTGTGATTAATTGCAACAATTGTTACATTTTTTAAGAATAGGTGTTTCATAAGATATGACAATTAACTCTTTTGACGCCTATGACAACTCTTTCGCGACCTTTCCATCCGCTATGGGTTAATATCCTTGAAGCTCGGTTTTTATCATGTTTTCCTATATCAGAAGATTGTGAGGTTCTTATCATGTCAAAAGTTGCTATTGTTACGGATTCAACCGCTTACCTGCCGGATGACCTTGTCTCCGCCTATGACATCACGGTCGTCCCCCTGGTTGTCATTTGGGACGATGAGACATTGCTGGATAATGTGGATATCGGTCCTGCTGAATTCTATCAACGCCTGTCCAAGGCCAAGGTCATGCCCTCAACCTCCCAGGCAACCATCCAGGCATTCGCTGAGGTCTTTACGAAATTGCATCAGGATGGTTATGACATCCTGACGGTTGTGATTTCCTCAGAACTCTCAGGCACACTCGACTCTGCTATCCAGGCCAGGAAAATGGTGCCGGACGCCAGGATTGAACTGGTCGACTCCAAATACACCTCTATTCCCCTAGCTTATATGGCGCTGGCAGCCGCTCGGGCAGCCAAAAAAGGCGCATCTCTGGAAAAATGCAGAGAAATTGTGGAAACCGTGCGGGAACATACCGAAGTCTTCTTTGCCGTGGACACGCTCGAGTTCCTCCACCGTGGCGGCCGCATCGGTGGGGCCTCCCGTTTCCTTGGGACAGCCCTGGATCTTAAACCCATCCTTCAACTTGTGGAAGGAAAAATTGAGGCTTTGGAGAAGGTCCGGACGTCAAAACGTGCCCATCACCGGCTGGTGGAACTGCTCACGGCCAATGTTGACGGTCACACCCCGATCAATATGATGGGCGTGATCAGCGCGGCCGCCGAAAATGACGCCGATAAACTCCTGGCTGAGATCAAGCAGAAATTTAACCCTGACGAAGTCATGCTGGCCAACCTCAGCCCTGTCCTGGGCACCCACACCGGGCCGGGGACAGTTGGTGTGGCTTATGTTGCCGGGGTGGATCCCGAACTCCTGCAGGGATAAGACCCTTTTCCTCATCAAGAGATGCCCAAAGGCTGTCAGCTGTGGCAGCCTTTTATTCTTTAATGTAATCTGCTGAATTTTGCATATCGGCACTTCGTGAATTCGGATAAAATAAAGACGGATCACCTCTATTATTGGAAAGAAGGACTGAAGTGATGACTCTGCCCCAGGAAATTGGACTCAAAATCCCTGATGTTCTCCTGCCAAAAACCGGCTTTGACCTTCAGAAATGGGCTGTAATTGCCTGCGACCAGTTCACCTCGGAACCCGAATACTGGCAAATGGTGGAACAATTTGTAGGCAAGTCCCCTTCAACCTATCATCTGATCCTGCCCGAAGTTTATCTGGACATGCCAGAGGAAAAGAAACGCCTGGATTCAACACTGGCTCACATGCAGGAATATCTGGGTTCCGGCTTTTTCAGGAAAGTGGATGACTTCATCTTCGTTTTGAGAAAAGTGGATGGACGCACCCGGCGCGGGCTGATGGTCTGCCTTGACCTGGAACATTATGATTATACAAAAGGCGCCCAATCCCTCATCAGAGCGACTGAAGGCACCATCATTGACCGCCTCCCGCCGCGCATCAAGATCCGGGAAAACGCCCCCCTTGAATGTCCCCATATCCTGGTCCTTTTCGATGATCCAAACGACACCGTTTTTGGCCCGCTGGATGAGCAGGTCATGGGTTTCGAAGAGCTCTATGATTTTGATCTGATGCTTGACAGCGGCCATCTGACCGGCTTTTCCATCCACAACGACGCCGTCCGGGAAAATATCGTCACAGCTTTGAAGGACTTAATCGATCCTGAAGTCTTTGCCGAAAAGTACAATCTCAAGCCGGGGCTATATAAACCGCTGCTGTTTGCCATGGGCGATGGCAACCACTCGCTGGCAACGGCCAAGGCGATCTGGGAACGGATAAAATCTGCCGTTGGGATGGATCACCCTGCGCGCTACGCCCTGGTTGAGATCGAGAATATCCACGATCCCGCCCTGCAATTCGAACCCATTCACCGGTTGGCCTTCGATATCAAAAAAGACCTCGCAAGTGAAATGCAGGCCTTCTGGGGTTCCCGGTTGAATCTCAAACCGGTTCCATCAAAAGACCTCATGATGGAGATCGTAGACGAAGCCGCCGAACCCTGGCACCAGATCGGGATGATCTCTCCGGAGGGATATCACCTGATCGAAGTCCGGGATCCGGAGGATAACCTCCCGGTCGGGACGCTGCAGAAATTTCTCGACAGGCTCCTGGAAGATGGAGGGGCCGCTGCCATTGATTACGTCCATGGTACGGAAGTCCTTTTTGAAAAGGGGCAGACCTCCGGCAATGCGGGTTTTTATGTGCCCGGCATCGACAAATCAGACCTCTTCAGAACCGTGATCCTGGATGGCGCCCTGCCCCGCAAGACCTTTTCCATGGGGACAGCCAGGGAAAAGCGTTTCTACATGGAGTGCAGAAAGATTCAATAGATATGAGGAAAATGCTGCTCTGCTTTGTCCTGTTTCTGCTGCTGAGCGCCTGCAACGCGCCAGGGCCGACAGAAACCGCTTCACCCCCAACTCTCACCGCCTCACCAACAGAGACAAGCCAGCCCACGCCAACACTATCGCCAACCGTCACGTCCGTTCCGGCAACGCCGACCCCAACTGAGCCGGCCTTCGAGGTTTGCTCCCCTCTCGAGGATGAAACCCTGGAATCCTTACGCCTGATCATGCAAAACGACCTGGTTAAACCGCATGCCTTCGGGCTTGATTTCGGGCATCCCGGGCGGGATTTTGCCTACTACCAACGCGGTGACCGTCTGTCCATTCAAGGGGTTGAAGTATATGCCGTCCTAGCGGGCAAAACGGTACTCACCCTGGAAGATCAGTATCCCTATGGCTATACAATCCTGATTGAAACACCCCTTTCAGACCTGCCGCCGGCTTTGCAGGAGACCCTGATGGAGGCCTATCTGCCCCTCCCGGAAGACCTCGTCTATCAGTACAATTGCCCCGATGTCAGAGAACCAACCCTCACCGGTCAGTATTCACTCTATCATTTATACGCCCATCTGGAAGTCCGGCCTGACTATCAACCCGGAGATCCAATCACATGCGGAGAAACCCTGGGGACAGTCGGGAATTCGGGCTGGTCCAGCAACCCCCACCTGCATCTGGAAATGCGGCTGGGGCCGTCAGGGGCTGACTTTCGGACCATGGCGCACTACGACTCGACAGCAACCATCGAACAATTGAGCAATTACTGTCTCTGGCGTTCCAGCGGCTATTACCAGATTGTGGATCCGTACCTGATACTGGTTGATGACGTGTGGTAAACTTGACAGACTGAACATATGTGCTAAAATTTAATCAATCCTGCATAGCTGGTCTGGTTTATAATAAGCAGGAGACATCATTCCACATGAGATGTCCTCAGCAAAGAGGGCATGGAAAAGGAAGGCGAGATGGATGAGGCAAAAAAAACAGTGCTTGATAAAGCCCTGAAGGATATTGTGAAACGGTATGGCGAAGGCTCGATCATGAGACTCGGCCAGGCAAAACATCTGGCTGTGGATGTCATTTCAACGGGGTCGCTTTCCCTCGACATTGCGCTGGGGGTGGGCGGAATCCCTAAGGCCCGGATCAGTGAAATCTATGGCCCCGAAGCATCCGGCAAGACCACCATCTGCCAGCATATTGTGGCGGAATGCCAAAAAATGGGCGGCACGGCGGCTTTCATCGATATGGAACACGCCCTTGACCCGGTCTATGCTGCCAAATGCGGCGTGAACGTGGATGAACTCCTGATCTCCCAGCCGGATATGGGTGAGCAGGCGTTGGAAATCACCGAGACCCTGGTGCGCTCCGGCGCAGTTGATATCGTTGTGATCGACTCGGTGGCTGCCCTGGTGCCCCGTTCCGAGATCGAAGGGGACATGGGCGACCCCACCATGGGCACCCAGGCGCGGCTGATGTCGCAGGCCATGCGTAAGCTCTCAGGTGCGATCAACCAGACCCGCACAGCGGTGATCTTCACCAACCAGCTCCGCCACAAGATCGGTGTGATGTTCGGTAACCCGGAAACGACAACCGGCGGCAACGCCCTCAAGTTCTATGCTTCCATCCGCCTCGACGTCCGCCGGATCCAATCCATCAAAGTCGGTTCCGAGATCCTCGGCAACCGGGTGCGGGTGAGGGTGGTCAAGAACAAGGTCGCGGCCCCCTTCCGCACGGCGGAATTCGACATTATGTACAACGAGGGCATCTCCAAAATCGGCGACATTCTTGATCTGGGCACGGAACTGGACATCATTGACAAACACGGCTCGTGGTATTCCTATGGCGATGTCCGCCTGGGCCAGGGCCGGGAGAATTCAAAGGAATTCCTCCAGCAAAACGAAGACCTCGCCAATGAAATCGAAAAGGCCGTTCGGGAACAGTCCGCCGACAAAGGCCTGGGGGCACCCTGGTCAGATGACGAGGAAGAATATGAGGATGAGAATCAAGAAGTCAGCGAAGAAGAATAAACTTGCTCATATATCAAATATTTAATACAGGGAATTGAATGAGATGTAATCAATAAACAGGAAGAAAATCCAGGGCTGATCCGATCAACCAGCCCCGGCATTTTTGTTAATCTCCGGGGCGTACAAGACCCACTTCCACTGGCAGGTTGTAGACCCATGGACCGCGATATCGCCCGTAAGCGGCATCCTCCATCAATTTTCGCGCTTCGGTCATACTTAGCCCGGCGGATTTGCTGGCAATCTCCAGAGACGTCACCCCTTCACTATGACTGCAAGCAACGGTAACTCCTGCGTCCTGCAGCCGTTTATCGGCTTCCGCCCGCTTTTGGTAAACGTCACACTCTGTCCCTTCATCCGGAATCGTAAACATAACATTTTCCATCGTAAAGCGCCAGCCGCTTCGATCATTTTCTGGTACCACCCCCACAAATTCCAAGACCTCACAAGCCGCGCGGCGCTCATCCGGGACGTCGTTGTGGACGAAAAAGGCTTCGCTGCTGCCGCCAGGATAGTCAAGCCGGATTGGGCCGCCAAACATCAAACGTTCCGGGGAGCCATCCAATGCCATGCAAATCCTGACAAAAGCCCGTGTATCCCCATGAACGATGCGCGAAGCCCCCACCCAAATCCCTCCGATGGTCTCCTCGGCCACAAGCTCATCAAGTTGCACCATGATCTCATCTGTCAGGAAACTGCCGCGTTTGAGATCCAATCCGGGTTCGATCGACTCGACTGCCACTGGTGGAGTTCTCGGCACCGACTCATCAGCCTCCACAACATCGGATGATGTGGAGAAATCAAACTCATCTACGGCTGCATAAACCAGCCTCTCGTCCATGCCGCCTTTCACCGTTATATTACCCCGCAACAGCAATGCCCTGATCCCAAGCCCCAGTCCCAGGACAACCAGACACCCCAATAGTATCCAAACTGCTTTCAATCCGCTCTTCATGCTGTCTCCTTTTATAAATCAGCTTACCAGACGCCAGAACAGTACGGGCTTGAATGGGGCTGCGACCCGCCAACGGGCAGTGATATCTGGGAAGTTGACACTCGGCCACATCCCAATGTATCAATAACGCCAAGCCCACCATCACTCCCCACCATTCGAGTATAAATCGATGAACCATAACCAATTTGCGATGCTGATTGAGTGGACTGATGGTACATCTCATAAAGGGTACCGCCATACCGTGTCGATCCAGCGGTCCATCTGGAACCAGGCGCGACATTCGTAACCCTCGTCCACTGTGCCTTACAAACAGATGAAGAACGAGGCTCAATGTATGCAGACCCATAGGTAAAAGGGGTTGCGCCACTCGTTCCCTGGCAAGAAGAATCCGCATACAACCCTGTACAATTATCACCCGAGCACATGGCTGCAAACACGTTTTCAATTGGGATCATCAAACCAAGTAGAAACAAAGCAACGAGCAGTAATTGCAATTTACTTTTTCTGTCCAAAGCTATTTCCTCCCAATAATTTGGTTGAAATCGATGTTAAAGAATCAACACATACCCTCCTTCTCCAAATTATTGATTTTTATCTTGTCGCATTCCCCAATAAAACTCCTCCTATTAAACATTATAGATAATTATCGTAAAAAGACAAGCCAATCCATGATGCAAAAAAAAGGCCATCAATCGAGAGATTGACAGCCTCTATTTTCTTAATCCAGGATAATGTTTTTTACGTGCCTTCTTCCCAGGAATTCAAATACTTGATTTGTTCCTCGGTCAGCGTATCAACCTGAACACCCATCGACTCCAGCTTGAGCCTGGCGATTTCCATGTCAATATCCTCAGGCACAGAATAAACTTTCTTTTCCAGTTTATCCGCGTTCCTGACCATGTATTCCGCACTCAGGGCCTGGTTGGCAAAGGACATATCCATCACGCTGGCGGGATGACCTTCAGCCGCAGCCAGGTTGATCAGCCGGCCTTCGCCCAGAATATGGATCACCCGGCCGTCTGGCAGCTCGTAAGCA
>Ga0334898_1001953_pt1 | contig 20548 bp, 17 predicted proteins | sample GraSluR3_MG_10_FD_207228 | JGI IMG/M metagenome (GOLD analysis project Ga0334898, IMG submission 207228) | Sludge microbial communities from methane-producing bioreactor in Wageningen University, Netherlands - Granular Sludge_3_08-R3 | ecosystem: Engineered > Bioreactor > Anaerobic >... | reverse complement strand
GTGATGAAGCTACTTGGCCTCAACATCAACACCATGAGTTTAGGAGGAATGGCCATTGCCATAGGTTCCCTGGTTGACGACTCAATTATTGATGTGGAAAATATTTACAAACGGCTGCGGCAAAACAGGTTGTTGAGTAAGCAGGAACGCAAATCGGTCTTTAGCGTTGTGTTCGAAGCATCAAAGGAGATCAGAGCATCCATTTTAAATGCTACGCTCATCATCATGGTTGCATTTCTTCCGCTATTTTTTCTTTCGGGAATGGAGGGACGAATGTTACAGCCACTTGGAATTGCATTCATTGTCTCCCTTTTTGTGTCGCTTATTGTTGCAATGACCCTTACGCCTCTTCTTGCCAAAATGATGCTTACCAACGAAAAATTCCTTGCTCGCAACGCGAAGGAGAAGTGGTTGGTGAGAAAAATCACAGGAATGTACGAGAAATCGTTGATTTGGTCGTTACGACATAAAAAAGTAGTACTTTCTTTTACCCTATTGCTTTTCCTTTCATCGCTTTTTCTATTCACACAGATGGGCCGCAGCTTCCTGCCCGAGTTCAACGAGGGGTCGTTAACCCTTTCGGTGGTCACCCAACCCGGGACATCCCTCGAGGAAAGCAATAGGATTGGTAACCTGGTAGAAACAGAGCTGCTTCAAATACCCGAGATCAAAACTACTGCCCGCAGAACGGGTATGGGTGAACTCGATGAGCACTCGCAAACCACCAATAGTGCCGAGATAGATGTGAACTTTACGCTGGATGAAAGAGATCGGCAGGAATTCCTCCACGATGTTCGAACCACACTTGCTGGAATACCTGGGATTGCCGTAACTGTGGGGCAACCCCTAGGCCATAGAATTGACCATATGCTCTCGGGTACAAGAGCAAATATCGCTATTAAGCTTTTTGGCACCGACCTTAACCGAATGTTCACAGTTGGTAACGAGATAAAAAGTGCCATTGCTGATATTGAGGGTTTGGTTGATATCAACGTGGAGCAGCAGGTGGAAACACCTCAAATTCAAATCAGAGCGAACAGAGACATGCTTGCCGCATACGGAATAACGGTGAACGAGTTTAACCATTTTATTGATATAGCTTTTGGTGGTGAAAAGCTGGCCGATATTTACGAAGGGCAACGAAGATTCGACCTAGTTTTGAAACTTAAGGATGATTACACCCAGAGCATCGAAGGGATTAGAGCGGCACTTATTGATACCCACGATGGCAAGAAAGTTCCTTTAGAACAGGTTGCCGAAGTGGTTTCGGTATCGGGACCAAGCTCAATAAGCCGGGAGAATGTACAGCGCAAGATTGTTATCTCAGCCAACGTATCGGGGGGCGATTTACGAGGCGTAGTTGATCAGATTCAGGATCAAGTCTCGCAGAACATCACCCTGCCAGAAGGATTCTGGGTTGAGTACGGTGGGCAGTTCGAGAGTGAGGCCAAGGCCTCACAAACGCTAATTATCACATCAATCCTAGCCATCTTCATAATTTTTATGCTGCTCTTCCAAGAGTTTAAGGATTTTAAGTTGGCCGGGATTATACTTTTAAACCTTCCTTTGGCCTTAATCGGGGGAGTGTTCTCAATTTATTTCTCATCGGGGATACTTAGCATTCCAGCAATCATTGGATTCATAACCCTATTTGGAATTGCCACACGAAATGGAATTCTGTTAATTTCCAGGTATCAGCATTTGCATGAACTAGGAACATCGTTAAACGATACAATTATTTTAGGATCAGCCGATAGGTTAAACCCAATTCTTATGACAGCATTAACGGCTGCGCTTGCGCTAATTCCGCTGGCAGTGCAGGGGGACCTCCCGGGGAACGAGATACAGTCGCCTATGGCAAAGGTGATTCTTGGAGGGCTATTAACATCTACCTTGCTAAACATCTATATTGTTCCGGCAATTTACTTTATCGCCTCAAAGCATATGGGGTTAAACAAAAGGAAGGAGAACTACAATGAAAACAGCTAAGTATATCATTCTACTGCTTATTCTTTTCGGTGAATTTCAGGTGAAAAGTCAAGATAATGTTAACACCGCTCTTACTTCTATTGAAGAGAACAACCCAACCATTGCTGCGCTTAAAGCTCAAATGGATTACCAAAAGGCCGAGGCTCGAACTAACCTGTTACCCCCAAACCCAACCATTGAGGGTGGCCGATTTCCTGCTGTTGAGGGTGCTGGTGTAAAGTACGCCTGGGGCGTTAGCCAGAATTTCGAGTTTCCCACGGTGTATGCCAAGCGCAATCAGCTGGCCAAAACCAACGACAAGCTTGCCGATGTGAGTTTCAGCGCAGCAAGGCAGGAGGTTTTGCTGCAAGCCAAGCACATTATTCTGGAGTATATACAAGCAAAGCGAATGCTTGCCGAGTTGAGTGAGCGCGAAGAGTTGTCCAGCAATATACTACTCATCATCAAAAAAAAGGTTGATGCTGGCCAGGCAACCGCAATGGATTTGAATAATGCGCGGTTACGACTGGTTGAGGCAACGCAGAACGCCAGCAATATGAGATCACAAAAAAATATTTTGCATCGCAAAATTGTGCTGCTTAATGGCGGGCAAGAGCTGGCTGTGACCGACTCGCTGCTTTTGCTTTTGCCGCTGGACGAAAGGGAGACCGTTTTCAACCAGTTCGTTCAGTCCGATCCTCGCTTTGTAGCAAGCCAGCAAATGGTGGCAATGGCCGAGCAGAACAAGCGGCTGGTAGCGCATCAGGGATTACCCGAGCTAAATATTGGCTACCAGTCGGAGCAAACCGATGCGGAGCATTTTACCGGTTTCAAGGCTGGCCTTTCCATACCTTTATGGGGAAACTCTGGAAATCGTAGGGCTGCAGCCATAAAACTGAATACATCGCAGGCCCAAGCCCATAGCCAGCGGGTAATGCTCGAGTTGGAGTTTGAGGCGCTGTACCAGCAAACGCTGAGTATCAAATCGCAGCTCGATGAGCTACAGAAAGCCCTAACGAGCAACAATAACTTGGAGCTAACCCAGCGTGCCCTTGAGGCTGGTGAGGTTTCGGTAATCGATTTTTTTAACGAGGTAACATTCCTTTACGAGATTACCGATAAGGTTTTTGAGCTGGAGCTGCAGTATGCCAAGCGCTATGCCGAGCTGCATAGGTTTGAGCTGTAGGTTTTTTAATCTTTTTGTAGGATTTAATTCACAAACGATTTGTGCGCTGACCGATAATTTACTATATTTGGTCAACACACAAACTGATTTGGTATGAGTTCAATGTATGATTTTTCCGCAAGGGCGGTTGAAATGGTTAAAGTAGCCAATATTCGACCTCAAATTGAGTGGCTAAAGCAGAACGAAAGGCTAATTGGTATTAAGGGTAGTAGGGGAGTTGGTAAAACCACCCTGCTGTTGCAGTACGCAAAAACGTTGCTAAAAAAAGAGACTTTTGTTTATATAAGCCTCGATAATCTTTACTTCACCGAGAATAGTTTACTCAATTTTGCCGATGAGTTTTACAAAAACGGGGGTAAAGTTTTACTTATCGACGAGGTTCATCATTACCCCAATTGGTCGCTGGAATTGAAAAATATTTACGATATTTTTCCTGATTTAAAAGTAGTTTATACCGGCTCATCTCTTCTTCATCTTGCAAAGGGACGAAGTGATTTATCGAGACGAAGTGTGGTTTACAATTTGCCAGGGTTGTCGCTAAGAGAGTTTATTAACTTTTCTACAAAGTTAAATTTAGCTCCAATTTCATTGGATGAGATATTGGCTAACCATGAATCGGTTGCCAAGCAAATTTGGAAAGAAACAAAACCCATAAAATGGTTTAATCAGTACATCAACCACGGATACTACCCGTTTTTTTTAGAGGGGATTGATAATTATCATCACAAGTTGAATGGGGTAATTCTCCAGGTACTTGAAAGCGATTTACCCTATATTTCTGGAGTTAGTTATAGTAACATAAACAAATTGAAGCAATTACTTTATGTTATATCCGAGAGCGTTCCGTTTAAGCCAAATATTGAGAAACTCAGCGAAAGGATTGGAATATCAAAGAATACCCTAAAGGATTATCTTCATTATCTCAACGATGCCCTTCTTATTAACATGTTGTACTCCGATAGCAAAGGTATAAGCAGATTAACTAAACCCGATAAAATTTATTTGCACAACCCCAACCTTATGTTTGCATTAGCAAATAATTCATCAAACATTGGTAATTTGCGAGAGACTTTTTTCTACAATACCCTAAGCGCAAAGCACGGGGTTAGCTACACACCAAAAGGCGATTTTTTGATTGATGGTCGCTACACCTTTGAAGTTGGGGGTAAAAACAAAAGTCAGAAACAAATTCAGGGGGTAGAGAATGCTTACCTAGCCGTTGATGGCATTGAGACTGGGTATGGCAATCAAATACCCTTGTGGCTATTTGGGTTCATATATTAAAAACCATTAATGATCTTAAACAAACTTTGTGGTTGGGTGTTTGAAAGTGAAAAATCTAGAGTAATGCAACGAAAAAAGCTCATTCAGCTGGCTCTTATCCTAACCATAGTAACACTTACCTACAATCTCGTAGAGGGTTTAGTGTCTGTTTTCTTTGGCATTAGCGACGATACGCTCGTGCTCCTTGGCTTTGGGGTCGATAGCTTTGTAGAGATGATATCGGCATTTGGAATTCTGCATATGGTGCTTAGGATGCGTAAGTCGCAGGCCGATACCCCCGATATATTCGAGAAGAATGCCCTTAGAATTACTGGTACAGCATTTTATTTACTAACCCTAGGGCTCATAGCTGGCGTTGCAGTCAACTTTTACACTGGCGAAGAGCCAGAGACTACAGCTGTGGGCATAATTGTCTCCTCGGTATCAATACTAACCATGTGGTTCTTGATGCGCGCAAAACTAAATGTTGGTCGTAAGCTCAACTCTGCAGCCATTATTGCCGATGCTAACTGCACCAAGACCTGTTTTTACCTTTCGTTTGTGCTGTTGGCTTCAAGTCTGCTGTATGAACTTACGGGAATAGGTTGGGTCGATAATTTGGGATCGCTGGGGATAGCCTGGTTTGCCTTTACCGAGGGGCGCGAGGCGTTTGAGAAAGCACGTAAAGGAAATTTTACCTGCGCCTGCCATGGCGATTGCCATTAGTTTTTATATTTGCAAAAACCATTTGTCATTATTCATTAAACATTAAACATTTCACCATGGATCCAAAAGATAAAGTCCTAGAGACAATCAAAAAGGCTGGCAAGCCAATGAAAGCTGGCGAGGTGGCCGAGGCCGCAGGAATCGATAAGAAAGAGGTTGACAAAAACATCAAAAAACTCGTTGCCGAGGGTGTACTTCACTCCCCAGTTCGGTGCTTTTACGATGTGAAAAAGTAGATTCGTCTTTTTTTAACACAGACCTGCCCGCTGGCAGGCCATAGCCATCAAGCTAAGCACAATTTTAATGTATATGAAACCGTTAATTTCCTTGTTCACACCCTCGTAGAGGGTATATAGCGATAGGGTATTGATTGCAAAGCCTATTGCACCCCTGCCTTACTGCCGAAGGCAGGCAGGCCGTGGGGGTGCAATTGATATCAGCTGCCCTTATTGCGCACCAGTCTGCGGCAGGCAGGTCTACGAAGCGCTAAATAATTTTCATTTATTTATTCAATCGCTATGTGCCCCTGTCTGCCAGCCAGGCAGGCTCTACGAGGGCCATAGTATTAATATTCTGCACAAACCAATAAATAAATTATTAATATTTGTTTGTTTTGTATCCTTAGCCTGACGGCTATGGCTGGCAGGCGGGGACACAGAGACACAGAGGTAATTTTTTCTCTGTGACTCCGTGCCTCTGTGTTTTCTCAATCTCCCCCCCCCGAAAAAATCACCTACCAATTATCATTGTTCGTTACTCCTACAATTCATACCTTTAGCAAAACTTTCCTAATTCAACTAGCTATGAGAAAAATACATCTATGGTTGATGCTGGTTTTGCTGTTGGCAGCATCGTGCAATACCAGCCAAAAATCAACCGAGCCAATTATTGGCCCCGCAAACATTACGGTCGACAACGGATTGCTAACCCCCGAGGTGCTCTGGTCGTTTGGCCGACTGGGCGAGGTGGCCGTGTCGCCCAATGGCGAAAAGGTGGCCTTTACCGTTTCGTTCTATTCCATTGAGCAGAACCGCAGCAATAGCGAGGTGTTTGTGATGAATGCCGATGGCACCAACAAAACCCAAATTACCCAAACTGCTGCCCACGAGTTTAACCTGGCCTGGGTTAATAACCAAACCATAGCATTTATATCCACCGAGGGAGATGTTGCACAGATTTGGACTATGGATACAGAGGGCAAAAACCGCAAAAAGGTTTCAGAATTTGATGGGGATATCAACGGCTTTGCCATTTCGCCCAAGGGCGATAAAATACTGTTTATTAGCGAGGTTAAGATCGATAAAGCCACTGCCGATATTTATCCCGACCTGCCCAAGGCCAGCGGCATGATGTACGAAGATTTGATGTACCGCCACTGGGATACCTGGGAGGATGGCTACTACAGCCATATCTTTATTGCTGATTTTACGGGCCAGAAGGTGCTGAATCCTGTTGATATTATGCCCAACGAGCCTTACGACTCGCCCCTAAAACCCTTTGGCGGGATGGAGGAGATTGCTTGGACTCCATGCGGAAAGGCCATTGCTTACACCTGCAAGAAGCTAACCGGCAAGGAGTACTCCTTTAGCACAAATTCCGATATCTACCTTTATAGTATTGAGAAGGCCGAAACCAAAAACCTTACCGAGGGGATGATGGGCTACGACTGGCAGCCAACCTTTTCGCCTAGCGGCGATAGAATGATTTGGCTATCGATGGAGCGTGCCGGTTTTGAGGCCGATAAAGAGCGGGTATTTATGATGGATATGGAGTCGGGCGAAAAAACTTACCTAACCCCCCATTTCGATTACTCACCCTCGAATATTCAGTGGACACCCGATGGCAAGGCTATCTATTTCGTTGCAGGTGTTGAGGCTACACATCAAATTTACAGGATGGATATAGATACACGCGAGATTACAGCTATAACAGAGGGACTTCACGACTACCATTCCCTTGCCATTGCTGGCGATATGCTTATTGGCGATAGGGTATCAATGGTATCACCAGCCGAGATTTTCAGCATCGATCCAACCAGTGGCGAGCAAAAGCAGATATCTGCAATCAATAATCATATTCTTAGTCAGCTAACCATGCCAACGGTTGAGCGACGTTGGATCAAATCGAGCGATGGCAAGATGGTTCACACCTGGGTGGTTCTCCCACCTAATTTCGATAAAACCAAGAAATATCCTGCCCTACTTTACTGCGAGGGAGGGCCTCAAAGCGCCGTTAGCCAGTTCTGGAGCTATCGCTGGAACTTCTCCATCATGGCATCCAATGGGTACGTTGTGGTTGCTCCAGCGCGCCGCGGCTCGCTTACCTTTGGTCAGGCCTGGACCGATGAGATCAGCAAGGATCACGGAGGGCAGGAGATGCGCGATCTGCTGGCGGCTATCGATGAGGTAAAGCAGGAGCCTTGGGTTGACGAAACCCGGCTAGGAGCCGTGGGCGCAAGCTACGGTGGTTACACCGTATTCTGGTTGGCAGGTAATCACGATAAGCGATTCAAAGCGTTTATCTCGCATTGCGGCGTGTTCCATTCCGAGATGGAGTATATGACCACCGAGGAGATGTTTTTTGACCAGTGGGAGATGGGAGGTGCGCCATGGGAAACCGATAACAAGGTGGCCATGAACAGCTACAAGCATAGTGCCCATAACTACGTAAAGAATTGGGATACGCCAATTTTAGTTATCCACGGCGGAAAGGATTTCCGAATTCCTTATACCCAAGGAATGGCAGCATTTAACACAGCACAAATGCTAGGTGTACCAAGTAAATTTCTCTTCTTCCCCGACGAGAACCACTGGGTGCTAAAACCACAAAACGGTATCCTTTGGCAACGGGAGTTTAAAGGGTGGTTGGATAAGTGGTTGAAAGATTAGTTTTTTTTCTTATATGACAATAGTCCGGGTGCGACTTTAAGTTGTGCCCAGACTATTTATTATAACTAGCGCCTCGTAGCGCTATAACGGTCTCCATTACCACAGAACATTTTCAACGCCTCGTAGAGGTGCAATAGCGATAGAACAGTGAATTTTCGTATACCCAGGAGCACCCCGTAGAGGTGCAATAGGTTCTTCAATTATTATTTGGGTTTATTATCGCACCCCTACAGCCTGCCTGCCTTCGGCAGTTAGGCAGGGGTGCTGATCCCTTTTTGTTCCATCGTTCAATCGCTATGTTGCCCCGCTGGGGCAAAAATATTCAAAGGGATTATATGCCTATTAAGAATTAAATTTGTTGAAGTTCCCTTACACACGATTGCAATATTCAGCTGATAATTATCGTGAAACAAGAATAATTTGCCACCCCTTAGGGTTGAAATATCGATATAGGATATTATCGTATATTACAATTAGCACCCCGTAGGGTTGCAATAGGTTCTTCATCCTTCTATTAACCCCCTAATCACCACCGAGGCGATTAAACATCCAAATAGCGGAGGCATGTACGAGATGGTGCCAATGGTGGTTTTTTTATTGGGCTCGCCCTCGCAGGGAGCCATGGCGTGCTCAGGCACCTCTTCGGTGGAGAATACCACCTGAAAACCTTCCCTAACACCAAGTCGCCCCAACCGTTTGCGCAGTACTCTGGCCAGTGGGCAAATGCGCGATTTGGAGAAATCTGCAATCTCAACTTTTGTCGGATCGAGTTTTCCTCCACTCCCCATGGAGCTAACCAGCCTAAGCCCCTTTTGCAGGGAGTGATATATCAGAAAGATTTTTGGCGAAAGCGTATCGATGGCATCCACCACGTAATCGAATTTTGTCTCCAGAATCTCAATCATCCTATCATCGCGGATGTACTCTTGTATGATATGCAGCCTGAGCTCCGGGTTTATATCCATTAGCCTATTGCCAACAACTTGAGCCTTTGGCTTGCCGGTTGTGCTTACCAGGGCAGGTAGCTGCCGGTTTCGGTTGCTAGGGTTTAATGTATCTCCATCCACAATGGTCATTTCGCCCACCCCGGCGCGGCAAATTTGCTCGGCAGCGTAGGCACCTACACCTCCTAAACCAACAACAAGGATGTGTTTGCTTTTTAGTGAGTTAATTGCGTCCACGCCTATCAGTAGCTGAGTACGTTCTTGCCAGCTCATATTTTTTCAAAATTAATACTTTGCAAAAGTATCAAAAATTGGTGGGCTACACCACTCTTGAAAATTGAACATGCACACAAAATATGTTGCACAACAAGTGGTTATATGCTCAAAAACTGATTTTTATTTTACCCGAATTAGATCGTTACCTAGTACTTTTGTACCTACTAAATACTAAACCCCCACAAGCTATGAAGATTACTCACATTGAACACATTGGTATTGCCGTAAAGAGTTTAGACGAAGCCATTTCGTTTTACGAAAACGTATTCGGGCTTAAGTGCTATAACGTTGAAGAGGTTAAGGAACAAAAAGTGAAAACCGCCTTCTTCATGGTTGGCCAAACAAAGATTGAGCTGCTAGAGTCAACCGATCCCGAGGGACCAATTGGTAAGTTTATTGAGAAAAAAGGGGAAGGTGTACATCACATTGCTTATGCAGTTGACAAGATTGAGGATCAGCTTCAAACTGCAGAGGAAAAAGGGGTTAACCTGATTGATAAATCACCTCGCAAGGGCGCCGAGGGGCTCGATATTGCATTCCTTCATCCAAAGTCAACCTTTGGTGTGCTTACCGAGCTGTGCGAAAATAAGAACAAGTAATCTACAACATTGATAATACTTTCAAAATACTAGTTAAAATGACTAAGACCCAGGAGCAAAAGATTCAGGAGCTAATTGAGCTGCGCGAGAGAGCGAAGCTCGGAGGAGGCGAGAAACGCATTGCAGCCCAGCATCAAAAGGGAAAATTTACTGCCCGCGAGCGCATCGATATGCTGCTTGATGAGGGCAGTTTCGAAGAGTTCGACATGTTCGTATCGCATCGTTGCATCGACTTTGGATTGGAGAAGGAGACATACCTATCCGATGGCGTTGTTACTGGATATGGCACGATCGATGGCCGGTTGGTGTACGTTTTCTCACAGGACTTCACCGTGTTTGGGGGCTCACTTTCGGAGATGTTTGCCGCTAAGATATGCAAGATTATGGATATGGCCATGAAGGTTGGTGCTCCGGTAATTGGGATCAACGATAGCGGTGGAGCACGTATTCAGGAAGGTGTGAAGAGTTTGGGTGGTTATGCCGAGATTTTCCAGCGTAACATTCTTGCCTCTGGTGTTATTCCACAGATATCTGCAATTTTTGGGCCTTGCGCAGGGGGTGCAGTATACTCCCCAGCGCTTACCGATTTCATTATTATGAGCCGCAACACCAGCTACATGTTTGTAACTGGCCCTAAGGTGGTGAAAACCGTAACCGGTGAAACGGTAACAGCCGATCAGCTTGGCGGTGCCGATGTTCATGCATCTAAATCGGGTGTGGCTCACTTTGTGTCCGACTCCGAGGAGGAGGGCATCATGCTTATCAGAAAGTTGCTAAGTTACCTTCCGCAGAACAACCTTGAGGATCCCCCGGTTGCTCCATGCGAAGACCCCATTGATAGGCTTGAAGATAGGCTGAATGAGATTATCCCAGAGGTGGCCAATAAACCTTACAATGTGATTGATGTGATTGAAGCCATTGCCGACTATGGTGAGTACCTTGAGGTGCATCGCCATTATGCACCAAACATCGTTACTGGGTTTGCTCGATTCAACGGTATGCCAGTAGGTATTGTAGCCAACCAGCCAAAGTATATGGCTGGTGTTCTCGACATTAACGCATCTCGCAAAGCCGCACGCTTTGTACGTTTCTGCGATGCTTTCAATATCCCAATAGTTACCCTAGTTGATGTTCCTGGATTCCTGCCAGGTACGGGACAGGAGTACAACGGTATTATTCTTCACGGAGCTAAGCTGCTATTTGCATACGGTGAGGCAACAGTACCAAAGGTAACTGTAATCCTCCGTAAGGCCTACGGTGGCGCATACGACGTGATGAGCTCTAAGCACCTACGGGGTGATATTAACTACGCTTGGCCGGGTGCCGAGATTGCAGTTATGGGGCCCAAGGGAGCCATTGAGGTGCTTCTTAGCCGTGAGCTAGAAACCATTGAGGACGAGAAGGCCAAGGCCGAGTTCCTGCTTAAGAAGGAGAATGAGTACAAGGATAAGTTTGCTAACCCATACGTAGCGGCCAAGTTTGGCTATCTCGACGATGTGATTGAGCCTAGGAATACTCGTTTCCGTATTATCAGGGCATTGCAGTCGTTGCAAACCAAGAAGGATCTGAACCCACCGCGTAAGCACTCCAATTTACCACTTTAAATCCACAGCAGAGCTATGAATATAAGTCCAATTCTATTATCCGCTGCTCAAACCAATGCTGCCGAGGAGTTCGTGAAGCTCGATCCCTATGGTGTGGGGATGGCCGCCATGGCCATGCTAGTGGTGATATCCGTGCTAGCCATTTCAGCCATAGTTTTCCAGAATATCGATAACCTCATCCATTTTGTTACCAAGCTGTTTGCCAAGAGCAAGCCAAAGGCTAACCAGCAAGAGGGTGAAGAGAAAACCGAGAAGGTTAAGTCGAGCGGAGAGGAGATAGCAGCCATTGCTATGGCTATGCACCTTTTTAAAAGCGAGTTGCATGATCAGGAGAGCCTAACCCTTACCATCAACAAGATATCAAGGGCTTACTCGCCATGGAGCAGCAAGATATATGGTATAATGAACAAAGCAGTTAAACGAAATCCTTACTCGAAATAATACATCAACATGAAGAACTATAAGTTTACTATACACGGCAATCAGTACGATGTAAATGTCGTTTCCGTAGAGGACAATATTGCCGAGGTTGAAGTGAATGGAACCAGCTATAAGGTGGAGATGGAGAAACCTATTCAGCAAACCAAAACGCCTAAGCTTGTACGTGCAACAGCTGTTCCTTCTACCGACAGCCATCCATCAGTTACCAAAACCAGTGCGCCATCGGCACCCAAGGGAGCAGGTTACGTTAAGTCTCCTCTGCCTGGTGTTATCCTCGATCTGTACGTGAAGGAAGGTGAAATAGTTAAGAAAGGGCAGAAGTTGCTTTGCCTTGAGGCAATGAAGATGGAGAACAACATTGACTCCGACAAGGATGGCAAGATCGTAAAAATTAATGTGAACAAGGGTGACTCGGTAATGGAAGGCGACATCCTAGTAACCATAGGAGAGTAACAGTATGGACGGACAAAGTTTTTTTAGCTTTTTAACAGAACACCTCCTCCATTTCTACAGTAATACCGGTTTCTCAAACTTTACATGGGGCCACGGCATTATGATAATCATTGGGCTGTTCTTCATTTACTTGGCCATTGCTAAGGAGTGGGAGCCTATGCTGCTAATACCCATTGGGTTTGGTATTATTGTGGGGAATATCCCTTTTACCGAAGGGTTTATGGTTGGTATTTACGAGGAGGGGTCGGTACTTAACTATCTGTACTTTGGGGTTAGGTACGGTGTGTATCCTCCCTTGATATTCTTGGGGATTGGGGCAATGACCGATTTCTCAACCCTGATATCAAATCCAAAGTTAATACTTATAGGTGCTGCTGCACAGTTTGGTATATTTGGTGCTTATGCCCTTGCTCTTGCCCTCGGATTTACAGGGGCCGAGGCAGGTGCTATTGGAATTATTGGTGGTGCCGATGGTCCGACGGCTATCTTTATTAGCTCTAAGCTGGCTCCTCACCTTATGGGTGCTATTGCCATCTCGGCATACTCGTACATGGCTCTCGTGCCTGTTCTTCAACCACCCATCATGCGGTTGCTAACTACCCCAAAGGAGAGGGTGATTAGAATGAAACCCCCACGTACCGTTACCAAGCTGGAGAAGATCCTTTTCCCCATCATAGGGATGTTGCTCACAACTTTTGTGGTGCCTAGTGGCTTACCTCTATTGGGTATGCTTTTCTTTGGTAATCTGCTTAAGGAGAGTGGTGTAACCCGTCGCTTGGCAGAAACCGCTCGGGGGCCTCTGGTTGATATTGTTACCATTCTGCTGGGGCTTACTGTTGGTGCCTCTACCCAAGCCACAGTGTTTTTAAACTCATCGTCGATAATAATATTCGCTTTGGGGGCCGCATCGTTTATCCTTGCCACCACTACAGGTATTCTATTCGTTAAGTTTATGAACCTATTCCTAAGCAAAGAGAATAAGATCAATCCGCTGATTGGTAACTCTGGCGTATCGGCAGTGCCCGATAGCGCAAGGGTTTCGCACCACATCGGGATGGAGTACGATAAGTCTAACTACCTGCTTATGCACGCCATGGCCCCTAACGTTGCCGGCGTTATTGGTAGCGCAGTGGCAGCAGGTATACTGCTTAGCTTCCTTTACTAAGAACATACCGCACTTTATTAGCGAAAACCGACAGGATTGCTGTCGGTTTTTTCTATTTTTACAGGCAACACTTTTTTGATGATAAAGTATACATATTCCAGATGACCCGTAAAGAACGATTCGAGAAAGTAATTGAATATTTCAAGGAGAGTATGCCCGTAGCCGAAACCGAGCTGCACTTTACTAATCCTTACGAGTTAGTAGTTGCCACCATACTGTCGGCGCAATGCACCGATAAAAGGGTAAATATGATTACTCCTGCTTTTTTCGAACGGTTTCCAACACCCGAAGCTTTAGCGGTTGCTCAGCAAGAAGCCGTTTTTGAGGTGATAAAGTCATGCTCATACCCCAATAATAAAGCTAAGAATTTGGTGGGTATGGCTAAAGGTGTGGTGGAAAGGTTCAATGGTGAAATTCCTACTGACCTTAAAGATTTGCAAACCCTACCCGGGGTGGGACGGAAGACTGCAAACGTGGTTGCCTCAGTGGCGTTTAATACAGCGGCCATAGCCGTGGATACACACGTATTTAGGGTTGCTCGCCGTATTGGTTTGTCGCATAATGCCAAAACTCCACTCGAAACAGAAAGGCAGTTGATGAAATATATTCCTCATGACCTCTGGGCGGTGGCACACCATTGGCTAATTCTGCATGGGCGATATACCTGCACAGCCCGCTCACCCAAGTGTTCCTCGTGCGGTATAGCTGCTTGGTGTAAAGAGTTTCCAAAGCTTAGCAAATAGTAAAGGCGGCCGTTGGCCGCCTTTACTATTTATGGTTGGGGTTTTAGAACCTTTCGTATCCATCATCGTCCTTAGGGCCGATGTTGCCCCCCAGGTTCAACTTCACGCCTCCCTTCCCCTTTATAGGCTGGGGAGTTTCTTTTGGAGGAATTGTTTTAAGCTTTGGTTTTGCCTCTGGTTTTGGAATTGGTTTCACTGGTTTGACCGGTGCTACCACCCTTTTAGCAAACACACTGCTGCTCCGCTCGGTTTTAAAGAAGCTAATGATTTGCTTTAGCTTCTCAGCCTCACCATTCATCTTCTCCGAGCTGGTTACTAACACATCTGCATTAGCAGCATTCTGTTGAGTAACATTGTTCAGCTGTTGTATCGCATAGTTAATCTGCTCAGCACCGTTATTCTGCTCAACGCTACCTGCTGTAATCTCTTGAATTAGCACCGATGTGCGTTTTATTTCAGGTATTATCTCACGGATAAGGTCAACGGAAGATTCGGTGTTGGTTACGCTCTCCTTGGAGAGTTTCAGTATCTCGTCGGCGGCAACCTTGCTACGCTCAGCTAGCTTACGCACCTCGGCCGCTACAACCGCAAATCCTTTCCCGTGCTCACCAGCCCGAGCTGCTTCAACAGCAGCGTTCAGGGCTAGCAGATTGGTTTGGAAAGCGATGTCGTTAACAATGTTGATCCGATCGGAAATCTTTTTGATGGAGCTCATACTTTTTTCCGATTCGGCGCCAATCTTCTCAATATCTACCGCAAGCTTGTCAGCGATCTTGTTGGTGTTGCTAGCGTTCTCAGTGTTTTGTTGGATGTTAGCCACCATCTCCTCCATCGATGACGACACCTCCTCTGCGCTACTTGCTTGTGTTGATGCCCCACCAAGAATACCCTGAGCAATGTTATTTAGCTCCATGCTGGCAGTGGCAATCTCACTAGAGCCCTCAATAATTGAATTTACGGTGTCACGCAATCTACCTATCATCGCTTTAAGGTCGAACAGCAGCTTGGCAATCTCATCGCTTCCCTTAATTTCAAAATCAAACATAAGGTCTCCGTTGGCGAGTTTCGAAATGGCATCCGAAGCGGTATTGATGGATTGCTTGATGGTTGTGGTGATGTATACAGAAATTACTATGCCAAACAATACAATGAGCAAGCCTCCAATGATGATAAATATGCGGAAGAACGATGTGGAAGCCTCGATTTGTTCGTACGCAATTACTGCTTCGTTTTGCTGGTTTGCTAAAAGCTCTGCAAGCTGCTCAAGAATTTGGTCGGTGGTGGTGATAATTGTACCACCAGCATCAACCATACCCTCAACATCCATAAGGATTAGAAAGTCGTTATAGCTATCAAACGAGTTGAGTTGCGACATGACATGCTTGTGGTCGCGAAAGAGGGTTTCGGTGACCTTTTGATTCACTTCATTGAACAGCTCCCTATCCGAAGCATTCCAGTTCTCAATTAACGGTCTAATCTCATTAACGACACCCGGGTAAAGGGAGTTATGAAGCTCAACAAGTCGATTCTTGTCCGGGGTACCAGGCAGCTTATCTATATACACCCAGTTCTTAATCAGCAATTTTGACTCAGCCACTAGATTTTGCAGCTCAATAAGCCGGTTTACTGAGGGGGTGTTCTGTTCGGATAGCTTACGGTTGATTTCATCATTTTGTGTAAGTATAACAAAAGTTACAATTGACGAGATGATAAACAAACCAATTATTAGTCCGAACCCGATAAAAAGTTTTTTCGATAGTGAAAACTTAACTTCCATAGTTGGCAGGTTGTTATTAGTAGATGTTGGTTGCTAGATTGTAAAGTTGATCGTTTACGTTAAAACCTTTATTCCTCATATTTCCACGGTTAATTTCTAGCTCGAGTTTGGAAACCCTTGTGTTGTAAACAAGGCTAATGTCTGCTCCGGCTCCACGCCGTGCCGAACCATACTTGTCGCTAATAATCATCGTGCATGAGCCTCCCGCTTTAGCAGCAATTTGCTCAACATTGTCGAATTGCGACTCGGGAACAAAAAGAATGTTTGCCTTGGTTATGTCGGCAATTGTTGCAAAGTTCTTCACCTCAACTTGCTGAGTTGCCACCCGCCTAACCTGTAGCGCTAGCAACTCGTTTAGTAGTGCTGGTTCGTTACCTACAATGGCAACTACAAAGTTACCTTGTTTCCCTTCGGGGCACCACTCAACCAAACGGGTTAGCTGATAAATTAGTGCTGTTTGTAGTTTTTCCTTCTGCGCGTTAGCATTTATGCTAAGCATTAGCATTAACACCAAAGCCAATGGCTTAAAAAAAGAAAAAGCTTTCGTCCTGTTCATCTGTTCAAGTTTTATTTTAAAAAATAAGTGTTTTCAGCTTTAATTTAAACCCAGAGGGCAGCATGAATATTTTGTATGTACGCAGCTAACCAAAAAAGGTTCGAGAAATAAACAGCAAACCCTAAGCCACGGTTCTGTTTTAACGATGATTGATGTCACCTTATCTGTTGTGAGACAAAAATTTCAATCATGCAAAGATACGGATATATTTGTTAATATTTCTTATCTTTGAGGCCTCAAATAGTTGATTATCAAAATCATTTTACATATATAAAAGATTTTCAATAGGATGAAACTATCCATTTATAACACGTTATCCCGAAAGAAGGAAGAATTTAAGGCTCTAAACCCTCCAAACGTAGGCCTCTATGTTTGTGGTCCAACCGTTTATGGCGATCCGCACCTTGGGCATGCTCGACCTGCCATTACATTCGACCTGCTTTTTAGGTTCCTAAAACATTTAGATTATAAGGTTCGCTACGTTCGCAATATTACCGACGTGGGCCATTTGGAGAATGATGCCGATGAGGGTGAGGATAAGATTGCTAAGAAAGCGCGTCTCGACCAGCTTGAACCAATGGAGATTGTGCAGCACTATACCCTTAGGTACCATGATGCTATGAAGATGCTTAACGTTTTGCCTCCAAGCATTGAGCCGCGTGCAAGTGGGCACATCATTGAGCAGATAGAGCTAGTGAAGAGGATTCTAGATAATGGGTTTGCTTATGAGAGCAATGGGTCCATTTACTTTGATGTAGAAACGTACCACAAGAAGCATCGCTATGGCAAGCTGTCGGGACGGGTTATTGAGGATATGATGTCGAGCACTCGTGAACTCGATGGGCAGGACGAGAAGCGCAATGGTATCGACTTTGCACTTTGGAAAAAAGCCGCCCCAGAGCACATCATGCGCTGGCCTTCGCCATGGAGTGTAGGTTTCCCTGGTTGGCACCTTGAGTGTTCAGCAATGAGCACCAAGTATTTGGGCGAACCTTTCGATATTCACGGTGGTGGGATGGATCTATTGTTTCCGCATCATGAGTGTGAGATAGCCCAAAGCGTAGCTGCCAATGGTAAGGAGGCTGTTCGCTACTGGATGCATAACAATATGATCACTATCAATGGGCAAAAGATGGGTAAGTCGCTGGGTAACTTTATTACCCTCGATGAGCTATTCACTGGGCAGCATAGGCTGCTTGAGCAGGCCTATAGCCCAATGACCATACGTTTCTTTATACTGCAAGCCCACTACCGTTCTACGCTCGACTTTTCCAACGAAGCCCTTCAGGCTGCTGAGAAGGGGTTAGGGCGCCTAATGGCTGCTTCCCGAATGCTATCCAAGGTGAAACCTTCAAAAAGTTCATCGGTAAATGTAGATGATTTAAAAGATAAAGCATTTGCTGCGCTTTGTGATGATTTGAATAGCCCCATAGCCATTGCTACATTGTTCGACTGGGTGCGGATTATCAACTCCCTTGCCGAGGGGAAGGAGCAGATTACACAACCCGATCTTGATGAGTTGACTTCTGTTTTCAACAACTTGATGTTTGATATACTTGGCCTTACTGATGAGCAAACTGCAGGATCGAAACACGCTGAGCTTACCGGAAAGCTAATAGAGCTTTTGCTCGAGATGCGGATGCAGGCTAAGGCCAATAAGGATTATGCCACATCCGACCGAATTCGCGATCAACTCACAAACCTAGGCGTTACGGTAAGAGATAGAAAAGATGGTTTCGATTGGGAGCTATAGCGAATTACTTATAACTCACATGCTGGGGCTGAGAATGAGAGCTGAACCCCATCGTTGGCAACCTTTAGCGTTACGTTTCGGCCCAGCATAAGGGCAAGGTTTTCGTCGAGGTGACCAGCAGGGAACCCAAAGCATACAGGGTAATCGTATTCGGCAACGGCATTGCTAATTATTTCAATTGCGCCTTGTCCGTAGGGTATGGTGTTGTCGTTCATGCTGGTCATCCCACCAATCACTAATCCCGCAAGCTGGCTCAACTTTCCGCTGCGCTTAAGGTTCATCATCATTCTATCAACATGGTAAAGGTACTCGTCCAGATCCTCAATAAATAGCACCTTGTTGGAGGTGTTAATGTCGGCATCGGTGCCAGCAATGCTGTATAGGATGGATAGGTTGCCTCCGCATAGTTCACCCTCAGCCATTCCCGAGCGATTCGACTCATGGGGGGCAATGTTATAGCTCGGGCATTCGCCAAAGAGCACTCTTTGGAGGCTTCTGGTTGAACTGTTATCCGTTCCGTTTTGAGGGAAGTTTATGGGCATCGGACCATGAATGGTTTCCATCTTAAACCACGAGTTTAAAATGCTGTGCAGCACGGTGATGTCGCTATAGCCAACTACCCACTTGGGGTCGCGCTGTAAGTAACGAAGATTAATGTGGTCGAGCAGGCGTATTGTACCGTAGCCACCCCGAGCGCATATAATGGCCTTAACTTCAGCGTCATCAATCATGCTCTGGAAATCGGCTGCTCGCTCAATATCCGTACCCGAAAACTGGTTGTACGCGCCAAAGATGTTGGCCCCCAGCTTAACCTTAAGCCCCCAACTCTCAAATATTTTTATGGCAGGTTCTATCTCCTCCCGGATTACCCTTCGGGCTGGTGCTACTATGCCCACGGTATCGCCTTTTTTTAGTATGGGGGGAGATATTAGTTCCATTGTCGTTTTGGTAAAATGTTACTACATTTGCATTTAATTACCATTCGGTTTCCTTTTACTAAAATAGATATTTTTGGCCATAAGCCTGCGAATGGGCTTTTTTTTTTGAGCAAACCTAATTTTTCTGTTATGAACGGCTACAAACGTTACTTAATTACATCGGCCTTGCCCTATGCAAATGGCCCCATTCACATTGGTCACCTTGCCGGTGTGTATATCCCATCGGATATCTATACGCGTTACCTGCGAATGAAGGGTGTGGATGTAATTTCGGTTTGTGGCTCCGACGAGCATGGTGTTCCCATAACCATCAAGGCTAGGCAAGAGGGTGTTACACCTCAGGATATTGTGGATAAATACCATGGCATAATAAAAAAGTCGTTCGAGGATTTTGGCATTGCATTCGACATATACTCTCGTACATCATCTAAAGTGCACCATGAGCACTCGGCTGCGTTTTTTAAAGCCCTATACGACAAGGGCGAATTTATTGAGAAAACTACTGAGCAGTATTTCGACCCCGAGGTAAATCAGTTTTTGGCCGACAGGTATATCACCGGAACATGTCCGCATTGTTCAAATGATAGCGCGTATGGCGATCAGTGCGAGAAGTGTGGTACAAGTTTGAACGCTACTGATCTTATCAACCCAAAATCGACCCTAAGCGGCGTAAAGCCAATTCTTAAGGCCACCAAGCACTGGTTCCTGCCGCTCGATAAGTATCAAGCATTTCTTGAGAAGTGGATTATTGAGGATCACAAGGAGTGGAAGGTAAATGTTTACGGCCAGTGCAAAAGCTGGCTCGACCAAGGTTTGCAGCCTCGCGCCGTGAGCCGCGACCTCGATTGGGGTGTGCCCGTTCCCATTGAGGGGGCTGAGGGCAAGGTGCTATATGTTTGGTTCGATGCACCCATTGGTTACATCTCGGCTACCAAGGAGCTAACCCCCGATTGGGAAAAGTACTGGAAGGATCCCGAAACCCGAATGATTCATTTTATAGGCAAGGACAATATAGTATTCCACTGCATTGTATTCCCTTCGATGCTAAAGGCCGAGGGTAGCTACATCCTGCCCGATAACGTCCCTGCCAACGAGTTTCTAAACCTCGAGGGCGATAAAATATCAACCTCGCGTAGCTGGGCCGTTTGGCTACACGAGTACCTTGAGGAATTTCCTGGCAAGCAGGATGTGCTGCGCTACACGCTAACCGCCAATATGCCCGAAACCAAGGATAACGATTTTACTTGGAAAGATTTTCAGGCGCGCAA
>Ga0334898_1001948_pt1 | contig 20589 bp, 14 predicted proteins | sample GraSluR3_MG_10_FD_207228 | JGI IMG/M metagenome (GOLD analysis project Ga0334898, IMG submission 207228) | Sludge microbial communities from methane-producing bioreactor in Wageningen University, Netherlands - Granular Sludge_3_08-R3 | ecosystem: Engineered > Bioreactor > Anaerobic >... | reverse complement strand
TGGCCAGCCAGTCCTCGGCCGACATGTCCTGCCCGCCGCTGGAAGCCGTCCAGGCCTCCTTGGCCTGGGCCACCTCCACTCCGGCGTGACTGGTCAAGGCGGCGCGATACAGTTCGCCCACGTCGCCACTGTAGGCCCGGGTGCCGCACGCGTTCTCGGTGTCCCCGTAGTAGGGTTCCTGGCCTTCCTGCCCCAGGAGCATGGTGGCCACGCGCTGGTCGGAGCTGGGGTCCTGGACGGCGGCCAGGGCCACCGGACCGTACTCGCCCCACATGTTCCTGGCCTGCTCCATGGTCAGGTGCTGGTTGGGGTTGGCTTCCAGCCAGGCCTGCGCCTCGGCGACCGCATCCTGGACCTGTTCCTGGGCCATCGGCTTGGACAAGGCCTCGACCGAGTCCCGCAGCAGGTAGGCCTCCTCCCGGGCTTCCGCAGGCAACTCCTCCACCTGCTGATAGAAGACGGCCGCGTGGACGCTCTCCCAGCCCTGGGTCGCCGAAGCCGTGGCGCTGGCGTAGTCGGCGCTGGAGCTGTTCAGGGCTTCCAGCGCGGCCCGGTCCTCCTCCCCCAGATCCCCGCTGCCCAACTGGGCCTCGGTGTAGGCCACCAGGGCCTCCCGGGCGGCCTGGTTGGGATCTGCGCCCGCTGCCTGGGCCGCCTCGATGGCCTCGTTCATGGCCGTGGAGGCTCCCGCCTTCAGCTCATCGGGAAGCCCGTCGATGGCCGCCAAGGTGCGCGTCTCGGCCACCTGGGCCCTCTGCTCGAGATAGACCTGGCCGGCATCCACGAGGGCCAGGGCCTGCTCGTTGGTCGGGTCGCTGCGCAGGGTCTCCTCGGCCCACTCCATGGCCTCGGTCGTCGTGCGCCCCTCCAGCTCGAACTCCAGGGCCTGCGCCTCTTCCTCGGAGAGCTCCGAATAGGGCTTGCCGTAGCGCTCCTGGGCCAGCTCGTTCTGGGCCTGGGCCTGCAGGTTCTCGGCCGGCGCGCCGGAGTCGGCCAGGGCCGCCTGGAAGTCCTGCTCGGCCTCGTACTCCCGCATCTCCTGGATGGCCGGGTCTTCCTGCTCCTTGGCTGCGATGGCGTCGTCGATCTCCTTCAGGTGCGCCTCATACCCCTGCAGGTCCACCCCGAGGGCCTCGATCTCGGCCTGAAGGGCCTGGATCTCGGGGTCCTCCTCGATGGCCTGCTTCAGGGCCGGGTCGGCCTCCTGCAGGGCCTGCATCTTCTCGTCCATGGTGGCCTGGGCGGCGGCCATGGCCTCGGTCTGGGTGGTGATTTCCTGCTCGAAACCAGCCTTGGCCTGCTCGAGGTCGTTCTTGACCCCCAGCAGGTTGTCCAGCTCGCCTTGCAGGCGATCGCGCTCGGCCTCCAGGTCGCGGATGCGCCCTTCGATCTCGCTCTTCTTGGCCTCATACTCGGCCTGGGCGGCCTGATGCGCCTGGCTGGCCTCGGGGTCGTCGCCGGAGGGAGGGGTGGGAGGCTTGAGGTTGCCCAGCTCGCTGCGGGCACCCTGCAGGGCCTCGGAGTTCGCCTTGCGATCGGCGGCGTTCTGATAGAGATCCTTGGAGTTCTTGGAGAGGTCCAGGTTGGTCTTGGCCAGCTCGTTCTGGGCCGTCTGCTTCAGACCGCGAGCCTCGTTGCTGGTGGCCAGGGCCTCGTCATACTCGGTGCGCAGCCCTGCGGCCTCTTCGGTCTGGCCGGCCTCGGCGGCCTGACGGGCCAGGTCCGACTTGCGCTGGTTGATGGCCCCCTGCTTGGAGTCGATCTGGCCGCGAATGTCCCCGATCTTGTTCTGGGCTTCGGCCTTCTGCTGCTGCAGGCCGGCCAGGTCACCTGCCAGTTGCGGGACGGGGTTCTGGCCGGTTCCGGTCGGGCCCGGCGCCGCGGCCGCCGCCCCTGCGGCTGCGGCCGCGCCGGCAGCCGCGGCCTGCTCGCCACCGCCCGCCTGCTGGGCCTGCCCCCCCTCATCCATCGGGGCGCCCTGGTCCGTGGGCTGTCCCTCTTCCACCTGTTGATTCTGCTGCTCTTCGGTGGCGGGTTTGGTCACCGGTTCCCCGGCGTTGTACTGCTGCAGGGCGGTCTGGATCTGGTTGAACTGCTGCTCGGAGAGCTCGGTGATCCCCAGCTCCTTGAAGGTCTTGCCCAGGGTCGAGCCCTGCCCGCCGGGCTGGCCCTGCGCCGCATCGTGCGCGGCGATCTGCCGGGAAATGGCCTGGTTGACCTCGTCCCGGGTCAGGGGCGGCTGGCCAGACTGAGAGCGACGGAGATTCTCCTGGTCCACCTCGAAGAGGAAGCGGGTCAGGTTCTCGGTCTGCTCGGGCGTCAAGCTGGCGGGGTCCAGCCCGAACAGCGAAGCCACGATCTCCGGTGTGAAGGACTTCAGGAAATTCTGGTACTGGGCGCCGACGGACTGGGGGTCCTGGGTGGACCACACCAGGGCGTCCTGGGGTTCAGCAGCCCCCTCGGGAAGCGGGGCGTTGGCCCCCCCCTGGGCTGTGGGATTCCCCGTCGGGCCCAGGATGAACCCGAAGAATCCGAACATCTGGTTGGGGCCGTTCAACATCGCTGACCTCCACAGGTAGAGCCTGATCGTTTCAGATCTATCACGCCGCATTGACCCGGAGTCAACAGGAATTTCCGGGATCTTTCAGGACTTCAGGCCCAACTCCTCAAGCAGCCCGGGGAAGGGCGCCAGCGCCCGCTCGAAGATCCCGTGCGCCCAGGCCAGGGTCATCCCGTAGTTGGTGATCGGCACCCCGGCGCGCCGAGCGCGGGCAATCCGGCCGAGCATGGCCTTGCGGTTGAGCATGCAGGCCCCGCAGTTGATCACCACGTCGAACCCCGACAGGTCCTCGGGGAAGTCGCGCCCCTGCACGTGGTGGATGTCCAGGTCTGCCCCGACCTTGCGCCGCAGAAGGTCCGGAATCTTGACCGTGCCGATATCGTCTTCGATGGGATGGTGGGTGCAGGCCTCGGCCACGAGGACCTTCGAGCCCGCCTTCAGCCGGCCCAGGGCCAGGGCCCCGGCGGCCTGCTCGTACAGGTCGCCTTTATAGCGCGCGAAGAGCACCGAGAACCCGGTCAGGGGAACCTCCTCCGGGACGAGCGCCGCCACCTGGCCGAAGGCCTGCGAGTCGGTCACCACCAGATCGGGAGGGTCGACCAGACGCGCCAGGGCCTGGGTCAGTTCGGTCTCGCGCACCACCACCGAGGTGGCTCCGGCATCCAGCAGATCCCGCAGGACCTGGACCTGAGGCAGGATCACCCGACCGCGCGGGGCCTCCTTGTCGATGGGAATCACCAGGATCACCGTCCCCCCCGGAGGAACCAGGTTCCCGACGATGGGGAGTTCCTGAAGAAGCTCGGGCGGGGCGACTTCCAGCAGGGCCAGACGCAGTTCGGCCACCCCCTGGCCGAGATCCATGCGGGCCAGGACCGGGCGGATCCCCATCCGGGTCAGGCGCTCCGGGACGGGAATCGTCTCCGGCGCTCCGGGATGGAGGTCCACCTTGTTGAAAACCACCACGAAGGGGGTCCCCCGAGCCTGGAACTCGTCGAGGATCTGCTCTTCGAAGGGGCCCCACTCCCCGGCCTGACAGACCAGGACGCCCAGGTCGGTGCGCTCGAAGACCTGCCGGGTTCGACCCACCCGCAGTTCCCCCAGCGTCTCCTGATCATCGTCCAGGCCCGCGGTGTCGATCAGGGTCACCGGCCCCAAGGGCAGGAGCTCCATCGGCTTTTCGACCGGGTCGGTGGTCGTGCCGGCCTTCTCGCTGACCAGGCTGGTGACCTGACGGGTGATCGCGTTGAGCAGGCTGCTCTTCCCGACGTTGCGCCGGCCAAACACGCCGATATGGATGCGGACGCCCCGAGGTGCGCCCAGAAGGCCGCCCGGCCCGTCGCGAAAGCCATCGGCCGGAGGACTGGAAGTGGCATGCGTCATGAGGGCGCTCCTTCTTGTTCCCGGATGCGCCGGCGGAAGGCCGGGCTGTGTCCCGGACCGGCGGCCACGGACCGGCCGATCGAAGCCAACTGGGCGTCGATCTGGATCCGGGTCTGCTCGGCCGTCTCGTTCGAGCTGGCCTTGTTCGGATAGATGCTGTAGCGCAAGCGGTGGTGAAGCGGCGTGACATTGGGCATCACCACGTTGGCGCCTCGTTGCAGCCCCAGGATTCGCCCCTGTGCCCGGTCCAGGGTGGCCAGGGCCGTGGTGGCCGGGAGGTTGGCCTCGGGGCGCTGGACCCGGGCCAGGGCCAGCACCCGGAAGGCCATGTCCACGGTGGCCGGCACCTGGTCGGGAGACGGCGGAGGCGTGCTCGTCCCCAAGGGGGTGTCGGGATGCGGAATGAAGGGCCCCAGCCCGATCATGTCCAGCTCCAGCTCGGCGAAGAGCTCCAGGTCCCGGGCCAGGCTCTCGAAGCCCTGGCCGGGAATCCCGACCATCACGCCGCTGCCCACCTCGTAGCCGATGTCGCGCAGGAGCTTCAAGAGTCCCAAACGATCGCACTCCCGTCCGGGAAGAGGAGGATGGATGCGCTGGAAGAGGGCCCGGTCCGAGGTCTCGAAGCGCAGCAGGTAGCGGTCGGCCCCGGCCCGCTTCCACGCTCGCAGTTCCTCCTCGGACCGCTCGCCCAGGCTCAGGGTGATGGCCAGGCCCGTCTCGGCCTTGATGCGGCGCACCAGGGCCTCCACCCGCTCGGAGGTGAAGGCCGGGTCCTCCCCCGACTGCAGCACCGCCGTGCCCCAACCATAGTCCCGGATCCGGTGGGCACACTCCAGGACCTCCTCGTCGCTCATCGCGTAGCGCGACACGCTCCGGTTGTCGGCCCTCAGCCCACAGTAGGCGCACTGGCGGGCGCAGCGGTTGCTGACCTCCACCAGGCCGCGCAGATGCACCTCGTCGCCCACGCCCTGGCGGCGCAGCTCGTCGGCCCGGGCCCACAGGTGCTCGAGGGCCTCGGGGTCTCCGGTCCGCAGCCAGGCCAGGAGGGCCTCGGCCCGGAGGGGTCCCGTCAGGGGCGGCAGATCGGAAAGGGGATTCTTCAAACTCCTACCTCGCGGAGCGGAGCGCAGCGTCGCCGCCCCCGGGGAACCGGTCCCCGGGACGGCCAGGCCACCCTCAGCAGATCACGTCGTGCTCGCCGCGGCGGACCCGGGCGGCCATGGACTCGCTGCGTTGGCGGGCCACCCCCTCCATCCCGGCGATCTCGCGGTCGATGGCGGCTTCGCCAGCCTGGCGGGTCTCGGGGCTGGCGTAGTCCTGGAGGTATTCCAGGAAGGTGGCGACCGCGTTGGGGTTGCAGTGGTCCTTGATCTCGCCGGGCCGGGCCAGGTCCATGAAGTCCTGACCGGTCCGCCCCAGGCGATAGCAGGCGGTGCAGAAGGAGGGCAGATAGCCCATCCCGGCCACTTCCCGAATCACCTCGTCCAGCTCGCGGTGGTCCCCCAACTGGAACTGGGCGGCCTCGAAGGTCTCGCTGTCGCCTCCGGACTTGTAGGCCCCCGGGTTGGTCCGACTGCCCGCCGAGATCTGGCTGATGCCCAGGGCCAGGGTCTGGTTGCGCATCTCGGCCGACTCGCGGGTGCTCATGATCATCCCCGTGTAGGGAACCGTCAGGCGCAGGATGGCCACGATCTTCTTGAAGTCCAGGTCGCTGACCGGAGCGGGCGGGCCGATGGACACGTCGGATCCGTGCGCGGGCTCCATGCGGGGCACGGAGATCGTGTGGGGCCCGACTCCGCAGTGCTGCTCCAACGAGCGGATGTGGGCCAGCATGGCCAGAAGCTCGAAGCGCCAGTCGTGCAGCCCGAAGAGCACGCCGATGCCCACATCGTCGATCCCCCCGGCCATGGCCCGGTGCATCGCGGTGACGCGCCAGTCGTAGTCGCTCTTGGGACCGGCCAGGTGGACCCGGCGGTAGGTCTCGCGGTGGTAGGTCTCCTGGAAGAGCTGGAAGGTGCCGATGCCGCTGGTCTTGAGCTGACGGAACTCCTCCACCTCCAGGGGGGCCAGGTTCACGTTGATCCGCCGGATCTCGCCGCGGTCGGTCTTGACGCTGTAGGCCGTGGCGATGCAGTCCATGATGTAGTGCAGGCCATGCTGCTTGCCGGAGGACTCGCCGGCCACGATCAGCAGGCGCTTGTGGCCCTGGTTGACCAGGGCTTCCACCTCGAAGCGGACCTCCTCCTGGGTGAGGGCCTTGCGCTGAAGGGACTTGTTGCCCGCCCGGAAGGCGCAGTAGGCGCACTCGTTGCTGCACAGGTTGGAAACGTACAGCGGCGCGAAAAGGACCAGGCGCCGGCCGTAGATCTCCTCCTTCACCTGGCGGGCCGAGGTGAAGAGCTCTTCGAGGTGCTCGGGTTCCGAGATGGTCATCAACATGGCCATCTCCCGGGCATCCAGGCCCTGAGCCTGGCGGGCCTTGGCCAGCACCTCGCGGATCGCGACGGGGTCGGGACGGACCGAATCCAGGACCTGCTGGATGGCGGCCTCGTCGATGAAAGAACCGGTCTGGAGGGGAGGCTTCACGTTCATTCCTCGATTTCTTCCCGCCCGTGGGGGCAGGCAAACACCGAGGACTTCAAGTCGGGCGCCTGCGCTGCGAAGGCAGGAAAAACCGGGACGCGGAGGGCCCGCGACCCGGATATGGATTTATCTGGGGAGGCAGATGCCCCCGTGCAGCATGAGTCGAGGCCGCCCGAGCCGTCGGGGCGGTGGGGGGGCCGAGGTCAGACTAACACACAACGGGGAGGGAGCCAAGGAAGGGAGGACTTTGTTTCGCGTCTTCGCCGGGGGGGGCTGTCGGCCCGTCGGGGTCCGCCGTGAGCGGGGGGGGTCCTCGCCCGGCAGGCTTTCCGCCGCGAATTTGCGGAAATGCCACCAAGTCATGGCGGAATCCGGGGGGCGCGGGAGGCCAGGCCCCGGGCCTTGTCAGCTTCGTTTCACGGCGAGGGGCCAGACTGGAACTGGGGGCTGGGAGACGGGAGGCAGGGGATGTTCCTGGCGGTGCTGGTGGATGGTGACGGTTCGGTGTATCTTCGGCACGATGGCGAGGGATCGCGCCGTTCCGACTCCCCGGCAGGTTTGAGTGGGGCCACGGAATGGCACACGGCCCGGGGGCAGCCGGCAGCCCCGGGACGCTTCGATCTCTTCGCCCCGCCTCCAGAGGGGCTGCTGCTCACGTCCTTCACCAGCACCGGGCGGGTCTTCACCAGCCGGGCCGAGGCCCTCTCCCTGAAGGGCGTGGTCCGCGGACGCGAGACCTTCGAGTTGGATCGGGGGCTGAAGGAGGTCCGCCAGGGCGCCTTCCTGGCCGTCAACGAGGGACACGAGTATACCTCCATCATCGAACCGGGCGAGCCTGTCGAAACCTTCTGCGTGGCCTTCGGGCGCAACCTGGCCGCGGAGGTGGCCCGGGACCTGAATTCCCGCCGCCCCCGGCCGACCGAGAGTCCGTTCGAGGACGCCCCCGCCTCCTTGGAACTGCTGGAGGCGGTCCTTCCCGGACCTGGTGAGCTGGTCTGCGCCGCGGAGAACCTCCGCCGGACGATGGGCGGGTTGGACGGAGAGGCCCTTCAGGAAAGGGCGGTGGCTCTGCTGGCCCGTCTGTTGAAGGCCCAGGACCGGGTTCGCCAGGAGGCCGAGGCCCTGGAGGGCCTGCGCCGGACCGACCGGCTGGAGGTGTACCGCCGCCTGCTGCGGGCCCGAGACTCGATGGAGGCCACCCTGGGCCAGGCCGGAAGCCTGGAGAAGTGGGCGGCGCAGGCGGACATGTCGCGCTTCCACTTCGCGCGCGCCTTCAAGGCGGCCTTCGGGATGAGCCCGCATCGCTATCGGATGACGCGACGACTGGAGAGGGCCCGGGAGCTCTTGATGCGCAGCCGGAGGACGACCACCGACATCGCCCTGGAGGTGGGCTTCGACAACCCCAGCCACTTCGCGGCCGCCTATCGCCGCCGCTTCGGCGAGACCCCCGGACACGCCAGACAGGCCAACTGAAAGCCCGGGAGGCGGCTCGTCTGGAGCCACCGGAGCGACGCTGGTCCAGGCTGCGCGGGTGCGGACCCGTCGCGGACCGGCCGGGGCGAAGGGGCCAGGCACGACGCATCCTGCTGCAGGTTGCATGGGCAGGTCGCGCGCCATGCCGGCGGCCAGGCCAGGGGGGCAACACGGAGCCTGCAGCCGGATGCCCGCGGCATCCGTGTACCACGCGGGCAGAAGGCCTGCGCACACCCCCCGACCTGGCGCCAGGCGCCCAACAGCTCGACGACCAGCCGCACTGGCACGCCGCCTCTTGCGCGCGAGGATTCCTCAGCCGACCGGAGTGCCGACGGCCTGCTCGATCTCCTGGATCTCCTCCTCTACCAGGGGGCGGCGCAGGATCGCGGCCAGCCCTTCCAGGTGAGAGGGTTTGCGCGCCCCGCAGACGGCCGTCGCGACCGGGGCCTGACGCAGGACCCAGCCCAGGGCCAGCTCGATCAGGCTCCTCCCCCTCCGACGCGCGACCTCGCGCAGGCGGTCCACGGCGTCGAGAACGCCGGGCAGGCGCTCGGCAGCAAAGAGCGGGTTGGAGTTCCGGACGTCGTCGGGAGCCAGGCGCGTCTGGCGCGTGAACCTCCCCGCCAGCAGGCCCTGAGCCAGGGGACTGTAGGCCATGACCGGCAGACCGAGCCCGGAGCAGGTCGGCAGGACCTCGGCCTCGACCTCCCGGTTCAACAGGTTGTAGCCGAGCTGCACGGCGTCCAGCCGGGCCAGGCGGGAAGCCTGCTCCAGTTGGGCGGCGTCGAAGTTGCTGACCCCGATCCAGCGGACCTTCCCCGAGGCCCGGATCTCCTCCAGGGCGTTCATCGTCTCCTCCAGAGGAGTCCCCGGATCGGGCCAGTGCACCAGGTACAGATCGATCTGCTCGACCTCCAGGCGGCGCAGGCTGCGGTCCACCTCGGCGAAGAGCGTGGCAGGCCGATTGTCGATCCGGACGCGACGCTCGTCATCCCAGACCAGGCCGCACTTGGTGACCAGCAGGACCCGGTCACGGATCCCCTTCAGGGCGCGTCCGACGACCTCCTCGGAGTGACCGAAGCCGTAGATGGGAGCCGTGTCCAGCACGGTGATCCCCAGCTCGACCGCCCGCCGCATGGCGTCGACCGACTCCCGGTCCTCGACCGCACCCCAGCCGACCCCGCCGGCGGCCCAGGCCCCGAATGACAGTGGAGAAAAGCTTGGGCCTACCATCGGTCGATCTCCCGGGCCAGCCAGGCCATCTCGGTGGTGTGGTAGGAGCTCTTTCCCGGGGCCCCCTTGGGATCGGTCAGCGGAGCCCCGTCAGCGGCCACCGTCTGCCGGTCCCCATAGGAGACCAGCGCCGTCGTCCCGTCCGGCCCCGCCTCCGGGCGCCGGTCCATGAACTTCTGGTCCCAGAACTCCAGGGTCTTGTCCGCCGCCTCGCGATAGCGGGACTCCCCGGTCAACCGGGCCAGGGCCAGGGTGGCCAGGTAGCCCTCCTCCTGCTGCCAGAAGGCCTTGTTGGTGTGCCACATGTTCTGTCCGGTCTCGCGGACGAAGACATCGAACCAGCCCCCGTGCTGCGGGTCATAGGCTCGCTCCAGCATTCCGTCCACCAGCCCTCGGGCCACGCCGGTCCAGGCCTGGGAGCGGGCTTCGTCGGGTCGGCCGCCCTCTCGCAGAAGCCGATCCGCCCGCAGCAGGAAGAGGGCCCCCTGGGTGTTGTGCCCGCCCACCCCGATGGTGCCGCTCTGCAGCGGATTGCCGGTGGCGTCCAGGAAGGGGCGTCCGGCGGGGTCGGTCTGCCCGCCCAGCTCCTGACGCTGCCAGGAGCGCCAGTCCGGCTTCCAGTCGGCGGTGAAGTTCTCGACGATGAACCCGGTCTCGGGATCCGGGAAGTGCTCGGCGAAGAGGCTTCCCAACTCCTCGACCTGGTCCAGGACCTGCTCGCGGAAGTCGCCCTCGGCGATCTCCGCCAGCTCCAGCAGGGCCGAGGTGGCGGGATAGACCGTCGAGTTGTAGCTCTTGGTGGTCGCGGCCTGCCCGGTCGCCGGGTCCACGCCATCGAAGAAGCCCCCGTGGACCGGGTCGCTGAAGTGCTTCGTCAGGTACTCGTGCCCCTGCCGGATCACCTCCAGGACCTTCGGGTCCCGGGTGGCCTTGTAGTACCCGATCAGTCCGGTGAGCCCATAGGTCTGCTCGTTGATGACCAGGGAACTTCCCGCCTCGTCCAGCGGGGCTCCCGAGCGATCCACCCGCTGGGTGAAGTAGACCCCACCCTCCGGGGCCTGCTGGACGTGATGGGCCAGGATGAAGTCCACCCCGTGGCGGGCCAGTTGCAGATAGCGCAGATCCCCGGTCATCCGGTAGGCCGCCGAGTAGGCGTGGACCTGACGGCTGGTCGGCATCAGGAACTTCTCGTCCGGGTTGGTGACCATCCCGTCGGCGTCGATGTGGGTGAAGAAGCCACCCTGCTCGCGATCCACCGAGACGCGGGCGAAGAAGTCCACCTCGTCGCGGGCCTGGGCCGTCCAGAAGGCCGAAGTTCCCAGGGCCGGACGCAGTGCCTCCACCTGTCCGGCCTCTTCCAGGGTCAAAAGCTCCGGCACCTCGGGGGCAGCCGGGGGCGCCGTCGAGGACGGGGGCGCGAGGGCCGTCAGGGGCGCCTCGGCGGTGGGCTTTGCGGAGGCGACGGAAGTCGGTGCCTGCGTCTGCGCCTGCATGGTGGCTGCGGCCAGCGAGACCTCGTCGGCGGCAACAGGAACGGCTGCGCCCGACTGCGGAGCGGGAGCCGCCGGCGCGCTGGCCGACCGGGGCTGGATGGACGCAGGGACGGACTGGGTGGGACGGACCATGATCGACAACCTCCAGAAAGGACTGGCTGAGATCGATCTTGCCAGAACAGGCGCCGGCGCGATAGCAGAATCTTGCTCGAAATGTGGGAAGAAGCGGGGCGTGCCCTACGTGAGCACCGCAGAGATGCGCCTGACGACGCAGGCCGGCCCTTCCCACCCACACCCGGGTGTGGGCGGGCCACAAATGGATCGTCGGCCGAATGCCACGGCAGGTGGCGGATTCAGGCGCTGGGGTGCCATCAATACGGGAAGCAGCCAGACGGCCCGAGCAAAGCCTGGCCCTCCGAGCGCCGCGCGTCCTTCTCCGGAGCCACCCGAAAGCCAAAGTGCCTCCCCGAACCGGCGCCAGACGAGCCGCAGATGTCTGCAGGAACGTCCCCCTATCGACGGCATGCAGGATTCATCGAGGCATCCGGGCCACGATCTGCTCCATCTCGGTCAGGATCCGGTCCATCTCCCGGGTGGCGGCCTCGATGGGCTCGGGCCTGGTCAGGTCCACCCCAGCTCCCTTGAGAAGTTCCAGTGGCGGCCTGGACGAGCCACCCGAGAGCATTGCCAGGTAGGCCTGCCGCGCCGGCTCGCCCCCGGCCTGGATCCGCTCAGCCAGGGCGATCCCCGAAGAAAGGCCCGTGGCATACGAGAACACGTAGAACTTGTAGTACAGGTGCGGAATGTAGGCCCATTCGATCCCGTCGTTGGGACCGATGGTGAAGTCCGGGCCGTAGTAATCCCTGACCAGATCGCGGTAGGTCGAATCCAGGAAATCCGCGGTGATTGGGGTGCCCTGCTGCGCCGCCTCGTGCACCCTGAGCTCAAAGTCGGCGAACAAGGTCTGCCGATAGACGGTGGTGCGGATGCGGTCGACCATCTCGTTGAGAAGGAAGAGCCGCTCCTGATCGCTACCGGCGTTGGCCACCAGGTAGTCGGACAGAAGCTTCTCGTTGCACGTGGAGGCCACCTCGGCCACGAAGGGCACGTAGCCCGCAGTCGCATAGGGCTGCGTGGCCGACGACAGGTGACTGTGCAGGGCGTGGCCGAACTCGTGAGCCAGGGTGGACATGTCGTCCGACTCGTTGTAGTAGTTCATCTTCACAAAGGGATGGACGCCGAACACGCTGGACGAGGAGGCCCCGCTGTCCTTGTCCTTGTGCGGATAGACGTCCACCCAGCCCTGGGAGGGCTCCAATCCCTGCCGCAGGACGGCCAGGTAGTCCTGCCCCAGGGGGGCCAGGGCCTTGGGCAGGACGGCCCGGGCCTCCTCGTAGCTGATCTGGCGCTTTCCGCCCGCGACCATGGGCGTGTACAGATCATACAGACGAATCTCGTCCAGCCCCATCAGCTTCTTGCGCAGCCGCACGTAACGGTGCAGGGGCGCGGTATTGGCCCGCACCGTGCGGATCAGGTTGCGGTACACCGCCGGGTCGATGTTGTCCCGGTCCAGGTAGGCCTGCAAGGGCGAATCGTAGCCCCGAGCCCGGGCCAGGAAGATGCTGAAGTTCACCTGCCCGGCCCAGGCTGCCGCAAAGGCGTGCCGGTAGTCATTCAGGGTGGCGAAGAAAGCGTCCACGGTGTCCCGGCGCACCCGACGGTCGTCCGAGGCCCGGTACTTGCCATAGTTGGAGAAGGTCAACTGCACGGGCCTGCCCGACTCGTCCTGGATGTTCGGCAGGCGCAGGTCGGCCAGCAGGGCCTTGAAGGTCTTCTCGAAGTCCGAGGGCAGTTCGTTCAGGTCGATCTCGGCGAACTGGTTGTCTCCGGCCTGCGATAGCAGGCGCTCCTGCTCGGGAGCCAGGACGTGGGCCCGGCGGCGCCGGATCTCCTCGATCCAGCCGCGGTATTGAACCAACGAGGGCTGTTCCCGGTAGGCCTGGGACAGGGCGGCCTCGTCCAGAGCCAGGATCTCCTCGCGCAGGAAGCCGGCGACCGCCATCAACTCGCTCATGGCCGCCAGGGCCCTGTCGTTGCGGGCCTGCAGATCCGTGTTCTGCAGGTCGGTGTCCAGGCTCAGGGTGGCGTACAGGGTCAACCGGTTGGTCAACAGGCGCGTCTTGAAGTACTCCTCCAGGCATGCCGACATGCGGTCCGGCCGGGCCAGGGTGCCGCGGTAGGCCTCCAGGCGCTTCCGCCCTGCGTCCGCCTCGACCAGCCCCGCTTCGAAGGCCTTGGCATCTGCGAACAGGGGCTTGAGGCTCCAGCGATACTTCTCGGGGATGGCGGAACGGGGCATGTTCCCGTCGGGGGTGACTTCCGATGAAGGGGCCACCGCGGCGGGGTTTGGCGCCTGGCAGGTTCCCTGGCCGCCGCAGGGCTGGGCCAGGGCGGGTGCCGAGGCGGCCATGGTCAGGGCCAGGGTGGCGTGGAGCAGATATCGTCTCATGGCAGTCCACCTTGAGGTTTCTTGAGGTGGACCGGAGTTTCGCCGCCTGGAGGCATTTCCTCTACCCCGAGGGTCAGGGATTCCGGGGGCACGACTCCAGGAAGAGCACCGGGCGCCTTCCGTCCGAGGCCCGCGGAAGAGGCAGGACGCGGGCCACCGTGAGCCCCCCGGGCCTGCCACCAGGATGGGCAGCAACAGCCCGATCAGGGCCAATGGGTATTCGAAGCCGACAGCGAGTCATGCCACTCGGGCAGGTCGGCCAGGCTATCGCATCCCGACACCGGGCATCCCGGCCGTCCAGAAGGGGTCCACGCAGACCAGGTCGGGGCAATTCGGTCGCGCTGGGGCGCGGTCTTCTCTCCCAGGCCCGGTCTTCGGCCCGACTTCATACCCCCGCCAGAGGAGAATCGACCATCAAACAGAACTGCCTGCGTGACCGGCGCCACGAGCGTCGGCCCTGCGGCGTGACAGCCAGCGGAAGAGGGTGAGATTCCCTCGCTGCCCCGCAACTGTAACCGGGGACGAAAGCGGGACCGGCCCTGCGGCCGGCCGACCACTGGGGAAACCTGGGAAGGACCCGCAAGTAGGACGATCCGGAAGCCAGGAGACCGGCTGACACGCAAGACTGTCTCAGTACCTCGCGGGAGGGATGCGACGCATGGTGTCTTGTGTGACGATGGAGAGCCCCCGGCTTCTCCCTTTCCTTCATGACTTGACCCCTGACTGGAACGCTGCAGGAATCCAGTTCGGAGGTCCGTTTCGATGCCACCCTTGTTCCGAGCCTGGACGGCCGTCCTGCTGTTCCCTTTGCTGCTGGTCACGCCGGCTTCTGCCAAGCCCGTAGCCAGCCCCCAGCCCCCTGCTGCGTCCGGTCCGGCCGCCGAGAACGAGACCTTCGAGTTGGAGGAGATCGTGGTCACGGGGACCCACCAGCCCATGAAGGCCAAGGACACCCCGGCCAACGTGAGCACCGTCCCCGAGGAGCGGGTGCGCCGCATGCGCGCCTCAGACGTGGGCGAGGTGGTCAACCACGTCCCCGGGGCCTTCGTCCGGCGCGCGGGCCCGGCAGGCTCGCTGACCACCTTCTCGGTGCGCGGCTCGGGCTCGGCCGAGACCCAGGTGATGATGGATGGACGCCCTCTGAACCAGCCCTCGGTCGGCAGCGCGGACCTGTCGCTCCTGCCTGCGGACCTGGTCGACCACGTGGAGGTGGTGCGCGGTCCCTTCTCGGCTCTATACGGCCCCTACGCCATGTCGGGAGCCCTGAACATCGTCAGCCGCAGGGCACACCCGGAGGACGGCCTGGGGCGCCTGCACCTGGTGGCGGGCGGCATGGACACCAACTCCTTCTCGGGCGACTTCCACCTGGACCTGGGGGGCGGCCCCACGCTGCTGGTGGTGCCGACCGTGCGCCGCACCCTGGGCAACCGCCCCAACAGCCAGAGCACCCTGACCAGCGGCTTTGCGCGGTTCGACGCTCCGCTGGGCAACGAACGGCGCCACCTGGCCGTCTCCACCGGGTTCCAGACCCAATCCTCGGGCACGCCGGGTCCCCAACCAGCGGCCGACCGGTCGCTGCGGACCAGTTCGGAACTGACCCTGGGCGACGACCTGGTCACCAGCAAGGTGGACCACCAGATCGATCGCAATACCTTCCTGGACGCCCGGTTGAACTGGGATGGCCTGGAGGCCCACGCCTGGTACAACTCGTGGCGACCGGATTTCCACTACGGATACCTGGACGCCACGGACAGCCTGCACCTGGCGGACGCCGCCTCCTACCAGAAGCAGACCAGGCTGGACCTGCGCTACAGCGTGCCCCACCTGGAGGAATCCACCTTCACGATCGGCGCGGCCCTGGAGAACTCCAGCCTGGACAGCCGTTCCAGCGACCTGGACACGGTCACCGGCGGGCGGACCTTCGAGGACTTCGACGGCGTCCGGCGCAGCCAGGCCCTCTACCTGGAGGAGAGCCTGCAACTGGGCCCGCTGGCGCTGGCCCTGGGGGCTCGGCTGGACCATCCCTCGGACTTCGCCAGCCTGGTCAGCCCCCGGGCCAGCCTGCTGTGGAAGCCCACCGAGACTTTGAGCCTGCGCGGAGGCTGGGGGCGCGGCTATCGCCCGCCCACCCTGTACGACCTGCACTACCCCAGCACGTCCTTCATGGAGGGCAACCCCAACCTGAGGGCTCAGACCTCGACCTCAAGCGAGCTGGGACTGGAGGCAGCCCTGGGCCCCAAGACCACCCTGCGCCTCACGGCCTTCCGGGAGGACAGCAAGGACAGGATCACCTGGGCTCCCGTGGGACCGTTGGGGCCCTGGGGCACGCCCAAGTACATGCCCACCAACCTGGATCGCTTCCGCAAGGTGGGCTGGGAGGCCGAGCTGAGCGCCGAAGTGGCTGCGGGGTTGACCCTGATCGGCTCCCACGCGCGGCTGGACGCCGTTCAGGTGAACCAGGAACTGGTGAACGACCTGACCGCCACGCTGATGCCCGTGGAACGGCCCGCCGCCAACGTGCCGGGCAGCGTGAGCTCACTGGTGGTTGACTGGCGCGCCAACCCGGACGGCCAGGGCCTGGGCATCATGCTGAAAGGCCAGTGGCTGGGGCCCCGCGTGAACTACTACGCCAACTATGACCACTGGCCGGTGGTGACCTGGGAAACCAAGCGCCTGGCCAGCCACACCGTCTTCGACCTGGTGGTGTCCTGCCCGCTGAAGGTCGGGGACGTCCAGGCAGACGCCTTCCTGAAGGTCGGCAACCTCTTCGACGAACCCTATGCCCTGAACTTCGGCAACGGGATCAACGACCGCGACTACCCGATGCCGGGGCGGACGTTCTTCTTCGGCATCAGCCCCAGGTTGTAGGCTGGTGTCGCTGCCAACTGGAGGAGCCAGAGCGGACGCCCGGCGACTGGGCCGGGCCCTGGTGGGCTCGTTGCTGGCCCACCTCCTGGGGCTGGGGGTCTTGCTGGCCCTGCCCCCAGGCCCCCGGGCGACCCCGACCCTGCTGGAGGCGCGACCCGTCCTGGTGTGGCAGGCGCTTCCGGCGCCCAGTCCCAGGCCGGTGGCGCCGGTCCCGGAGGTGCGCCCGCCCGAGCCCCCGACCGGCCCCGCGGCTCGACCTCGGGTGCCGGTGCCGGTGCCGGTGCCGCCGGCCGCAGTGCGCCGCAAGGTCCCCGCTGGCCGCCAGATGGCGGGGGCGATTTCCGGGGCCGTGCGGCCAGAACGCCGGGTGGCCCGGGAGCGGCGCAGGGCGGCACCTGGCCCGCATAGAGCGGCGGGTCGCCTGCGCAGGGCGGCGGGTCGCCTGCGACCCGCATCCCACGGGAGGTCGCCGTCGCCCTATGACTCGCCGCCCCCGAACCTCCCCCCTCCCCCGGCCAGTACACCCCCGGCGCCGCCCACGCCGCGCGCCCTGGCCGACCGGCGGGATGGCGGGCGTCCTCTGCTGAGAAGCGCTTCCCCGGCCGATCAGGCCGGCCCCTCGCCGGCCCTCACCTCCCAGCCGGACACTTCATTCGCGGGGGCTGGGGAAGCGGCGGTCCACGGGGCCGAGTCAACCGCGGGTTCGGGAGCCGTGGCGGCAGGGCGTGCTTCCGTCATGACTCCGGGCCAGAGGACCGGCGACGGGACGGCCACGAATCACGGGACGGCCACGGGCACGGGGGAGGTCCACGGAGGCACGGGCCGCCGCCGCGGGGAAGCGCCAGACGGTGCGGGAGGAGACCATGGTGGCCGGGGGACCAACGGCGGCGTGGGCGCAGCCTCCGGTCCAGACGGACTCACCGGCGCTGCAGGCGCGGGTTCGGGTTCCGGTTCCGGCGGGAGCAGGGGAGCGCGGACGGCGGTGCTGGCGGCGAGGGGCCCTCAGGACCGCCCGCCCTGCAGTATGAGGCGCCCCCAGCCTATCCCGCGGAGGCCGCCCGCGACGGCATCCAAGGCACCGTGCGGGTCCGGGCCCATGTCGACACCGAAGGCCAGGTCACTGCGGTCGAGGTGGTGAGCAGCAGCGGAGACTCCCGCTTGGACGAGGCGGCCCGCGTCGCGGCCCTGGCCTGGCGCTTCCGGCCCGCCACGCGGGGAGGGCGCCCGGTTGCGGCCTGGGTGACCCGCAACGTGCGCTTCGCGCTGGACGGCAGGTCCTGGCTCAGGTCCTCGAAGGCCCGGGGCAGGTGGTACAGGGCCGAGAAGACGTTGACCAGGCGACCCCTCCGCCCGCACCCGTCGGCCGCCAGCACCAGGGCCGAGCCGGCTTCGCCCTGCGCCAGCGGGACCTCGAAGGAATGGGCCGCGCGGCAGTGGAACGGGCACCCCCAGGGGGCCAGGTCCGCGCCCAGAAGCCGCAAGTTCAGGCCCGGCAGATCCAGCGAAGAGAATCAGTAATGGTACCTGGCCTGCAGGAAATCGATCCGGTCGGACCTCACCAGGTAGACCAGGCGGTGCTCGCGCGTCATGCGGCGGGACCAGACGCCTGGGGCCAGGTACTTCAAGGGCTCGGGCTTGCCGATTCCCCGGAAGGGGTCGCGCAGGATGGCCTCCACAAGATCCAGGGCCCGCAGGGCGACCTTCCGTTCGGAGTCCACCCAGAAGCGAAGGTCCTCCCGAAACTCGGGATGGAAGACGGCCTCGCACCGGGGCTCAATGGAGCCCGGTCTCTCAGGGCGTGTCAATCCCCAGTTCCCGACGCAGCGAGGAGGTGTCTTCGGCGGGGAGTTCCCTGTCCAGGGCCCGATTCAAAGCGGTCAGCAGCCGCCTGGCGTTCTCTGGCGAGCGCAACAGGTGTGCCGTCTCGACGAGCCCCGCCAGTTCGTCGGCTGCGATCAACGCCACTTCGGGGACCCCGCGGCGGGTGATGTAGACGACGTCCCGATCCTGGACGACCCGGTCGAGCAGGCCCGACAGGTGTGCGCGGGCTTCCGTATAGGTCCTCTGGATGTCCATCGGGCCTCCTGTACAGTCTTACTGTACCGAGCGCGATACAGGACGTCAAGCCTGAGGGCCCGGATCCTCTAGATCAGCCAACGATAAAGGATGTGACGACCTCAACGGATGGTGCCTGCTGCGCTTCCATCCTGGCTGGGGAGGTCTGGCGCCACGCCTGGGCGCGCCGTCGCCGCACCTCGCCCCGTGCCGTGGCACGCCCGCGCAGCGCCTCGCCGGTGCTCGCAATCCAACATTCCTCCCGGGAATTTCCTGCGAAGCGTGATGGAGAGCGGGGAGGTGAGGTGGGCGTCAGCAAGCCTGGCCCTACGCCAGGCTTGCAATCCAGCGTGCTGACTCTGCTGCCATCTCGTCGCGTCTCCCAGCCCGCGAATCCCAGCACCCTTCCCAGGAATCTCCTGCGAAAGAGGACGGAAAGCGCCCACTCAGGGCAAGAGCCGGGCATGCTTGAAAGACGAACCGCACGGTTCCGGCGCTGCGCAAACGGCACTCCCCTGCCACCATCCCTCGACCCGCCCAAGCCGGCACCCGTAGGTCGGGAAATTGCTCTTGCACTCCGTCACGGACAATGGGGAATGTCTGGTCCTCGATGGTCGCGCCTCTGTGGCCGCCGAACCGCGACGCCTACTCCACCGGGGTGACCGCACCGCTCGCCAGGTCGTAGATCCCACCCACCACACGCAATCTGCCGGAATCCACGGCCGGGGCGAGGATCGGGTGCGAGGCCTTCAGGCGCTCGATGGCGACCCTCACGTTCTCCGCCGTGGCGCGAGCGAGCGCGTCGCCGGAGCCGGAGCGTTCCTTGGATCGGCGGACGGCCGGCCGGATGGCATCCACGATGTGTTCGATGGAACCCGGCAGCTCGCTGTTGCCATCGATGGTCTTCAGCGCGGAGCCGACGGCACCGCAGGAGGTGTGCCCCAGCACCATGATCAGGTTCGACCCGAGCACCAGATGGGCGTACTCCAGGCTGCCGATCACGTTGTGGTCGGTCAAGTCCACCGCGTTGCCAGCCACGCGCACAACGAACAGGTCCCCGATTCCGGTGTCGAAAAGGACCTCCGGCGCCACCCGGCTGTCGGCGCAACCCAGAACGGTCGCGAAAGGGAACTGGCTGGGTGCCACGTCGCTGCGCCGCGCCTGTCCGCGCCCGCTACCCCCGGTCTTCAGGCCGGCCACGTAGCGGGCGTTGCCCTCCATCAGCGCCCGGCAGGCGCCGTCGGGGTCGCGCGGGGCTGAGGAAGCCGCATCGGCAACGGCGGGGGTCAGGGCCACCCCCGCGGCCATCATTCCCAGGGCCATCAACTGCCGACGGCCAATCTGATCCATGTTGTCGCTCATGGACCACCCTTCGGGCCCCTCCCGGGTGCTTCCTGGCGTTCGGACCTCTTGCCTGGGATCCCAATTCTGGCTTCGGGACTCTGCTGAGACCGAGCCGGACAATCCGACCGTCGCAGGTCTGGCAGCCCCCGCGCATCTTGCCGATCCCCACGAGCGGGGACCCGATGCGATGCCAGGTCACCCGCCTGTTCAGTTCCCCCCCGCCACGTCGCTACCGACAGGTTCGCAGCCAGAGCCTCGAAGGCCGGGGGGCGTGAGACCACGCTGAGCAGGCGAACTTTCGGCCCACACCCGTCGGCCGCAATACCAGATGCCGATGGCCCTGCTCCCCCATCCGGCGCGGACGACAGGACGAACCCGCACACTGGCCGGAGCTGCCGGTGCCCTGAGAGGGGCTACTCGTTGACGCTGGGGGCGAAGCCCTGCGGCGGACAAAGGGCCTGACGTCGATGGCACCCCGCACACGCGCCAGGCGTCCAAGGACTGGTCGACCTCGCCCACGGCGGCAAGCCCTCTTGTCGGTCCTCAGCACCCGCTCTCGGAGCGCACGGCCTCCAGAAATTCTTCCAGGCAGGTCGCCGTGGCCGCCAGGCGGGTCAGGCGCGTCAGGGCATCGAGATCGGAGACACCCTCCAGGGCAGCCTCCTACTCGGGCAGCGGGGTCCCGAAGCGGGCCTCGGCGAAGTCCATGATGGACCTGCGACGGCCTTCCTGCCAGCCCTCCTCCCGGCCCTTCTTGATTCCCTTGAGCTCTGAGCGGGTGATCAGCGTCACGTCCAGTTCCTCCTCCAGCAGGGCCACTCCAGCTTCAAAGTCCCCGTAGAGTTCGTCCGTCATGGCCATCATAGCCTCCAAAATCTTGAAGAGCCTTTTTTGTGCTGAGCTCAGCATAATCGGCTCTTTCGAACCCTACGCGACCAGTTGATTCGGGAGGTCGAGAACCTGGGGCCTCTGGCTCCACTTTTGCCATTTTGCCGAGAGGAAGTGACCTGAGCATTTTCTTTGCCTGTTAAGCATGAATCGGCCTGGCCTCTGTTGAAAGGTGTTCACGTTACCGAACATCTGTTCCGCAG
>Ga0334898_1001947_pt1 | contig 20592 bp, 21 predicted proteins | sample GraSluR3_MG_10_FD_207228 | JGI IMG/M metagenome (GOLD analysis project Ga0334898, IMG submission 207228) | Sludge microbial communities from methane-producing bioreactor in Wageningen University, Netherlands - Granular Sludge_3_08-R3 | ecosystem: Engineered > Bioreactor > Anaerobic >... | reverse complement strand
ATAGAACTCAAGACAAAAAAGAAATAGACTTTATATTTGATTGAAAACCATACGAAATCAAAAAATCTTATAATTGAAAATCATCGACAGCCTTAAATTACTTTTGAGAAAAATATAATCAAAAAGGTAATATAATAACACTAAACAAAATTAACAATACAAAATACAATATTTTTTATCCTCGAGAGATATAATTATGAAAACAATCGTCATCACATCTGGTTATTTCAACCCAATCCATCCATGACATATCGAATGTCTCCAGCTTTGCAAAGAACTATGAGATGAACTACGAGTAATCGTAAATAGTGACAAACAGGTCAGAGACAAAACAGGCAAACAAGAAGTCTTTCAAGACGAAAATTTTAGAATAAAAGTTGTCTCTTCTATCAAACCAGTAAATGAAGTAATTTTATCTGTAGATCAAGATTGATCAGTTTGTCAAAGTATCAAACACACAGCAAATCTTATCAAAGAAAAATACGGTCCTGAAACCAAAATTATCTTCGGTAAATGATGAGATAGATTCACAGACAATATTCCAGAAGTACAAGTTTGCAAAGAACTCAATATAGAAATAAAAGATGGATTATGAGCCAAAACCCACAATAGCAGTGAATATAGAGCAAAAAGTTAAAATTTATTTGCATATTATCCAAATTTCACTACAATAGGTTTGTATTTAAACCCATAACGATGAAATATGAAATATATAAATAAAATATTAAAATCAGAAAAAACAATCTTTAATTACAAAGATATATGATTATTGCTTTGAATAGAAAATAGAGAGACAATCAAAAGCTTTTTATCAAGACAAATAAAATCTGGGACATTGCAGCGTTTATCCAAAGGCATATATGCTTTACCCAATTTTGACAAATATGAATTTGCCTCAAAAATAAAAAAAAACTCATATATTTCATTTGAGACAGTATTAAAATCTAAGTGAATAATATTTCAAGATTATTCTCATACAATATTTTTGGCAAGCGATAATACATGAGAAAAAAAAGTAGTTTGATTAAATTTTGTATATAATAAAATCAAAAAAACTATATTACAAAATCCTTTATGATTGGAACAAAAAAAACAATACACAATAGCCAGTACAGAAAGAGCTATATGTGACAGAATATATATATCTTGAGATTATTATTTTGATAATTTAGAGTGAATTAATATTCAAAAACTCAAACAAATAGCGCAAATATACAACAAAAGAGTGATTTTACAAATAGATAAACTTATCAAAAATGCTCAACACAGATCAACATAGAACTATTATGTTCAATCTTATCAAAGATATTTTTAATAGTAATATTGGAAAATATTTGGCATTTAAATGATGAACTGCTACTTATTTTCTTCACAAATTAGATAGATTTTCTACTGATTTAGATTTTGATTTGTTGGATGATTCAAAACATATAGATGAAGAGTTAGCAAAAATAGCACAAAAATATGGAACAATAAAAAAGTGAAATAAACTAACCTTGTCTTATGGAGATTATGATGTAAACATAAAAATAGATGTAAATAGAGTAATTTGGGAAAACAACAGATATGAAATATTAAATTTTTATGGTACAGATATAAAAGCACAAGACAAATGAACTATTTTTGCAAACAAGCTTGTGGCTTTGATACAAAGACATACAAATAGAGATATATACGATATTAATTTTTTCTTCAACAATTCGTTTCCTATAAACGAGGAAGTAATAAAAGAAAGAACCTGAAATGATTTGAATACTCTTTTGAAAAAAATAAAAGAGAAATTAGAAAATTTACCAAAAGAATACAAGATTTTGGATTGATTGGGAGAAGTCTTGGACGAAGAACAAAAGAAATTTGTAAAAAACAATCTGATATCTAGTCTAATTGGAATTATACAGATGAAATTAGATTTTGAGTAGAAATATGATTATGAGCCAAAACCCACAATAGTAGTGAATATAGAGCAAAAATTTAAATCTGATTTTATTTTTTATATAATCCATGTGACCAAAAGTTTCGATACTTCTCTGTACATACAATGCTTGAGAATATATTATACCAACAATCAAAAGTATATTATCGCAAACATACAATAATTTTGAATTGCTTATTTTGGACAACAATTCGAAAGATAACACCAAAAAAAATATCCAAACACAGAAAGACCCAAGAATACAATTATTCCCCTCAGAAAAAAATTTATGACCCTATGCGGGGCTCAATTTCTTATTGGAAAAAGCTACATGAACATATATAGCAATCCAAGATCATGATGATATTCGACATCCACAGAAATTAGAAAAACAAATATATTTTTTGGAGAACAATCACAAATATATCTGATGTGGGACCAAAACACTTATGCGATACGAATGAGACCAAAAATGATTTGAATATTATCTATGAGAAGAAAATTACTATACAATACATCCATCCCTAGTATTTAGAAACGACAAAAAATATAGATATCCAAACACCGTATATATGGCAGATGCTCTATTTCAAAAGCAGATTTTGTGTAAAGGGAAAAAAATCATATACAATCTAGATGAAACTCTGACTATGCATCGCATAAAAAATGGAGCAACAAATTATAGTTACAAACGATATAAGTTTACACAACAAAATCTCAAAACTATTTTCAGCTTACATCCAATATGGTACGCAACATTTGCTACAGCTTTTGAACTTATGAGAAAATGTATCTATCCAATTTTACATATATTAAAAATCTGATATCTGATAGATAAGATTGAGAGATTGCCGTTTATATTGCAAGGATATAAGGTGAAAAGATATGGAAAAACAAAAGTTGAAAAATTATTTGTTCTGGACAAGGGTTTTATATAAGTCAATATACTGATCAACCATTGCTTCTTGTGTAAATTTTGAATCCAAAGAAACATCCAATTTGTCTTTATTTTCTAGTATTCGTTCAAATCATTTTATTAGACTATCATAATCCTTATATGGAGAAATATATCAATTTTTTTTATGTTTAATTATTTCTTCTATTCCTCATGTATTAAATGACAAAACAGGCAATCAACAGGCTATTGATTCCAATACTGTTAAAGGGCAATTATCTGCAAGAGTTGGATACAAAAAAACATCTGCAGCATTAAAATATTTTGCCATTTTTTCATGATCTACCCATCATAATTCCCAAAAATTATTTGATATTTTTTTTGTTGAATGGTTTCATATTGTTATAAATAAATATTTTTGATTTTTGTTATACTTTTTTATTATTTTTTGTACATATTCTAATCATTTAGATTTACTTTTGTTTCCACTTCAAGCGATACTAATCATAATTATTTTATCAGACGGCAATCATAAATCTATTCTACATTTTTCTTTACTATTTTTATTAAATATATTTGTATTAATTCAATTATATATAGTTTTGACAGTATTATCCTTTACAATTGAATCTTTTTTTAATTTATTAGTTATTCGATTTGAAACTCAAATATATGTTATATTACAATTTTCTAATATTTTTTTTCTTTTAATATATGAACGTTTTGTTTTGTATTTAAAAAAAATGTTTTTGTAATCGTTTCCTGAAATTATTCGGTCATCATGCAATGTCATAATCACATTTTTCTCTTTACTAATAGTTTCAAGATCTTTTCGATCAAAATATCATCATTGTATACTATGTAAATGAACAATATCAGCTTCTTTATATTTAGGAAAGTCATATAAATACTTAATATTTATAGCTCATGGTGTTATTCGATCGAACAAAAAATTCAATCCAACAGCTCATTTATATCTTAAATTTTTATATAGTCGAGTCTTTTTTGTTTTATATAAGCTAGTTACATCATTTTCATTTTTTCAAAAATCATATCATACCAACAAAGAATGAGAAAAATCTAAATTTAAAGATCCTTCTTTAATTGTATCTACAACTTGTCATGCTCAAGTGCGTCAAGCTATAAGATTCATATGAAGTATATTAATCATATTATATATTATAAAAATATAAAAACTAATTTATAAGAAAATCTTTTTTTGGAAAAATTTTTTTCAAAATTTTATAAACGTTTAAAAGCGATTCTCATTCCAAAAATGAATTTAAACTTAATAACTGTGAATCTTTTGTTTTTCTAATAAGATTTTTACGAATTTCTTTATTACGAATATTATAAAATCAAAAATCTTTTTTGGCATGTTTTAAATGAATAAAAGCAAAATTATATGAAATTCGTCTATATGGATAAGATAAATTCTCAATATCTCAATTTTGAACATAATATGTTTTTGGTGTTATTTTATATATTCCATGATCTCAATATTTTCATGAAAATGGATAATTTCAATATACTCATATTTTATTGTTTTTTATAAAAATATTTAATCACCATGTTGCATATAATCAAGGTTTATTTTCTTTTAGTATTTTTTTTCTTAATATTTTATATTGTGATGATATTGCAATATTATCATCATCAATTTTAATTACATGACTATAATTTGCTTTAGAAAAACATCGATTATAAAAATAAGATAAAGAGTTTGGATTTGTATTTGAAGTTTCTATTCATGTTGCTGCTCAAAATATTTCTTTTTTATAATGATAAAATTTAACTTTAGACGGATATCTTTTAAGAAAATCTTTACATATAGAAACCGTTTTGTCTGATGAATTATTATCAACCAATATTAGCTCATCTACAATAGGTAAATAACTTTCTAAAGCATAGAATAAAAAATCATCTCAATCTTTTAATCTAGCTACTCATGTTATTCATTTTTTTTTATTATTATAGAAAAAACTATCTGATATATAATAATAGTCATTAATAGGTAACAAACTTAAATCAATCTGTTTTATATCTTTAACTTTTAGCCTATAAACAGGAAAAAAGTTATTTAATATAATAAAAAAAAGTTCAATAGTTTTATAAAAAAAATATTTTATCGTATATTTTTTTGTTAATGGCAATTTTACTGTTGCATTATGAAATATTTTTTTAGGGCTAAGAAAGAACAACATTTTTATATTTAAATTTTTAAAACATCTTGATAGATTCTACATAAAATCAAAACAAAATCTATTGAATATAAAAAGCCTTACACTTTTAAAAATTTTTTTATTATTTTTGCTGTTTTTTTAAAAATCCAGGTTTTATTAAGAAAAATAAATATCAATGAAGTAATCATAAAATGAAATCTTTTATATTTATAATATATATATGAATATTTTAAAAGATATTCTTTAAATTTTACAGATGACATAGTTTGATTTAAATGAAATCTATATAAAAAAGTATATATATCAATTAATCAAACTTTTTTTCTTTCTTTTAAATATTGTAAATTAAAATCCCAATCAGCACAAAATCATGCTTTATTATCATAAAATTTATCAAAATTCTTATATAATATTCAACCAAAAGAAATAGAGTGTGCCAATAGTTGTTTAGAAAACGTATCCTTATATATTTTCCTTCACAAAACTTTACTATGAGGTTGAAATATACCCAAATTTTTCCCATTTTCGTCAAAACACATATACTTTCAATAACAAACATCCAAGTTATATTTGATCAAATTATCGTACAGGATTTTTAAACTATTTTCATTATAAAACTTATCGTCATCAGATAAAAAAACAAAATATTCTCATTTTTTTAATTCTAATAATTTATTCCAATTTCAAACCATTCATAGATTTTTTTTGTTTTTATTATAAATAATATTCCAATTGTTATATTTTTTAATATAGCTATCTATAAAATCTTTAGTTTCATAATTATCAGAATTATCAGAAACAATTAATTCTAAATCTGATTTTAAAAATCATTTTTGTAAAACAATACTATCTAAACACTCTTTTAGATAATTTAATCTATTGTATGTAGGTACCAATATACTTATCAATGGTTTATTTGTTTTCATCAATAAACTCTTTAATTTTTAAAACAATGTAATTTAAATGTTCATTCGTTAGTCATGGATAAACTCATAACCAAAAAGTATGATTCATAACATAATTTGAGTTTTTCAAATCTCAAACAACCCTATAATCCTTTACATAATCAATAAATGCTGGTTGATTAAGATAATTACCAGCAAACAAAAGTCTTGTTCATATTTTATTTTCATTCAAAAATTGCATCAATTTTTCACGATTAATTCATCACTCTTTTGTACTCAATAAAAATCAAAATCGACTTGGGTCTGATTTTAAAGTTGCTTTTGGCATGATAAAATATTGATCTAATCAATTTTCAATAAATTTAGAATAAAGATAGTTGAAATTATTCTTCCTTTTCTGAATAAATCATGATAATTTTTCTAGTTGAGCCACTCATAAAGCTGCTTGCATATCAGTTACTTTGAGATTATAACCAATTCTAGAATAAATATATTTATGATCAAATCATTCTGGTAAATTACCTAATTTCCATTTAAATCTATTTTTACAGCTATTATCTTCGCCTGTTTTACACCAACAATCTCTTCACCAATCTCTAAATGATTTAATAATTTTTGCTAATAAAGCATTGTTGGTAATCAAAGCTCATCACTCACCCATTGTAATATGATGTGCTGGATAAAAAGACAATGTTCATATATCACCAAAAGTTCAGGTATACTTACCATTATACATTGTTCATAAAGCATCACAATTATCTTCTATAAGCCGTAAATTATTTTCTTCACAAATTTTTGTTATTTCATCCAAGTTAAATGCATTTCATAGAGTATGAGCAAGCATAATTGCTTTCGTTTTTGGAGATATAGCTTTTTTTAATTCTTCTATATCAACTTCGTATGTTCACAATTCAACATCAACAAAAACAGGTATTAATCAATTTTGAATTATTGGATTTATAGTTGTTGGAAATCATGAAGCTACTGTTATAACTTCATCTCATTGTTTCAATTGTCTTTCTCACAATTCTTTTGCAGTCAATGCAGTCAATGCAAGTAAATTCGCTGAACTTCCAGAATTAGTGGTTATCACAAATTTTGATCACAAAAAATCAGCTAATCATTTTTCAAACATATCATTCCATCTGCCTTCTGTCCAATGACAATCCATAACAGATTCTATCATATACTGCAACTCTGTTTCATCAAAAATCTTCCCAGAAACAGGTACTTGTGATTTTCATGGTATAAATTCTTCTTTATTTTTAGAAATAAAATCTTTAATTATCTCTTTTAACTGATTATTAGACATAACAATTTTTTATAAAATAAAATATTACATAAATTGATTTATTTCATCTAATGCTAGTTTTTCAATATCTTCTTGAGCATAAAACGCTCTATAAAAATTAATTGTTCTTTTAAGAACTTCTTGAACATTGTATTTTGGTGTCCAACCCAAAAGCAATTTAGCTTTTGTATTATCAAGCAACAATAAACCAGCTTCATGCATTCATTGATTCATTTCTGATTGTATTTTATACGATCATTTTCCTAATATTTCAATAGATTTTGTAACAATATCTATAACTTTAAGTGTGTCACTAACATCTGGTCAAAAATTGTATGCTCATAAATATTTATCATCTTGAAATATTTTTATTCCTATAGTTAAATATCCAAACAACGCTTCAAGCATATATTGCCAAGGTCTAACTGAATTAGGATTTCTAAGTGTTAACGTCTCTGATTGCATAATAGATCTAACAATATCTGGTATTAATCTATCTTTTGACCAATCTCATCATCATATTACATTTCACGCTCTTACTACTGCAACTTTTTTATTTAATTCATTAAAAAATGATTTTGTATAACTATCTATAGCCAATTCTGACATTGCTTTACTACTGCTATAAGGATCAAATCATCACAATCTATCATTCTCTCTATAAGGTCGCATCCATTCTTTATTATCATAGACTTTATCTGTTGTTATAAGAACAGCTCATTTAATACATTCTTTAATTCTAATCATTTCCAACACAATAGTTGTTCACATAGCATTAGTTTTGATTGTATAAACCGGATCCTTATAACTATCTCTCACTATGGGTTGAGCTGCTAAATGAAAGATTATTTCAGGTTGATAAGCATCAATAGTTTTAGACAACAGTTCAATATCATTTATGTCACCTATTATTTGAGTAATTTTATCATTAAGCTTAAAAGCATCAAATAAATTCGGCTGCGTGTGAGGCTCCAAAGAATATCATACTACATTTGCTCATAAACTATGAAGCCGTAATGCTAACCGACTTCATTTAAAACCAGTTGATCAAGTCAATAAAATTGTTTTTCATTTGTAGAAGTTTTGCATATTTTTTTATTCCAAAATAAAAGGAGTATCAAAATCAGCTAAATAAGGTAATTTTTTATCTTTTTCTGAGATAATTGGAGAATTAACAGGCCATTCCATTCCAAAAGAATTCCAATTAATTCATGAATCACTTTCTTTATTAAAAATTGTTGTATCCATGTAAACAAGAATTGCTTGTTCACTAAGAGTCAAAAATCAATGAGCAAATCACCTAGGAATAAATATTCAATTATTTTTTTCTTTTGATAAATTCAATGATATATATTTTCAATATGTTATACTATTTTTTCTAAGATCAACAACAACATCAAGTACACTTCATTGTATAGGATATACAAATTTATCATGATCATAAGGAGGTTTTTGAAAATGCATTCATCTTATAACATTTTTTCTTGATATAGAGTAGAAACTTTCTTTAAAAGAATCTATTAATCAAATTTTATAAAAATCCTCATTATGGAATGTTTTTATAAAAGATCATCTTTCATCAAAAAACACATCAAAAACAACTTCAAAAACAGTATTTAACTTAGTTTCTATAAACTTCATTTAAATAACTTTTATAAGTTAAAGATAATCAATCTTTTATTCAATATTTAGTAGTCCATCACAATTCATCTTTTGCTTTTGAATTATCACATCAAGAATAAAAAATATCATTTTTAGAATAGGGAACTATTCAAAAGTTAATATTTTTTCCAGATTTTTTTGATATCTTAAGTATATTCTTATATATTTCTTTTAATGATACAACTTGAGAAGATCATATATTAAAAATACTAAATTTATTCCTCGTTTTAATTATATAGTTTAAAGACAATAAATAAGCATCAACTATATCATCAATATAAGTAAAACTAAGTTTTTGCTTTCATCAAGAAAGATTTAAAACATTATTATCATCTATAGTATTTTTTATTATAAGAGGGATGATTTTATCATTATCATTAGGTCAGTAAGGAGAGAACAGTCTCAAAGTAACAGATTTAAAATCATAATTTTCTGTATAATATTTAATTATATTATTAAAAGCTATTTTTGTTGATGCATATAAATTATATGCCCTTTCTTGTGTTTTTTCCGTAATAATATTTTTTTTGTTTTTATAATGAGCATATTCAAAAAAAGTTCATGTATTTATAAAATACTTAACTCCATATTTGACAGAAAGATCACATAAATAGGTTCAAAAAGTAATATTTGTATTTATCATTTCATCTATATCTAATTTATTATGTGTTTTTTTATACGTAGTTGCTAAATGTATTATAAAATTTATTTTGTGTTTCAGAAAAATTTTTTCAACATCATCATGTTCAGTCACATATATAATTTGGAGATTTTTATTTAACAAACACTCATCAATTCTAGATATGTTTGATCATTTTCTAACTACAGCAAAAACATTAAATCATTTATTAATTAAAGCTATTAATAAATGACTTCAAACAAATCACGTACTTCAAGTTAGTAAAATATTTTTCATAGAAGAAGAAAAACCACTAAATTAAGATCGTATTTTCCATGGAGCTTTTCATGAATTTCGCAATTGTTCAAGATCTTGTTTATGTTTTATTGTATCCATAGCAAACCAAAATCAATCATGTTTATAGGCCATAAGTTCTCAATCTTTTACAAGATTTTCCAATGGTTCTTTTTCAAATGGCATTGAATCTCAATCAATATAATCAAGTACTTTCTTATCAAGAACCATGAATCATCAATTAATATTTTGACCTATATTATCTTTTTTTTCTCAAAATTCTATTACTTTACCTCCCTCAATAACAAGTTTTCAAAATCTATTTTCTGGTTCAATAGAAACAAGTGTTGCTAATTTTCAATGATTATTATGAAAATCGTAAATATCTTTTATATTAACATCACTTAAACCATCACCATAAGTCATCATAAATTTATCTCATTTAATATAATCTTTTACTCTTTTAATTCTTCATCAGGTCATTGTAGAATCACCAGTATCTATTAAGGTAACTTTTCGATCATCTTTATGATTATTATGAACAATAATCTGATTAGTTTTTATATCAATAGTTACATCATTATTATGAAGAAAATAGTTAGCAAATCGCTCTTTAACAAAATATCATTTATATCAAAGACAAATAATAAACTCATTAAAACCATAATAAGAATATGTTTTCATAATATGCCAAAGTATTGGTTTTCAACCAATTTCAACCATTGGTTTTGGCTTTATTACAGTTTCTTCTGACAATCTTGTTCCAAGTCATCCAGCTAATATTACTACTTGCATAATAATTTTTTATAATATAAATATATACTCTTCTAATCATTCCTTCCAACTTCTCAAGACAATTTCACTGTCGTTAATCAATTTACTATATTGAGGTCTTTTTGCTTTTGTAAGAAATTCCTCTGAGCTACATTTTTGACAGTCAATATTTTTTTGAGTTAGACGAAAAATTTCTTGAGCGAAGTCATTCCAAGTGATTCAATTTCACTCAGTTTGATTTGATAAATGGAAAATATTTCACCTATAATTATCTATATGATTTACAATATCTAACATAGCTTTTGACAAATCTTTGGTATAGGTCGGATTTCAAAACTGATCATTGACAACTTTCAATTCATTACGTGTTTCAGCCAATTTGAGCATCGTATTTACAAAATTTTTAAACTGAGATCATCCACCATACAACCAACTTGTCCTGACAATAATTGCATTGGAATTTTCTGATTTCAACAATTGTTCTCCCAAATATTTGGCCATGCCATATTGATTTATAGAGTTTGGTATATCTTGTGGCAAATAACCAGACTCTTTTGTTCCATCAAAAATATAATCTGTAGAAATATGAATCAAATCTATATCCATATTTTTACAAACTTTTGCCAACAAATAAGTACCAAAAGCATTTACTTGGTAATTGAGCATTTTTCATTCATCTTCTGCTGCATCTACATTGGTATAAGCTGCACAATTAATTATCACATTTACTTGCTCTTTTTCCAATATCGTTTTGATATTTTCAATATTTGTAATATCGAGCAAATCTCTATCGTATCAAACAACTTCATAAGATTGCTGCAAAATAGGAATAAGGTCGTATGCCAACATTCCATTGGATCCTGTAACAAGTATCTTAGCCATTAAAATGGATTATTTTCTAAAAACTCTTTGAACGTAGGCTGTTTTTTATCTTTATCAGCAAGAATAAATTCTTGTATATTATAATCGTTTTTTATTTTTTCTCGATCAATATTCAAATCTGGATCAGAATACAATATTCATCAATCAGCTTGTGGATTATAATAATCATCACATTTATACACAAATTCTGTATTGTCTTCCAATGTCAAAAATCCATGGGCAAAACCTTTTGGCACAAACAATTGTTTCTTGTTTTCTGCACTCAATACTTCCATTATATATTTACCAAAAGTCTGAGAATTTTTTCTCAAATCTATCGCAAAATCCAAAACCGATCAAGCCACAACCCTCACCAATTTAGCCTGTGTATTTTTCCTTTGAAAATGAAATCATCTCAAAACACCTTTACTCGATTTACTATGATTATCCTGTACAAAAATATTGGGAATTCAATTTTCTACAAAATCTTTTTGATGGTATGTTTCCATAAAAAATCATCTTTGATCTCAAAAGACTTGTGGTGTTATCAAAATTACATCATTGATTAAACTATTTTTTTCAAAACTAAATCACATAATAAATATAATAATATATAAATTTCTATTTCACAAAAAACAATAGCAATCCAACAAAGGAAATCAAACAAATCTACCAAAAAAAATCAGAAACTTAAACTTGCATTTTAAAAATAAATTATTATAATAATCACACTATCATAGATTAAATCTATGGATCCCGAATAATCGGGATGGAACTGAAATAAAGAGTGAGAAATCACTCTTTATTTTTTTATTCAAAAATTATTTAAAACTTTTTCGTCTATTTCCAATAAAATGTAATCTTTTAATTTTCATATTCTTTTATTTATTCTTTTTTTGGATATTTGTCTAATAGCCAATATATCAACAATAGAATCTTTAAACAATCAATCAACCTCTTCCAACTTCAACAAAACATTAAAAGAATTATTTAACTTTCATTTATATGTTTTCAACGGCAACACAACAACAGTATCTCAAAAATTTGCTTTTTTCAAACTATATACCAGACATGGTCTATTTTTATTAAGCTCACTACCAATATTTTTTCATAAATTAACAAAAACAATATCTCATTTGTTAAGTTTCAAACTTAGACAATTCTTGTTGAAATTTATACACAATTTTTCATAAAACCAATCCAAAAAATCTGATATAATAGACATATTTATATCGTTTTTTATATTTTCAATCAAACTTCCAATCTTGTTTAATTTTTTTATATGCATTACTATTAGAAGTGAATTTGCTAAAACAAAAAAAACATCAGATAAAACCGCTTACACAATTTTATCCAAACAAAAAAAGAAAATCAATATATTTTTTGACAAATCTACCAAAAAAAATCAGAATTCCAAATTATCCAACCACTTCCCAATATCCTCATTTATCTGGACCAATTCTTTTGAGTTTTCAAAGAGATTTAAGTTTTGCAATATTATTTTCTATTGCAGTAGTAGAAATATTTAATTTCTTTGCCATTTCTGGTATAGTAATATTTTGGTCATCCTTTATAGAAGAAAGAATTAATTTTTGATTTTCACCCAACTTTTCACCCAACTTTTCACCCAACTTTTCACCCAACTTTTCATTATTTTTAAAATCGCTAGAAAAAATCGAGACCTCTATTCATCAAACAAGTTCTCTAATAACTGGTTTGGGCAATCAATACGAAATAACTCAATCCACTGCTCTTTTAACTCAGCTTCAATATTTTTCAATAAGTCACATTTCCTTAAACATTTCTGCTATTTTAATATTTCTTGGATAAGATCTCTGTGTTCATAAGTACAAATCTTCAATAGAAAGTTGATTAGGAAGGGATCAATAATTCCAGAAAACAAGCTTATCTCTAAATATTTTAAATTGCGAATGCGTTCATCATACATAATTTCTATGAACAATTGCATTAATAACAAATTCCCTAATTGCAGTAATTGGATATTGCCATTTTTCGTCCCTCTGTGGTTTTCATGTAATAATATACTCTTTGGTAATATAAGCCATCACAAAATCCATTATTTCCTCTACTTGACCCACCAAATCATTTTTAAGAGAAAGCGATTTCTTTATCAAAGTATCATCTTCAAAAAGTCAAATAAGAACTTCTCTTTCCAAAAGCTCTTTCTTGGAAAAAAGCAAATACGCTGCATGAGTAACATCATTATTATATACCAAATCAAGTTTTTTCAAAAAAGAAAGAATATCTGGCTCTATTTTTTGTTCTCTTTGTTGATTAACAGCAACAATCGCATCAAAAATCTTTTGCTCATCTAAATCAGACAAAGAAACTCAATTAGCAATAGACATATCTCGACTTTTGTTTCTTATTTTGAGATATTCATAAGCAATTTCATCAGTACTCATAATATGATTTGAATTAGCTCTTCTAATATAATATCTTCATCTAAAAGAAACTGGTTTAGACGGATATTCAGATATTGAAAAACAGATAATTTGTTTTTTATCAACCAAAAATAATTCTACATCAGGTGTTATTTTATTATCCGTCTTTTGCTTTACCTCATTTAACCAATTTTGAATAGATTCTTTGGATATATCAACACCAATTATATCTCCCTTATCAGAAATTCATATAAAAACGTTTCATCATCTCATATTCGCAAAAGCAACCAAACTTTCTATCACCCTATCAGAAAAAGACTCCTTGAATTCTAAGTTTTCTCACTCTCATTGTTTGAGTAAATTTTCAATATTTATCATGTAAGACAAAATTATAAAACCGCTTACACAATTTTATCCAAACAAAAAAGAAAATCAATATATTTTTTGACAAGCTTATTTACCTCTCATCCTCATCACCTCACTCTTCAACATCATCGCCCTCTTCCAATTCACCCCAACAAATACCAAAAAGAAAGCAAATCCAAGTCCAACTAATTTCCACAAATTACTATATCTCATCATATCATCAAAGACAAACAAATCAGACTTTATAATCCATATTCAAACACTAAGTATCAACGCAAGAATTGTATTTTTTAGTATAAATTTCCAATCCACCCCAAATTTTATATCTTTATATATCAAACGAAAACTCAACCAAAATAACAATCCATACCCAGCACCCAAAGCCAGAATTGATCAATAAATTCAGATTGTATATAATCCTACCAAAGAAACTATTGCCACCACAACCACAGAAATTAAAAGCATTTTCACCCTTTCTTTGATTTTTCCCATACCTGCAATAACCGCAAAATTAAACCCAACAAAAATAGTGAAAATACTAAAAATCGATCACCAACTTAGCATTTCTCCAGAAAATACGAACTTTTGGCCAAAAAGCACCAACGCAGTTTCCGGTCACAAAACAACAAAAAAACTTGCCAAAAGCAAACTAAACACAGCAAAATACGTATAGAAAAACCTATATAAATTTCTTAGTTTTTCGTTGTCTTTCTTGGTTATCAACTCAGAAACCAATGGAAAAATCAAACCAATAATTGGTCAAACAAGCATTATCGATATACCAAACAAACTTATAAAATTAGTATAATAACCAGCTGATTCTGGCCCCAAAACAACGATAACCAACTGTTGAATAATTTGCCCAAAAAGATGCCCAGCATTGAGCCCCACAAAACACCAAAACGCATAACCAAGATATTCTTTTATCATAGGTTTTTCCAAAACAATTTCTCATTGAAGAAGCGTTTTTCTATAGTTTTTGTAAAACAAAACCCCTGCAACCAAAATTCCCACAGCCAATCCCAAAACTCGGTTGAGACTATACCATTCTATACTTTGTCTTCACGTCACGAAGAAAAAAAACGTAAATCAAACAATACTTCGCATCCTCACAAAATCTACAAACTGGAACGAAAACGTATTTTGAAAAGCCACAAAAACACTTTGTAATATCTGAAACAAATTTATCCCCAAAAAGTAAAAACAAAAATACCTGAGAATAACTTCAGCACTTGGACTATGAAAATAATTTTGTGCCAACCACGGAGCTCCAAACCACAACAACAAAACAATCAAAAGCCCTGTAGAAAACTGAGCAAACAAACTCAAATATAAAGAAGTTTTGATATAATTATATTGCTTTTTAATCCAATATCTTGGCAAAAAATATTGCAAACTTTCCGTCAAACCCAAATCATTATATACACTCAAAAGTCATATCAAACCAACCACACTATACAATACTCAAACATCTGCCACAGAAACCGAATTGGAAATCAAAACTTTGATAATATATCCTGCTGGTGCCACCAAAAACGAAAAAAGATATAACCAGAATCATTTTTTGATTAGTTTTTCTCAAAGTGGCTGATCTTGCAACAATTCTTGATCCATAGTATCGATAACATATAAAACACATAAATGCAAAAGTGGCAATCTATCACTCAGTCATTGCGAACAAATGTGAAGCAATCCATTATGTCATTGCGAACGTTAGCGTGGCAATCCATCTTGATTACTTTATCTCGGCTTCCATACACCCCCCAATCTTCTCACCACATAAATCACCCTCTCAATATCTCATTCAAAAAGTTTATAGGTATGTCTCTTCTCAAGCCTCAAATTCATTTCTCCACAAAGCTGCAAAAGATCTTGTCTTTCTTGTTCATCAACTTGTTTAAACAATATCCAAACACCTCCTTGTTTTAATAAATGTTTGGTCCAAGGCAAGAGTTTATCAACATAAGCGACAGCTCTCGCTGTAATCACATCAAACTGCAAATCTTTGCATTCCTCTGCTCTTTTCCAAAGCAATTCTATATTACTAATTTCAAGTTGTTTCGCCATATCTCAAATCGCATCAAGTTTTTTTCTCACAGAGTCCATTCCCGTAAAATGTACATCAGGATATTCTATAGCCAATGGCAAAAGCGGAAATCCTCATCATGTCCCCACATCACACACGTGCATCTCTGATTGGAAATCAAAAACTTTGGAAACTTCCAAAGCATCACGAATATGTTTATCATAAACTCCTTGTTCATCTCTAATAGCACTCAAATTAATCTGACTATTCTTCTCCAAAAATATTTTTATCAATTTCTCTCGTTTTTGTTCCATAATAATACAAATCATCTAAAAACACTTACTTGTCATTGCGAGTAACAACGAAGCAATCCAGACTCCGTACAGACGTTTTAACAAAACGTCTTTATAAATCCGATCACGTACAGACGCGATTAATCGCGTCTCTAAAAAACACAATTCTTTTACACATAATCCCGCACAACTCTATCTCCAAAATATTTTCTAAACAATCAATCAAACACTTCTCTATCTGTAGCTGAAACTCTAACCAAACCATCTTCATCAACTTCCAAATCTTTCAATAATTTAAATTCTGATTCTTTTTTTTGTATAGTTATCCAATCTTGTTTATTATAAATCAAGGTCGCTAGAAATATACTATTCACATTATTTATATCAATTTCCTGACAAAGTTCACGCAAAAATTGCTCATAAATTTCCACATATCCAGGCACTGGCAACAAAGGCAAAAACCTAAGTCCCACCTTCCATCATTTTGCCTGCAATGTTTTGATTGCAGATATTCTAGACTTCAAAGACGAAGATCAATGTTCATAACTTTCAATAATAGCTTGAGGATTCAAAGAAAATGCTATTTCAGTATTTTGAGGAATTATATCCAAATCCAATAATGACTGAATATTTCCAGACTTCGTACGCGTTTCCATCAACACATTATCAAATTGTTCAAAAAACGGGATAAACGACTGATGAAATCACGACAACGACTCCATTCCCACAAGATCGGAATAATTACTCGCATAAAAAACTATTTTACCTTTATATCACTCATCTCTAAGTTCAATTATTTTTCTCCTGAGCTCTTCTTGAATATCTGAGTAGTTCACAAAGATCACTGGAAAATCATTCTTAAATGCACCCTTGAGATAACAGTAAGCACAATCAAAGATACAATTAAGCTGAGTTACAAAAAAGAATGCTTTACAATCTGGATACCCATAATTTTCTGGAACAGGAAATAATTTTAAACGATCACTTTTCGCCAAAATCAAACATTTCTCCGTAGGATATCCTATTTTTTTATCAAACACATTTTTATAATGCTGAATCTCCACAACACTCGAATCAGAAAATCTCGACAAAATCTTTTTCGTCAACGGATATTCTTTCGCATGTTGTTCGAGATATATAAGCATTTTTAATTATTTTAAAAATAATACGTTTTATTATTTAGACATTGCTGTTTTTAATGTTATTCCCGCTTAAAGAATTTGGGGCGGGAATCTAACTAATCAATTTGGATTTTCGCCCCAAATGACAATGCGGAAATGACATAGCAACGTAAATCTTGATGATGGATGAATTTTATTTGTTTTTTATTGTGAAAAGAACTAATAACTTTTGTGTTTTTTGCCGTTAAAAAAATGTAACAGTGACGGTTATATATTATTTATTGAGCTTAGAACTTAGAAAATAAACAAATAGATAACAAGTGAGCGTTTATATTTTTAGGCATAAAAAACACATGTAGCCAGTTTGTTTGTGTTTTTTGCCGTTAAGAAAATATAACAGCGAACGGTTATCTATTGTTTATTTTCTATTACGAAACAGCTTCAATCTCTCATTCCTTCAAATCACCCAACTCAAATTCCCCTTCACGAATTCTCACCAAATCCTCTACATGGTATCTCATCGTACTCATCATTCTCCTAATATGCCTTTTCTTCCCTTCATTCAAAACCATTCTCACTACACATGAAGGACTTTTCACCACATCTTCAATCAAAAATTTCTTATATTTTTCATACATTTTATCATCCAAAATCTGACATTCAATAGCTTTTAAATTCTCTTCTTGATCATCAATTCCATCCAAACAGGTTTGGGCATCTTGTTGACGAAAAGATTTATTGAGCGTAACAAGATATTCTTTGGTTATTCCATGGCGAGGATGCTCATATTGATCAACCATTTTGGCATCATTGGTCATCAAAACAAGCCCACGACTATTACTATCCAACCTTCCTATATAATACCATCCGTGATATTCTTTTGGTAAAATTTCGTAAATTGTAGCATTATGTGGATCTGATTTGCTACAGACATATCCTATCGGTTTATAAAAAACAACAAATTCAGATTCTTTTTGATTATTTGAAATTGTACAAATCCAAGTTTGGTCCTGAAATTTCACAACATCTCAATCGCTTATTACCTCACCATAAGATTCTACTTTTTTATCATTCACAAAAACATTTCCTGCATCAATTACCGCAGTAATATTTCTTCTAGACAATCATTGTTGTTGCAAAAATTCACGTAATTTCATAACATTTTTCTAATAAACAAAAAAAGCCGAATAATCGACCTTTTTTTAATGTTTCAGAAATAAGTTTCAACTGATAATTATTCAGCAACTACTTCAGCTGGTACTTCTTCAGCTGGCATTTCTTCTACAATTTCTTCAACTGATACTTCTTCAGCTGGCATTTCTTCTACAACTGGAGCTTCTTCTACAACTGGAGCTTCAACTACTTCTTCAGCAACTGGTTCCATAATTTCTTCTTCAGTTGGATTTGTATTTACACATCCAGCTAATAATAATACAGCAAAAGCAGCTGTTAATGTCAATAATTTTTTCATTACAATCAAATTTACAAAAATAAAATTTTTATGACGCCGCCAATATAGAAAAAAAAACTATTTTTGCAAGTCTTTTATCATTTTTTTTGAAAAAAGAAAACAAAAAGTAAGGAAAGCATTGAAAATCAAATACAAAAAACATATATATTAAAAAACCTTTAAAAAAAGAAAAAACATATGGATAAAGTTCAATTCTGACAGAAAACACAAGAAGTAAATAAAAAATACCAACAAATACATAAAATATTGTTCAAATATTGAATTTTTTTACTTATTGCAATTTTCTCTGGAATAAAAATATATGCAATTTTTTCAAATAAAAACAACGAATTAGCTCAAATAAATTCATTAGAAAGTCAAAAAGAAATAAAAATAAAAGAATTTAACCAAAAACTACAACAAATAAATAAGCAAAAATCATTTACATGAGAATTTGCTTTATGACAAATATCAGAAACAGAAGAATATATAGAATCCTTCAACAATTTATTGTATTATAAGGGATTTGTTGTTCCAAGATTTTTCTGGGTATCACAAACAGCTCCAATACAAAATATAGACTACTTCAAAAAATGAGATTACAATATAGAAGAATTAGATACTCTATTCAAAAACATTTTTATATGAAGCAACAAAAACACAAATCAACCACCAAGAAACACATCATTTCCACTTCCAAAATGAATCACTGAAGAATTTAATCTTGAATGCTTATTTCAAAAAAAAATTAGCCCTCTTATTTGCAATATATTTGTAGAAAAGTTTCTTCAAGATTTTTTTATTTATACAATAGAATCTGACATCGAAAACTTTAGCAAGATAATGAAAAACATACTTTGACAAAGAAAATACAATGATAAATGATGTACACAAATACTAAATTACACATATTATACAGAAACACAAAACCCAGAAATAGAAAAACTTCTACAATTATGTAGCCCAAAATATCAAGAAAAATACAGAAATTTTATAGATTTTGCAGAAATACAAAAAGAATTATTTAACAAATTTATAAGTAATAAAATATATAGAAACGAGCTTACAAACACCTATAAATTAATATCTTTTCAACAAATAATAAATGATGACATAAACAACAAAATAATAAACACAGACCGCATTAATTGATACTTTGGTTTCCTTCAAGAACTACTAAAAAGAGATAGAATCTGACTTTTTTACAAAGAATTGACATATTTTTTCAACAACTACTATATCAAAAAAGCAATAGAAGATGTAGAAATAACAAACAAGATAGCAAACAAAACAGAAATAGACAACATAACAAAACAAATTATATGATTCAACAATTGAAACCAACTTGTTTGATTTATTTGACTTAGAGAACAAGTAAATAAAAATATTTTAGAAAAAGAAATAATTATTAGCCAAGAAGAAATAAATGATCAAAGCTACGAACAAAAAATAGAAAATTTACTAAAACAAATAAAAAATGTCGATATAAAACAAAGATTCTTATCGGGTAACAATATTTTGATATATTGAATTCG
>Ga0334898_1001945_pt1 | contig 20593 bp, 15 predicted proteins | sample GraSluR3_MG_10_FD_207228 | JGI IMG/M metagenome (GOLD analysis project Ga0334898, IMG submission 207228) | Sludge microbial communities from methane-producing bioreactor in Wageningen University, Netherlands - Granular Sludge_3_08-R3 | ecosystem: Engineered > Bioreactor > Anaerobic >... | reverse complement strand
CAATTACGTCTCACTCATTCCTGTCTACGACGAGCAGCTGGCGACGCTCGGAATAGGTATCCAGAAACAACGGAGGCAGGCGGTGGAGGACTTCAATACATTGTTCGGTCCACTCTACACGGATGTCTCCAAAACTTCGAACGAAATGCATATCGCCTATAAGCCTTCATGGGGTGACTGTACCTCTGTGGAGGAAGCCAAGGAAAAGTTGGCCAGAACACTGGAGAGGGATTTCAGAATGCAAACGACTGCCAGTGGTGTCCATAGGGACCAGTTTGTGGTGATGGACGGTCCTGTGCATTTCGCGGCCAGCGGATCAACCGGGCAGATGCGTCTTGCTTCACTGATATTCAGGATAGCCCAAGTGGAATCCTTTCGTGCCAAGACGGGAAAGGATCCCATCCTGTTGGTCGATGATGTTTTGTTGGAGCTCGATGTGGTGAAGCGGGGCAATTTTCTGGAACGGTTGGGAGGATACAGTCAGGCATTCTTCACATTTCTACCTGAAGAAACCTATTTCTCCTCCTTTTCGGCCGAAACACACTTCACCTATCTTGTCGAGGAGGGGAGGTTCAAATCCCAATGACGGAGAAGACTACCAAAGAGCTGTTGGACAAGTTGCTCTCAAGATTGCAAATCGACGATAATGATCCCATCGTCTCCATTTACCATGAATGGATCGAGATAGTGGGTCATGATCTCGCATCACATGCGAAACTCAAGGATATTCGGGGAAAGGTGCTCATCATCGAAACCGACCATCCCACATGGTCGTCCATGGTGATGATGAAGAGAAAACAAATTTTGGCTCGTGTCAAAGCGCAATTTCCCGAATTGGGAGTCACCCAGGTGCAGGTACGCACTTCAAGTGGTTGATACGTTCGGAATACTTGACATGAAGTTGGCACGACCTATATACTGCCCCTTCGGGAGAGTGTTCCCGCAATTGAGATAAAATCCGCGTCAAGCGATACATATTTGGAGATTTCCCCATGAAGAGAACGTACCAACCAAGTAGAACTAAGAGAAATAGAAAGTTTGGTTTCCGTGCACGCATGGCCACAAAAGGTGGGCGTCTTGTCCTTGCCAGAAGAAGGGCCAAGGGCAGGAAGAAGCTTACCGTCTGCGATGAGAAAAAGCCTTACTAAAAAAGAAATTGTAAAAAAGAAGCCGGAAATTGATGAGATATTCCGCAAAGGTAAGAAATTCTCCTGCCCTGGGGTGCGGTTGTTGATCGCACCCAATGGTCTGGCTGTGGACAGAATCGTGGTGATTCCTGTCCGCAACTATGGAAATGCCGTAGAGCGTAATCGAATCAGACGGCAGATCAAGGAAATTTGGAGAAATGAGAAACCGGAATTTCAAATCGGCTTCGATTTTGCATTCGTGGTGTATCCAGGGAAGGCAATAGATTATGCGACACAAAGGAAACGACTGATCCAATTGTTCTCACAGGCCAAGGTTTACTCGGCCCGTTAGTTCATATCCCTTTCCTGCATTCACCTCATCAAAGAAAACGATTCAGGAGTGGATATGGACAGAAACACCATCCTTGCCATTGTATTGTCTGTGATTGTCATATCGGTGGGTTTGACTATCCAAACTACGTTGTTCGCCCCCCCACCGGTTACGGAAACCACCGAACAGCCCACAACCAATGTTGCCCAAACACCAACAGGAACCGCCGAACAAGTTGAAGCGGCCCCTGTTTCCTACGCATTGGCTGCCCAAGGTTGGAATAGTGGTCTTCCCGGTTCCTTCACGCAAAGTGGAACTGCCACCTCCACCGAAAAGTTCGTGTATGAAACCGAAGTGTTCATCATCGAATTCGATCCTGTGGGGGCCGCGATCTCGAGTTTGAAGTTGAAGGACCACCTTGATAACGGGAATCCGGTCGAAATGATATTCAACAATGGTGAATATCCTCCCGCCTTCTCGCTCTATGCCGGTGATGACGATACCAATCCCATCGATGCGACATTCAATTACCGTATCAATGGTGACAAGGTTGAATTCAACCAGTCCTTTGTGATGATCGGTTCCGATGGGAATCCCACCGGCGAACAGTTCACATTGAAGAAAACGTATAGGTTTGGAGCTTCCGATTATCTGTTCGAGATCGCCGTTGAACTGGTCAATTCCCAGAACAAGGCTATTCCCTTGAACTACAATGGGTTCGCCTACACGTTGGCGTTCGAGCCGCAATTGGGACCCGAATTCCATGAAACACCCGATGGCAACTATACCTACAGACGTTTTTATATAGAGCAGGACGGGAAGAAGTCTACTCCGAAATTGCGTGATGGAATCTATGAAACCAGTGAATTCATCACATGGAGCGCCATTGCGAGCAAATACTTCTCACTTATCGGGATACCTGATGCAACCCGTTACACACTTACTTTGACTGAGAGTTCTTCGGCGGATATTCCGTTGGAATCCAGAATGTATTTCTCACGACCTGCACTCAAGACAGCTTCTGCAAAGGATGTGTTCAGGTTCTATGTCGGTCCGCAGTTGAAACAACATATGGCCATCTACAACGATGCCGAAAGCAATGGGTTCGGCCTTTCCGAACTCCATCTGGAAAAGGCTCTGGATACCAGCTCCTGGTTGGGATGGCTTGAATCGATCCTCAAATGGTTGCTGCAATTCTTCTACAACCTGATACCCAACTATGGAGTGGCGATCATTCTCCTTACCATACTAATAAAGATCGTGCTCCAACCGTTCAGCAAGAAGAGTATGCAATCGACCGCGAAGATGCAGGCTTTGGGTCCCCAAATGGAGGAATTGAAGACCAAATACAAGGACAATCCCACCAAACTCAACCAAGAGATGGGAGAGCTGTACAAGAAGGAGAAGATCAATCCCCTTGGAGGCTGTCTCCCCATGTTGTTCCAATTCCCCATCTTCATTGCCTTGTACGGGTTGTTGAACAAACACTTCGAGTTGCGGGGTGCGATGTTCATCCCAGGATGGATCGAAGACCTCTCATTGCCCGAATCGATCATCAATTTCGCACCAGTCACACTGCCTGTCATTGGAAGCGATATTCGGTTGTTGCCGATATTGTATGGTGCCTCCATGATTTTCTCCTTCAAGATAAGCCAGGCCGGTGGAGCCACCCAAAGCGGAATGACGGGAAAATTCATGATGTATGGAATGCCGATCATGTTCTTCTTCATTCTTTACAACGCACCTGCCGGATTGTTGCTCTACTGGATGGTGATGAACGTCATATCTGTCGGACAACAGGTGTATATGAACAAAAAACGGCAGAGGGAGCAGGGAGATGCACCGGCACTCGCCTTGAGAGGCGTGGGAAAGGGTAAGAAGAAATAAGATTCCACCAGGAGATGATGAATAGCATGGTAAGAGAATTCGAAGGAAAGACCGAACAGGAAGCCATCGCGTTGGCAATTGAGGAACTGCAACTCGATCGTGATGAGTTGGATATAGAGATAATCGATGGGGGAAAACGTGGACTTTTCAAGAAAAGCAATGTGAAGATCCGTGTGTATCTACCCGATGAAGATGGTGCCGAAGACATGGAAACGGACGATGAACTTGCCGAGTATGAACAGGAAGTGATTCGGTTCGTTACCACACTTTTGGAAAAGATGGGGTATCCAGGGGAAGTGCAGGTCGATTATTGGAAAACTGGTAAACTGGGGCTCGAGATCGTTTCAGACCATTCTTCCATCATCATTGGAAAGAAGGGAAAGAACCTCGATGCGATCCAACTCATAGTGAATGTTTATGCAGGACAATTGAATCCAAATGTCAAAGTGGTCATTGATAGCGAGAATTACCGAATGCGGCACGAAGAGCAACTGGTGAAGCTCGCCTATCGTACCGCCGAACAGGTGAAACGAAGCGGCCGGTCCAAGTTGCTCAGTCCAATGAATCCATTCGAACGGAGGTTGATCCATACGGCATTGAACGATATCGAGGGGATCACCACAAAGAGTGAGGGTGATGGATTGTTCAAACAGGTGAGGATATCCATAGATGACGAGTTGCCTCCCTTGCGGAACGAGAGATAGGACGGAGCGTGAAGTATGGTAAGGCTTGGTAGGCAGTTGTTCACCAGTGAGTCAGTAAGTGAAGGACATCCCGACAAGGTGTGTGATCAGATATCCGATGCGGTACTCGATGCGTGTCTGTCGCACGATCCCCTATCCCGAGTGGCATGTGAAACATTCGCAACCACCGATCATGTGGTCGTTGGAGGTGAGATCACCACCCATGCCGATATACATGTACAGTCGCTTGTGAGGGAAGTCGTCAAGGATATCGGGTATGTCTATGAAGGTACGGGATTCGATTACAAGACCTTGCAGGTATCCGAATATCTTCACCAGCAATCTCCCGACATCGCCATGGGAGTGGATGCCTCCAGCAGTGCCTATGGATTGCAGGGAGCGGGGGACCAGGGAATGATGTTCGGTTATGCATGCACCGAGACACCCGAGTTGATGCCCGCACCGGTGATGTATAGCCATAGGATTCTCCAAAGGGCCGCATCCCTACGGAAAAAAAAGGATGTGGATTGGTTGAGGCCCGATGCAAAAGCACAGGTGACGGTGGAATACGATGGTGGAATACCGGTTCGGATAGATACAATTGTGGTTTCCCACCAACATGATGCACATGTGGGCCATAAGGAGATCGAGGAGTATCTTAAGAGCGAAGTGATCCAACCGGTTTTGGGAGCCACAGGGTTGTTGCATGGAAAGACCAAATACTACATAAATCCCACAGGAAGGTTTGTGATCGGAGGACCCACGGGAGATGCGGGCTTGACCGGCCGCAAGATCATTGTGGATACCTATGGCGGGATGGGTCGGCATGGAGGTGGAGCCTTCAGTGGCAAGGATCCCTCGAAGGTCGACAGATCGGCAGCCTATATGGCGCGATTTGTCGCCAAGAATCTGGTTGCATGGAAACTCTGTGAACGCTGTGAGATCCAAGTATCATATGCGATTGGTGTACCCGAACCCGTGTCGATTTTTGTCGATACGTTTGGTACCGGTGTCGGAGACGACAGGGATCTGGAGAAACTTGTGAGGGACGAATTCGATCTTACTCCAGCGGGAATAATCGAGCAGTTGGATTTGCTGCGTCCGATCTATCGTGCCCATATGAACTACGGGCATTTCGGGAAACCCGGAGTTCCTTGGGAGGCGCTGTTGCCAAAGCCCGAAAGGATTCGGTAATTCAAAGCGGATGGTCATGTTCCAAACGGGAACGAATACCATCCGCTTTTTCCTTTGAGAATTGAGCACCCCTTTGCTGGATGATTTCTCCTGCAAGGAGAGAGGCGATATAACCCGAATCCTCAATGGAAAATCTTCTACAAAGTCCATAGAGGAAGCCGGCTGCATAGATATCCCCAGCCCCGGTGGTGTCTGTGGGAGTGACGGGGCCTTGTACGGGAATACGCAGCAAATGCCCCTCATGGGATATGTAGGAACCCATCTTTCCATTCTTGACGATGGCAGTTTTGCATAATTTGCCCATGGATTTGCAGCATTCGTAGGGATCATAGTTCTCGAAGAGAATCCTCGCCTCTTCACTATTGGCAAAGACCACATCGGCATGATCGGAGATGAGAGAGAGGAATTCGTCCCTATTGCGTCCGACTGCGAAAGGGTCGGCGATATCGAAGGTGACCGAAACATCGGCGTTGTGCGCGATTTCGAGGGCATGCAGGATTGCATCCTTCTGTGAAGCGGTATCCCACATATATCCGGTGAAATGAAAGAAATCGGCCGCTTCGAGGCTTTTCTTCACAATATCCTTCCTCTCGTACAAACGATTCGCCCCAAGGTAAGTGTTCATGGTACGCTCGGAATCTTCGGTGATGAGGATGATGGAACTTCCGGTGGCCTCATCGCACACCACCAGTTCATCCGATACCCCGAGCTCCACCAAACGGTGTTTGTAAATGCCTCCGAATTCATCCGAGCCCACCTTCCCCGCCAAGGTTGCCCCGATCCCCAGGGATGCGAGGGTGATGATGGTGTTGGGACAGGACCCCCCACAAGAATACTCCTTGCGCTTGTCCCCGATGAGATCGAGGAGTACCTTTCGTCTTTCTCCGTCTATGAGGTGCATCGCACCTTTGTGGATTCCCAACCGCTCGAGTTCGGTATCGGATACTTGGACAATGATATCTATGAGGGGATTCCCTATCCCATATACTCTCGGAGCCTCTTTTCCCATGGATCCATACTACCCGGCTTTATCACAACACACAACCGGATTGTCAAATGAAGTGTTACCCTGTAGGATGGTGCCATGGGATCCTATATCATCTCGGGTGGAGTTCCCCTTTCAGGTACAGTTTCCATCAGTGGGAACAAGAATGCGGCTTTGCCTTGCATAGCCGCCACCCTTCTCACCGATGCACCCGTCACATTGCACAACATTCCTGCGATCGAAGATGTGCATGTGATGGTGGAGTTGGTGCGCCGTCTTGGTTCCAGGATCATCTGGCACGATGACAACTCTTTGACGATCACTTCAGGAGATCTTCACTCCTCGGAATTACGTCCCTTGCCACCAGATCTGGTGGATGCGATCCGCGCATCCCTGCTGCTCGCCGGTCCATTGGTGGCCAGGGTAGGACACCTCATTCTCCCTCCACCGGGAGGGGATGTGATCGGTTTCAGACGATTGGATACCCATTTCTTCGCTCTGGAATCACTGGGAAGCAGCTGTAGGATCAGCGATGACGGATTTCTGGAAATATTGGCCACCCGTCTCCGTGGTGCTCCGGTGTTTCTTGATGAGGCTTCGGTCACCGCAACAGAGAATGTGATCATGGCAGCGGTGTTGGCCGAGGGAACCACAGTAATCAGCAATGCGGCGAGCGAACCCCATGTACAGGATCTTTGCCGTCTTCTCGTGGCAATGGGGGCCAGGATAGGAGGTATCGGTTCGAATCTTCTTACCATCGAGGGAGTCCACAGGCTTGGTGGCGCTGAATTCACCATCGGGTCGGATTATATGGAGGTTGGCTCCTTCATCGGCTTGGCAGCCGCCACAGGTGGTTCCTTGGAGCTGTCCAATGTGGACCTTTCCCAACTGCCGATGATGGCGAAAGGCTTCGACAGGGTAGGTATCCGCTGGAAAATTGTTGGAGAGCACTCCATCCATATTCCTTCGGATCAGATGAGGATCATCAAGAAGACTGTCAACGGGCAGACACACAAGATAGACGATGCACCATGGCCGGGATTTCCGGCCGACCTGCTCAGCATCATTACAGTGGTGGCCACACAGATGACGGGTTCGGTGCTCATCCATGAGAAGATGTATGAATCCCGTATGTTCTTCATCGATTGGTTGATCAGAATGGGGGCGGATATCATTCTTTGCGATCCCCATAGGGCCATCGTCCAAGGTCCCGTGAGATTGAAGAGCGCGGAAGTCTCCAGTCCCGACGTTCGGGCCGGGATGGCTCTTGTCATCGCCGCCCTCTGTGCCGATGGCATCTCCACGATTCAGAATATCTACCAGATCGAACGGGGTTACGAGCACTTGGAGAAGAAGCTCCTGGCGGTTGGAGCCAGAATCCAAAGAAAGGATTAACCGTTTGTTTTTCAAGGAATTCCCTTCTTGTTTGGTGAATTTTCCCACAACCGGTCCAACACTATTCAACAAGTTATCCACAACCTTTTCCCCCCTTTGGACGAATGCATGGACCGCTGTACTTGTCAACCCCTTTCGAGTGGTTGCGTAGACATTTCCGATTGATACTGTCAACTTATTTCTTATAAAGAAATTGTTTGGCATTTCATATTGGAGCTTCTATCCAATAGTTATATAAGAATTATTGGCTTCAATATAGGTAATTACGTACCGGGCACCCCTACTTGATCCACAAGTTATCCACAGGATGTAGGTGTAGGAAAAACTTCAAAAATGCCAATCTTTCATGCGTGTTTCAAAGTCGACCCCGTAAGTATTTCCTTATATGAGAGCTCTTGGGCTCCTTGAGGCGCAAAAACCAATAGACGTTCCAATTCGTGGAACAATTCCCTCACATTTCCTGGCCAAGGATTTTCCATGATGCGTGACATGGTGTCCCGATCGGGACGTCGCGATTCTCCGATCGATGAAAAAAAATGGTCGACCAATAGTGGTATGTCCTCCCTTCTTTTGCGAAGGGGATCAATACGTATCACCATCCTATCCAATCGGTAAAAGACATCGGACCTCAATACTCCCGAGTCACGAAGTTGGACGATTGGAATGTTGGATGCTGTGATCAACTTGAAACGGCTGCATTGGGATCTATAGCTTCCCACCTTCTGATAATTCCCTGTCTCCAGCAACCTGAGCAGTTTTGCTTGTACCGGTTTTCCCAAATCCTCCAGCTCATCCAAAAACAACACCCCGCCATTCGCCGTTCCCACATATCCGGGAGTAGATTCCCTCGCATCGGTATAGGCTCCCCTTTCACTGCCGAACAGATGGGTATCGGCCAGGGTCTCGGGAATGTTGGAGCAGTTAACCACCACATAGGGATCGGGACATCCCGATCTTTGTCGGAGAAGGTTCGCCACCACTTCCTTACCGGTACCGGTCTCCCCCTCGATATGGACGCAGGAGAAGCGGAAGGAGATTTTTCGAATGATCTCCCTGATGGTCTCCATGTGGGGCGAAGAACCGACCAAGACGGAAGACAACCCGTCGTCCTTGTGTTGGGCAAAGGACAGCCTCTCCCTCTGGGCCTTGGTCAAATGATCCCATATCGCCATGTGGCCTGCTACATTCACCACACATCGGATCAGTTGTTCAATCGTGCAACAGCGCTTGAGTATGCCGAACGCGCCATCTGTCCTATAGTCCGAACAACTGATATAGGAAGCGCTGGAGATGAGGATCTTGGGTCCCGGGAGTTCCTGTTCCATAATGTTGTTGAGGAGAAACAGCAAGCCTCTTTTGGAGAATTCATCATCGATGAGAAGCACGGGATGGGTATCGGCTTCCATGTTCGTCTTGAGTACCTTGAGTTGTCTGGAGTCGGTTGCACAACCACAGGGCTTGGTGAGTTGACGATTGATACACAAGCGCAACTTTTCATCTTTGGATAACAGATACAGGGACACACCCGACCTCCTCAACCCAGATGTATGCAATGGGGGTGTATGTACATGGTACCCGAGAAATCGGAATGGGGGAATGTAAAAAATTTGCTACACGTTGTCAATAACCAAATGGAGAACAATTGCAACCGCGGCAATCGCGGCCGTCTCTGCCCTCAGGATATTGGTTTTAAGCAATACCGGGTGAAAGCCTTGTTCGATCAAGAGTGACACCTCTTGATTCGAAAATCCTCCCTCGGCACCCACCAGAAGGGCCACTGGGGAGTCTTGGCTGTCATGGAGAATTGAGCTGAGGGATTCCTGCTTTCCGGTTTCCACTTGATGGAAGACCAATGCAGTACCCCTTGCTGCCCAATCTTGCGCCACTTGACCGATGGAAAGAGGGGAAGCGATCTCAGTCACCACTGGAGAACCACTTTGTTGCAAGGCCTCCTTCACGATGGTTTGGTATCTGGTGGTCTTCTCCTGTTCCTTGCCCGAAAAATCGGCCACACAGTAGGCGCTGGACACCGGTATGATCCTCTTGACCCCGAGTTCGGTTGCTTGACGAATGATCTGGTCCATCTTCTTCCCTTTGCAGATGGCTTGGTACAGGTGGATTTCGGGGAACGGTCCCTTGAAGGCAGGGAGGGCATCGGTGAGTGCCAACGGTTCTGTTTCAGCCGGTTCGCAAGTGAGTGTACAGTTGGATTTTGAGATCGACTCCAAGGTGAGGTTCCAGAGTGAGCCCTTCACATCCCTACCTGTGAAGGAATCTCCCTCCTTCAGTCGCAATACACGGGAAAGGTAATGTGCATCCTTTCCCGTGACCCTATGGTGTGTAGAACCCTTGAAGTCCTTCGGAAGGACGAATATCCTCATTACTCACCAGTCTCCAAATACTCGATGGCACGTTTGAGTACACGATCGTACTCGGTGTCCGCGACCGGACGTTCATCATATGGAATCTCGTTGATGTACTCCCGCCGCAGCAGTAGACGATAGATGTCGGGTTCGAATTTGGGATCGTCGCCAATCACAGTATCGATGAAAAGCTCGATATTCTGCTTGGTATGTTCCGGATGTGCTTCAACGAACTCCGACAGCACTCCACTGTTGAGGAATTCCATGTAGTCATCCATCTGCTCATCACTGATCTCAAGGTCTTCCACTTCGATGTCCACCGGGATTCCCAACTCATGGATGTCATTGCCATCCGGAGTCTTGTATTGGCTGGTGGTCAAGGTGTAATACCCATCACCGAAGGGGCTGACAATCTGGATGAGTCCCTTGCCGAATGTGGTCGTACCGATCAATATCGCCCGATCGTTGTCCTTGAGAGCCCCCGCGAGGATCTCCGAGCTCGATGCGGATCCTCCATTCACCAATGCCACAACCGGCATTGTCGTGGGTACCAATGTGCGGGAAGAGGCCACATAGGTTCTGTTGTCGGAAGATTTCTTGCTGTGCACATGGACTATCGGTTGGTCCGAAAGGAGCATGTCGGCAACGTTCATCGTCGCATCCACGATTCCCCCGGGATTGTCCCTAAGGTCGACAATGAGCGATTCAATCCCACGATCAAGCAGCTCCACAAGTTCCTTTCTCACTTGGTCTCCGGTGGTTGTGGTGAATTGGATGATCCTAAGATACCCGATCCCATGGTCCAGTACATCGGCAGAGACGGTGGGAATCGAGACGATTTTACGAATGACGGTAACCTCGAATGTGGATTGTCCCCTCAGGATCGTCAACACCACAGGAGTATTCGGCGTTCCCTTGAGTGCTTTGGAGGCTTCTTCGGCTTCCCAGTCCTCAACCGACTCTCCATCGATATGGCTGATCAGGTCTCCGGAATGTAATCCGGCTGCTTCGGCGGGAGATCCGGGAAATACCGAAGTGATGTTCACCATATAGGTTTCCGGTTTGGTGAAATCACGGTACTCCAGATAATTTTTGGAAATGTAGGCTCCGATTCCTCCATAGGTACCGCTGGTTTCCTCACTGAAATCGGAAGCCTCCTTGGAGACAATATACGCCGAGTATTCGTCCTCAAGCCCGGCAAAAAGACCTTTCGCCATGCTCTCATATACATTCTTGTGGTCTATGTCGAACAGGAAGTCCCGTTCCACCAGACGATAGAGAAGCTCGAGTTTCTGCATGTTGACCGATATTTCGTCTTGTGGATATCTTGCCGTACCCGATTGGGAGGAGTTCGAAAAGAATGCGGGTATCAATTGTTCATCGATGCCGGTCGCAGTGGCGGCTTGACCGATGAAGACCGAAAAGACAACCAATATTAGTACTGTAGCAATCTTTTTCATATCTACAATATATAAAAAATCGAATTGACCGGCTACATATGCATGGTTGACCATCATGATTGCCAAACGAAGCAAGAGGAAAGGGACCATTCCATGGTCCACTCTCCCGAGCGAGTGCAGGCAACGTAAGGATCCATACCTTGCCATGGGGGTATTGATACCTTTCATTTCTCAGCGTACACTTCCGCCATGTTCCAATATGTAGCATATCCTTCTTGGATTTCACCTTTTGTAATTCCCGGATTGCCTGTCAGATGGTACAGCGTGATGTATCTGGTTGCCTTTTCAATCACCTTTATCCTGTTCATACGACAGCGCAACAAAGGGTTGATTGAGATTTCCAACGATGATGCCTATACCTTGTTCCTCTATACGATCGCTGGTCTCATTCTTGGTGCGAGGCTCTTCTCAACCCTATTCTACAATGGTTCGACCTATTATTGGACACACCCCTGGATGATATTCTGGCCGTTCTCCAATGGGCAGTTTGTAGGACTTCCCGGCATGAGCTACCATGGAGGCGTTGTGGGTGCGGTTGTGGGAGGTCTGATCTTCTCAAAGAGGTACAGGATGAAATTCCTTTCGGTCGCGGATGCGGTCGTGGCTGGAATTCCCCTTGGGTATACCTTTGGTAGACTGGGAAACTTCATCAACGGGGAGCTGTGGGGAAGGGTATCCACCGTTTCATGGGCCATGGTGTTCCCACGGGCCCCCTCCTTCTCCACCAACTATGAATGGGTGAGGAATATCGCCGACAAGATTGGAATGGAATATTCAACCGGAGCGATGGTGAATCTACCGAGACATCCGAGCCAACTGTACGAAGCCCTCTTTGAAGGAGTGGTGCTGTGGCTGTTCATCTGGTTCTTCATCAGGAGGCGGAACAAGTATCCCGGGTACACACTCGGTTGGTACATCGTGGGATATGGTATCGTCAGGTTTCTTATCGAATATCTCAGGGAGCCCGATTCCAATATTGGCTTCATCATTTCATGGGGAGCCTCTTCCGAACCTACCGCATTGTTCCTTTCACCTTTCAACATCTCGATGGGGCAACTTCTCAGCATATTGATGATTGGAGCGGGAGTGCTCGTCCTTCTTTTGTCGAAACAATATCACCGCAAGAGTCTATCGCGAAAGAAATCCCATCGATAGTACAAGGAGTTCCAATGAATGAAATAGAGCAACGTTTGGATTCCATAAGGAACCTCATGCGCGACCATCATCTGGATGCTTGGGTGGAAACCGGCAGTGATCCCCATGGAAGCGAGTATGTGGCTCCCAGATGGAGGTCCCGGGAATGGCTGTCCGGGTTCACCGGTTCGGCTGGAACCATCGTCGTCACACAGGAACAGGCCTTGTTGTGGGTCGACTCCAGATACCATATCCAAGGGGCCCAGCAAACCGCCGGGAGTCCCTACAATCTTATGCGATTGGGCGAACCCGAGGTGGTCGACCATGTGGCCTATCTGGCCGATACACTGGCCGTAGGCGCCAGGGTAGGCATGGTGGGAAACACCCTCTCCATGGCAACCGCCGTGGCTTTGGAGAGAGCCTTTGTCCCCAAAGGAATTGCGCTCATACCTACCGACGATTGGTATGATGAGGTGTGGGACCAACGTCCGACCGCACCTTCGGAACCTGTGGTGGCCCAGGATATGGTGATCGCCGGTACAACCGTGGGAGCGAAAATTGGAAAGATTCGGAAGGTTCTGGACTCTCTCGGGTGTACCCATACGATAGTCTCCTCCCTGGATGATATCGCTTGGATATTGAATCTTCGGGGATCCGACATCGCCTACAATCCTGTGTTCCTCGCCTATCTTGTGATCAGTGGTTCCGAGGTTGTCCTTTTCACCGATGGCTCACGATTGGACCTCCAATGGGAGGAATCCTTCGGTGCGTTGGGAAAGGTCGAAGCATATCATAAAGTCTTCGAATATGTGGGGGATATGCTCAGGAAACATGATGTCGTGTACCTGTCTCCCGAGAAATCTTCGATGACCCTCAGAAGGGCGATCCCCGAGGGCATCAAGGTGGTTGAGGGACGTGATGTCTCGACCGATTTGAAAGCCAGGAAATCTCCCATCGAAATCGAGGGGATGCGACGTGCCCATCTACTCGATGGAATCGCCATGGTGAAGCTGTTGGCCGACTTGTCACGTGAATCGGTGGGATACGACGAACTCTCCATTGCGAAGAAGCTCGCCAACTATCGTGGCGAGCATGAGGAATACCTGGGACCATCGTTCTCTCCCATTGCGGGGTACGGACCGCACGGAGCGCTTGCCCACTATAGTGCCTCTGAAGAGAGCTTTTCAAAGTTGGTGGGAAATGGGTTGCTCGTGCTCGATACGGGAGGCCAGTACAAGACCGGCACCACGGATATCACAAGGACCCTTCTGTTTGGGGAACCCACCGAACAGATGAAACGTGATTACACACTGGTGTTGAAAGGTAATCTCGCCCTCGCCGCCCAACGGTTTCCTGTGGGAACCTGCGGATACCAGTTGGATGTGCTTGCACGCCAATATCTTTGGCAGTCGGGACTATCCTATGGCCACGGGACGGGACATGGAGTGGGATTCTGCCTCAATGTGCACGAAGGACCTGCGAACATCTCACCCAAGACAATCGCTGTTGCACTCGATGTGGGGATGGTATTGAGTGATGAGCCGGGTATCTATCGTGAAGGAAATTACGGAATTCGTCTGGAAAACCTCATCGTTGTGCAAAGTGCGGGTGCCACCGAATTCGGAGAGTTCCATGCCTTCGATGTGCTGACGCTCTGTCCATTCGAACGGAAACTTATCGAAAGGGAACTGCTCAGCGATACTGAGCGGCAGATGCTCGATGCCTACCATGGTTGGGTCTATTCCGAACTCTCCGACAAGCTGTCGGAAGAGGATGCGAAGTGGTTGCGAGAGGCGACTTTACCCCTTTGACCTCTCTAGGTATATTACTTACATCGGCCATACGCCGAAGCCAAGGAGAATGAATTTATGGTTGCACCATTGAAACGACACGACAAGATAACGAGGAAGGGCCCTGTGGTCCTTGTCATCATGGACGGCGTGGGATTCGGCAAGTATGTCGAAGGGGATGCGGTGGCTGAAGCGAAGACCGGAACCCTGACATCCCTATACGATACCGTTCCCTGGACAAAGTTGAAGGCTCATGGAACTGCCGTCGGACTTCCTTCCGATGACGATATGGGTAACAGCGAAGTAGGACACAATGCCATCGGTTGCGGAAGGGTGTTCGCACAAGGGGCCAAGTTGGTGAACAACTCCATCGAGACGGGTGCGATGTTCGCCGGTGATACATGGAAAAAATTGGTTGCCAATGTGAAGGGAACCGACAACACCCTCCACTTCATAGGATTGCTTTCCGATGGGAATGTGCATTCCCATATCGATAATCTGCGAAAAATGATTGCGAGAGCCAAGGAGGACGGAGTCTCCCGTGTGCGTATCCATGCACTTCTCGATGGCCGGGATGTGGGAGAGTTGAGTGCACTCGAATATTTCGATCCATTCGAGGAATTTCTTGCATCCTTGAACGACAACTCGTTCAATGCGCGTATCGCCAGTGGTGGAGGCCGTATGGTGATCACCATGGATAGGTACAATGCCAATTGGGATATGGTAAGGAAGGGTTGGGAAACCCATGTGCTTGGTGAGGGAAGGAAATTCGCTTCGGCACATGAAGCCATAGAGACTTTGCGCAAGGAGAGCAAGGCGATCGACCAGGATCTGCCTCCTTTCGTGATTGCCGATGGCGATACCCCGGTGGGGGAGATTGTGGATGGTGATTCGGTGATCCTTTTCAACTTCCGAGGAGACAGGGCACTCGAGATCACCAAGGCCTTCGAAGCCGAACAGTTGGAAGAGTTCGACAGGAAGCGCCACCCGAAGGTGGAATACGCCGGAATGATGGAATATGATGGAGATCTGCATGTTCCCTCCCAATATCTGGTGAGTCCTCCTTCGATCGACAGGACCATGGCAGAGTATCTTGTGGCGAGCGATGTGAAACAATTTTCGATCAGTGAGACCCAGAAATATGGTCATGTGACCTACTTCTTCAATGGAAACAGATCGGGAAAATTCAGCAACGACCTGGAAACCTATGTGGAGATCCCTTCCGACAATGTTCCGTTTGAACAACGACCTTGGATGAAGTGTGCCGAGATCACGGACCGTGTCATTGAAGAGCTCAAGAAAGGACAGTACGATTTCATCAAGCTCAATTACCCCAATGGAGACATGGTGGGTCATACCGGAATCTATCAAGCGGTTATCTGTGCCATGGAAGGAATGGATCTTCAACTGGGGCGATTGAAGAAGGCGGTCGAGGAAGCAGGAGGAATTCTTCTGCTCACCGCCGACCATGGAAACGCCGACGATATGTTCGAACATGCCAAGGATGGTTCGGTGAGTAGGAAGGAGGATGGTTCTCCCAGGGGAAAAACCTCCCACTCCCTAAACCCGGTTCCCTTCATCATCTATGATCCTTCATATGATGGGGAATATGAAACGAAGTTACGCGCAGGTTTGGGCATCAGTTCGATAGCCGCCACCTGCATGAATCTCATGGGATTCGAACCTCCTGAGGATTACGACCAGAGTATTGTGGTGATGAAATAGTCCCGAACAGGGCTTCCGAAGGATTGTCGATCCGAGGGAGCCCTTCTCATATCTGGCTGAAACGTTCTTTGGGGATCCCCATTGCAATGCCGATGGCGAAAAGCAAAATCCCCAACCATGTGGTATGTGGATCGATATAGAGAAGATTTCCCAGTGTGATCGCCATAAGGCTTGCGCTGCGGAACACGGTGTACTGCGTCCTCTCGCGTGAAAGCAAAGCCACATAATTGAATATGGCGATGCCTCCCAGCAAAATCGGAACCAGAAGAAACTTTCCATCGGTAACCCACAAAGACCTTTCCAGAGGATACACGGCCACCTGCAACGGCACGAACAACGTGAAAAGGACACAACCCAATGCAGCGAGGAGGGAGTAGCGGAATATCCTGCTGGTGTTGATGCCAAGATGGAACATTCCGATGAACAGCAACATGAGGGAAGAGAACAACAGTGAGAACAAATGGATCTTCGCTATTGCTGTAGGACCGAGATACCCGAAAATTCCGATGATTTCGAGATGCAACAACACTTGGATATCCATGAGTGTCATGGTGATGTACATCGGCGGCATGAGTTTTCGTTCAATATCGTTGCGTGACGTGGCGGGAAGATAGAGTGCGGGAATCATCCCAACAAAAGAAAGCACCAAATGGAGGAGCGTAGGGACAAGGTATCCTGAAAGCGGTGTTCCCTGGGTATGGTTTGTCGGTATGAGATGTCGAACAATGAGGTACAGCACCATAAGGATTAGGGCAAGCGACAATACACCATGGGAAATGATATAGGCTATCTTTACCGTTCTTTGCTTCATGTCGCCTACATCATGTCTTCGATGGTGACCCTGTCGTCCGGAGATACCACCCTGGAACCGAAGGTGGTTCCAAAGGTGTTGACCGCAACATCGGTTACGAGGCCAGCCATCTGAAGTGACGGCAGCAGGACCATGATGCCGGTCTGCAGGATCGACATCCCATCCCCGGTGATACCGCCCATGGAAAATACGATGATGAAGACAACCTCCAATCCAGGTGTGAAGGCTGAGGCGAATGAAAAGAGGGCCGAAAAGAGTGCAATGAATATCATCGTCTGGAACGAAAGGTTGGTTCCGGTTCCCGAGAGAATCATGATGATGGAGTAACTGGCCACCATCGCACTACCGCCTCTTCCGAAAATGGTTAGTAGTGGTGTGGCGATACCGACCACCCTCTTGTGCCCACCACAATTGTGTTGGTTCATGGCAAGGAGGGGAGTCGTCGCGAAAAGAAGGCTTCCGGAAAAACCTCCGGCAAGCAAGGCCCCCAGAGAGCCTAACAGTATCTTGTAGGGATTGCCTCCACGGAACAACGTCGAAAGTCCGAAGAGAAGCGGAAGAACGAGCAATACAGCGACAAGCACTGCTATCAGCAGGCCGAGTCCAAACCAAAGATTACCCTGTGACAATGGGAACATGGGGAAATCGAGGAACCACTTGGCGCTTATCACCAGCACCAGTGCCGCTCCCAGAGCGGTGAATATCCGGGCAAGCCGCATCATCGCCTCGGCGAAGGAGTTCACCACAACATAGGCGGGTCGTATTGCTTCCCGATCCGGTCGCAAAGCGATCCCGAACACAAGTGATAGTACGATCAACGGCAATAGTGATGTGGTGGTCAATGAAAATTGGTTGAATGCATTTTCAGCAATGAACATTCTGTAGAAGGATGAGAAGTCGAAGAATTCGGGGAGTACAGTTTCAGCACCGGAAATTGGTGAGAACCGGAAGGGTAACACGATTGCCAATCCCATTCCGATGAAGCTGAGCAACAATGCGCTGACCAGTCCCCAGAAGATCGCGGACGAGAAGACGATCACCGTCTCCTTGTAACGACGGAGAGAGGCAACGGCTGCAGTGAAGAGTGAGAATACGACCGGAAACAATACGAACAAGCCCAATTGCCTCGCAATCGGTTCAACTGTTCCGAGAAAATCGACATACGGTTGCCAATCCTGCAGGAGCAGAGTCGATGCCAGCCCAAAGATAATTGCAGCCGGATAAGTTATCCATGTCTTCATATATGCAACAGTATCCTATCGTTTTCCATAAGTCAATTCACTTCTCCCAAGAGGTTTTCCACCTTGTATTCGGCCTTCAGATCGGCTTCCAGCCATGAACTCAAAAGGCGTCCAATGGAATCGTACACATCATTTTCGTTGTGCACGCAAGCACCAAGTGACAATAGGTAGACGGTATCCTGGAAAGCCTCCTTGTTGTACCATTGGACCTGTTGGTACTCGTTGAATTCGACGGAACGTTTGAATTCGGGACTATCGAACAACCGCTGAAGGCAGCGTTTCGGATCTGGAGAAGATTCGTTCAGCGTCAACTTCACCTCCTTTATATCCAAGGCAAGGAAGATTGCCTTGCGAAGCAGGTTCTCCAATCCCATCTCATCCACACCGAGCCCATGCACATGATCGGTGAAGAATTTTCCCATAAGGAGATTGGAATAGATGGCTCCCGCTTCATGCATGGCCGTATCATGGTGTAGGAACGATTTCAGGATCAGGCTCGTCAGAACAATCAAAGGCAATTCATCCATGACCTTGCCACCCAAGTAGATCGGGGAGCCCTTGCGACTCCTGTCGAAACATTCCACGAGAGTCTGCACCTCCCTCAACAAATCCTTGGGTTGCACCTCACCTGCCGGTGAAGGAATCATATCACTGGTGGTACTGGGCAAGGATTCATAGAGTGCGGAAATTCTGGCATAGGATTCTCCCGCCATGAGCAGGAATTTCTTCATATCCTTTGTCTTCACCTTGTTGCCGTTGGTGATGTCACGAACCGTATCCACCATGAAGGGAGAACGGAAATTGTCCAAAGCCTGGAAGACGGGACGCAGTCTAATCGCCGCAAGGTCCCTTTCGAGATTGGCCGAACCCTTCCCCTCCAAAAAGTGATACAAGGCGTCGAAGGTTCCGTCATGATCCTCCACTTCCCGAATATTGAGCATGATGCGTGTCTCATATCCATTCAACGAGACCCAAAGTCCTTCGTCGAAGATGGTCATCGAAGGAACGATATAGGTGAGACGATCGGGAAAACTCTCATACAACATGTAGCGTCTTCCACCGACTGTAAGACCGAGACTCTCTCCGAGCGATCGGGTTCTGGTCGCCCGGCCTCCATCCGGCAACCTGACCAGTTTGGGAGCAGATGTGAATATTCTCCCCTGGGAATGTTCGTACCGGTTGTTGTAAAGAACCAAAGCTCGACGGTCCCGAGTTCCATTCACATATGCGAATACCGCTTCGGCTGCAGAATGGCCATCCACCACATCGAAGAGATCGAAGAAGTCGACTCCACTGAAGGCATGGCGTAGTTTCAACAGGGGGAATATGCGTCGATAATGCTCAGCCACGAGGTGATCGTCGGGGAATTCGTTCCAATATGCCCTGCGATACTCCATTCCGTATTTTTCCCTGAAGCCCTCGATCTGTCCATGTCCGAACATCGGTAATCCGGGCATGGTGGAGAGAAGTGTGCAAACTCCGAAGTATTTGTCGCCATTGCCGAATTGGGCAACGGCCGTCTCTTCGTCGGGGTTGTTCATGAAATTGACGAACCGTTTGAGGATCTCGGGATCAAAGGCAAGCGTATTCTTGATCGTATCGATATACTTTTTGTTCTCTTGGTTCTTGAGCATGTTCATGAATGCACTGTTGTAGACCCTGTGCATTCCCAAGGTTCGTACGAAGTATCCCTCCATCATCCAGAAGGCCTCGGCGAGTAGAAGTGTGTCGGGAACCTCGTTCGCGACACGGTCCACCACCTCCCTCCAGAACTCCTGGGGCATCATGCGGGCAAACTCCTCATCGGAAAGTCCCGCTTCGGCCCTGCCCGGAATGTCTCCTCCGCTACCGGGACGAGGATACCACAACCTTTGAATGTGACGTTTCGCCAAAGTCATCGCGGCATCGAATCGGATGATGTGGAAATTTCTCGCCACATGGAGGATCTGTTGTATGACAGCCTCTCTTGTATGTTGATTGAGGAAATCCAGCTGTGCAGTATCGTTCCAAGGCATGGAAGTTCCATCATTGCCATGAAAGATAAAGGTGGTCTCTTGTGTATGCAAATCCCTTCGCCTGAAGGTCACCGCAGCATCGGTGCGATCGAAATAGTGGTCTTCTATCTTGATCTCGATCCTTGGATCAGGAGAAAGATTCTCCCCATTGTAGGTATAGGAGGGGAACGGGGGGAAAGGGGAATGGATGAAATATTCGGGGTGATGGAGCGCCCAATCGCTATCCAACCCGGTGTGGTTGGGAACCATATCGCTCGCAAGGCGAATGCCTCGGGCTTTGCATTTTTCGTCCAATTGCTTCAAGGCGGACCAACCGCCTATGGACGTGGCGATATCATATCCCTTCAAGGAATAGGCCGAAGCTTCGGCTTCAGGATTGCCACAGAGATTCTTGATCTTCTTGGAGGCATTGCTTCTTTCCCACAATCCTATAAGCCACAATCCGGTGAATC
>Ga0334898_1001943_pt1 | contig 20630 bp, 23 predicted proteins | sample GraSluR3_MG_10_FD_207228 | JGI IMG/M metagenome (GOLD analysis project Ga0334898, IMG submission 207228) | Sludge microbial communities from methane-producing bioreactor in Wageningen University, Netherlands - Granular Sludge_3_08-R3 | ecosystem: Engineered > Bioreactor > Anaerobic >... | reverse complement strand
TTTTTCATGAACATTCCCCATAAAAAGCGGATTGTTCTTATAATCGACTATGCCGAGACCCTTATACCCAACACGGAACTTGCCCGGCTCTCCGACGAGGACCGCTACGCCCTGGTTACCCTGAATCGCTGGTCCCACGACCCGATCTTTACACAAGGGGATGTCTCCATCATTCTGCTAACCGAGAATCTCGCGGACCTGAGCACCAGGATTGTACGTTCCCCCCATACGGTGAAGGTGCATGTGCCGATTCCCGACGAGGACATCCGGGAAAAGTTCCTCAACTTTCTGGACCGACAGGAGATCCTCCTTACGGAGTCCCGGCTTAATCCCAAACGGATCGCCAAGATAACCTCGGGACTCAACCTGCAGAACCTGAACCAGATCGCCGCGGAGAGCTACCAGGAAGACAAGCCCATTACCCTGGAGTATCTTACGGAGCGTAAAAAGGAGATCATCGAGAACGAGGCTGTCGGTCTCCTGGAGTTCATCGAGAGCGAACATGACCTCTCCATGGTGTCCGGGCACGAGTTCGTGAAAAAGCGCTTCAAGAGTGCCGCCAGGGCCATCAAGCAGGGCCGTCTCGACGTGCTTCCCATGGGATACCTTATTGCGGGTCCCGTGGGGACCGGAAAAAGCTTTATGGTATCCGCTTTCGCTTCGGAAATCGGAGTTCCCATCGTCCGGCTGCGGAACTTCCGCAGCAAGTGGCAGGGAGAGACGGAATCGAATCTGGAGAAGGTACTCAACATCCTCAAGGCCATGTCCCCGGTGGGAGTCATGATCGACGAGGCGGATGCTTTTCTGGGAGACCGCAACCAGGATGGGGATTCCGGCACCAGCAACCGGATTTTCGCCCAGATAGCGAGCTTCATGGGCAATACGGAGTACCGGGGCAAGATTATCTGGTTTCTTATCACCTGCCGTCCCGACCTTCTGCCCATCGACCTGAAGCGCCAGGGACGGGCGGAGGAACACCTGGCCATATTCTACCCGGATACCTTAAGTGAGCGGGAAGACCTTTTTGATACCCTGGTAAAGAAACTGAAAATGAAGATCCAGAAGTTCCCCATCGCGGATCTTCTGAAGAGGTTTCCCAACGAGTACTCCGGTGCTGATCTGGAATCGATCCTTATCCGGGCCAAGTTCAACGCGGCCATGGAGAATCATATAATCATTACCCGGGAGGATCTGGAAAACGCCATGAATGACTTTGTCCCCGCCAGCTACCCCCACGAGATCCGCCTGCAGAACCTTGTGGCGGTCCTTGAGTGTACCAGCCGGGAGATGGTGCCCAAACGTTTCCAGAACCTTGACCGGTCAAAACTTGTTCAGGAGATACGTGAACTCAAGGAACTCCTTGGGGAACATCCCTGACGCGGAGGCAGCAGCATGACGATCGAGCGAATACCCTATGGAACAACGAAAAGCGGAGACAAGGTGGACGCCTTTGTCGTAAGCAACGGAGAAGTCGCTTTTCAGGCCCTGACCTATGGAGCGGTTTTGAGTTCCGTTTCCAGTGCCGACCGGGAAGGAAATCCCGCCGAGCTTACCCTCGGGTTCGATGATCTTGCAGGATGGGAGAGTGCCCATCCCTACTTTGGTGGGACCATAGGCCGTTTTGCCAACCGCATTGCCAACGGACGTTTTATCCTGGACGGAAAGGAGTACTCCCTCTACACCAACGACGGTGCCCATCATCTTCATGGCGGGAGGGAGGGTTTTGAACGGAAAATCTGGGACGGCTTCCCCTTTCAGAACGAGCAGGAAGCGGGGGTCAAATTCAGCAGGACAAGCCCTGACGGTGAGGAGGGGTACCCGGGCAACCTGGATGTGGTCGTAAGCTATGCTCTTTCGGTAAACAACGAGCTGTCCATACGTTTTGAAGCCGCCTGTGATGCTCCTACCCTTGTCAGTCTTACAAACCACGCCTACTGGAACCTGGATGGTTCAGGAGGAAAGACCTCCATAACGGATCATGAACTCCTGATTCATGCCGACAGCTATGTAGAGGTAGACAAGTATGCGATTCCCACGGGACGTATCGTTCAGGTACAACAGAGCCCTTATGATTTTCGCCGCCGCAAGACAATTGGTGCGGACATACAGGCTGCCGGTGGGTATGATCACTGCTACAAACTGGCCGGAGACGATTCTGATGAACCTGCCCTGGCCGCGGAAGTCTTCTCTCCCCGCTCCGGCAGGGTGATGAAGATATACACCACCCAGCCGGGTCTGCAGTTTTATACCGGTGAGTTTCTGGACGGGACAATAACCTTGCGCGGAGATATCCCTGCAAAGAAGCGCTGCGCACTCTGCCTGGAGGCAGCCGGCTTCCCCGATTCTCCCAACCAGCCGGATTTTCCCTCTCAGGTATTACGCCCTGGTATGCGTTATACTCATAAAACGATACACCATTTTTCCCTGGCATAAAAAGGAAGTGGTATGCAGATAAAAAAGCAGTCCCCAAAAGAAGGTCTTAAACTCACCAATGACGGGAGCTTGAGCCTTTTCTGGCTCGGTGTGGGAAGCGCCTTTTCCAAGCTTCATTATCAGACAAACCTTGTAATCATAAAAGGCGACGACCATGTGATGATCGACTGCGGGACAAAAGCTCCGCAGGCCCTGTTCGAGCTGGGGCTCAATGTAACGGATGTGCGGAACTATCTTATAACCCACTCCCACGCAGATCATATCGGGGGACTTGAAGAGGTTATGCTGATGAACCGCTACGTGCGGCGGGAAAAACCGACTATTGTCATAAACACCACATACCAGCATCTGCTCTGGGACTTGAGCCTTCGGGGAGGCGCGGCCTATAACGAAGAAAAAGGAGGCATGGACCTCAACTTCGGTGACATGTGGAATGTTATCCGGCCGACATGGCTTCCTGCCTATCCCCGGGAGACCCACGAAGCAAATATCGGATCGATCAATATCAAGATGTTCCGCACCATGCATATTCCCGATATAACCGGCAGCTGGCAGAGTTCCTTCTGGAGCTGCGGGATTATCATCGACAACCGGATCATGTTTACCTCGGACACCCGTTTCGATCCCGAGCTCATCCACAGTTTTGCGGAGAACTTTGACCTGGAGTATATCTTTCACGACTGCCAGTTCTTTACAGGAGGGGTACATGCCGGCATCGACGAGCTTGCCACGCTGCCTGCCGCCGTGAAGGAACGGATGATCCTGACCCACTACGGTGACAACTGGAAGGACAACGCAAAGAAAATTACAGAGGCCGGGTTTTATGGTTTAGCCAGGCAATGGCACCATTACATGTTTTCATGAGGCTCTGGAAACGCATAATCTACAATTCAATACGCAGCTTTCTGCGACTGAACCTTTCACTGTTCTACGATTTTCACGTATGGGGCCGGGAGAATATCCCTTCTGAAGGACCGAAAATCTTCTGTTCCAACCATTTTTCTTCCTCCGACCCGGGATTCGTTATTACTCTGATGAAGGAACCGGTACATATGATCATCGGATCGGCCTTCGGGATTCCCTGGCTTGCCGGTCTTTTGCGTGCAGGGGAACAGATCGATGCCTTTGATGAGAAGGCCCGGGAAAGAGTAATTCCCGAAGCTGTCGAGTATCTCCGAAGGGGAGAATCGGTCTATATTTTCCCGGAAGGGGATATTGGAGACCAGCAGCAGCTGAGAAAGTTTTATACCGGGATTGCCCGAATCTACCTTGAACATCCTGTTCCCATCGTTCCCATCGGCCTTATATCCCCGCGAAGAAATGTCTCCGACAAGGACGTTAAGGTCCGGGAGGTCCTGTACCATCAGCTTCGGGTGGTTTCCAGGAATTACTACGCCAACATAGGAAAAGCCCGTTGCTTTCCGGAATACCATGACCGGGACAACCAGCGGCAAGCCGCGAGGGAACTCACGGAAGAGATAAAAGCCATAATCGCCGATCTTATCGACGATATAAAACATAACAAGTTCTGGAGCTAGAAGGAGAACAGATCCATGAAGATACTTGATGAGATACGGGAGATTTTCAACCTTATTCTGGAGCATTCGGAAGATGTGTCCCGGATGCGCTTTGAAGCACGCATGAAAAACGGCTCAAGCTTCCGCTACAGCTTTGACAGACAGAAGTGGGAACGGGAAATGCAAAAGGAACATCTTCCCAAACGGGAGACGAACCAGCTTATCAACGCAATACTGGATGTTCTCGGAATCGGCATCACCGTGGCAATACTGGTCATTCTGGTAGTCTTTGCCGCGGTCTCGGAAAGAACCGCGGGCATACTCTACTACAGTATATCCTGGGCCCTGGCAATCTTATATTACCTCTTTAGCGCCCTTTATAATTTTCTGAGCCCCGCCCACACCGCCCGGGAGTTCTTTTTCAAGTTCAGGAGTATTCTACTGTTTCTTACCCTGTCGGGATTCTTTCTCCCACTGTACCTCATCTATTTACCCTCCAATCCGGGAACAGGGCTCATGGGGGGAGTCCTTCTGCTCTGTGTCGCAGGGCTCTATTTCAACGGATTGAATACCCGGGGAGGACGACGAATGGCCGCCATCTCGGGGATTCTGCTGAGCTGGCTTTCGGTAATCGCCATTCCCTTTCTTTCTCCGGGTTTCAGCCTTTTTGAAAAGATGCTCGTGATCTTTGCCGCGGTGCTTCTCAGTTTCTGGATAACCGCGGCTTTCCAGAGCGACCACAGTACTTCAAAAGAGCCGCCGGCGATGAACCTTTTCCTGCTTTTTGCGTCCCTCTGCCTCTTCTGGTTTAATCTGCTGTGGCTGGGTGCATAGAAGCGAAAAATAAGGAGAAGGGCTTTTAGCGATCGAGCAGCATATCGGAATAATAGCGTCCTTCAATCCTGTCCCGTCCGATTCCAACCGCATCGAAGACGGCAAAAATATCCTTTTTCGCAGCTTCGATTTCCGTTGCTTCCAGGACATCCACAGGAAGGACCTTTTCAATTTCGAGAAAGGTCCCAAGCCCTTCTACATTGACCAGCTCGATTACAAGATCCTCGCGGGAGAACATTATGCCCCGTTTTCTTTTCTCAAGGAACCTTCGACATCCGAAACGCTGCAGCAGTTCATCAATAACCGCAAACTCTTCGACAACCGTTTCGTGTTCACGGTTGATTTCCGTTCCGTCTTCAAGGCTTTTGTCCTTGTAGGTCAGAATCCATGTATCTCCACTTTTTCGTAGGCGAAGGGTATTCAGTCCGGGAAAGCGGCCTTCGGTTTCGTAGTATACATCATCCTTGCTGACCGGGATCGCCTCTCCAAATTCCTTACGCAGACGTTGCTCAATCAGTGATGGATCATCTACCCAGGCTTTAATCTCGATTTCCATGGACATACAATACTCTCCTTTCTGTTGCAGGATCGTCAGTCGAGCCAGATCAGCCGGGCTTTCTGCCTGAGAAATTCTCCCAGAGATTCCCGTAAACGCTGATTATTAGAAAAGGCGATCTCCAGCTCCGTAGGCGATGAGGAGGCGGCAATAAAGGCAGGAATTACACCATAGATTGCATGCTGCAGGGTAACAATGGGGCGCCCCTGAAGCAGCCTGTCGAATTCATGCTGCTCCATTCCCGTTACCTTGCGCACATCCTCGGAACTCAGGTCAGGGTGCTTTCCGGGTATGTACGAGAATATACCGGGAGAAAAGAGGAACTTTCGCCGTTCATCCCTGTAGGCGTTGAAACTCCCTTCCCAGAGGACGGGACTCGGCCGCAGAACCCTGGATGAGCCTATCCTGCTCAGAATCCCGGACTGATAGACCTCCCCGGCTACACGTGGTATATCCGGATCCAGCAGAGGTGTGGCACCGGAAAAGACCCCGAGGTCACCGATGCGAACTTCCTCAATCCATTCAGATCCTGGAACCTTTTTTCCGTCGTCTCCCTTTCCGGGATGATTTCCCAGCAGGGTAACAGTGAGCAGACTGGAGATACTCTCACTCCCGGGATCAAGGTTGAAGGTGAATTCCAGTTCCATTCCTTCCCCGCAGGTTCCGTCGGCTTCATAGGGAAGAGCATCAAAGGGAAGTATCATCAGGCTGCGAAAGCCCCGTCGGCTCCCCCCGGCAGAACCCAGACGAAGAACATCATCAATGATTTTTCCGGCTCCGGGATCGAGATCAGCCAGCACGTCCCGGATTTCTGACGGAAGATCCGGGAAATTCTGCATGCCCCGTTTATAAACAGCAGAATCCTTTGGAATGTTTAAAGCCAGAGGGTCCTTTACCCAGGATCGGTCCAGAAACAGCAGCGCTTCCGGCAAGGGGAATTGGGTGTAATCCTCACTGAAAAAATCCTTCCCCCAGCGGCCCTCAAGAAAACCTGCTGGCCGCTGTGGTTCGGTACGGAGAAGGATCATATCGATATGTCTGAGCTTCGAGGACCCGAAGATCTGGACGGGTTCCAGGCTCTGGGGAACTCCGTTGAAAAAGAGGAACCGCTCAGGGTATATGGACCAGGCTCCCGGCCGGTCAAAGCGAAGCACCACCAGAGAATCCTCCATGGAACCCGTCCGGCCGATATCTGCCAGAGCAGCGGTTTCCAGGGGAAAGTAGATGCTAAGTTCCGCCGGGGACTCTTTCCGGACCGGTTCCGGAGCATCAGGAATATGTGGAGACGAGACCTCCGGAGCCCCGGCGCAGGAAAAGAAGAGAAACGCCAGGGCGAACAGCAGGGAAAGGTTCCGACGGGTCTCCTCAGGTATCATCCTATTTCCATTCAAGTACACTGGGGTCATAATCCGAAGGCGGCTGGTACCCAAGAAGTTCAATACTGGTCGCCGCAAGGGAGCTGATTCCAAGCCCCTCCTTGAGGGTCGCGGAGTATTCCCCCTTTCCGTCAAAATCAACGATTATGCAGGGAACCGGATTCAGGGAATGGGCGGTTTTTGCCTTGGGCTGACCGTTCTCCTTGAGAACGACCTCACCGTTCTTGCCGTGTTCAAACATGTCGTCGGAGTTGCCGTGGTCGGCGGTCAAGATAAGGGTGGCCCCGGCCTTTCGGGCGGCCTTCTCAAGACGACCGAGTTGCAGGTCCAGGGCTTCCATGGCGCAGACAACGGCTGGATAGATTCCGGTGTGTCCCACCATGTCGCCGTTGGGATAATTCAGACGGATAAAGTCGTACTTTCCCTCTTCCAGGGCCGTTATGACGGTGTCGGTAATCTCCGCCGCTTTCATCCAGGGCCGGTCTTCAAAAGGAACGATGTCCGAGGGAATCTCCATATAGTCTTCCGTGCCGGGATCGAATTTACCTGTCCGGTTACCGTTGAAAAAGTAGGTTACATGACCATACTTCTGGGTCTCACTTACGGCCAGCTGTTTTACCCTGGTCGCGGCCAGGAACTCGCCCAGGGTGCGGTCGATCGAAGGAGGCGGAACCAGGTACTGCCTGGGTACATGCATGTCGCCGTCGTACTCCATCATACCGGCGTATTCCACCGCAGGGCGCCGCACCCGGTCGAACTTGTCAAAGTTGTCTTCCTCAAAGGCGGCGGTGATTTCGAGAGCCCGGTCGCCCCTGTAATTGAAAAAGACAACCGAGTCCCCGTCTTCAATGGTGCCGAGTGCCTTTCCGTTCTCCTCGATAACAAAGGGAGGCAGATCCTGGTCGATGGCCGAGGTCTCATCGCGCAGAATCTCAACAGCCTCATGGGCAGAGGCAAAACGGCGGCCCTCTCCCAGCACGTGGGTGTGCCAGCCCTTCTCAACCATGTTCCAGTTGGCCCCGTAGCGGTCCATGGTAATCTGCATTCTTCCGCCCCCGGAGGCAATCCGGTAATCCGCGCCCCGGGCATTCAGTCCGGCGAGGAACTCCTCAAAAGGATCGATGTACTCAAGCGCCGAGGTTTCCCCCACATCCCTGCCGTCCAGCAGAATATGAACTCTGGCCCGTTTTACCCCTTCCTCAAGAGCTTTGGTGAGCATGGCACGCAGATGGGAGACGTTGGAGTGGACATTTCCATCGGAAAAAAGCCCCATGAAATGGAGAGTGGATTCTTTTGTTTTTACGTTGGAGATGAGTTTCTTCCAGGTTTCGCCCTCGAAAATCCGCCCCTCCTCGATAGACTTGCCGACAAGTTTCGCCCCCTGGGCAAAGACCCTGCCGCAGCCGATAGCATTGTGGCCGACCTCGCTGTTTCCCATATCTCCGTCGTCGGGAAGTCCTACAGCCGTTCCATGGGCTTTCAGCTTGGTGGAGGGCCATTCGGCTGTAAGCCGGTCAAGATTCGGGGTAAGGGCAGCCTTTACCGCATCCCCTTCGGTATATTTGCCGTATCCCACACCATCCATTATAACAAGTACAACCGGACCTTTGCGTCCCTTGTGTTTCGGGTTCTTCTGTAATGCATCTACCATAATCTGTCCTTATCCTTGATTGGCGGAAAGCCGCCTGTAAAATTCGTATCGATTCCAAATATATCGAATCCCCGTGCCTAAGAAAAGTCAATCAGAGATCAAGCCTCTTTGATCAATCAAAAACTACTGTTTTATTTCCGAATACCAGGATCTTATGGTCCAGATGAAGCCGTACTGCCCGGGAAAGGACCAGTTTCTCCAGGTTTTTTCCCTTCTGCACCAGGTCCGTCACCGTATCGCGGTGGGAAATCCTGGTTACATCCTGTTCGATAATCGGCCCCTGGTCCAGATCGGCGGTAACATAGTGACTGGTCGCTCCGATAATCTTGACGCCCCGGGAGTAGGCCTGATGGTATGGCTTGGCCCCGATAAAAGCGGGAAGAAAGGAGTGGTGAATGTTGATTATCCGGTTTTTAAAGCGCTTAACGAACTCGTCGCTTAGTATCTGCATATACCGGGCGAGGACGATAAGGTCCGCCTTGTGCTTCTTCAATATCTCCCACTGCCGGGCTTCGTCCTCAGCTTTACTGTCTTTTGCGACCGGAATGTGGTAGAAGGGGACCTTGAAATAATCGGCGATGGACTGGCAGTCCGTATGATTTGAGATAATGCACACAACCTCGGCATCCAGTTCCCCGGAACGCTGCCTGGTCATCAGGTCCCAGAGACAGTGGTCAAAGCGGGAGACAAAAATCGCCATCTTCGTGACCCGTGTTGAGAACTCAAGATGCCACTCCATCTTGAACTTCTCCGCAATGGCCTCGAAGGCCTGGGAAATCTTGTCCTTTTTAATAGTAAAATCCTTCAGGTCCCACTCGATACGCATAAAAAAGGTGCCCGTCTCATCATCGTTATGCTGATCGGAATGAAGAATGTTTCCATTGTAGGTAAAGATAAAATGGGTAACTTCCGCGACAATACCTCGATGATCGGGACAGCTGATAAGAAGAGTAGCGGTATCGCCGGAATTCGGTCGGTTGGTTGCCATATCCTGTAAGTACTCCTGTGCTGCGGAAAAACAGTATGGTCCGTATTTTATCAGGGCAGCCGGCAAGAGGCAATGGATACCCCCCGCCGACAAAAATAACCCGCGAAAAGGAGCTTAAAAACCCAGGAGCCGCGGGAGAAACAGACTGAACCAGGGAACGTAGGCCACGATAAAGAGTGCGATTACCTCAACGACAATAAAGGGAAGTATCGCCCGGCTGAGCTGAGACAGCTTAAGGTCAGCGATGCTGCAGGCCACAAAGAGACAGGCGCCAACAGGGGGTGTCATCAGCGCGATGTTCAGGGACAGGACCATGATAATGCCGAAATGGATTGGTTCTATGCCCATGCTGACTGCGATGGGATGCAGGATCGGTCCCAGTATAATAAGTGCCGCCGCAATATCCATGAAGAGCCCAACTGCAACCATCAGGCCCAGGATCATCAACAGAATGAGTTTCGGATTCTCGGTTACCGAAAGCATCAGGGCGGCGATCCTCTGAGGCACCTGGGAAAAGGACAGTACCCAGCTCAGGATGGATGCAGTCCCTATAATTAGAAAAACCACTCCGGTAATCCGGGATGTCTTTATCAGCATTTCCGGGATGTCCTTGAAAGAGAGGCTCTTGAGCACCAGAAAGCCGATTATCGCAGCATAGGCTACGGCTACCGCGGCGGCTTCGGTGGGGGTAAAAATTCCGGAGAGGATGCCCCCCAGAATTATTATCGGCATGAACAGAGGAATCAGGGCATCCCTGAATCCGACCAGCATCTCCTTGAGGGAACTTCGTCTAGACTTCGGGTATCCGCGTTTTACTGAAAAAATCGCCGCAATAATCATCAGCAGACCCGCAAGAAGAATCCCGGGGAGGAAGCCCGCCGCGAAAAGGCCTGCGATGGACACATTCATCAGGGAACCGTAGATCACCATCATGTTTGACGGAGGAATCGTCGGGCCGATGATGGAAGACGAGGCGGTGACCGCCGCAGCAAAATCACGGTCGTACCCGTCCTTTTCCATGGCCGGAATCAGCATGGTACCAATTGCAGCGGTATCAGATACCGCAGCGCCTGTCATCCCGGCAAAGAATACACTGGCAAGGATGTTGGCGTGGGCCAGACCTCCCCGAAGATGCCCGACCAGGATATTGGCGAACTGTACCAGCCTCTCGGTTATACCCGTACGGTTCATGATCTCCCCGGCAAGAATAAAAAAGGGCATGGCAAGGAGTGTAAACATATCAAGACCCGAGAAATATTGAAGCGGAGCCATGGAAAAAAACGCGAGATCCATGTTGATAAAATAGAGTCCAGCGAGTCCTGCCAGACCTAGAGTAAAACCTATGGGGACGCCAAGGACAAGCAGCGTCAGGAACAGCACAGATACAGCAATTATCATCCAGGACTCCTCTTAAACATCCACATTCCGTGGCCGTTCGATATCAGGTTCCCAACCCAGCAGGAGCAGAGCTATCTGTATCAGATTCTGGATCATGGCAATACCCATTGTTACCGGAATCGCAAGACTGGGAATTACCATACTTATAGGCAGAGACTGGGCTATCTGAAACTTTGCATCCCGAACCATGCCCAAGGAGTAAAACAGCATAACAGAGAGAAAAAGCAGGATCAGAAGATTGACACCGAGGTTCAGCAGAATTTTCGGATATTTACCGCTTATCCGGTCAGGCAGAAAGGTAAGGCCAATGTGCTCACCATGGTAGATTCCAACAGAAATAGCCAGAGAAGCGGTCCAGATCATTAAATAACGCGAAAGCTCTTCGGTCCACCCCAGGGGATTCAAAAAAACATAGCGAAAAACGACCCCGGCCAACACCGCCAGGGTCATGGTTCCCAGCATAAAGGCACAGGCAAGACTCGATATGCGGTCAAGTACCTGTGCAAAGCTCCTTAAAAACAGTATGCCCTTTTCCCGCACACCTAATCCCTTTCCGCCTCTTCTATAGCCTTCAGGAACTTATCGACCCACATCGCACCTTCCCTGCCCAGCTGCTTTTCAATGAAAGCCTTGGCGGATGGAATAGTCAGATTGCGAAACTCCCTCATCTGGGCTGCTGTGGGGGTGTAGACCTCCATGCGCTGCTGCAGGACCGGCAGCCCCTTTTCGGTGGAGTCGATAAGGCGGCTCAAACCCCGGCCGGCCAGAAGAGCCTCCTGCGCGGCATTATCTATTACGGACTTAAGGTCCTCCGGGAGCCGCTGATAAAAGGTGTCGCTCATGACCCACACGTAGGGGGCGTACAGATGGTTCGTAAGGGTAATGTACTTCTGCACCTCATAGAACTTAGCCATATTGATTATGGAGATGGGATTCATCTGACCGTCAACAACACCGGTCTGCAGGGAGGTATACACTTCCGCCCAGGCTATAGCCGTAGGGGTGCCCCCCAGGGAGCGAACGATATCCTGATGGAGGGGAACCGTCATTGTTCGTATTTTAAGTCCCCGCATGTCTGCAGGTGTCCGGACGGGACGCCTGGAATTCGTAAAAGCGAAAAATCCTCCGGATTCACCAAAACCCAGTACCTTAAAACGGGTTTTTCTACGGATATCTTCTGCCATTTCCCTGCCGAAATCTCCGTCATAGACTTTGTATCCTATGGAATAGCTTGAGAAGGCGAAGGGAAGGTTGGTCACATCGATGAGGGGATAAAAAGTCGACATACCGCCGGTGGAGGCGATATAACTCTGGACGATGTTATTCTGAACCTGAATCATCGTCTCACGTTCTTTTCCCAGAACACCGCTGTCGAATATCTGGACTTCGATTCTTCCGTTGGAGTTGGCTTCAACAGAGGATTTAAAGACCGCCGCTATTGCTGCCGAGGGGATTTCAAAAGGCTGCTGGGCGTTCAGGTGGGCGAGTTTCAGTACAAAGTCCTGTGCACCAAGGCTGGCACTGAAAAGGGAAAAAACAACAAGAATGGAAAGCAGGATTACTTTAGACCGATTCATACAAATCTCCTTACGGATAATATCCGCATCCCTGGCTACGCAATGGAGAAACAATTGATCAGGACACTGCATTAATTATGCCAGTAACCTTCAAGCTTTGTCCACTTTTTTCGTCAGAAATCCGATCTCCAGGGATGCATCCTCCTCTAAAACCGGACGTGCTGGTCAGAAGTTACTGCACGTGTGCAGGGAAACGTATTTAAATTATACTTGAAGCTATGAAGCAGAAATATCAGATTATCAGTAGCGCCGCTCCCCGCTGCCTGAAGGGCGGCCGGAAAACATCTATCCTCCTGATCCACGGCTGGACCGGGTATCCCGGACAGCTCTATTATCTTGGCACCGAACTGCACAAAGATGGCTACACCGTCATGATACCCCGCCTTCCCGGTCACGGTACCAGTGCCGGGGATTTCCTTGCCAGCACAGCCCGGGACTGGATCCGCCGGACGGAAGATGCATTTATGGATATGAGCATGGAAGCGGATCAGTGTATAGTAGCCGGGATATCCATGGGTGCCCTTTTGGCCCTGCATCTTGGAGCAGTTTTTTGCCCTTCAGGTGTCATTGCCGCTGCTCCGGCGATGTCTTTTAAAAGCCGCATCGCCTGCCTTTCACCTGTCTTGAAGTACCTGGTAAAAGAGATTCCCGTGGTTTCGGACAGCGAGAGTGATAACCCGGAGGAGGAGTATATTCGAAAAGAGTACTGGTCCTCCCGAAGGCTGCCGGCGGTGGCAGAACTGATCAAGGTACGACAAAGGGTAAAAAAAGAGCTTCCCCGGGTCAACGCACCTTTGCTGATTCTCGCAGCCGGGCAGGACGAACTGGTCACAGCCCAGGGGATTTCAAAAATAGCCGGAAAGGTTTCCTCAGAAGACTGTATAACCCGGCACTTTCCGGAAAGCGGACATCAGATGTTCGACGGGCAGGAGAAACAGGCCGTTGCACAGGAGATTCTTGGATGGTTGAAGGCGCGGTTTCCAGAGAAATAATATCCTAGGTGGACGAGGCCGTCTGTTTTTTGTATATACCAATCATTCTGCCGAAGGCGGAGTTCTCTTTTTTCAGTTCCTTTGATCCCCGGGTTATCTTGCAGAGACTCAGGCCCAGTTCCTTTGCAATGTTTCTCTGGCTCATCCCCTGATCAATCAGACGAACGAGAGCCCAGCGCTTGGTCAGTTCATCGACCTCGTACTTGGTCAGAAGGCTACGCAGAAAATCCGCGATAAGATCGCGATCGTCGGTAGCCGCTATAGCATCTACCAGCTCGTTAAAAGCCCTTTCCGGGGTGAGACTGTCTTGTTCCATAGAATCAATATAGTAAAAACAGACACTATTATGCAACAACCAGATCTTTCTGCCTTGATTTGACCATTAAAAGAGGGTAGAATTTTACATATACCATTTTGATTCAGCTCAGAGAGGAAGTGTATGGCCCTGGAAGAGATCTATGATTTCTCGCAGATTCGTAATCAGGCAGAAAAACTTGTTGTTGAAGAGATCGAACGCCAGCTTACGGAGGAAGAGCTGCAGGACAACGAAGAGTTCATTCTCGATATAGCCACCTTTGCCCTTAATCACCTGCGTCCGATTTACAGCTATACCCTCCTGGGAAAACTCTACACGGATAATCTCGAAGAAAGCTATTATCACGAAGTGGAGAAAGCTGTCTCCAACGCTATTCTCAAGATACGCGGAAATCCCTGAAACACGGGATCACCCGTTAATAAAACTCCTGATGCTTCCTTCCAGGGCGGCAAGACCGTTTCTCCGCGATGGGGAGATGTGTTCTGCGAAACCCAACTCGGAAAAGAGCCCATCGGAGGTGTCTTTCGGCAGCTCCGTCTCCGGGACTCCGTCGTAGCGCATAACCAGGACGGCCGCAAGTCCCTTGACAATGGCAGAATCGCTGTCCACCAGCAGCCGGAATGTCCTGCTGTTTTCTGTTTCTTCCCACCAGGGGTACAGCCACACCCGACTCATGCAACCGAGAACACGATTTTCTTCGGTTTTTTTGTTTTCCGGGAAAGCAGGAAGTTCCTTTCCGAGATCAATTACATATTCAAAACGGTCTTCCCAGGAAGAGAGCAGAACCAAATCCTCACGAAGATCACTGATTTTCATCATTGATAAACTACGGATTTTTCCACATGATTACAAGACCGCGATAGATATCTCAAAGAATCTCAATAATCGCCTATTTCGTTTCTGAAGAGCTGCAGGGGGACTTTATCACTCAGAACAAAGTCGGTAAAACTCTCCAGGCGCACAGCAATACTGCCGGGCATGGCGTGTTCGATCTGACAGGCAATCGCTTCGGCCTCATCTGCCCTTACCATCAGGACCTCCGATAGAAAGCGCTGTACAATCTGGTGCTTGTTGTAGATTGACCTGGCTACCTTCGTTCCCCTGCTGGTCAGGGTAATGTAGGAGTTCTTTTCGTAATCCACCAGCCCCTTCTCTTTGAGTATCCGTACCGCACCGGTAACGGAAGGCATCTGTACCTTTAATGCTTCTGCAATATCCTTTACTCTGGCAACCCGATTCTTTTTCTCGAGATAGAGTATCGCTTCCAGGTAATCTTCCAGACTTTGTGTAAGCTTTTCAACCATAGCCCATTAGTATAGCCTAACAAAAATAGGTTGACAAGATGTTTGTATCCATAGCCGTATTATTGCTTGACGAGAAAGAAAAAAGGACGTACTGTTAGTGCAAACTATCGGCCGATGGCCTAGAGAGAGTTATCCGAATGGTAGCAGCACGGGGCAAAAACAGGGGAATCGACAATAAAAAAAAGATCCTGAACAGCGCCAGGAAAATCTTTCAGAAGAAAGGCGGTCAGCAGACAAGCCTGGCGGATATCGCCAAAGCAGCGGGTATCAGCAAGGGTACGCTCTATTATTACTATTCAACAAAAGCTGAACTGATTTTTGACATCACCCATGAACACATGAATTCAATGACATCCTCTCTTTTGAAACTCGTGGAAGACAAGGCGGACAGCATGGACGCAGCGGAAATTGTTTTCCTTGTTTACGATACAATTATTAAAGCAGAATCACGGTCAAAGCTGCACCTGTATCTCGTTCAGGAGGCTATCATCGGAAACGAAGACCTGAAACAGCGTTTCCAGCAGGCCTACAACGAATGGCGGGAGATGATCAGTACGGGCTTGAAAACAATCCTGAAACGCAGAAAGGATATCGACACACTCTCCCATGTCCTGCTGACCAGCATCACCGGGGGCATGATACAGAAACTCCTGGGAATTCAGGACCTCCCCCTGGAGGAGATGTCCAACTGGCTCGTCCATAAGCGATAGACAAGTGTCTGATACTAAACAGCTTGACGTGTTGGACTATATACTTTATAAATACTTAAGAGGCTTCAGTCTAAATGAAAGAAGAGACACGCCACCGATTCGGGGAAATACTCAGAAACGTAAGAGAACGCCGGGGAATAACCCTAAAGAAGGTTGCCCTGGAGGTAGGGGTCAGCGAAAGTCTGATATCCCAGATTGAGCGAAACAAGGTCTCCCCTTCCGTGGATACCCTTATTGCCATTGCAAATGTTCTGGAAATCGATCTTGAGTATCTTTTCCGCGACTACAAACGGAAGAAAAACGCCACGATTGTGCATCCCGACCAGCGGGTTACCAGAACCTTTAAGGGAGTTACCTACGAACACCTTACCGTTGTAAGTGACCCCACTGATGAACACTCCATGGAGGCCCTTCTCCTTACTCTGGAAAGCGGCGGTACCCGGGGAGATATGGAGTACGGCCACCGGGGAAAAGAACTTGGAGTCATCCTGGAGGGTTCCGGAACCCTTACTTACGGGGACAACTCGTATGAGATTCAGGCTGGTGACTGCGTCTCCTTCGATTCGGATATCCCCCACAATCTTGAAAACAACAGCAAGAACGCCTTGAGGGCGGTCTGGATAATCACACCACCGAAACACAGCCCCTGATATTCAGGAAGGAACACAAGGAGAAAAGATGGGACAAACGACTGCACAAAAAATATTTCAGGCCCATCAGGTCGATCAGCCTGAACCCGGACGATACGTTCTCAACCTCGACACGGTATTCTGTCACGAAATCACAACCCCCGGAGCGATTCTTGATCTTAAGACCAGAAACAAGGACCGCGTTTTTGATCCCGACAAGATCAAGGCCGTCATCGACCATGTCACCCCTGCCAAGGACTCAAAAACCGCCCTGCAGGGCAAGATACTCCGGGAATGGTCCCGTAAGCATGAAATCAGAGATTTCTTTGACATCGGACGCAACGGGGTCTGCCATGCCCTTTTTCCGGAAAAAGGCTTTGTGCGACCCGGGTATACTGTGATCATGGGAGACTCCCACACCTGTACCCACGGAGCTTTCGGGGCCTTTGCGGCGGGCGTCGGCACCACCGACCTTGAAGTGGGAATACTCAAAGGTGTCTGCGTTTTCCGTGAACCCCAGACCATGAAGATCGAGGTTCGCGGAAGCCTCCAGCCCGGGGTTTACGCCAAGGATCTGATTCTTCATATTATCGGGACCATCGGAGTCGGCGGAGCAACCGACAAGGTAATCGAGTTCCACGGCGAAGCAATCTCCGAAATGTCCATGGAAAGCCGCATGACCCTGAGCAACATGGCCGTAGAGGCCGGAGCGACAAGCGGTATCTGCATGCCAGACTCCACCACCGTCGACTACCTCTGGCCTTACATCCAGGCAGAGTTCTCCAGTCCCGGGTCCGCCCTGGACATGTACAGCCGCTACAGCGCAGATCCCGACGCAGAGTATAGCGAAACCATCGTAATAGACGCCTCAGAAGTAGTACCCTTGAGTACCTTCGGCTATAAACCCGATCAGGTAAAACCCGTAGCGGATTTCGATTCCACCCCTGTCGACCAGGTCTATATAGGATCCTGTACCAACGGCAGGCTCGAGGATCTTCGTATCGCCGCCCAGGTTCTTAAGGGAAAAACGATTGCCCCCACACTGCGGGGAATACTCTCCCCTGCAACCCCCAAGGTTTATCATGACGCCCTCAAGGAAGGGATAATCGACATCTTCATGGAGGCCGGTTTCTGCGTTACCAATCCCACCTGCGGAGCGTGCCTGGGCATGAGCAACGGTGTCCTGGCGGATGGGGAAGTCTGTGCATCCACTACCAACCGTAACTTCAACGGCCGAATGGGCAAGGGCGGCATGGTACATCTGATGAGTCCTGCCAGCGCCGCAGCGACAGCCATTGCAGGACACATCAGCAACTCACCCCTCTACGTAAGGAGTACAAGATGAAAAACTTCTCAGGGCAGGTCCTTTTTCTGGACCGGGGCGATATAAATACGGATGAAATTATCCCCGCAAAGTATCTTACGGAAATTACCCGGGAGGCCCTGGGGCCCCACCTTCTGGAAGACCTCTCCCTTGAGGGCTTCGATCCATCCCGGGATATAGAAGGAAAGAAGGTCGTGGTGACGAGGGAGAACTTTGGCTGCGGGTCCTCCAGGGAACACGCTCCCTGGGCCCTTGAAGCCCGGGGAATCAATATAGTAATCGCCACCAGCTTCGCCAGAATTTTCCGGCAGAACATGTTCAATTGCGGCATGCTGGCGGTGGAAATATCGGACGCGGAGTGTGAAGATCTCTTTCGCCGCTTCAAGGGAAAAGAGGTATCCGTTGCAACTGACCTGGATTCGATGAAGTTTGTCTTTACCCCGGGTTCAAAGACGCTGGAGATACCCTTTAAACTGAGCAACTTCGAAAAGGATCTGATAAAAGCCGGCGGCTGGGTAGAATACGCCGACGCCAAATACTAATTGTACACGGCCATTCTATTTTTCATTCGCGCTGCTTTCCTGTGGAGGCAGCGCTTTTTTACCTCATCTCATAAATCACCTTGAACCTGTCTGCCCTTAAGTCGTACACTTGGGATGGAGGACGAATTGGCTTTTCAACACACCCCGGTCATAGAAAAGATGACCAGGAATCACAACGTCTATTTCACCCTGCATTGGTCAGCTCTTGAAAAAGCGGACAAATATCGCATAAATTCCGGTGTTCCCTCCATGTCCGGGGTCTACGAGCTCTACTACCGGGACCCCTATGGCAAAATGATCCTTCATGAGGTCGACTGCGCCTGGTACGGTGGGCTGCGGTCCCACCTGCGAAAAATAACCGATCCGGAGCTTGAGGAAGACCTGGAGAAAAGAAAATTTATAGAAAACAAGAAATTCTTTTTTCGATACTGCCTAAGTGAAAACTTCAAAGACATGCAGGATGTCGTCTTCTTTCTAAGCAGCACAGCGGGACTGCCGCCGGAAAAGAGAAGCCCGGATTCCGGTAGGTACAAGAAGGTCTATCTCCGGGAGAACTCTCCAAACAAGATAACTACGATCTAGATCGATCTGTTTATAAGCTCCCAGCACATGTCGGCGTCAATCTCATTGTTTAGATACTTGGTAATAATTCTGCGTACGGGAACCGGAAATTTGCTCCAATAAGCTTGAGGCCAGTCACCAATCTCGGAGACAAGGGATTTGAGCTCTCGGGGATCCATACTCTCGGTTTTGTAGGCGATATACTGGCGAATCATCGTTAGAAGGGCTTCCTGAGGTATCTCCCCGGCGTTCTGTCCGCCCCTGTTTTTTTTACCTGGCTCCGGAATCCATGACTCCAGGAGAGCCTCGAGTTGTTCGTCGCCGATCTCGGGAGCCTGACCCTTTATTATCTGAACAGCGTAGTTTCGGATCATATCCCGTATTGAATCGACGCTGGCTCCGACCTGTTCCTCTATGCTGCGGCCGGTCTGCCGGGCGACATTCTGTACATTGATCCCGCCGAAGGACTGCTGCTTCTCCCTCCGCTTCAAAGCTTCCTTAATTGCGGCCAAGTCGTCAGAGTCGGCCTCATTCAGAATATATTCAAGTATGGGATAGATCCGTATCTTGTCCATGGCTATCTAAACATTGAACTTGAAGAACATTACATCCCCGTCCTTGACCGGGTACTCCTTACCCTCGATTCTCAGCTTACCTGCCTCCTTTACCTTCTGCTCCGAGCCATAACTGAAAAGGTCCTCGCAGTGGTAAACCTCGGCCTTGATAAAACCCTTCTCGAAATCTGTATGAATAACCCCCGCCGCCTTCGGCGCCGTATCCCCTTTATTAAAGGTCCAGGCCCTGACCTCCTTCGGTCCGGCTGTAAAGAATGTCCTGAGGTCCAGAGTGTCGTAGGCTTTCTGAATGAGTTTTGACAAACCGGACTCCACAAGACCGGCATCGGAAAGAAACATCTCCTTCTCCTCCTCGGAATCCAGGGCCGCGATATCCGCTTCCAGTTTTCCGCAGATACAGACAAGCTCTACTCCCTCTGCGGCCGCAACCTTCTCAACATCCCGGGTATAAGCATTTCCTTCCTGTATACCTTCTTCGTCGACGTTGGCCACATAAATCTGCTTTTTCATGGTTATGAGCTGAAGCTCCTTCAGAATCTCTCTTTCATCCTTGCTGAAATCCAGGGTCCTGGCCGCTTTTCCCTGGGAAAGTACCTCCTGCAGCCTCTTAAGGAGCAGATCCGCCGTTTCAGCCTTCTTTTTTACATCCTTGTCCGGGGACCTCAAGGCTTTGCTGTTTTTTTCAAGTCTTTTTTCCACAGTCTCAAGGTCAGCCAGGGCAAGCTCGATATTAATCGTCTCAATGTCAGAAGCCGGATCGATCGTATTGCTTACATGGGTAACATCGGGATCCTCGAAGCAGCGAACCACATGAGCAATAATCCCCACCTCTCGGATATTAGCCAGAAACTTGTTCCCCAGCCCCTCCCCTTTGGAAGCGCCTTTTACAAGACCGGCAATATCTACAAATTCCACGATGGCGGGAATAACCTTTTCCGTGGGAATAAGATCGACGATCTTCTGGAGCCTGCCGTCCGGTACGGGCACTATTCCGACATTGGGGTCGATAGTACAAAATGGATAGTTTGCCGCCTCAGCAGGGGCCGAGGTCAGGGCAGAAAAAATAGTTGATTTACCTACATTGGGCAGGCCGACTATACCGCAGTTTAATGCCATTATTATTCTCTTATCTGAAGGATTGTTAGCTCTTTATACTCTAAAAGTGCGGCTTTATTCAATGACGATAGGTTTTTCTCAGGGAATCCCTGTCAGAAAGCGCGCTGCCGAGGACGTCGCCTGTCTTTCGTTTTACTTTATTAATGTGACCGCCAAAAGGCGGATCACATTAATAAAAAAAGCCAGGCGACGTCCTACTCTCCCGCTGTACGCAGTACCATCGGCGCTGAA
>Ga0334898_1001942_pt1 | contig 20633 bp, 22 predicted proteins | sample GraSluR3_MG_10_FD_207228 | JGI IMG/M metagenome (GOLD analysis project Ga0334898, IMG submission 207228) | Sludge microbial communities from methane-producing bioreactor in Wageningen University, Netherlands - Granular Sludge_3_08-R3 | ecosystem: Engineered > Bioreactor > Anaerobic >... | reverse complement strand
TTGTAATAATCAAATATGTTCTGGTCCCTGTCATACAGAACAACCCTTTCCTTGAGCTGCGGTGATGTCATGTCAAGCAGTTCAAGTATTTTTTGGTATTCAGACCTGCTGTTTATAACAAAACGGTCAATGCTGCGGGTAAACATATCCCTCACCGTTTTCATAACCAGGTTCAGGTCCCGGTGTATTATCCTTGGAGCGTTATACGTTTTTTCCTTTCTTTTAACCAACTGCCACAGTTTTCGCAAAAGTTTCAAATCATGCTTGATGTCCCGCTTATCCTTGCCTTCGGCTGCAGTTCTTATAATAAGTCCCATGTTTTCCGGCTTAATCTCCATGGCCAAGGCTCTCAGTCTGCTGCGTTCTTCCTCGTTCTCGATTCTTCTTGAAATCCCCACATAATTGGCATATGGCAGAAGCACCATATAGCGTCCCGGCAGCGTGACATTGGTGGTGGCTCTCGGGCCCTTGTTGTCTATAGGTTCCTTTACCACCTGTACCATTATTTCCTGACCCTTTTTCAGCACATCCTTAATGGAAAGCTGGTCCGCATTTTCCACTCCGTCAAATTCTTCTAAATCAAGGAAAATATCCTTAACATACAAAAAAGCGTTCTTCTCCAGCCCGATATTCACAAAAGCCGCCTGCATACCGGGGAGTACATTTTCAACCCTTCCCTTATAAATACTGCCGACAATTCTTTTGTTGCCAAATCTCTCTATATATATCTCGTTAAGCTGTTCATCCTCCAGCAAAGCAACTCTGGTCTGTTCAAAGCTCACATCCACAATAATCTCATTCATGTTTTCAACTCCCGTAAATATAGGAAACATACCGGTTAAGCTGCGAAATGTCTCCATCAAACTAATTGAAAATCTCAAGCGGCGAAAGATAATTTTGTCCGTTTTTTACAAAAAGCTCCCTGCGGTGTATCTTTACCCCTTCCAGGATTATCCCGGTCTCCTGTTCAATCGCTTTAATCAAATGGGCAGGTTTAAGATTGGCCCTGCTGCCCACCGCCAGTATGACTTCCAGGGTCACCCCGCCTGCCCCTGCCAGTATCTTTTCAACCTCAAGTATCATTGGTATAATATCCGCCTGTTTTTTTCTGCCCTTTTTGTCCGTCTTTTGAATCAGTGCATGCCGTAAAGAGAAAAAATCTTTAAGTTTCTCTTCCGAATGTTCATGCTGTCCCTTCACCTGTCCGGCAATCGAGTAACCGGCTGCATCTATCATCGAGGCCAGCGAAGGAGCATCTTCGGGTACAGCGCTTGCGGCGGTTACCCTTATCCCGGGCGGCAGGCTGTTGTTTAATCTTTCCATCATCTCGGATTGGCCCATTTCCATATTCAACTCCATATCGAGGTATTCGCCGCAGCTGCTCATCCCCACTGCAAGGGCCGGTCCGTAGGATATCTTTGCGTGGGGGTTAAAACCCTTCGTGTATTCAATGGGGATATCCGCCCTCCTGACCGCCCTTTGAATAGTACGAATGAGGTCAAGGTGTGAAATATACTTTGCGCTGCCCTCCTTTTTAAACTTAATCCTGACTGTCGACATTGCAGATACCTCCGCCGAATAATTCAGATATACCACAGCTTATACAGCCTTCGCGGCAGTACGGTGTGGTCTTTTCCTTCAGGGCCCATTCGTTTTCCCTTTTCAAAAATCCCCTGGATACACCTATATTAATATGATCCCAGGGCAGCACCTCGGTATAGCTCCTCCGCCTTAGAGCGTAAAATTTTGGGTCGATATTGCAGTCTTCAAAGGCCCTATTCCATTTTGCAAAATCAAAATGTTCCTTCCACCCGTCTAAACGGCAGCCCAGTTCCCATGCTCTGATTAGAACCTTTCCCAGTCTGCGGTCCCCCCTCGCAAAAACCGCTTCAAGAAAGCTGGTTTCCGGCTGGTGCCAGTTATAGGTTACTGCCCTGTGCCTGAGCTTATCCTTTAAAAGCCGCTGTTTTTGTCTGAAGGACTTTATACTGTCCTGCGGCTGCCACTGGAAGGGGGTAAAGGGTTTGGGCACGAAGCAGGAAGTGCTTACGGTAACCCTTAGTTTCCTTCCCCTTTTTTGTTTGTCGGTGGCATAGTATTTATCCACCACTTTAAACACAAGGTCGGAAATACATTCAATATCCTCTGTTGTTTCAGTGGGCAAACCTATCATAAAATACAGCTTCACATTGTCATAACCGGCTTCAAAGGCCGCCCCAACGGATTCCATCAGGTCCGCTTCGGTAACCCCCTTGTTTATTACATCCCTCATCCTCTGGCTTCCCGCCTCGGGTGCGAAGGTAAGCCCGGTTTTTCTAACTTTTTGTATTTCCTTTATAAGCTCCAGCGAAAAACCGTCTATCCTGAGGGACGGCAGGGACAGCCCAACTCTTTTTTCACCGTGGGCCTTTATCAGCCTTTGCACCAGCGGCTGTAGCTGTGAATAATCACCGGTGCTGAGAGAAGACAGAGAAACCTCTTCGTAGCCGGTGTTCTTTATAAGTCTTTCCGCCTGGGTCAAAAGCACATCGGGAGCCTTTTCCCTTACCGGCCGATAAACCATACCCGCCTGACAGAACCTGCATCCCCGTACACACCCCCTGAACAGTTCCAGGATAATTCTGTCGTGGACAATATCCATAAAGGGTACTATTATTCTGTCCGGGAAATAAACACTGTCAAGGTCCCGGATAATAACCTTGTTTATATTACCGGGGACACTATCGCCTACCGGCAGTACGCTTTCTATGGTACCGTCCTCTTTGTATTTCACATCATAAAGGGAAGGTACATACACTCCTTCTATCTGTGATACCCTTTCCAGGAATTCACCGCGGGTACCGCCCCTCCTCTTCCATTCAAGGTATGCATCCAGAATTGGCGTTAGGACCTCTTCCCCTTCTCCCAAAACAAAAAAATCTATTATATCCGCCAGCGGTTCTCCGTTATATGCACAGGGCCCGCCGGCTATTACAAAGGGATGTTCTTTATTCCTCTGACTGCTTAGCATCGGGATGCCCGCCAGCGAAAGCATGTTGGTTATGTTTGAATAGCTCATTTCATACTGCAGTGTAAAACCAATAAAATCAAACCCCGCCACCGGATCCCTGCTCTCCAGTGCAAACAGTGGAACCCTGTTTTCCCTCATCAGGCTTTCCATATCGGTCCAGGGAGCAAAGACCCGCTCGCACCATGTATCCTCCCGCCGGTTTAAAAGATAGTACAGGATCCTGAGCCCCAGATGTGACATGGCAATCTCGTAAACATCCGGAAAGGCAAAGGCGAACCTTATATCTATCTTTTCCTTTTTTTTGTATACGCAGTTGTACTCACCGCCGGTATAACGGGCCGGTTTTTCCACTTTGTCGAGCAGTAACTCTATATCCCTGGCTGTCATTACATATCCTCCCGCGACCTTGTCCTATGTTTAAAACTAGTATTCCACAAATTATTATATAATAAAATTTACCTTCTATCTATGTATTGTACATTTTTACTATATCTATCATTTTGACATTGTACCCGTGTTCCATTATACCATTAAGTATTTCCTGCTCCCCCACCCTTCCAAGCACCTGGCCTTCAGTGCCAATCACATACACTATGTGATAGTATCCGGGCACCAAACGCTTAACAACTTTCTTTCCGGAGGCATTATAGGCAACCGCCAGGGTCTTTGATTTAATAAGACCCCTTTTTCTAAGCAAGCTTTTCTTGTGCCCAACCTGGTTAATCATCAAGGATGCCGCTTTGTTTCTTTCACCGGCCCCCGCAAAAAACAAAAAAACTGCGGCTGCCAGCATTGTAATATACAGTGGATTTTTAAGACCCCGGTATAATGCCAACAGGGCCAGCAGCCCGGCGCAACACTTTCCAAGCAGCCACACTATCCGGGTTGCCCTGGCGGTACCCCACCGGTAAGAAAGCAGGGCCCGCAGAATTCTTCCCCCGTCCATGGGGAGGGCCGGAAGCAGGTTAAACAAAGCCGCCACCACATTTACAGCAATAAAAAAATCCACAGCCGACGCGTTGACAAAGCTGTGGGGTTTAAGCCACAGGGCAAAGAAAGCCATAAAAACATTCATAACCGGGCCCGCCAGTGCAATCAGTATTTCCTGTCCCGGGTCCAGTTCAAACATGCCGCCTATTCTTATCTCTCCCCCCAGGGGGAAAAGATTAATCTCTTCCAGCCTGTAGCCCAAGAACCCGGCAGTAAAGGAATGTGCCGCTTCATGCAGCAATACCACTGCGGTAAGTATTAGTACCTTGGAAAAGTAACCGAAATACACCGCCACTGCAGCCATAATGATAACAGCGGGACTTATCAGTATGTCAATCCCCCTAATCCTTAAAAGCTTCATTACCCCACCGCCTCCCTTTACATGCTTTTAAAGCTTGTGTCCAGGCGGTTGGCCGGGTCGACAGGCCTGTCGTTTACCCAGACCTCGAAATGAAGATGGGAACCGGTACTTAAGCCGGTGTTTCCCACCACTCCTATTATATCATCCCGGGATACCTGCTGGTCCTTTGAAACCCTTACATCCTCCAGGTGACCGTACAGGGTTTTCACACCGCTGCCGTGGTCGATTAATACAACATTTCCGTAATTATCATCGGCCCTGATCTCTGTTACCGTCCCGGGCAGGGCTGCCTTAACCGGTTCTCCCACCGGGGCTGCAATGTCTATTCCGTCGTGTTTTCTCTCAACTCCAAAGACCGGATGGGTCCTCATCCCATATCCGGAAGTAATGGGACCGTCCACCGGCATACTCATTAAAGCGGAAGAGCCTTCCGCGTTGAAGACTTTCATTATGTTCCTCTGCATCCCCGGCAGCCAATCCCTTACCAGGCCCAGTCTTTCCTTCAAGTCGTATTCACTTGTTATTATGGATTTAATACCGCTGGCCGCTTTCTGGGCATAGGAAAAGTTCATGCTTTTTATAAGTACAATAATTAAAACCACAAATATGCAAATGGTGAGTTTCCTTAAATTGTCCTTTAACTTGTTTTTATCCTTAACGCCCCTTACACCATACTTTTTACCCAATCTACTTCTCTTAAAACTTCCCGTGTGTCTCCCAAAGGCCCTCTTCATGGGTTTCCCTCCCCAAAACAGGTTTTAGTATAATATATTTACACCAATGGGAGAATATGAGGACTATCAGAAATTGATTCTCTGCCTTCTCATCCCGACATTGATAACCAGGCCCACCGCGATCATTTTTGCAAGCAGCGAACTTCCTCCGTAGCTCACAAAGGGCAGCGTAAGCCCGGTTATCGGCATAATGCCTATCGTCATTCCGATGTTTTCAAGTATCTGGAATGTAAACATTGACAGAACTCCGATAACCATAAGATAACCAAATCTGTCCTTTGCCTGCCGTGCGGCGTCCAGTATTCTGTACAGGATAAAAAACAAAAGAAAAATAACGACAGCCGCACCTACAAAGCCAAATTCTTCCCCCAGCACCGAAAAAATAAAGTCGGTGTGCTGTGCGGGCAAAAAATCCAGCTTGTTCTGGGTTCCGTTATACAGCCCTTTACCCAGCAGACGGCCCGAACCGATGGCAATCATTGACTGTATTACATGATACCCGCCACCCAGCGGGTCTATACCAGGGTTTAAGAAGACCAAAAGCCTTGTTTTTTGATGGTCTTCAAACAGGAAATACCATGCGGGAGGAATCGCCGCAATACATGTAATTATTCCCCACAGAATCAATTTATAGCTTATACCCGCCGCAAAAATCATACCTGCAAAGATTGCAATAAACACAAGGGTACCGCCAAGGTCCGGCTCAAACAATACCAGCATCGCCGGAAAAGCCACAAAGATTAAAGGCAGGGCCACACTTTTTATGCTGTCAAGCTTTTCTTCCCTGCTCTCCAGGAATTTGGCAAAGGATATAATAATTCCTATCTTTGCAAACTCGGAAGGCTGAATACTGGAAAAGCCCAAGTCTATCCAGCTCCTTGCCCCGCCCCGGATAACCCCAATGCCGGGTATTTTCACAAGCAGCAGGAACAATATGCTCCCCACATAAATAATATAAGCAAAATTTCCCAGGGTATTATAATCAATGGTAATAACTACAAGCCCCGCAAAAAGGCTTATAACCGCCCATATTATCTGGCGTTTTACCATCCCGTAATCCCCGGTATCGGGAGCATGGGTTGCACTGCTTATTATTATTATACTTATGCAAATAAGCACAATTATCGCCAAAATCAGCATATAGTCTACATTTCTAACAAGCTTTTTGTCTATCAAACTATCACCCCCGCCGCCCGAAAACTCATCTCAATTATACCACAGCCATTATGTATAATCATTTGTAAAATAAAACCGGCTGAATATCAGCCGGTTATCTTGCGGAACCCTTCATACGCTTAATTGGAATATTAGCCATTAATGCGGGAACCAGTGTATCATCCTCATCCCTCTTGGTCTTGGTCACCTTAATCTCCAGGTTGTCTTCGTCTATTTCCATATAATCGGATATTACCCTGATTATATCTCCCTTTATCATCTCAAGGAATCTGGAGGAAACATTCACCCTGTCATGGACCAAAACCAATTTCAGCCTTTCCTTTGCTAAATCTTTGCTTCTGGTGCTTTGTCTAAAACCCGACCTGAACAGGTCCATTTTTCTATTCCTCCTCTCCTGATTATCTTTTGCTGCCGATAAGCTTCAACAGTTTAATAATAAAGCCTTCTTCCACTTCCAGGTCCATAAACGGGACTTCTTCCCCAATTATCCTCATGGCAATATTGTTAAATGCCTTTCCGGCCATTGACTTTGCATCATTTACCGCCGGCTCTCCCCTGTTGGTGGAGACCACTATGCTCTCGTCATCGGGTACTACTCCCAAAAGGTCAATCGCCAGAATGTCTATCATATCTTCGGTGTTCATCATGTCGCCTTTCTTAACCATGTCCATCTTCACCCGATTAACCACAAGCTTTGGATTTCGGAGTTCGGATGCCTCCAAAAGACCGATTATTCTGTCCGCATCTCTCACCGCTGATATTTCCGGAGTTGTTACCACGATGGCACTGTTGGCTCCGGCAATGGCATTCCTAAAACCCTGTTCTATTCCTGCCGGGCAGTCTATAAGAACAAAATCAAATTCCCGTATCAGTTTTTCGCATAATTCCTGCATCTGTGAAGGTGAAACCGCGTTCTTGTCCTTTGTCTGGGCAGCTGGAAGCAGAAACAGGTCCGGATACCTCTTATCCTTGATGAGTGCCTGGCGCAGCCTGCAGGTACCCTCCACCACGTCCACAATATCATATACAATCCTGTTTTCCAAACCCATAACCACATCCAGATTTCTAAGGCCAATATCCGCGTCAACCAATACTACCTTCTTCTCGTTAAAGGCAAGGGCTGTCCCAATATTGGCCGTAGCAGTGGTTTTCCCCACACCGCCTTTCCCGGAAGTTATGACTATTACTTCTCCCATAGGTTTCTCCTCCCTAATATGTATTGTATACCGTTATGTTTATTTGATATCCGATAAGGGCCTTACATACATTACGTCCTGCTGTACATAGGCTATCTCGGGTTCATCGGCGTATCGCTCCTCATCCGGCCATCGGACTACTACTTTCCCTATCTTAAGCTGGGTGGGCTGCAGCGAGATTGCCGAAATAATCGCTTCGTTTCTGTCGGGTACCCCTGCCCTTGCAGTGCCCCGAAGAGAGCCCATAACAACAATGCTGCCCCCCGCTTCAACTTCCGCCCCTGCGTTAACGTCACCAAGAACAACCACATTCCCTTCGCAGGATACACTTTGCCCGGACCTGAGGGTTGATTTAACAAACCTTGTACCAAAATCTGCGATTATGCCTGACCGGGAAACCGTATCCTTGTTCAGAAGTGGAACCTTTATTTCCATTTTGTATCTGCCCTTTAATAAATCGCCCAGAATATCCTCTTCAATCTCACTGAGCTCTATGCCGTAAACACCCGCCATGCAAGCACCGGCAAAGAAATCCCCGGCCCCATCAAGCTTTCCCTCCAGTGCCTGTAAAAAATCCTCGAACCTGTCGGCACCTTTATATATGGCATACAAGCCCTTCTTAAGTCCTTTAAATTCCAATATGTTTCGCTGCATGTTATGTTTTTGCCTCCGTTTATTATTCTTCACCAAACCCATAATTCCTTCTATTTAATTTATTATCTGGAAAGGGAATTGTATGTTTCCATTGGCGCACCCTCATGGTTAATCTTGAGATATTCCGCAAAAATTGCCTTTGCCACCGGAGACGCATAATTACCCGAGCCTCCCTGAAAAATCAAAACCGAAACCGCTATCTGCGGGTCCTCATAGGGTGCAAAACCTGCAAACCATGCATACCCGTCATAACCGGGATTCTGTGCAGTGCCTGTTTTCCCTGCAATTTCCACCGGGAAATCCCTAAACAAGGAAGCGGCAGTACCTCCCGGTCTTGTCACCGCATTCATACCCTTCAATACAGCCTTAAGGCTGTCCGATGATATATCAATCCTGTCCAGAATTTCCGGTTCGACATATTCGTAGTTCCCCGTCTCCTGATTATATGTCTTTTTGATTAGATGGGGCCTGTATCTGGTACCGCCGTTCGCCAGTGTGGCAATATAGTTTGCTATCTGAACAGGCGTGTACATGTGTTCGCCCTGACCTATCACGGCACTCAAGGTCTGACCGGCTGTCCATTTGCTGGCATTTATATAGGTTATCAACCTGTTTATGTTCTCAATATTTTCTACACCCAAACCTTCCAGGGCCCTGCGCATTTGGGTCCATGTTCCGAACTCCACGTCCAGCAGGCCGAACACTCCGTTTATCATTTGTTCATCCTGTACCTCCATGGTATCTGTCATATAGTTTCTTATTACGTTTTTCCAAATCGCCGTCTTATAGGTTGGCCCCGCCACAACTCCCGCCGCTTCGCCGGGAAGTTCAATGCCGGTCCTTTGTCCAAGTCCGAATCTGTGTGCGTATTCCTCAAGCTTGTTTATACCCAGAAGCCGGCCTGTTTCGTAAAAGAAATAATTGCAGGAATCCCTGATAGCGTCCACCACATTTTCGGGACCATGGGTTGTTCTGTTTTGATTCCAAATCCAGCATGCCGGACTGGCACCGGGTATAACCCTGTAAACTCCCCTGTCAACAATAATGGTATCCGGCTTGATAACCTTTTCTTCAAGGGCTGCAACCGCCGCCACCATTTTAAATATTGACCCGGGAGGCACAGCAGCCTGGATGGCATTGTTAAACAGCGGCCGGGGCTCCACCGGGCTGTCGGATTGCGGATTGAGCATCTGCCAGTCCTCGGATGAAATACCGGTGGAAAACAGGTTTGGGTCATAGGATGGGTAACTTGCCAGCGCAAGTATTTCCCCGGTATTTACGTCTATCGCCACCGCCGCCCCTGCCTTGGCTTCCGGATACTTATGCCCCATCTCACCGGCCCGTATTTTTTCCATCGTGTCTGCCAGCGCCTGTTCGGCGGTTTGCTGCAGCCTGGCGTCAATGGTAAGGAACACATTTCTGCCCGGAACCGAAGGCCTTTCTCCCAGGGTGCTTATTAATCTTCCAACCGAGTTTACCTCCACCTGCCTGGCGCCATTGGTACCTTTCAGTTCCTCTTCCAGGACCCTTTCCAGGCCCGATTTGCCTATTATATCATTTTGGGTATATCCCTTGTCCCTTAAATTTTCCAGTTCCTGCTGGTTTATGCTCCCCAAGTATCCCATGACATGGGAAGCGAAGCTTCCTTCCTTGTAATACCTGATTGGTTTGACTTCAATATTTACTCCCGGCATGTCCAGATGTCTTTCCTCAATTCGGGCCACCGTCAGCATTGATACATCCCTGGCAATCTCCAGCGGCTGGTAGGCAAAATAATTCTGTTCACCGGTTTTGTGCAGAATTGCAAGGGCCTGCGCCGCCATATGATCCGGCATATTCGCCGGTATGTCGTTTTTCTCCTTTAAAAATGCCAGGGCCTGCACCGCATCGCAGTCCTCAGGTATTGAGTACCTTTTTTTCCATGTTTTTTCCTCTTCATTACTGCCAAACGCAAACTCAACAGTATAGGGTTCCCCGGATTCATCGGTGGCAGACTGCACATAGCCGGCTTCGGTTCGGCTTATTATTATAGGAAACTCAAGCCTGATACGCTCTCCGTTGCTGTCCAAAATCCGCACCAGTTCCTGGGCAACTTCGCTGATCTGCTCCTGTACTACCTCGGTCTTAAGGATTTCCACAACATAGCCCGGGCGGTTCCCGGCAATTTCCCTGCCATATCGGTCAAGAAACAGCCCCCTGGGAGCCTCAACACTTATCTGCCTGATTCGCTTGTTCTCGGAGAGGTCGCTGTAGTATTCCCCCTTTACGATCTGGACCTGTATCAGCCTGAAAACCAGCGTAACGGCTATAAAAGCCAGCAGCATTGCTATAATATTGTTCCTGTCCCTCAGCTTTTTCCAGACCATATCCACACCACCCAAAATTTACCTTTTCTTTTTTATCCTCAGCCGGTACCTTAGAAACCTTTTTTGGTATATAAGGTAGAGCGCCCTGTAAACAACAACCGAGACCAGGCAGTTGTATATAAGCTCAATCAGAAAATACTGCCGTATGTAAGCAAACAGCGGGATTTGAACGCCCAATACATAATTAAAGAAAATGCCTATTGAATACTTTAAAAGGGTGGCCCCCGCAGAAAAGGCCAAAGGTACCACCATATGCTCCTTAAATATTTTGTCGCTGTTAATACCTATGAAGTAACCGGCCAGCATATATGACAAAGTGGTTATACCTACGGGTTTGGCAAACACTATATCCTGCAGCATTCCGGCAGCCGCTCCGATAACCATACCGTACTCCTTACCCAGAAAGGTACTTAGGGCAACCACTATGGCAATAGCAGTATCCGGTTTTATGCCCAGCACTGCAATATACTGAAAAACCGTAGCCTGCAGTATTATATTAAGCAGCAGGATTAATGCTATTATCCATCCACTCAATCTACAATCTCCCCTCCGAAGGGAAGACCTTCGATATGTTTCAACACAAAGACTTCCTCCACTTTATTAAAATCCACGGCGGGTTCAACCTTGATGGTTTTTAACAGCCGGCCGGCGCCGGTTTTTATTTCGTTTATCTTGCCCACAAACAGGCCCTTTGGATATATACCGCCCATACCTGAGGTTACCACATCGTCCCCTTCAACTATCGCCGCATCCGGTGGAATGGAGCCGGTAAGCTCAAAATTTATATCCCCTTTCAGAATGCCTGTGTCCCTGGTCCTGTTTATCAAAACGCTTACTGAACTTCGCTGGTCATTAAGGGGCAGTACTTTTGCCCAGCCGCTTCCCACATCTATTACCTGCCCTACCAGCCCACTGCTGGTAACCACAGGCATGTTTTTGACTATACCGTTTTCGGCACCTTTGTTTATTATAAATATGCTGGAAGTGTTATCCGGACTTTTGCCGATTATACTGCAGCCGATAAGATCAAATTCTGAATGGACGTCCTTAAAATCCAGCATTTCCCTGAGCCTATGGTTCTCCTGCCTTAGGGCCTCCATTTCCCTTACCTGGGCCCGAAGCAGGATAATCTGTTCGTTTAACATGCTGTTGGTATCTTTCAGGCTTCTGTACTCGGCTATACCCGATACTGAACTGCGTATGGAATTGACAACAGCAGTAACCGCCCCTGCGGCAGGTTTTATTATACTCCCTACAATACTTTCACCTGCCGATATACGGTCCCTGTCCACAGAGGTTACAGCAATAATAACAATAATAATGATAGCAGCGACTGCTACCATTATTATTGACCTGTTTTTATAGAGTTTGGACATTGCTCCCCCCCTCTTTTACTTGCTTTTCTTTGTAGAAACCAGCACCCTCTTTAACAAATGTAATTCCTCCAGGGCCTTACCCGTACCCATCACTACACAGTCTAAGGGGTTTTCCGAAATATTTACCGGCATACCGGTTTCGTCCATTACCCTTCTGTCAAGACCCTCCAGAAGGGCACCGCCGCCGGTAAGTACCAGACCCCTGTCCATAATATCAGCCGCAAGCTCGGGTGGGGTTTTTTCCAGGGTAAATTTTATGGCTTCCAGAATACTGTTAACCGGTTCGGCTATCGCTTCCCTGATTTCCTCGGATGAAACCCTGACGGTTTTGGGCAGTCCGGTAACCAGGTCCCGGCCCTTCACATCCATAGCCACCTCTTCCTTTCTCGGAAAAGCCGAACCTATTCTAATCTTGACCTCTTCCGCGGTCCTTTCACCGATAAGCAGGTTATACTGTCTCTTGACATACTGCACTATTGATTCGTCCAATTCGTCCCCGCCTATACGGATGGACCTGCTTGTTACTATGCCTCCCAGTGATATAATTGCAACCTCGGTTGTACCTCCGCCAACGTCCACTATCATGCTGCCCCGTGGTTCGGCAACCGGCAGTTCGGAACCGATGGCCGCAGCCATGGGCTCTTCTATCAGGAAGGCTTCCTTGGCTCCCGCCTGTTCCGCCGCTTCTTCCACAGCCCTTTTTTCCACTTCGGTAACCCCCGAAGGAACACATACAATTACCCTCGGTTTGAATATGGATGGCTTGGGATAAGCTTTTTTTATGAAATGCCTCAACATATCCTGTGTTACGTCAAAGTCTGCGATTACTCCGTCTTTCATAGGCCTTATCGCTATTATATTGCCGGGAGTCCTGCCGATCATATTCTTGGCTTCGCTGCCCACCGCCAGTACTTCCCTGCTGTCGCTCTGTATCGCCACCACCGAGGGCTCCCTTACTATTATTCCCTTACCCTTTACATAAACCAGTGTATTGGCCGTTCCTAAATCTATCCCCATATCCTTGGAGAAAATACCAAATAATCCCATGTTCAATGCTCCTTCCTAAACCTTTGTCATAGTTTGATAAAAGCTAATTTAAAAACTATATGTTCGCTGCTGCTCATATTATAATAATAAATCCATACCCACCGCCCGTAGCAGTTCATCCAGTTTTGTCACAGGCAAACCAACAACATTGAAGTAACATCCGCTGATGCTGTCGACAAATACCGCCGCCCTGCCCTGGATTGCATAGGCCCCCGCCTTGTCCAGGGGTTCACCGGTGTCCACATACTTTTTTATTCTGGCAGGAGAAATACTCTTCATCCTGACCCGGGTAGTCTGGTAATCGACAAGTTCGGTGCCGCTGACGCTGTCCGCCACTGCAATTCCGGTAATTACTTCATGCTCCCTGCCGGACAGTTTAGTCAGCATTTCACGGGCCTTTAGGTCATCCTCCGGTTTTCCCATCACTTCCCCGTCCACCACTACTATTGTATCCGCTCCGACCACGACGGCGGGAAAACCAATTCTTTCAAGCACATTCCTTACCTTATGCCGGGCTGCCGAGACTGCAATCTCACAGGGTGGTATACTTTCGGAGCTTATCTTTTCATATATACCGCTTTCTATTATTTCAAACTCCACCCCAAACTGCCTTAGGATTTCCCGTCTTCTTGGCGACCCGGATGCAAGCACCAGTCTTTTCATTCAACCACCCGCCAAAACTATAGTTTCATAAAAATGAGTACGGCAAGTAATAGTCCAAGTACCCCCGCAGCATTTATATTTATAACAAATCCAAAAACAAGAGAAATAACACCTATATCAAAGAACAAAGGGTCTTTTATTCCGATTGGAAAACTGTGCTGCAAAAAGGGAAGATATTGGCTTAGAAACTGTCCCAAAAAACCGCCGATAACAGCACCGGTTAAAAGCAGCAATACCAGTATCCAGGGATTCCTTGTTTTGATTCTCACTACTACCCCTCCTCTAATCTTTTGTCATTTTAAAAGGCTATATCGTCTATTTCCGTTTCTTCTCCAATTATTTTTATAATGAATCTGTTGGGTATGCAAACCGCCATTTCGTTTACTCTGCTGATCCAGCCCTCCTTTACACATATCTGGTCGGGACAGGAAGCTGCCTTTATTCTAACCCTATTGTTGCCCACTTCCACAGTATTATAACCCCAGGGTGAGGTAACGGTAAATTCTGCGGGCTCTGTGTCTTCCAGGCTAATTCTGCTGTATTCCTCCCGATTTACCATTATTACGGCATAATTCCCCTGACCGGAATCCATCAGTTTTGTGGTGTAAAAGATCCCGGCCAGAGCTGCCACAATAAGAAAAAAAATCAATACCTTATCATATCTGGTCATATTATCTACTCTTTCCGGTAGTAATATCTCCCTCTACTTTTCCTAGTTTATCATTTTGCTTTTTTTAATACAAGCTGTAGAATAAGGAATTTTCTGTATTCCTGACGCAAAATAGAGATGGAAAAACCATCTCTATTTTGCAAAATAATGTTTGCCTATTCTTTTTACTATCTGTCTTGACCAAATCCAGCTTGAAGTAGCAGTATCGGGATTAAAAAAGTAAATGGCTCCTCCCGATGCATCCCAGCCCTTCAGCGCATTGTCCACCGCATTGTATGCAGCGGCATTCGGGGCTTGATAAAGCTGGCCGTTCTGTACCGGTGTAAAGGCGCCCGGCTGGTATATGACTTGCGAAACGGTGTTCGGAAATCTGCTGTCCCTGACCCTGTTCAGTATAACCGATGCAACCGCCACCTGTCCCTCAAAGGGCTCGCCCCTCGATTCTGCATAAACCATTTTAGCCATTAATTCTATATCGCCCGCTTGAGCATTCCGGACCTGGGCTGAAGAACCCCTTGACGCCGCCACCGAAGGCCATGTAATGACCAACTTCTGGTTTGGATATATAATGTCGTTCCAATGATTGTTTGCTCTCTTTATTTCGTTTACAGTCGTTCCATACCACTGGGATATCTTCCATAAAGTATCCCCACGGCTTACCGTGTGAACTGTGGAAGCATAAACTGTGCACGGAACCACTGCAGCCGCAATAATCACGACTGCCAGCAAAACAACCAGTCTTTTTCGTTTGTTTGAATTCTTTTCCTGCATTCTACCCCTCCCTCACCTTATTTTAGTCACCTGACATTATACAATAGGAAGGAAGGCAAGTCAGCAGGTATTTGTTTACATACAACAACCCGTCAATTGACGGGTTGTTGTCTGCCGGTGTGATCTATATAATAGTTGTCTTTCAATATCAGCTTGGAAACAGGGACGATTGTGTACCCTTCTTTCTTAAGCCGGTCCAGCACAATGGGCAAATAATCCGTAACATATTTTGCATTATTGTGAAACAGTACTATCGAGCCCTTGTTTACCCTGCTCAGAACCCTGTCCACCACCGGCTCCACGCCGAATTCTTTCCAGTCCAGGGAATCCACGTCCCACTGTATACTGTAGTATCCCATTTCCCTCGCCTTTTCAATAACTTTATCATTATAATCACCGAAGGGGGGCCGAAATAATATCGGGTCCTTTCCGGTGACAGCTTTGATTTTATCTCCCGTGGTCTTAAGTTCCTTTCTTATCTCTTCCGCCGTCAGCCTTGACATTTGAGGATGGGTGGTTGAGTGGTTTCCCACTTCATGCCCTCTCCTGTGAATCTCTTCAAGCATATCGGCGTACTTGTCTATCCAAAAACCCACCAGAAAAAAAGTGGTTTTTACATCGTATTCATCCAGTATATCGAGTATCTGGGGAGTGTACTGATCGCCGTAGGCAGCGTCAAAGCTTATCGCTATTTCCTTTGTATCGGTTTCAACGCTGTAAATGGGAAGCCTTTTTTCGTTGTTGAACAGCACCGACAATACTCCGGGAGTATAACCCTGAGTATAAACCACCGAAACCGTTACCAGAATAATAACCAGCAAGAGCTGCCTGAACAGACTTTTTCTGATGAGAAATATCCTCATTTGCCCAGCCCCCAATAAAATTTGTTTCTCTATATAATATTTATTCCTGTGTAACAACTATATTACACAAATAATACCTGGATTGGGGGCGCTTTATGCGACACACTAAAAGCCTTAGCCCGCTTATGCTGAGAGCTCTTATATTTATCTTATTTATCCGGGTCATAAACAACCAGTTTTTTGTCCCCTAACTTTTCTTTATCAACCCTGTCCTCCATTTCAACCGGAACACTGACTGTTCCGGGATTCCCATCGCTGATATATCTCTCTCCGGGATTTTCTTCAAAGTATTCCATCCAATCGTACATATCTGTGTTTATTGCCGGATCGTCGGTAGCCCTGACCCTCGGTATTCTCCGCGGATCAAAATTCATGTCCACCGGTGATGGTGCCGGGTTGGACCCGACAAGCAGAACCGCATCGTTTTGGTATCTTATCCCTTCGAATTCTCCCTCGTATACATATTCCCTGTACTGCTCGGAAGCATTAACCCCGTAGGGCAGCGCCAGTGAATTAACGCTGTAGTCCGGCAGGTACTTTTGGGTCTCTGACACCATTTTACCCAGCTGATACTGGATTCCGTCGGCGTCAAGGTCTCCCAGGTTTGCATGTCCGTAGGAATGATTTCCTATATCCATGCCCCTTTCCACAAGATATTTAAACTTGTACTCTATCAGGTCCTGCTGTCGGAAGGGAACGGGATAATAAACAAAAAAGGTGGCCGCAAGACCGAAATCCGTTCTTTCCCTATGAAAACTTTCCAATATCCCAACCGCACTTTTCGGGTCTACCTCGAGATTGCCGTTTTTTTCGAGAATATTGAACTGTCCCCGGGTACCATCGTCAAAGGTAAGCACCACCGGTGTACAGCCCGGTTCAACGTCTATGTTGTTGGATATATAGTCCCTAAGGCTGATAAGCCGGTAACCTTTGTGGTAAAGGACTTCCAAATCGCTTCTGAAATTGTCCCACCTCCGGGACCATTCACCTTCGCTTTCACCTATTACATGATACATAAGCACCATTATTTTTCCCGCTTCATTGGGCCTTACCGCTTGAAGGTCAATCTGGTCCGGCCCGGCCTGTTGGTCTTCATTCTCCTTCCCGCCGGTCTCATCGCTGCTGCCCGGCGCGCCGGGCTCCAAAATACCGTCTTCGGTATCTGCAGGCGTCGTAGGTCCTGAAGGGACAGTGCAGGCACTTACAATCAATAATACCGATAAAAGTATTAAAACTACTGCTCCATATCTGGTCATCAAATCACTCCAAGGTTCATAGTGTAATGCCTAAATAAATTATATATTAGAACGGTATGGATAACTATCTGTAAATTATGGTCGGGATTTGCCGCCATGGGGACATACCCGCATGCATATACCGCATACCGAACCTCTGCCTATATGCCTGTAACTGTCGTGCATAAAAACGCTGCAGGCATGGGCATCCACGATTTTCTCCCTGGACATGCCGGCTTCCCAGTTAACCCCATGCAGTGCCGCGGCGGGACAGCTGGTCACGCACAGCCTGCATTCTCCGCATCTGCTTTCGGTCATCGGCTGACCATAGGGCAGTTCCATTTCGGTAAGCAGTGTACCCAGCCTTATTCTCGGACCGTACTTGGGAGTGACAAGCAGACCGTTCTTTCCGATCCAGCCCAGCCCTGCCCGGGTGGCAGCCGTTTTATGCTGGAAAATCGCGGTATATTTATCAGTATCGGTTTTTACCGTCTGAGACGCCGGTACCGCAAAGGCTTTGTATCCCCACTCCTGCATAAGCAGCATACACCGTAGCGTAATCTGGTCAATAAGAAAATTTACCGAACGGTAATGATGGAAATAGGTATGGGTGGGCTTATCGGATATTTCATCAATTATATAATCCGACAACCTTACAATCACGGTTACTGCACTTTTTAATTCCTTTTTGTCGCCCGGCACAATATCTCCCACGTATGAAAACCCAATCTTTGAGGCACCCAAATTTTTTGCCAAATCCTGCAGCTTAAGAATATTCGCATCCAAGTCATCCACCTCCATACGGGTATTATACCACAGCCAAGGGCCGAAAAAGAACCGACAAAACATAGGACGATAAACTATAATTATATGCAAAGTTTATAAAATATATTCCGAAAACTAAAAAATTCTAACATATTATTTGTATTGAAGGGCAAAATTAAATATACAAACCCATTTTAAAAAAGGAGGAATACTTTATGGCAGCAGGACAACAGACACCGGGCAAAAAGCTGGTTCAACAGGCCCATCCTGCCCTTGATAATATGAAATATGAAATTGCAAGCCAGTTCAATCTACCTGTACATCAGGGTTCGGAGGATTACTGGGGCGGCCTCACCTCGAAGGACTGCGGCAGGGTAGGCGGCGAAATGGTAAAAAGAATGATTACCATGGCGGAAAACCAGTTGGCAGGCAAATAACCAACAAAAAAGGGAAGCTTTTAGCTTCTCTTTTTAATTCCGATACGTTCTGATATAATGTCTTCGGAGGCGATGGTATGGTGTACAGGGGTACCGAAGAACTGGCAGAAAACAAACTGATACTACTTTTTATATTGTCCGAAACCGGCGCCCCCCTTTCCAAAAACCAGATAACGCAGGTGGTTCTTGAAAACAACCTGATGAATTATTTTACAATGCAGCAGCTTTTGGGCGAATTGATGGATGGGGGCCTGATTACATATTATGAAGACATGGGCAGGCATTATTATCGGCTGGAGGACCGGGGTGCGAGTGTATTAAAGCTGTTTTACCGCAGGATCCCTCACCGGCTGCGCAGCAGTATAATGGAATACCTGCTGGCAAAGGGAGCGGTGCTGCGCCGGGAAAACAGGGCCGAAGCAAGCTATACAATGGAAGATGACGATGAATACACGGTAAGTCTGAGGCTTATACAAAGACGTACCGTTGTATTGGATATGAAAATAAAGGCCAGCTGCCACAAAGATGCCAGGAGAATATGCGAGAACTGGAACAACCGGTCCGAAGACCTGCTTAAACAAATAACCAAAATTTTGACTGAGGATACCGGGACTAATTAACGGCAAGTACGCACACCGGCTCTAAACCGGTGAAGGCTTTCCTTTCAATAAATCCTGTGTCGGTATTTACTTTTAAGAGGCAGTTGTCTATCATGCACACAACATGCAGATATTCACCGCCGTGTTCCAATGACTGGCCCACAGGCATTCTTCCCAATTCAACCGTTCTTATAACGGCAAAGCTGCCGCTGTCTATTATTGATAAACGGTTTTCAACCGCATCAAGCACATACAGCCTTCCCCTCCTGTTATCATACGCCAAATCGACCGGCATACTCCCCAGCCTTAAACAGTTCAGCTGCCTGCCGGAATTTATATCAAACTCAACCAGGCGGTATTCGTCCAGTCCTTCACTTAAGCTTATTATCGAATAAAGCCTGTGTTTTATATTATCACAGCATATATCAACCGGATAACCGTTAACTTTGAAGCAGTCCAGCTTATCCATGGACACCGCGTCAATAATTGCAATGTATTCGCTCCCGGTATTTGCCACATAAAGATGCCTGCTTCCTTGTCCCAGCACAACCGACCGGGGCATTATACCGCACGGAATCTGGGCAATCATTTCCTGGGATTTCAGGTCAATAACCGAAACGCTGTCGGAATCATAGTTGGTTATAAATGCCCTGTCCTTGCATTCAAGTACTTCTATACGGTTTGGATGGCTGCCGGCAAATATGGTATTAATAACTTCCAGGGAGCCTAAGTCTATTATTGAAAGGCTGTCATCGTACAGGTTAACCACAAGCAGCTGTCCTTTGGACCTTCTGTGATACAGGTAGCCGGGGCCTGCCACCGGCCCCCGGATAAAATAATTTATGTTCATTAGCTTGGTTCCCACGGGTTTCAGCATTAATTTGTGCATCAGCTCATAACTTTCATTATCGTATACCGTTATGCTGTCTTCCCCCATATTTGCCGCAAGTACAATATTCCTTCCCTTCAAGCCTACACCCCCCAGAAATACCTATAACCATACTATGCGGCAGGCTTTATAATAGTGTAATATTAAAAGGCTCTCCGAATACTCGGAGAGCCCTTATATAAACAGCCGGTTCCAGACCCCCGTTTTACCGGTGTGCTATGGGTCTGAACCCGTGCCGTCCCACATTCCTATACAAACCAATATATTACTTATTTTACTATATTATAACCATAAACAGGCACAATAAACAATAATCTTATTTTTACCTTTGCCTTGACCTGAGTTCTTGATAAACTTCCCTGTATTCAATGCCTTTCTGAAGCATCAAAACGGTAATATGATACAAAAGGTCTGCTATTTCGTATACTGTCTCCTGTCTGCCGGGGTTTTTGGCGCCTATTATTACCTCTGCCGCCTCTTCTCCTATTTTTTTCAGCGTTTTATCCATACCGGCATCCAGCAAATAGTTGGTATAGGACCCATCCTTCGGGTTATTCCTTCTGTCCGCCACCACCGCATACAGTTTGTCCAGTTCGCCCGGTGCCGGCCTGCTGTCGCATTCGTTACCGTAGATATCCCTGTAAAAACAGGATCTGTTTCCGGTATGGCATGCCGCGCCTTGCTGGTCCACCAAAAGCAGCAGCGCATCCCTGTCGCAATCGACGCCTATCTTCGCCACCCTCTGCACGTTTCCCGAGGTCTCTCCCTTATTCCATAACTTATTTCTGCTTCGGCTGTAAAACCACGACGTCCCGGTTTGGATGGTTTTAT
>Ga0334898_1001939_pt1 | contig 20675 bp, 16 predicted proteins | sample GraSluR3_MG_10_FD_207228 | JGI IMG/M metagenome (GOLD analysis project Ga0334898, IMG submission 207228) | Sludge microbial communities from methane-producing bioreactor in Wageningen University, Netherlands - Granular Sludge_3_08-R3 | ecosystem: Engineered > Bioreactor > Anaerobic >... | reverse complement strand
TCCCCCACCCCACGTCTATGCTGTCATAGTCGCTTCAATGGGGCCACGCCTGGATAGGCGTGGGAATCTCCCGTCGCCCCGTTTCGCCGCGTGCCTCAGCGTGCTTCAATGGGGCCACGCCTGGATAGGCGTGGGAATGTATCGCCTAGATCTGGAGGCGGCAACGGTGGATCAGGCTTCAATGGGGCCACGCCTGGATAGGCGTGGGAATATTGTTCCAGGACCTTCGGCGGGAGTGCATGCTCCTGTCGCTTCAATGGGGCCACGCCTGGATAGGCGTGGGAATAATATTTACCGCCTCTGTAGGCGTCATCTTGCCATGCTTCAATGGGGCCACGCCTGGATAGGCGTGGGAATGAACTTACCCGGGGCACCCGTGTATGGGGCCTGAATGCTTCAATGGGGCCACGCCTGGATAGGCGTGGGAATTCCTGGAGGCATCATGGCCCTGGTAACGACCCCCGGGCTTCAATGGGGCCACGCCTGGATAGGCGTGGGAATCCCAGACCGGCACCGACCTGCGTCAGGAGATCGCCCCGGGCTTCAATGGGGCCACGCCTGGATAGGCGTGGGAATGGGCGACCAGTTCATTCTGCCGGCCTCGCTGACCCTGGGCTTCAATGGGGCCACGCCTGGATAGGCGTGGGAATTGGGTGGGGTCTGGCTCATGCCGCCTCCACGTCGTCGCTTCAATGGGGCCACGCCTGGATAGGCGTGGGAATGACCAGGAGCTTGCGGGCGACCTGCCCACTAGGTCCGCTTCAATGGGGCCACGCCTGGATAGGCGTGGGAATCCTGCGGTCCGTGACCTCGGTGCTCGGAGTCCTCAACGCTTCAATGGGGCCACGCCTGGATAGGCGTGGGAATCAGCGCCGGGTCCGCGAGCTGCGGGAGCGCGTCGCGGCTTCAATGGGGCCACGCCTGGATAGGCGTGGGAATTGGCAAAGTGCCTGGAAGAGGGCCTACTGGTCGACGCTTCAATGGGGCCACGCCTGGATAGGCGTGGGAATCAATCTCAACAAGAAGCTGTGAACGCAGGCATTTTTTTGCACGATTTGCGAGAGGTCCGGCCTGACAGGCATGGCTTCGCCCTTCGCCGGGTTCGATCCTGCCGGGGAGCAATGCGAGAAAGCCCGATTCAACGGCCTCTGGCGTGAACTGCGAGCGCACCCGGGGAATCTGGAAGCACCGGGGCGCTCGCGAAGGGTTCAGTTGTCAAAGAGCTCAGAAGACCAGGACGTAGCGCTCGCTGTTGACCAGGGGCACTCCCAGGGTCCGGAAGCGACGACGCGAACGGGGGCTGACGCCTCCCAGGTCTACCAGCATGACCTGGTCTTCTCCGTGGTGGATGACCTCCGAGAGCTTCGCGATCAACTGCACCTTCTCCCGGCTGCTCAGGGCGCAGCGGAAGACCGAGTACTGCAGGTGGTCCCCAAATCCACGCATGATCTGGAAGACACGACGCAGCCGGCCGGGATCGCAGATATCGTAGGCGACCAGGAAATCTCGTCTCATGACTTCTATTGACTCCTCAGCGGGTCCGGAAGGTGGGCACCTCGGCCAGTTCGCCGGCCAGGAAGCGCCCGAAGAGGCGGGCCTGGACTTCCAGAAGCTGCCGGTAGCTCAGGCGATAGCCGAAGGTGGGGTGGGTCACCAGCTCATCCATCCTCCTCTCGAAGGCCTGGATGAAGCTCTTGCGTCCGCCCGGCGAGAGATTGCAGGCACCGGCCGCATGGACGAAATCCTCGCTGCCCAGGACCCCGTTGTTCAGGCACCAGAGGACCGCTGAGTCGGCGATCAGGGGACGGAAGGGCTCCATCAGATCCAAGGCCAGAGCAGGCCGGCCATAGCGCGGCTGATGATAGAAGCCCAGGTGCGGATCGAAGCCGATCCCCTGCAACATGCAGGTCAGTTGGCGAGTCAGCAGGGAATAGGCAAACGACAGCATCGCGTTGACCGGGTCCAGGGGCGGGCGACGGTTCCTGCCCTGGAAGTCGAAGGGCATCGCCTGCTTCTTGAAGAGTCCAGGGAAGGATTGGAAATAGAGCCGGCCGGCGTATCCCTCCACTCCCAGAAGGCTCTCCAGGGACTCCGCCCGCCGCGCCTGTCCGGCCATCTCCTTGAGTTCCCGCAGCACATCCTGCGAAGGGCTCTCCCAGTTGCGCCGCAACAAGGTGCGGCAGTTCAGGACCTTGGCCGCCACCAGGGACCGGGCGATGGCCAGGCAACGCTCCGGCTCGCCTGCCGCCTGGAACTGGACCTGGCGCAGCAGGACGTTCTTGTGGGTCAGGCCCTGGACCATCCCGCAGAACCACCCCCCATACGAGAAGTAGTTGACGGGAATCCCGCGACTGCAAAGTTCTCGCACCGCCTGGGTGCTGATCTGGATGTTCCCCATCAGGTTGACCTGGGACACGTCCAGCAGGCGGGCCTCCCCAACCGCCTGACCCTTCTCGCGGATCTGGAGGGTCTCGCCGCTCAGCCCCAAATACAAACCCTGCCGCTGAAGATACAGGGGGAGGGCGTCGTCCCGGGCCGGCATGAGTCGCCGCACCAGACCCGGCTCGGCGGAAGAATCCTCGGGCACGCCTCGCAGGAACTCCACCTCGTCCGGGAGGCAGATCGACGACAGCGAGCAACCCTGGCATTTGGGGCTATGGACCAGGGGTGGAGGGCGGACTCCGGCTTCCGCGACGTCGCGGAAGCTCCGAACCGCTTGACGGGTCATGGCCACCAGGTCCTCATCGAAGGTCACCCAGACCCGGCGGCGGGAAGCCACGAAATAGACCCAGCCACCCTGGCTGACGAAGCCGTTCTCCCGCAGGACAAGCCCTTGGGCGCAGAGCTGGACGCGCTGGGGATCGTAGACCCCATTCGGGATTTCCGGAACCGAGCCTCTCTTGTAGTCGACCGGAGTGGCTTCGGCCCCGGAGGCCTCGACGACGTCCATCCGGGCGATGAGCCCTTCCAGGGGGGCTGACATGGTGACCGAGCGGGCCACCTTGGGGCGCTCGGGGTCCTCCTCTCCCGCAGTCTCGGGGGGGGCGAGGACCCCTGAACGGCGATCGACGCGACGGTGTTGAAAGCGGCCATCCTCGGTGAACTGGTTGTCGGCGAACTCCCCCTCCACCCACTCCAGGAAACCCAGGCGCGGGCAGTAGACGAACTCGTTGAGCATCCTGGCCGGAAGCAGCTCCGGCAGGGCGGTGCGACCTTCCATGTCCGGCTCCCTCGCATCCATCTTGATGGCACTGGAGAAGCTGATGCCGAACTGGAAGCTCCGCCAGCCGCCTGGGTCCAGGATAGGCCAGGCCGCCGCCAGGAGTTGTCACCCCCTTCCCCTCGAATGGCCGGGTCCGGCGTCAGGGAGCGGCCTGGACCGGCCTGGCCGACCGGACGACGGCCCGCGAGGACGTGGTGCGGATCCCGGGCATGGGGGCAGCGGCCTGGACCGGCCTGGCTGGCCGGACGACAGGAAGACGGCGTGGGTGCGCGGCCCCATCCGGCCTGTCTGGGTGCGGAAGGGGCGAAAACGCCGGCATCGCCGGGTCTGCGCTTGGGCTAGGGCTCGGGCCGGAAGGTCTCCAGGCCGATCAGGAGCTCACCGATCCCGGTGGCTTCCTCTTGCTTGTCCTGGGCCAGGAGCTGGTCCATGGTGTCGATGGCTGCCAGGCGCCAGGCCTCGGCCTCATCCCGACGCCCCAGGCGATAGAGGACCTCCGCCATGCCGATCCGGGCCGCTCCCAGCTCGGGCAGAAGCTCACTGTGGCCCGCCTCGGCAAACCGCACGTACAGGTCCATGGCACATTCGTAGTCGGGCAATGCGTCCTGCAAGCGGCCCGCCTGGATCCGCAGGCGTCCTCGGCCCAGATAGACCCGCGCCTGGTTGATCCCCTCCGGCAGATTGCCCCGCATGGCCTCCAAACCGAGTTCGACGGCTTGGGAGTACTCCACCTCGGCCTCTCCCAGGACCCCCAGATCCTGCCAGGTGGCGGCCCCAGCCATGGCGGCCCGGCAAGCGTCCAACCACGATTCTTCGGGACCTCCCTGCATGGCGACGCCCGTATAGATCTCCCGAGCTCTTCGGAAGAAGACCGCCGACTTGTCCAGATGGGAGAGCTCGCGATGGAGCCGGCCCAGGAGGAACTCGACATCCCCCCACCACGGCCAGGCTTCCTGGTCGAAGCTGGCAGCCAGATGGTTGTTGGCCAGCGAGCTGCCATACTCCGCGATGGCCAGGGCGCGTGGAAGCCAACCGCGCTCAAGCATCCCGTCGACCACCCCTTGCAGGCCTTCCAGAAGTCCCGGAAGCAGCTCCAGGACATCGGGATTCGGGGGACCATCCGAGCGAGGGAGGTCGTGGCCCACTTCCAGCAGGAACCTTTCGGCCTCCGCCAGATCCGAGGCATCCAGGGCCTCCAAGGCAGCGTCCAGTTGCGCGTGCGCCCCGACGGGGTCCCAGGCCTCGGTGGGCACCGACTGCACAAAGGCCGCCGGGAGGGGGGCATCCGGGGCCTCGGGGGAGGCCTCCGAGGTCTCCGAAAGAGCCTGCTCGGCCTCCGGGGCCACCGCGTCGAGCGGGGCCGGGGAAGGCTCCTGCAAGCCGGTCGGGGTCTCGGCTGGAGCCGGCCTCGCTTCCTCGGCCAGAGTCGCCGTCTCGGGGGGCGTCGGCTCGGCCCCCGAGGGCACGTCCAAGGCCTCGGCCGAAGGGGCCTCGGTGGACGATGGAGTCTCAGGGGCAGGCGTCCCCGCATCCGGAGCCGGCGGCAAGGCCGGCAGCTCGGTCAGTTCCAGAAGATCCTGCAGGCGAGAGACTTCCGCCCGCATGGAGGAGGGGACCGCCGCAGGCGGCATCTGGCCAAGCAGCTCCAGCGCCTTTTGGAAGGTCTCTCGAGCGTCCTCCCGCTGCCCCAGACGATCGGCCAGCCGGGTTCGGCAAAGAAGCACCGAAGCCGCCGTCGGGGTGTTCTTCGGCTCTGCCGAGGCGACCAGGGTGAACGCCTTCTCCAGGTACTGAAGCGCGGTGGTGGGCTCGCCCCGTACCTCCCACAGGCTGGCCAGGCCCTTCAGGGCATCGCAGGCGATCTCGGGACTCCAGGGTCCGGAAGAGACCAGGTCCACCAGGGACCTCAGCAGCGGTTCCGACATCGGGTGATCAGATTCCGCCAGGGTCAATCCACGCCGACACCACGCATGGAGGAGCCTCGTTCCGGCCACGCTTTCGCCTTCAGGGGTGCTGGAGGAGGCCAGATAGCCGACCACTCCCGCCAGAATGGGCAGGACCTCCTGACCCAGGTCGGTCTGGAGCAGCGCGCACCAGCTCTCTTCCAGGCGATGACGCTCTGCCCAGGACCAGCAATCCAGGCAGGTCAGACTTCCCAGGACCTGCCAGGCCTCGAGGGAATGCTCGCCCGCCAGAAGGCCTGCCAGGGCCTCCAGGAAATGACTTCGAACCCAGGCGTGAATGGGGCGGGGCGCCGGTGCCGCAGGCAGAATCCGGGAAGCCGTCGCCAGGGAGGAGGAGGCAGCCGCCGCCTCGTCGCGAGCCAGCAGGGCTTCGGCCCGACGCACCAGGGCCAGGGCCAGTTCCCATTCCAGCCCACGACCATCCATTCGACTGCGCAGACTCTCCAGCAGTTCGACGGCCTCGTCCAGATCGGCCACGGCCGCCGCGAGTTCGCCGGCGCCACTGCGCACGGTGCCGCGCAGCACCAGAGTCAGGGCCAGGTTGCTCTGGGTCCCCGCATCCCAGCGATCTTCCAGCAGACCTTGATACAGGGTGACCGCCTGCTCCAGATGCGCCTGGACCGCCTCACCCCAGGCCAGGGCGCCGACCAGCACCTGCCCACAGAAGAAGTGAAGGCTGGCAGCCAGTTCGGGCTCCTGGCGAAGGATGGACTCGGGCACTTCCAGGGCGGCTCGGGCCTCTTCGACGGCTTCCCGTTCGCGTCCCAATCCGGCCAGGGCCCGAGCGATGGCTCCTCGGACGCGCAGATGCACAGCAGCAGAGTGCCCCTGCACGGCGGGTTGGTCCAGCAACTCCAAGGCTGCTCGAAGACTGGAAAGAGCCACTCCGGGATCCCCGTGGGCCAGGTGTGCCTGCCCGGCCTGGGCCAGCATCTCTCCCACCTCCCAGGCAAAGAGCCCCGGCTCGGCGCCCTCGCCCCCCCAGGCGCGCGCGGTGGCGGACCAGTCCGCGCGGGCCTGCTCGGCGCCGCCCACCGACTCTCGGAGCGTGGCCACGCCGCCATGGGCCAGAATCGCTTCGACGCGCGCGGCGGCGGGAGGTTGGTCGCCGATCTCTTCCAGGACGCCCTGGAAACAAGCCAGAGCCTGATCCTTGTGGTTCAGGCGCAGGTGCGCCAACCCCCGACCCACCCGACAACGTCGGGGTTCCGAGCAGGTGCCCTCCGCCTCGGTGAAGTCCTCCAGAGCCTCGGCCAGCCGACCTGCGCGCAGACGGGCCACGGCCCGCAGGACCTGCAGTTCGGCCTTCTCCAGCGCGGGCAGGCCCCGCTCCAACAGCAGGGTGCAGTCCTCTTCGGCCCTTTCCGGGAAGCCGGCAGCCAGCAGGACCGGCGCCCGATCCCGGGCGATCTCGGCCCGGAAGGCGTGATCCTCCTTGCGGCCGGTCAGCTCGACCGCACGGTCGAAATCCTGCATGGCCTGGGAAGAAAGGCCCTGCTTGACCAGGATCCGGCCGCGCTCCCGGTGAGCCCGAGCCAGGCGCTCGACCAGCGCGCCCCCGCCAGGATCGGACGAGCCCAACTCCAGGACGGCTCCCAGATCCTCGAGAGCCTCCGTCCAACATTCCTGCTCGATCCTCAAGGCCGCCCGCTGGCTGTGAAGGTCCAACTCCTGGCTTCGCAGCCGGCTTCGGGTCTCCTCACCCAACTCATGGAGCAGTGCAAGGGCCTGGCCCAGCTCCTCCTCCGCCTGACGAGTTCGTCCCATGGTCTGCGACAGCCTGGCCTGCCGACCCAGGACCCGAGCTCTGGCCGTGCGCCATTCGGGGCGTCCATGCTCCTCCAAGAGACGGGCGAAAAGCTCATTGGCCGCCTCACCCGCCTCGCAGGCCTCCGCCAGCAGTCCCGAGCGCTCGCGAGCGGAGGCCAGTTCGTCCAGGACGCCTGCCAGGCTGGGCTGCAGATCGGTCCGCCCGGCCCCCTGAACCAGTGCCTCCAGCAGTTCGCGGGCCTCAGCCAGGTCCTTGCAGGCCACCTCGGCGTCGTCCCCCCCGGCCGCACCCCGCAGAGCTGAAGCTCGGGCTTCTCGCAGATCGACTTCCGAGGGTGCACGAGAGAATAGTTCCAAGGCCTTCCGGAAGTGATGACGCGACCCTGAGTTGTCACCCAGGCCCCGCAGCAGTTCACCCAGGCCCACCCTCAACTGGATCCAGGCCAGGACTTCGGCTTCTCCTTGGGGATCTGGCAACCCGTCGGCCACCTTCTGCATCAGCGCCGCCGCCTGGCGGGATTGGCCCAAGGCCTGCAGCGCCTTGCCCCGGAGGCTGGCCAGCTCGACCCGGGCCAGGACGGCCCCGGGCAGATCAGGACTGGCGGCGGTCGCCCGCTTCCAGGCCTCGGCAGCCTGGGCGCCGTCCTCGGCGGCCGAGGCCGGTTGACGCAGATCCAGATGCGCGCGGGCCCTCTCGGTCAGGGTCCGGGCCCGGAATTCGTAAGTCGCAGGTCCCGAAGGCGCCAGGGCCAGGGCCCGGTCCAACTCTTCCCGAGCCAGGCCATGCTCCGCGGCACGCCGGCGCACTCCCCCACGCAACGCGTGCAGACGGGCCTGCCGCAGGGAGGCCGACGAATCGGCCAGCAACTTCAGCCAGTCCTGGCTGACCTGCAGGACCACCGTGCGGCGTCCTGCCGCCTCTTCTTCAGCCAGCCAGCGCAGAAGCTCTGCTTCCACGCTCGGGGTCTGGGCCAGACGGGCGCACAGCTCGGCGTCACCCGATGCCAGGGCCCATCGGGCCAGGCCGCGACCCGCCATGCCCTCACCGGCACCGGCCCCGCCGGGTTCCTGGAAGAGCGCTTCCGCCCACAGGGCCAGACGACGGGCGGCCTGGGTGGCTTCGGCCGGGAACAACTCTCTCAACTCGGCCGCCAGGGTCGGCGAAGCCGGTTCGACGGCACCGTTTTCCCAGAACACGACCAGGCCCACCATGCGTCCCGCGGCAGCCACGGCATCCCGACAACCCAGCGAGGGGTCTGCCAGGACCTCCAGGGGAAGCGGTTCTCCCGCCTGGCACAAGACCATCAGCGTCGGCAGGTGATGGCGGGCCCAGGCCTCGGGGGTCAGAGCCTCCAGGAGAAGCGCCACCCCCTCCGAAGCGGTCCCCGGTCGCGCCCTCTCGGAGCGTTCAACCAGGCGTTCGAGGCCTTGAGGCCGCAGGGGTGGGGAATCCTTCCGCCGAGTCGGAGCCCCCCCGGTAAAGAAGCGGCGTTGAAAAGCCGGATCAACCGAAAATGGCACCAGGTGGCCCGTTGAGACCTCGCGATAGGGGTATCGCTCGCCCAGGCTGGGCGCCGTCAAGGCGAAGAGACTGTCTTTGAGGCCACATTGCGGGCAGTCGCGAACCAGAAGGAAGGGAGCGAGTTCTTCAGATTCGTCTCCCAGATTGAGCGTCAGCCGCCCGCTGTCACCCCGCAGGGCCACCCCGATCCCCAGCGAGGCCAGGAAATCGTCCAGGCGTGGCAGCAGAACGGAGAAATTCTCGAGGTGCGCCGTCAATCCCGAGGCAGCTTCTGCCAGCCCCTCGGTGTCATCCCGCGAGAAGAAGCGCTCGCGCCAGTCCTGCCAGGCGCCCGGGCCGGTGATGGACGGGTCTCCCAGGCCAAACATTCCGGCATGGGCGCGAGGCTTTCCCGCCAGATGACGAGAGCCGTCTTCAAAGAGGAAATCGAGCAGGTGGCTGGCCAGACGATTCTGACGGCTGCGCTTGGGCAGGTAGGCCACCGCCCAGTTCAACAGTCCCGGCGCCATGTCGGCGAAGTCGGATTTCCAGAGCCCCCGACGCCAACCGGGAAGCGGCGCTTCCCCCGGAGACAACGGCGCAATGGCTGCCGCCGCCAGGAAGATCGTCGTCAGGTCCAGGGCCTGACGGAAGGGCCACGCAGCGCCCAGTGGGCCTTGGCTCTCCAGCCCGTGGGAGACACCACGCAACAACTCAGCCAGGCCCTTCCGCAGAGGGTCCCTGGCCGTCCGAAGCCCAGGGGGCAAGGTCAAGGGAGTGAAGGATGGCTCGTGGGGCATGGTCCCAAGAGTCTGTTCGGGCTTCTGTAGCCGGAGTCCCTCCTGGCCGGCCGAATCCTTTCAAAGATAAATTTCGTGGGTTCAATTCCTCCGGAAGTCCACCAGACTGGGCGGGGGGAAGGAGGCTCTCAGCGCATTCAGGACCGCCAGCAGATCGATCAGCTCCTGGGCCAAGGCGCCGGCGACCGGGGTCAACCAGCCAAAGGCCGCCGCACCCATGCCGAGAAGCGAAAGCAGCATCCCTCCCAGGGCACTCTGCAGGGCAATCCGCCGCATCCTGGCGCCCACGTGAAGAAACTCATCCATCTTCTCGAGGGTGCTCTCCATGATCACCGCTCCGGCCGCCTCCGTCGTCACATCGGAGTTCTGTCCGAAGGCAACCCCGACGGTGGCGGCCATGAGGGCAGGGGCATCGTTGATGCCATCTCCCAGGTAGATGGTGCGGGCGCGGGAACTCTCGTCCTGGACGATGGCCAGCTTCTGCTCGGGACTCTGAGCGGCGTGAATCTCCTGGATCCCGACCTGGTCGGCCAGATAGCGGACCTCCTCGAGGCGGTCTCCCGAGACGATCATCACCTTCTCGAAGCCGTGCCTTTCTGCCAGATGGCCGATGAATGGGCGGCTCTCGGCCCGGGGCTCGTCCCGGAAGCGGTACCAGGCGGCCAACTCGGTATCGATCTGGACCAGGCACTCCAGGCCCGAACCCGGGGGAAGGTCCCGGGCGGCCGAACCCACCTGCTGGCGGCTGCACACCTTCAAAGAGTGACCTTCCACCATTCCCAGCAGACCCTCTCCTGGCGCCTCGTGGATCGACTCCGCCTCGGGCAGGTCCAATCCCAACCGCGTGGCCGCCTCTTGGATGGCCAGGGCGAGAGGATGCTTCGAGTAACGTTCCACGCTGGCCACCAGGCGAAGAACCTCTCTGGCCTGCCAACGCCCCAGGACCACCTGCTCGGTCAATTCCGGTCGCCCGCAGGTCAGGGTCCCGGTCTTGTCCAGGATCATGGTCCGACAGGTCCCCAACTGTTCCAGCACGGCCGGGTTCTTGACGACGATGCCCCTGGAGGCACACACCGAGACCGAGCCGATGATGGCCACCGGAATGCCGATCAGCAGCGGGCAGGGAGTGGCCACGACCAGGACCGCCAGGAAGCGGACCGACTCGCCCGAGCCAACCCAGGCCAGCAAAGCGACCAGCAGCGCCAACGGAGTGTACCAGGCCCCCAGGCGGTCGCCCAGGCGCCGCAGCGCAGGCCTCTTGTGCTCGGTGCTGCGCACCACCTCCATGATCTTGGCATACCTGGAATCCACGGCCTTGCGGGTCGCCCGGATCGTCAATCGGGAGGCTCCGTTGATGGCGCCCGAGAGGACCGTCGAGCCGGGGGTCTTGGACATCATGAAGGGCTCACCGGTCAGATAGGACTCGTCCATGACCCCGCGTCCCTCGACGACCTCGCCATCCACGGGACAGATCTCGTGGGGGAAGAGGACCAGGAAGTCTCCGGGTTGGACGGCCTGGAGTTCGAGGTCTTCGACCGTCTCGCCGGTCCGTCGATGGGCCACCGAGGGCACGCGGCGGGCCAGGGCATCCAGGACCGAGGAGGCCCGCCGCACGGCAAAATCCTCCAGGGCCGCCCCTCCGGAGAGCATCAGGACCACCAGGGCCCCGGCCAGGTATTCCTCCAACAGCAGTGCGGTCAGGATGGAGAGCCCGGCCAGAAGATCGGAGCCGAACTGGCCGCGGAAGGCCTTGCCCAGCAGTTCCAGGATCAAGGGAACTCCACCAAGCCAGAGGACCGCGTGCAGCGGGGCTTCAAGCCAGGGACCGGGAAAGCCGAAGCGGATCACCAGATGGGCGCAGATTCCGCCCAACGCGAAGAGCGCGATGGCCAGGTTTCGCCTGCTCCTCCCGTCCAGCGGCGCCATGGGGACAGCCTTCGGCCCGGCCCGTTCTGAGTCCTGGAACGCGGGACTACAGGGCCCGCTGCAGAATTTCGCGGATCTCGGAGTCCTCCAGCGGCACCGGATTGGCCTTGAACGAAGAGGCCGCCCGCGCCTTCGCGCAGATCCCTTCCAGATCCGAGTCCCGACAACCCAGGCTGGCCAGGCCGGGGATCTTCAGGTCGCAGACCAGGTCCTGCAACCAACGCACTCCATCCTGCGCGGCGGCATCCTGCCGACCCGTGAGAAGACGGGCTGCCTCGTGAAAGCGCTCCAGAAGCGGGCTCTCGGGCTCCCGAACGCGCAAGGCAGCCAGATTCACCTCGACGGCGTGGGGCAGGATCGCGGCGCACAGCGCCCCGTGGGGGGCCTGCAGGGCCCCTCCCAGAGGGGCAGCCAGCCCGTGGACCACGCCCAGGCCGGAATTCGCCAGGGCCATGCCTCCGAAGAGGCTGGCCAGGGCCATGTCCTCCCGAGCCTCCCGGTCCGGTGTGCCGGCGCAGGCCCTCCTCAAGGATCGGGCAACCCGGCCCAGGCCATCCCGGCACAACGCATCGGTGAGGGGCTGGGCGCGCCGACAGACGAAGGGCTCGAAGAGTTGGGTCAGGGCGTCCATCCCGGTCGAGGCCGTCAGGTGGGGAGGAAGCCCCATGGTCAGCTCAGGGTCCACCAAGGCCACCCGAGGCAGCATCCAGTGGCTGCGCATGCTGGCTTTGACGCCGTGCTCAGGGCAAGACAGGACCGCGTTCCGGGTCACCTCCGAGCCGGTTCCGGCCGTGGTCGGAAGGGCCAGGAGCGGAGCCGAGGGGCGCGACAAGGGAAGCCCCGAGCCCACCACCTCCAGATAGTCCAAGGGATCCCCCGGGTTGGTCAGCAAGGCCGCAGCGGCCTTGCCCAAATCCAACACCGCCCCCCCTCCACAGGCCACCACCAGGTCGCAGCCTTCAGCGCGGGCCCGGGACGCCGCGTGGCGTGCATCCTCCAGCGAGGGTTCGGAGGCCAGCGGACAACCCACCCACGAGACGCCCGCCCGCTCCAGCACCCGTTGCAGCCCCTGGACCCTCGCGCTTGCGCCCGCCGACGCCCCCCGCACCAGAAGGGCCCGCCGACCGAACTCCCGGGCCATCGGTCCCGCCTCCGCCAGGCGACCCCAGCCGAAGACGACCCGTACGGCGGTGGCGAACTCGAAGGAGACCGGCACCCTACCAGTCCTCCTCCTCAGGGAAGAGCATGTCGAACTTCAGGCTCTGCCGCGGTTCGGCCATCATCGGGGCCACCGCATCCCGCCAGCGGGCGTAGTGGGCGGTCTCTTTGTGCTGCTGGGGTGCCTCGGGCGTGCGGTAGACCTCGACCAGGAGGAAGCGCCTCGGGTCCTCGGGACTACGTCCCACGTCGAAGCGGGCGATCCCGGGCTCGGCCCGGCTCTGTCGGGCATTGGCCAGAGTGGCCTCCAGAAAGTCCTCTTCGAAGCCCGGCTTGACCTGGACGTGGACAAGGACACTGCGCATCGCAGACCTCCGGTTTTCGATTGCTTTTCCACGCCCGGGCAACGGCTCCTGGCGAGGATCGCGCCAGGAGGTCCGGGAGGGAAGATCGCTCAGACCCAGGAAACCCCACAGGAGGGGGGGGCACCCTCGGGAGGGAGGTGGTTCTCCATGCTGAGAACCGTCGCGACGATCCTGGCTTTCCTCGGGTTGGTGCTGGCCGACCCGGCACTGGCCGACGAGGCCATCTTCTCCAGCCAACCCATCGACCCCAAGAACCCACCCGCCACCGTCTCGACCTTTCAGGCACCACAACCCATCTACTGTCTGATGCGGGCCGACAAACCCTGGAAGCAGTTGCTGGGGCCGCACACCGACTACCTGATCACCTACTTCTTCCTGGACGGCGAACAGAAGGCCTACCGAACCATCGCCCTGAGGCGACCGGAGCTGCTCGAGCGCAGCGACTTCCTGCTGGACATCGCCCCCGACCCCTCGCGCATGACCGCCTACCGGGACCGGGACATCGTCTACGGAACCAAGGACGGCCTGCGCTTCGGGCCGGAACTCTTCACCAAATACCTCGGCGAGCTGAGCCCCGGAACCCACCAGGTCCGCGTCGAGATCAAGGCCTATGGGGACGTGTACGCCCAAGGGGAGTTCACCCTGGAAGGCTCGGACTTCTCCGGCTATCAGGCCCTGCACCAGAGGATTCGGGGGGCGGCAGCCGGCGCCCAGACCATGCCCCGGGCCGGACAGTCCAGCCCCACCCTGGAGGGCCAGATGAAGGCTCTCTTGACGCGCGCCGGTTGGAGTCGGATCATGCGGGTCGTGATCGTGGACAAGGATTGGTGGATGAACCGGGCCTCGGGGGGCAACAGCCCCTACGTTTCCCGCCACCTCAATGCTGCGGTGGCCGCCCGCAATCCCGACGGCTCATGCTACTACAAGACCGTGACCTTCGAGCAACCTCGCCTGATCACCGGCGGGTGGGGCGCCCTGGAGGTCGTCAGGACCAGTGAACCCACCGCGCTTCCCGAAGCAAACGTCTGGAAGTAGACCTGTCCGTCTCGAGGAGAAGAATGTCCGGCGCCCCTGCACCCCGTGAGTGGTTCTCTGAAGGCCTGCGTTTTCGATGCACGGGCTGTGGCCAGTGCTGTACAGGTCCTCCGGGCCTTGTGGAATTCTCCCGGGGTGAGGGGTTGCGGATGGCCAGGAGCCTGGGCCTGGACTACCGGGAGTTCTTGAATCGACACGCATTGCGGACCGACTGCGGTTGGGCCCTGCAGGAAGTCCAGGCGCCGGCGGGGCAAGGCCTGGACTGCACGATGCTGGACCGTCAGAGCGTTCCCGGGAAGGCCCTGTGCCGGGTCTACCAGGATCGGCCCCAACAGTGTCGGACCTGGCCATTCTGGCCCGAGAATCTGCGCAGCCCGCGGGCCTGGCGGCGAGCGGGGGTTCGTTGTCCCGGGATGGACCAGGGTGAACTGGTCGCCCCCGACGAAATCCGCCGCAGGATGGAGCCCCGACCTTCGCCGTGATTCGGGAAGGTTCGGGGCTCCGGCGGCACCGACGAATGGACCCTACAGCCAGATCTTCTTGGCCTGGATCGTTCCGTCCCAATTCCTTCCGCCGTGGACCTTCAGCTTGGTCCCCTTCCGGACGTAGTCAAAGAAGCCATTCCAGGTCATGAACTCATCCCGAAAGGCCCCGCCTCGAAGCCAGACCCGCCGAACGATCTTGGTGTCGGCCCGGACGTGAACCCAGTTCTGGCGCCGGTCCGGGTCGTCTCCCCTCAAGGCGATGCCGATACGCTGCTCGGCCCGGTCCACGTTGGTGACCTGGTACTCCCCGGTCACCATCAGGAGCTGGGCCTGAGCACGGCCCGTCCAAACCAGCAAAGCGGCCAGGGCCAGGGCTGCAACCATCCATTTCCTGTTCACTGCTGCTGCCTCCGGATCTCGTCATGTGTCCGGGTCTTGATGAGGGTTCCCGGACGCCCTGGGCTTCGGGGCGCGACAAGCGGATTCCCCCACGCACGCAGGATGTCCGCAAGTTCGAAACGAACTGATCGAGATTCCCTGATTCCGAGGAGGCGCTGTGCCGGCGTACCCTTGCATCAAATGCGGAGCCCCCGTGGACACCGGCGGCGACGGAGTCTGCAGGAAGTGTCATGAGCACAAGCCCTTCAAATGCACCAAGTGCGAACGGGCCATGGACATCTTCTCGGTCTACGCTCCCGAGAAACTGACCTTCCACAAACCCATCTACTGCCAGAAGTGCGGTCCGACAACCGAGCTGGTGGATTGCCGGCAATGCGGAGTCAGCCTGACCCGATCCAATGCCGTCGAGGTCCAGATCAAGGGCGAGCCGGCCTTCTACCATCCCGAATGCTACGGCAAACAGACGCGCGTGTTTCGCACCGTGCGCGCCCTGGCGGTCTGCGCAGGTGTCCTGGTCTGCGGCTACGTGGGCTACATGCTGAGCCACAACTGGCCGGTTGCCCTGGTCTTGAGCCTGCCTGGAATCCCACTGGGGATGCTCCTGGCCAGGCCATTCGCCCCACACTAGGAATCCTGGGCCGCCCCCAATGGCTCAATCCGCCGAGCCCAACGGGCGGGCGACAAACCCCAGTCGATGCAGTCGGCTGACAGCCTCCCGGAAGTGCTCCTCACTGCCCGGCGCCAGCTCCTCCCATTCGTGCAGCAGGGCGCTTGCCGGTCCACCCCTGGCCCGACGAACCGGAATCGGCCACGAAAAGTGCCGATGAAGAAGACGAAAAAGATCCCGATCGGGACAGTCCAGGACCGTTCCCGTCGCGGCGTCCCAGGACACGCTACCGATGGGGAATTCCCCGATCTTGCGCCCGTCCCGGGTCTTCAGCAGAGGGTGGATCAGGAGGTTCACGCTGTGCGGTTCCCTTGCCGCCACAGGTACTCCACGTAGGCGAACATGGACCGGTCAAAATCGTAGAGGTCCTCGCGGGTCCACAAGGGATCCGTGGAATCGTTCTCGGACAGATAGGACTCCACCGCCTGGGCAAAATAGTGGACGGGCGACTCGCCCGCGAAGCCGTCCGGGAAGGTGTGTCCCGGCAGACCGCGACGGCAGGCATCAAAACTGGCCTTGACCGCTGCCGACTGAAGACTGGCGAACTCCTCTCCTCCCAGGGCATGGTCCCAGGCCTGGGCGAAATAGAACAGGACCGGGTGAAACCCCCAAGGCGGGGCCGACAGGGCCTCCTCCTCCACCAGACAGGTCCGGCTTTCGGGCAGATAGGCGCCGCCGCGCGCCTTGCCTTGCCCCACAACCGCCCGGACCGTCGGATGGGACCTCAACCCGCTGCCCCTGGGAAGCAGGCAGACCCGGACTTTCTGTCCGACGCACATCCCCAGGACCCCGGCCCCGAAACGCCCCAAGAGCCTCTGCAGGCGAGGCCAGGCCGTGGAGCGGGCGTCTCCCTGCATCAAGGCCGCCAGCACGGCCTCCAGGTGGGCTGGGAGGGGCTCCGCCTGGACTGCCGGGGCGGCCTCGTCCGCAGCCTCGAACTCGACCGTGGACTCGTGCAGCAGGAACCCCTCGGAGATGTCCAGCAGCGAGCCCTGGCTGGTCGGGCGCGCCATCGAGGGAGGCTCGCTCTCGACCTGGGGAGGGGGCTTCTTTCCAGGAGCGCTGAACTCCAGCACCTCGCGGCCCGGCAAGACAGGAGGCGAGCCCGTCCGCGGAGGCTCGTCCGTCGCAGGAGGGGCCTCTGGGCGGGATGCCGGCGGCTCCGCCACATCCAGGACGCGAGACGGCCGAGCCGGTTCTTCGGGAGGGGGTGGTTCGTCGGATTCGTCTGGAGGCTCCGGGACTTCCATGAGCAGACCGTCCCGATGGCCCCGGCCAGACCCCCCCTCCTCCTCCTCCTCGGCCTCCTGTTCCACCGTCTCTTCCCACAGCCTCTTGAAGAGGGACGACCTTCCACTCCGACCGAAAAGGTCGGGGTCCATCGAACCCAGGAGGTCCTCACCCATCTGGTTGAGGTCCGAAGAGATCTCGGTCGAATCCAGGTTTCCCCGACGCCCCTTCTCCTTGCCCTCCTTGAGGGCCTGGGTTCGCACGGCATCGCTGGAGCGCTGGGTATTCTCCGTCAGCCTCTGGTTCTGGGAACTGAGTGTGAAGAGCGGATCGAGCACGCCGGGGCGCTCCTATACTGTTTAGCCCGCCCCCAGGGGCGGGGAGGGTAGCCCGCCCCCAGGGGCGGGGAGGGTAGCCCGCCCCCAGGGGCGGGGAGGGTAGCCCGCCCCCAGGGGCGGAGTCCGTCTGGGGTTGATTCGCGACCGACGGGGAAAAGTCTTGTCGCCCTCGCAGGCTCGATGCGGCAGGCCATGGGCCCCGCATCGCGAATAGGCGCCCCGGTCTCTCCCAAGCCTGCGGGCCGATCCGGGGGATTCCACAAAACTCCTGGGCCAACCCGAGGTTTGAAGACCTCTGAACCAGGAGAAATCACTTGCAGACAAGGAGCAGCCCTTTCCTGGAGGACCGCTGCGGGCGAACCCCGACAGCGTGGTGCGGTGGGCTGGGCATCGAGAGTCTCGGACGGCACCTTGGAAGGTGGGCAGCCGGCTTCTGGGCACTTCTGACCGAGTCTGCGGGCCGACAATCACCCGCCGGCCCGAAAAATCTCGAAGGACAAGGACGTGACACGGATGCCAGGAACACAGAAAGAATTCGCCGATCGCATCGCTGCAGAACTGGGCCTCTCGGGACGCACAGGGCGCCGCTTCGTACGCCGCTTCGTCCAGCTTGTGGCCGAAGAGATTATCGAATCCGGCCGCGTCGAGTTGCGCGGCCTGGGGACCTTCGCCACGGTCCCCCGCCCCCCACAGACCATCCGCCACCCCAAGACCGGAGAATCCATCGAGGTGCCAGCCTACCGCACGGTGCGCTTCCGTGCCTCGAAGCGAATCCGCGAATCCCTGCTCAAGCAGGGTCTTCGCAAGCGCCGTAAGCCTGCGGGAACCCGCCGGCGAACGGCACCTGCTCCGGCGCCGACCCCGACCCCGACCCCAACCAGCACGACCTGATCTCCGGCCTGATGATCCCGACAGGGCGCCCTCACCGGCGCCCTGTCGGCTTTTCCGCCTGGGTAGGAGGCGGGTCCGCAGCCTGGAATCCTTCAGGGTCAACTTTGGAGGATTCTGCCATGAAGAAGCTCCCCATCCTCGTGCTCCTGGCTGCGCTCCTGGCCCTGGCATCGCTTCCAGGCCAAGCCCAGACCGCCCCGTCTGGGGCCGTCCTGCTGCCCGTCCAACTGCAAGGCTCCTACCAGCCGGTCTCGGCCACCGCGTTCACCGACCAGCTCCAGGCAGTCCTCAAGAAGGCCGGCAAATCGGGCAACGTCCTCCGACTGTCGGCGGAGGCCTTGCAAGGCCTGAAAGGGATGCCCTCCCAACTGCCGCCCTCCCCGGCCTTGGCAGAAGCTCTCTGCAACCAGGCGAATCGGCGCTTCTGTGTCTGGATTTCGCTGAAGATGGACGCCACCATGGGGAAGGAATCCGACCACCTGGCCATGTCCGCCACCTCCAGGTTCTGGACCTACGACTCGGTTCAAGACGCCGTGGTGCTCGATGCCCCGGTCGCCTCCCTGCATTCCCTTCCGCTTCCCCAGAAGCCCTCAGTCAGCGTCCTGCAGAATGCCACCAACAACCTTGTGACGCAGAACATCGAGGACCTGGCCCTGCAGATCGTCACCCTGGTCGAGCAGGAAGCCGCCAGTCTCCGTGTCCAGGGCTGGCAGGCAGCCGCCCAGGCCCGAAACGGCCTGCAGCCCCCAGCGGCAACCAGCGAGCTCCTTCGGGGCATGGAGAAGGCCTGCCAGGACTACGGCAAGGCCGTCGCCGACGGAGACCTGATGGCCACCCAGGACGCTTTGAAGCGCGCCTACACGTCCTGGCCGCAGCTCAACTCCCAAGAGCAGCAGCTCATCGAACAGCACTACCCTGGCACCGAGACCTGGATGAATGGCGGCGTGTGGTACGGAGGCGGCTATTACTACCCACCCTACTGGGTGCGCTGACCCTCTTCCGGGCGCTCCTCCCGCCCTTCTCTTCTTCAATCCTCGAAGAAGAAGCGCTCCTGGCCGAAGGCCGGCTTCAGGTCGTCCAGCCAGCAGGCCGATGAATCGAAGCGGGCAAAGAAGGGGCGGTTCACCCAGTCGGGATTCCGAGCCTGGATGAAGTGCAGTACGAAGACCTTCTCGCCTGCCACCTCGACGATCCCGTCGATGGCGACCTTGCCGGGGCTGGCCGACATCGAGGGCCCCCGGACCGTCCGACACAGGCCTGAGAGCCGGCTATAGGCCTCCCGGAATATCCTGTAGGCGCGTTCCAGCGAGATCTCGAAATAGTGTCGGGGACCGGTGTCCCGCGCCACGAACATGTAGTAGGGAATGCACCCCAGGCGAACCTGGGTCTTCCAGAGTTCAGCCCAGATCTCCGGGTCGTCGTTGACGTGGCGGACCAGGGGGGATTGGCAGCGAATCTCCGCTCCCGTGGACCTCACCCTGCGGATGGCCTGACGGGCGAGGTCGGTCGAAAGAGCCTTGGGATGGTTGAAGTGGGCCATCAGGGCCAGATGCCGGCCTCCCTCGACCACCTGTTCGAAGAGGCGCAGCAGATCCTCCGCATCGGGATCGGCCACGTATCGATCAGGCCAGAAGGTCAGGGTCTTGGTCCCGATCCGGATGTTCTGCACGTGCTCCAGGCCCGGGCCCATCAGAGGTTCGATATAGTGGCGAACCAGGCGCGTCGGCATGGTCATCGGGTCGCCCCCGGTGAAGAGCACGTCGGTCACTTCCGTGTGACGCCGCAGGTATTCGACCAGGTTGTCGATCTCGCGCGACTGGAACCTCAAGCCCTGAAGGTGGACGAACTGCGGCCAGCGGAAGCAGAAGGTGCAGTAGGCGTTGCACGTCTGGCCCTGGGAGGGGAAGAAGAGCACGGTCTCGCGGTACTTATGCTGCATTCCCTGCAGCTTGCGTCCGTCCAGTTCCGGAACGTTCCGGGTCATCTGTCCCGCCGGGTGGGGATTCATCCTCATCCGGATCTCCTCGGCCAGGCGGCTGATGTCCTTCGGGTCGCCCCCGGCCCGGACCAGGCGGGCGACAGCCTCGAACTCCTCGGCGCGCAGCATGTCCCGATGGGGAAAGGTGAGCCGGAACATCGGGTCATCCGGGACGCGGTCCCAGTCGATCAGATGGTCGACCACGTAGTTGTTGACCTTGAAGGGAAGGACGCTGGCGACGACCTTGATCGAGAACCGGTGCTCGGAATCCAGTCTCTGGATCTGGGGAAGGGTCTCGAAATTGGCCCGGGAGTAGTATCGCACAGACGAGTGCGGTTTTGTGGAGGCGATTCCGGGGGCCTCCTGCACGTTGGTGGGATGGAATTCCTGAACCGGGGAGAATGACGCGCCAGGCGTCAACATTGAATCGTTCTGCAACAGAAAAATCCTTTCCAACAGAGGATGGAACGCCTGATTTGAAGAGCATTGAATCCACCTGTCAGGCCCAGGGGCATCCTATTATAACATCCCACATCCCCGACGCGCAACGTAGAAGAATTCAAGCAATCCTGGATTCACTCAAGACCCGGACAAGATTTCTCGGAGAGATCTGCCCAACAACCAGAGAACGACGAGAACGGCTCCATGACACCGTTCCCGGATGATTCTCCAGGGATGAATAGGAAAAGCCCGTCCTGGTTTGGGTGGGAACCAGAACGGGCCTTCGCGGGTTGCCCGGGGGTCAGCCTGCGGCGGCGGGCTCCGGGGTATCGTCCTGCGACTTCCCGGAAGCCTTCCCAGCCGCCTTGTCGTGCGCCTTCTCGGAAGCCTTCCCGGCCGCCTCGTCGTGCGCCTTCTCGGAAGCCTTCCCGGCCGCCTCGTCGTGCGCCTTCTCGGAAGCCTTCCCGGCCGCCTCGTCGTGCGCCTTCTCGGAAGCCTTCCCGG
>Ga0334898_1001937_pt1 | contig 20678 bp, 16 predicted proteins | sample GraSluR3_MG_10_FD_207228 | JGI IMG/M metagenome (GOLD analysis project Ga0334898, IMG submission 207228) | Sludge microbial communities from methane-producing bioreactor in Wageningen University, Netherlands - Granular Sludge_3_08-R3 | ecosystem: Engineered > Bioreactor > Anaerobic >... | reverse complement strand
AAGGGGTGGAGCCGACAAACAACAGCTCCGAGAGGGCCCTGCGCCCTGCCGTCCGTCTGCGTCGCGTGAGCTTCGGTAGCCAGAGCTCGGCGGGCAGCCGCTTCGTAGAACGGATGCTCACCGCCGCCGAGTCCTGCCGCAGGCAAGGCAGGAACCTGCTCGATCTGTTGACGGCCGCGGTGACGGCCTGGATCACAGGCGGCCCGTCGCCGTCCCTCGTCGCCGCCCCCTGATCCCCTCCCCAGGTCTACCGCCGCGTTCGTGAGCCCTCACGCGGCGGGTCTATTTCCAATGGGCTGAACGGTTACACCTTGTCGGGGAGCCTGCGCAACGATCTGTCGGCCGAGTTCCCCGTCGCAGGGGACTGGGTCCGCCTGCGGGTGGAGGGTCTGCGCGTGGAGGGCGTCCTGCCCCGGCGCACCTGTCTCCGACGCCGGGCCGTGGGCGGGCCCTCTCGCGCCCAGGTCCTGGCCGCCAACATCGACACCGGCCTGGTCGTGATCGGCCTGGACCGCGCGCTGCGGCCCCGCGTGCTGGAGCGCTTCATCCTGGCCCTGCGCGAGGGTGGCGTCCAGCCCGTGGTCGTCCTGAACAAGGCCGACCTGGGGGCGGATCAGGCCCGGGTGGCGTCCCTGACGGGTTCACTGGGAACACCCGTGGTGGCGACCAGCGCCCTGACCGGGCAGGGCCTGGAGGCCCTCGAACCCTGGCTTGGCGCCGGACAGACCGTGGCTGCGTTGGGGCCCTCGGGCGTGGGCAAGTCCACCCTGCTGAACCGCCTGCGCGGCGAGGAGGTGGCCGAGACCGGCGCCGTGCGCTCGACCGACCACCGGGGCCGCCACACCACCACGCGGCGCGAACTGGTCGAACTGCCCACAGGCGCCTTCCTGCTGGACACCCCGGGGCTGCGGGAGTTCGGCCTGTGGTCGGGCGAGACCCTGGACTCGACCTTCGAGGAGATCGGAGACCTCTCGGGCCGCTGCCGCTTCCGGGACTGCACCCACACCGTCGAGCCCGGATGCGCCGTGCGCGAGGCCCTGGACGAAGGCGAACTGGACGAAGGCCGCTACGACGGCTACCAGAAACTGGCCTCCGAGCTGCGCTACAACGCCCTGCGCGACGAACTGGGCGCGCGCGGCGCCGAACGCAAGCGCTGGAAGGCCATCCACAAGATCACCCGGAAGATGGGGAGATAGGGTGGTGCGTCGCTCGCGCCCGCCCCCCCCGGGGGGGAGGGGGGGGCGAGGGGGGTGAGGTGGTGCCTTTGGCCGTTTTCGCCCTCGCTCTGGGGGGGGGAGCGGGCTGCACCAGGGGACGGGGGATGGGCAAGAGGGAGGAATCAGGGCTTTCTCTCTTGCCGCGGAGACGAGAGAGCAAGCCCTGATCGCCACCCGTTGACAGAGGGCTGAGCATCTGCGAAGGGGCGGAGGCGCCTATTCTTCCAGGAAACTGGAAATCTCGGAATACCAGGGTTTGGAGCGGGCATCCTTCCAGTTGTGCCGAGCAACGCACTCCAAGATGGCCCGCGCCAGGGCCTTCTTTTCTGGGCCGTGGGGCAGCTTCTGCCACTGCCCCACGAAGTTCTGAATCCCGCTCTTGAAGTCCCCGGGCTTCGCGCCACGGACGCGCTCGACCGAGCGGAACTCCTGCCCTCCAGGCTGCGAAGCCGCGCCGGCCTGAACCGTCTCGGAAGGCGGGACCCACTGCAGCACCTTCAAAGCCATCCGGCCATAGCCACGGCTGGTCTTGCCGCCAACGCCCTCCTCGGCCAGGGCCAGACCCAGGATCTCCAGAGCCTTCTGGCTCCAAAGATCAGGTCCACTGACGGCCAGCAGGTACTTGCCAGTGCTGGTAAGGAAATGCACAGGAATAGGGCTGTCCCAATCGGCAGGTGCAGAATCCTCACCCCGGTAGTACTGGGGATGGTGGACCGTCATGACGTCCTGGTGCAGGGGACGCCTGTCCACGCCCGTTCCCGGAATGTAGAGAGCGTCGTAAAAAACCACGCAACCAGCCTGCTCGGTGGTTCCGAAGGCGGCCTGGTGGGCCATGCCCCCTTCGCGCCACAGAACGTCCTCCAGACGGCGATGGGCATAACTGGCGGCCAAGCCCTTCAGGGCGCTTCCCGGGATGAAGGGGACTCCGTAGGTGCGATGGAGGGTCACGGAGGTCTCCAGGACGCTCTCGCCTCCCAGGCCCACCACCAAGCGTCCGGGAGCCTCATTGCCTGTAGCCTGTGAACCGACCAGCCCTTCGGCCAAGCGCGCGCCCAGGTCCACCAAAGCCTGCTTCCACACCTCGTAATGGAGCCTGTACAGGGGCGGCTCTGGCGCCGAGCAGGCTTGGTCGAAGTGGCCCGGCTTGACCTTCTCAGGCTCGGCCAAATCGGGGCAGAAACGATCCAGCCAGAGGCCAGCGTGCTGGGGTTGCACGCTCGCGACAAAGGGCGCCAGGGAGGCCCGCAGGGCATCGCTCATGACCGGTCCCCCTCATCGCCCGCCTTCACTCCCAACAGGGAGACCGACAGGCGCTTGTGCCAGTTGAGGGTGGCCAGGAGCTCCCTGGTCAGGCGGATGTAGTCCGCCAGCGGGGCCTTGCGGACCCGCTCCAGTAGCCCGCCGATGCTATCCTTGTCGGGGGCCAGCAGGTTGGCCTTGCGCAACTGCCGGGCCAGGTGGGTCAGCAATGCGTGTGCGCCCTCGTCCTTGTCACGGGTCCGCAGGAACTCCAGGGCCGCCACCGGGCCGCAGGTGCGAATCAGGATGGGCAGCTTGTGGGCGAAACGGCCGTAGTCGTCCTTCCACCGCTCGCTTCTGACAGCTTGGACCAACTCGAAGGCGCAGTCCGCGCGACGCTGTTCGCTGGTCTGGGTCATCTCACACCTCCACCAGGCGCAGGCGAGCCATGCCCCGCCCCACCGTGGCGTTGCCGCCCAATTGCAGGGGACGCGCGCACAGACCGCCCAGGGTCTGGAAGACAAGGTCAGCCTTGACTATCTCGCCATTCCGACCCTCGCGCACGGGGTAGGCCTTGGCCAAACCCCACAGGATGGACTCGACCGGCAGCGACTCTTCGTACCACAGCGCGCCGCGGGCCACGGTCCGGGTGTCGCGGTCCAGGCGGATGCGCGCCGTCACGTCGGTCCCCGTCTCCAGCAGGTAGCTGAAGGTGTCGTCATGCAGAAGGGCCGCCTGGCCCAGCAATGCCTCGCGCCACTCCTTGGCGTGGGGCGTCCCCTCGGGGAACAGGCGCTGGGCGATCCATTGAATCCAGGCGGCGAAGTCCGCGGACACCGTCCGCGTCAGGTCCAGGTCTTCCAATACCAGGGTCGCGTCCTTGGCGGTCAGTTTGGTGGCCTCGGTGGGGACCAGGCTGGCACCCTCCTGGGCCACACTGGGGATGCTGCAGGGCAGGTCCTTGGCCCCCAAGTCCGCCAGGTCCCGGGCCAGGCGCCGCAGCACGTAGGCCGAGGTCACCCAGGCAAAGGTGCCGCGCAAGCTGCGGACAGGCAGGAACAGCAGCGTCATGTCCGAGAACTGCGCGGCCCCGGCGTGATCGTCCGCGTGGTCGGGCTCGGGGCCGAAGACCTTCTTCTGCTGGCCCGGGTCCTCGCACTCGGCGCGCAGGGCGCCCTTCAGCGAGGAGCCGGGCAGGCAGGGAATGTTGGTGGACTTCTCGCGGGCGATCGGCAGGTCGACCAGGCCGACGCCCTGACCGGTGCCGGCGTGGAGGGGAGAGAGGCACTGCATCAGCAACAAACGGGAACTGTTCAACGGGATACCCCTTTCGAAATCGCGACTTGAGGCCTAAAGGCCCTGGATCATGTCAAGAACGGCCAGTACGACTTCGGAGTGAATCTGATTGTTGGCCTTGACTAGAGGCTTGATGGTCCGGCGGCCCGGTTCAGGCACATCGCTGATCCGCGAGTTCACCTGCGCACCTGGAATCCGGTTCAGGGCGTATCCACCGGGAGGTGCACCGAAGGGAACCAACAGGGCGCCCAGGCCGACGGCCCCCTCCGCGCACAGATGGGGACGCAGGATCAGCGGGCTGGCCCGGCGGTCGTGGTTGCGCCCCTGCAGGATGACGTCCTTGGGATCCCTCTCCTTCTGGTCTTTGAAATGGAAGACGATGGGAAGACCCAGGTCGGCGCGCGGATAGCGATGCACCGGATGCACCGGCTCATGTCCGGGAGAATTCGTCCTGTCCTCGCGGCGCAGCATGTCCGGCTCGGGCCAGTAACTGCGCCCGGGATGATTGGTCCCCAACCCTGGCCTGGCCTGCCGAAAATCGCGATACCCATTGACCAGTCTCTTCCAGGCCTCCATACCATCACAGGCTTGCTTGGTAGTAACCACGACTGCGGTGGCCGTCAACCACGACAGCCCCTTAGGTGTCCCCTTGCCGCCGGCCCGGACGTGCTTCTGGATTCCCTGCTTCAATTGCGCCAACAGCGTCGCGGCAGGCACCGGGGGCACATTGATGCCATCCCGGACCACACAGGCCAGCGCACCGAAGCCCCGACGAGTGCGGGCGCCGACGCCGCCGAAGTGTTCCCAGGCCCACAGAGCGGCCTCCAGGTCCGGCCAGTCCGCAGCCGGGCAGGCGACCTCCAGGTCGAAGGTCACATCGGTCTGCACCTTCCAAGGCCCTTGCCAATTGCCCTGTTCCATCTTCGGCTGCAAGGGGAAGGAGACGTAGCCGGGAGCCACCCCTTCGTTGGGTCTGGCGAAAGTGCCCCGGTCAGGAATCGAGTGCGTCGGCCTGGCCGTCCCCTTATTCGTCACCCGCACCGCCAGCACGATCTGCGAGCGGTTGCTGGTGCTGCCCCACAGTTCGTCCTCGCGCCTTTTCAGGTCGGCCACGCTGGCAAAGCCGGCCCCGCGGCAAACCCGCCACCAGAAGCGGAGGTGCCCCAGGATCCCGGGGACGCGCACGACGCTGATGGGGTCTGCCTCGCGAGGCTTGACGCCGCCCCCAAAAATGGGCGTGATGACCCGGTAGGACATGACGTGGGTGACGCGCTCCGCAGAGTCGGCCGGGCGCACCTCCGGCGGAGGGAAGTTCGGTTCTACTCCTCGCATCAACGGACCCTCCCGCTCATCTGCAGGGTCTGGCCATCCCAGGCCCCGACCAGGTGCAACCCGAAACCATCCAGGTTGTCCTGCTCCTGGTCGCACAGTTTGCCCAACCAGTGCTGTTGCAGCCACGCTTTCAGGTCGGCCTCAGGCATCTGGGCCGGAAGGCGCAGGAAGTAGACGCTGCCCGCGGGGGCCGCCCGACGGGAAGGCTTGGGCTTGCTGATGGCCAGGTCCCACCCGGACACCACCTCCGGCCTGCGGACGGCCGCCGCCACCAGGCGCGTGCCCGGCGGGCCCAGGCGCTCGGCGGCGGGACACCATCCCTTCTCGAACAGGCCGGGAGTCAGCAGCAACAGGCGCGCCGCCCTGTGCTTGAACAGGGCCTTCTCCAAAGCCTCGGGGGCCGAGGGCCACTGGAACGACTGGGGCCTCCAGGCGCACAGGCGGCGCTCGCCGGCCAGAGGCGCGATGCCCCGCAGCGATTCCAGGTCGGGATGAGCCACGCCCAAGGCCAGGGCGAACCGGCCCATGGCGCCAAGCCGGGCACTGGCCAGGGCGTCTTCGCCCTCGCCACAGGCGACCGAGAAGCGCAGGCCCTCGGTGGAGAAGAGACGGCCTTCCTCGGCCGTGCCGGTGTCGCGCGAGACCGAGACGTGGACCCGAGCCTCGCGGGTCAGGCCAGCCAGCCCCAGGTCCGCGCGCTGGACAGATCCGGAGGCGGGCGCCTGCAACCATGCCTGGTAGCCACTGGCGCCCTGCCAGTGCCAGAACCGGGGCGGCCCGGCAGCAGGCTTGGCGGGGTTGGGGTCGCCCAGGCCCAGGGGAAGCAGTTCGGGATCCAGGTCGGTCCGGGCCCCCTCCGGCAACTCCAGCGGCGCCAAACGCTCGCGGCGCAAGGCCCCTGCCTCGCCCTCAAACAGGACCGCATCGGCCGGCGCCGGCAGCAGCCATCCGGCAGGCTTGCCCGCCTCGTCCAGGCGGCACAGCAGCGGGCCCCGGACCGCCAGTTTCAGGACCTCTACCCGCTCTTCGGGTTGGAAGACCCCCTCGGAGTTGCAGCCCAGCCGGGTCCGCACGGCGCCGGCCAGGGTCGAGGGGAAGGGGAAGTCCAAGCTGCGGGCCCGTGCACCCGGATCGCGGGAGAACGGCCGGGCGTCCCGCACCAGCAACGAGTCGCGGGGTTCGATTACCAGGGTCTTCACCGCTTCACCTCCTGTGCGCGCTGCGGAGACACCGCGGCGGCTTCGCGGAAGACACCCGCCACCAGGATCTCCCGGGCACGCCTCAAGATTGCGTCGGCCTCCGAGCCATCCGAAGACAGGTTGGCCAACAACTCGTCAACCAGATGCAGTTGCATCTCTTCGCGGCCTCTTTCGGGTCGCTTGCGCAGAAGAACCCGGCGGGCTTCGCTCTCCACCAGGCCTTTGGGAGGCTGCCGCCTCTCGCCCAGGGAAACCACCAGTTGGCGGAGTTCGTAGGCCACCCCGTGGGGAAGCGCGTCGCTGGCCAGAAGCTGCACCCAGCGCGGCAGGCGAACATCCACGGTGCCCCAGGGCCCCACGGCAAAGACCTCCGAGCCGGAGCGCTTGTCCACGCCCACCGCCAGGGAGTTCCTCTGCTTCTTGGCCTCCCTTTCCATGCGGTGGGCCAGCTCCAGGGCGTCCCCCAGGGGATCGCTGTGGTGCATCACGGCCACCCCGACCGACAAACTGGGCCTCTGGCCCTCGCGGCCGAAAGAACCCAGACGCGCGGCGAACTCCCGGCTCAGAGCCACGGCGCAGTCCAAGACCCGGGTCACAGGGAGCAGGGCCAGGACATCGTCACCGCCGGCGTAGACCGGGGCCCCCTGGCACCGCCGGACGATATCCCCAGCCTCGCGAGCGAAACCGGCCAACGTCCTGGAGAACTCTCTGTGCCCGGCGGCCGAGTCGATGGCGTCGATGGCCACGCCCATGCGGTCGCCGTCCGCTCTGAGGATGGCGTAGTAGGGACTGGGCGCGCGCAGTCCCACCTCGCGGCGCAAGGCCTTCAGGGCGCGCCTGGCTTCGTTGGCCGCCTGGCGATCCTCGAAAAGGGCTTCCAGTCGGCCCTCGAAGAGGAACTGACCGTCCAGGTTGCCCAGGAAGGGATGGCGGAAATCCTCTGGGATGCGGCTCAACTGCTCGTCATCCAGGCCCAGGCCGGCCAGCACGGCAAGGAACCCCTTCAGCGCCGGGCGAGCCGACGAGTCCAGGTGCTGCAACGAAGAGAGCGCCGCTACGTGCGCGGTGCTGAGGAACTGGGCCTCCTCGTGCCCCCGGGCCCCGCAGCGCTTCAACATCGAGACGGCGCACAGAGTCTCTCCCTGCCGCAGTCGATGGCGACGCACGAATCGCTGCCGGGCCGCCTCGTTGGGCAAGGAGTTCAGGAATTCGCCAAGATCCAGCACCGTCTCCCTCTGGCCATCCAGCGAAGCCTTGGGTCGGTTGCTGCCCCACCGGACGGGGCCGAAGTCCCTGAGGTTCTTGCGAGCAGCCAGCAGTGCCTCAACCCTGGCCCGGTCTGCGGCCCAGTTCCCGGTCTGCGGAATCGAGGCCCAGTAGAACTCGACCAGGTCGCCAATCTGCAGCCTGGCGGCCTCCTCGTCGAAGCCGGGACAACCGCGGAATTCCTTGGTAGCCTGGTGGAACAGGGTGTCCAGAACGTGGTCGACTTCTGCCCTGGCCGCCTGCGCCGCCTTCTGGGGGTCCGACACGATGGCCACGATCTTGTTGGCCACGTTCAGCCTCGAATCCCTGGCCAACTCCTCGCGGCCCGCCGGGGCAGGGAAGACCAGGTTCTCGATGGTGCAACAACCGGAGTCCACCAGGCCCCGCGCGGCTCCCTTGGACAGTTCGCTGAGCAGGTAGGATCCAAACCAGAAATCCCTGGTTCGGCGAGCCGAGGCGATGAAGTCCTGGACCGGACCCAGACTGATCGAGAGCAGATGAGACATCCGCTTCCCCCTTCCTGACTCTGGAGGTATCAGACAACCACTTCGAAGACTGCCAAGAGTTTGTCAGGTGGCCGGCGGATTCCTCCAACTGAATCCGATCTGTTTCACGCCGGGTAGACCAGGGGGTTTCCCCCCTGGCCTCCCACAGATCCGGACGTGCGCGTTGACGCATCCGGCTCGTCAGGTCACGGGTTCGCTGCGCGAGGGTACACGGATTGAACAACTCGGGCTCGGGGCAGGGGAAATCTTTGCAGCAACAACGCCATCTTTTCCCAGGAGAGTCGGGCCATCCAGGAGCGGCGGTTCAGCCACTTCCTCCAGGCCTTCCTCACCAGTTCGCGGAAGCGTTGCAGTGCATCGATATTGCCCGTGATGCCGTAGTAGGCGTAATGGCCCTGCAGCCCCTTGGAAAGGCGCCTGTGTTGCAGCGCGAGAGGCACGTGTCGGTTGTCGCGGCACCAGTCCGCGACCCGCTTCAGCGCTCTCTTCAGTCGGCCGCGCGCCGTCCGGCGCTTCACGGCCCACTTCCCTTTCAGGGTCCGGCCCCAGTGGTGAGTGAAGCCAAGAAAGTCAAAGGTCTCGGGTCGAGACCCCTCCCTCTCCGGCCCACCCGGCCTTGGCCTCCGGAACTCGAGGATTCGGCTCTTCTCCATGTTCAGGCTCAGTCCGAAGCGGTTGAACCGCTTGGGAAGGGCCCTCCAGACTCGCTCGGCGTCCCGCTGGGACGTGAACGCCATGACGAAGTCATCCGCGTACCTGACCATGAACGCCCGCCCCTCCATGAGAGGAAGCACGGTCTCGCTGAACCAGCGGTCGAGCACCTCGTGAAGGTAGACGTTGGCCAGCAACGGGGAGATGACGCCGCCCTGGGGCGTTCCCGCGTCTGGGTAGTGGAGTTCGCCAGCTTCCAGGACTCCTGCATTCAGCCACTTGCCGATGAGTCGCCGCAGTCCGCGGTCGCACACCCTGCGGTCGAGAAAGGCGCGGAGATGAGTGTGGTCCAGGTTATCAAAGAAACCCTGAATGTCCACGTCCAGGACGAAGCCGCCACCCATCCTCATCAGACCATCCCAGAGCGCTTGCAGCCCCTGGTGAGCGGACCGCCCCGGCCGAAAGCCGTAGGAGCAGTCCAAGAAGTCCTGCTCGTAGACGGCTTCCAGCACCATCGTCGCCGCCCGCTGAAGAACCTTGTCCTCCAGGGTCGGTATGCCGATGGGGCGGGTCTTGCCCCGGCCATCCTTCGGGATATGCACCCGTCGGACCGCGGGGGCCCTGTAGGTGCCCGACTTCATCCGCTCCAGAAGGTCCTGGAGAGACCTGTCCAGGTCGCCCTCATACTCCTGGGCCGTGACGCCGTCGACGCCCGGGGCCCCGTCCTTACGGGTCCGTCGGAATGCTTCCCTCAGGAAGTCCAGGTCGATGTGGTGGGAGAGGTTCGTAAAGGCCATCCCCGGGCGCTCCCTCGCCCGCTCCGCTATCTGTCGGAGTTTCGTAGAGACGATATCAGGAGTCTGAGCTCCGTCCATCTTTCCCTCCTCCAGTTCCGTAACCCGGCGCTCCCTTCCCTCCACGGGGTCCCTCGGGTAGGTTCCCCCGCTTCAGCGGTACTATGGAGCGCTCCGACTCCCCGCCATCCATCCCGCCGCCCTTCTTACGGTCGGTCGGCGGTACCTGCCCCGCGCCCAGCTCTTGCGGTTAGCTCCCGGGGTCCTCTGGCGCGAGGGCGCCCGGGCCAGGGTTGTTTCTTGTCCGGCTCCCCTATCCGGTCGCTGCTGGGGGTGGAGATGACGGGGTCTCCCAGGTTCCTGGGGAACCCTTGCCTGCGTGCCAATGCTCTTGGACCCCGGCGGCCTCGGACGCCAGGCCATCTGGGCGCCAGAGTGTTGCCTTCCGCTATGTCAACGACGTCGGCACCGCCACGATCACAATTTCGGGGCTCGATCACACAGCCCACAGACTTGCTGTCTACGCTTCGTCGGCCGGGTCACCCCGGACGGCGCAAGACTCGCTGCCAACTGGTGGCCAACCTTGGTTGGGCGGGACTTTCACCCGCTGGGTTCCATCGTGAGGTTTCAGGTTCAGCTCATGCTTTACTCTCCTCCTCACCCAGGCTTTGCCTGGCGCAATGACAAATTCTGTCACCCCCGACCTGCAATACGCGCAACCGGATTGAAGGCTTCACCTCCTTCATCGCGAAACCTGGGTTCCACCGAGACATTGGAGGCTCTGATGATGTCCGATCCCCTTCCCACCCACGCCACCTGGGAGGGTGACCTTGATCAGGTCTACGACTCGGCCGTCGCCGAGTGGCTGGGCATGGAACCGGGCTTGGAAGCCGCAGCCTTCTACCGGCAGAGGGTCTTCCCGCTGACCTGCGAGCGCTTCCGCCGTGACCGGGACGGCGTCGAGCCCCTGGACCTGCTCTATATCCCGGTTGGCACCCAGCCCTACGCGCCGACCCTGGCCGCCCTGGCCAATCCCGCAGCCTGCGTGGCCCTTCTGGAGACCAGTGCCTCGGCCCCCTATGGCCAGGAGGTGGAAGCGGCTTTGGCGGCCGGGTCTCCCGAGACGGTCTTCCTGCACGTTCGGGTGCACGAGACCGCGGTCGCCGACATCGCGCTGGCGATTCGCGACATCTTCGACACGCGAGCCCTGCCTTCGGGGTCGAAGGTCGGTGCGGATACCACGGGTGGAACCAAGGTGATGACTGCAGCCATGGCCGGCGTGGGCAATCTCTACGGCTGGCGGCTCTTCTATGTCGGCAGCACGTTCGAAAGGAAGTTCGGATTCTCACACCATGAGCACCTGGTCCTCCTGGACAACGTGCTGGACGTCTTCGGTGCCCGCCGGCGCGAAGAAGCCTTGGCCCTGTTGAGCGCGGGTGCCTGCGCGGCGGCCGAGGAGGCCTTCCTGGCCCTGGTGGCCGAAAGCGCAGCGTCGGCGGGAGATCGGGGCTGGGCTTCCCTGGCGGCAACCAGCGGAGCGTTGCGTCGAGGTGAGCCCGGGGGCATGCGCCGACACCTGCGTCAGGCGGCAGCAACTTTGCAGACCCGGATTCCTCGAAGCGTCGGCGAGATGGTCCTGAGATCCTCGCAGAGTACGCGATCCGTCCTGCAAGCCCGAATCGGCGACCTGGACTCGGCGGCATTGGCCTGGCTGGCCGCAAAGGTCTGCTGGAACCAGGCAGATCCCCCGGCCGCCCGCGCCCTGGCCGAAGCCGCAGCAAAGGCCCTGGGGCTGGGAGCACCCGAAACGACCGAAAAGACTCCGGCCCTGATCCGGCGACTGGCCGGCACCGAAGCCATCCGACAGCGCCGGGCCCTGCTCGGCTGGTTGGACCACTACCTGGGAGAGGGTCTGGCCGAACAGGTGGAAGTCCTCCGGTGAGCCGCTACTCCTGGAAACCCAATCGCTTCCGTCCCCGCAACCGTCCCGCACGAAAGGTGGGGCCCCTGGTTCCGGTCCGCGACGACCTGGCGGGCATGCTGGCCGCCCTGATGGAAGAGAAGGCCTCCATTCAGGGGATCCGGCTGGAAGCACAGGCCTTCGAGCGGTCAGAGCGGGATCTCTTCCTGGTCCGCCTGAGTGGAGATTCGCTGGGAAGGATTCGCGAAGACATGGTCGGGTGGACCGCCTATGGGCCGCTCAGCGGAGTGACGACGCGATTCACGGCCCCGCCAAGCTATGAAGAGGATGAGGATGAAAGCGAAGAATGGTGGCGTGCCGAGGTGGCGACGGTCGATGTCGACCACCGGATGCTGGTCCTAGAGCTCAAGCCGCCCCACGCGCCGCCCCGATCCGGGACCTTCTTCATGATCGAGCCGGACTACCAGGAACTGGTCCGTCGCTGGGCTGACACCAAGATCAACGCAGAAGGCCTGGATCCCGGCCATCCCTATCGCAGTCTGCCTGAGGGCCACCTGGGCTTCCAGAGCGCATCAGGCTGCTCGCCCGACGACCTGGCGCGGCTCCTTCGGTCCCCTGATCTCCGGCCAGCAATGCGCGCTCCCCAGTTGGATGCAGCGCTGGGCGCCTGCAGCCCTCTTTCCCTGATCTGGGGACCTCCGGGGACAGGCAAGACCTTCACGATCGGGGCCATGGTGGCTGCCCTCTCCATCCTGGGCACCAAGGTGCTCGTCCTGGCCCCCACCAACGTGGCCATCGATCAGGCATGCCTGGCCATCGACGATGCCCGGTCCAGAATGGGACGTCCCCTGTCCCGGGGCGAGCTGATCCGGGCTGGCCGCCCCCAACTCCAGGCCCTGGAGGAACGAGATCACCTGATGGCCTGGAGCCATGTCCTGGCGTCCCACAGCGAAGAAGTTCAACGTGTGCGAAAGGCCATCGCCCTCATTGAGAGAAGGCTGACGGGCCAGCAGGGCCCCGCCAGAGATGAGACCAACCTCGACCTGGCGGAACTTCGTCAGATCCTGATTGCCCAGGAAAGAAACCGGGCCCGCCTGCTGTGGGACCTGGCCCAGAACGCCACCATCATTGCTACGACGTTGACGTCTGGCTTGGCGCACGAATCCATCCGCGCTGCTCTGTCCGAGCAACGCTACGCCCTGGTCATCGACGAGGCCAGCATGGTTCCCCGCTACGTGCTTCCTCCGTTCCTCGAGCATCCCCCCATCCATCTCACCCTGGCCGGTGATTTCCGCCAGTTGGGCCCGATCCGCCGCAACAACAACGACGAGAACGCCAACTGCGTCCATTGGATCGGACACAGCGCCTTCGAGACGGCAGGATTGTGCGACGAAGCCGACATCCAGCGCCTTGAAGATGCCGGCATCCTGCACATGCTGGAGCACCAGAGCCGCATGAACGAGGGGTTGTGCGGCCCGGTCTCGGACGTGTACTACGAAGGGCGATTGGTCACGGTAGGTCAGCCCCCTGAACCGCCAGCGCTGCCCGAGTGGCCAGCCGCTTCCTGCCTGGTAGTCGATCCCGCCACCACCTCCCTGCCTGATTTCGCCGACCGCAGGGTCGTCCTGGAGCGAGTCAAACAAGAGAACCGCTGGGAGAAGAGCGCCTGGATCGCCATCGGAATCGCTCGACAAATGCTGGAGGGTTCACCCGAGAAGTCGGTCCTGCTCCTGTCGCCTTTCCGCAACCAGGCGGATCTGCTGCGCAAGCTGGCCCGGACCCACTTGTCCGAATTTCCGAACGTGCGGGCCGGGACTGTCCATACCTCGCAAGGCAACGAAGCGGACCTGGTCGTCTTCGATCCGGTCAACCCGCGCCACGGCTGGCTGCTGGAGAGCTTCGGCAAGGGCGACGCCCCCCGCCTGTACTGCGTGGCCTTCTCACGCCCGCGCCAGCAGTTGGTCCTGATGGCCCGTCGCGCCGAACTGAATGACAATCGCGAGATGAAGCAACTGGCGCGCGATGGGGTCGACTGGACGCCTTGGAAGCCCAAGGCTCCCCACGCCATCAGCGCGCGGGGAAGACGCCAGGCAACCCCGGCCCGCGTCCTTCCGCCCGATCCCTACGATCCTCTGGCCATCGCCTTGCGTGGAGAGCCCTGAGCCATGTCAACCTACATGTTGATCTCGTGCGGCACGAGCGTGCTGACCAACGGAGTGGACGCCGCCACCCGCGACCACTGCTCCCGATTGGCCAATGAAAGGGAGCTGGACCCGGAAGACCGCAACTGGCTGGACCGCCACCGTGAGGCGACCTCCCGAAGGTTGCAGGCAGGGGGATGGACCCAGGCCCGCAAGCAGAGCGCCGAATTGAACTCGCTGGCAGCCTTCCTTCCCGCGCCGCCTCGGAATGCAGGCCGCCCCGACCACCTGGTGCTGCTGCACACCGACACCGACCTGGGTCGGGCCGCAGCGCAGATCCTCAAGGACTGGCTGGATGCTCAAGGATACGAAGCCCGACTGCACACCACCCCGGGCCTGGCGACCCGAAGCCTGGAAGACTTCCAGGCTTCTCTTTCCGAGTTGGTCCGATGGGCCTGGGAGGAGATTCCTGGCTACCGGGAGGCGGGCTTCCGGATCGTCTTCAACCTGACCGGTGGCTTCAAGGGTGTCCTGGGGTTCCTGCAGGTCCTGGCCACCCTGATGGCCGATGAAACGATCTACCTCTTCGAAGGAAGCGAGCAGTTGCTGCGCATCCCCCGCCTTCCGGTGAAGATGGCAGCCGAAGAGACGGTCCGTCAGCACCTGGACACCTTCCGACGGATGAGCGTGCTGGACTCGGTCCCGGCCGACAAATGCGCTGGCCTTCCCGAGACACTCTACTTCACCCACGAAGGCCAGGCAGGCCTGACCCCCTGGGGAGAGATGGTGTGGAATCAGGCACGAGAACGCCTGTACCGCGAATTCCTGCCCTCTCCCCTGACCCATCGCGTGGTCTATCAGGACGCCTTCCGGAAGACGGCCGAGGCCCTGGCTCCCAACCAGCTCTACACATTGAACCGGAACCTGGACCTTCTGAACAGATTCATCGAGGAGCCCGAAGGGCCAAACCTTCGCGCCCTTCGTTTCAAGAAACTGAAACTCCCCACGGAAGACGGCTGCACGCACGAGTTCTACGCCAGTTCCGAGGGTGCCGCGCCGCGGTGTTACTGCAGCATCCGACAGGACATCCTGGTCGTCGAGAGACTTGGAAGACATCTGTAATCCCGACGGGATTCCGAGCAAGGAGGCTTTCCATGCGCACCCTGGTCATCACGGTTGGCGGCTCATTCGAACCGGTCCGCACTTCCATCGAGAGTCTCGAGCCCGACAGGGTGGTCTTCCTGTGTTCGGGTGGACGCTCTGGAAGCCGTTCCCAGGTTGACGGCCCAGGCACCCCGTGCGAAGTGCGACAGCTTGGCCAGGTGGTCGATAAGAAACCCAGTCTGGTCCATCAACTGGACCTGAAGGACTACGAAGTCGAAACCCTGGAGGATCCTGACGATCTGCCCGCGTGGTATGCGCTGGCCTCAGGTGTCCTGGAAAGACTGATGAGCCAGGAGGCATCCGAGATCCAGGTGGACTATACCGGAGGAACCAAGACCATGTCTGCGGCTTTGGTCGCGGCTGCGCTGGACCTCCAGGTCCCGGTCTTTGTCACGACAGGCGTGCGTCGCGACCTGGTCAAGGTGGATTTCGGACAGTCGACCGAGAGGCTGGAAACGCACAGGATCCACGCAGCACGTGCTTTGAAGATCTTTCTACCCGATCTGTTGGAGGCCTTCGATTACTCAGGGGCTGTCAGTCTCATGGAGAGACTGCGAATCCAGGGCCACTCTCACGGAGTCCAGCGTGCAGAGTTCCAGTTCTGGTGGAATCTCTCCCGTACTCTGGAGGCCTGGGACCGATTTGACCACGACACAGCCTCCAGGTTCCTGGCCTCACTGACCCGAGACCCGTGGATCCGAGACCAATTCCTGAACCGCTTGAAGAATATCTGCACTGCGCGTGCAGACCTGGAGACCCGAGGAGATGCAGACGGATCCCTCCCAAAGGCAAAATCTCATCACCATGGATATGAACCCGTCTGGGACCTGATTCTGAATGCTGAGCGCCGGGCAGCCCAGTCCCGCTTTGATGATGCCGTGGGAAGACTCTACCGGGCCCTCGAACTGACCGCTCAGATCCGATTACAGAGGACCTACGGCATCTACACGGTACACGTCCCGCCGGAGGTCATCCCGGAATGCGTGCGCCCGCTGCTGATGGAGGGCAAGACTCCCGACCCCAAGACAGGTTGTGTCCGCGTGGGACTTTTCGATTCCTGGCGCATCCTGAGCGCTTTCCCCGACGATCCGCTCGGGCAACGCTTTGACCCACTCAAAGGCCACCTGCAGACAGCGCTTGAAATCCGCAATCACAGTCTCTTTGCCCATGGATTCCAATCGATCAACCTGGATGCCTGGCGCGGCTTCCACAAACTGGTCTCCGGATTCCTGGCTGATTGCATCAGAGATCTGACCCGCGAAGAGTTGCCAGCACAGTTGCCGGGCAGGCTCCCGGAACTCCTACTGCCTCAGCAGTAGTGCCAGGCATGGACAGCGCCGTCCTGGTTGAAGCCAGGTCAGGTCCTGACCTCATTGGACCCAAAGAATGGCTCCCCGAATCCCGAGGAGCCCTGATTGCCTTCATTCGGCCCCTGCGAGGACTCGGACGCCTCCGAGGCGAACAAGTGATCCCAGAGCCATGAGTCAGCCTCTCACCAGCATCCCCGACGCCTCCGCACTGCAAGGTCTCGCCTTGCTGCGGCTGCGCCTGGATCTCGAAGCCAGGGACGACCTGGCCTTGCCCTCGTTCTCGGGGACCTCCTTCCGAGGCCTGTTGGGCTGGTGCCTTCAGGCGGCGGCCTGCCCGAATCGGCCGCCCTGTCGAGAATGCCGGCAGCCGGATTCCTGCGCCTACAGCTATCTGTTCGAGACCCGAGCCAAGGGAATCTCCGAAAAGCAAGGCAGCGAAGAGGTCCCGCGCCCCTTTGTCCTGGAGCCGCCTTTCGGTCTGCGGACCATCTGCTCTGGGGAGCCCTTCCGCCTGGGCCTGACCTTGTTTGGGAGGGCCACGGAGTATCTCCCCCACTTCCTCTATGCCGTCGAAGAGATGGGCCGACGCGGCCTGGGAGAGCGTCAGGCCCGCTTCACTCTGAAATCGGCCAGCGTCGTCCGTCCCGGGGCCCCTCCCCGACTCTTCTATGAAGGAGGGAACGCCACGACACCTGGGCGCGCCCTGGAGGAACCAAGTTCCTGGGATCTCTCCGAGATGGCCCGACAGGCCGATGGATTGACCGGGGCCAGGAGACTGGAGATTGCCTTCCAGACCCCCACGCGTCTGGTCAGCCGGGGGCAACTGGTGGACGAACCCGAGTTCCACCACCTGATCCGTGCCCTGTTGCGCCGGATCGACCTGCTGGGCAGGGTGCACGGCGAAGGGCCTCTGGATGTGGACTTCCGCCAGATCGTCGCACGCGCCGAAGAGTGCGCCCTGGAAGACTTCGAACTGGACTGGTTCGACTTCCGGCGCCACTCCAACCGGCAAAGACGGGAGATCCAGATGGGCGGACTGGTCGGCCGGGCAATCTATGCCGGCCCCGTCGGGGAATTCCTGCCCTTGCTGATGGCCGGCCAGGAGCTGCATCTCGGCAAGGCGACCACCTTCGGACTGGGAAGAATCGAGGTCCGCATCCTTCCGGGAGGGGCCACCTCGATGTAGAGCACCGCATGGCGCGCCGCCCGATCCGAGCGGCGACGGCCTTGGATTGGAGGAGACCATGGCCGAACCAGAACGCACGGACCGCATCGCGACTCCATCCGCCCCCAGCCAGGATCCGGTGAATGTGGCGGCAGCGGTCGCCGAGGTGGCCGCCATCGCCGAGTTGATCTCGTTGGGAGATGACGCCGGCGCCAAGGCGCGAATCCAGTTGTTGACCATCCGGCACGTCCGTGACAGCGCACTGCACTTGCGCCTGGCGGACCTGTGCGAAGAGCTCGGAATGGGTGACCGCCTGATCCTGGAATTGAACGATGCCTTCCGAGACGCCCCTGAAGAGCTGGATCTGCTGCGGCGACTGGCCCAGGTCCACCACGACGCCGGGCGGACCGAGCGCGCCATCAAGTGCTGGCGGGCCCTCAGCGAGAGGGCGCCAGACGACGTGGAAGTCTGGGAGGAGTTGGGGGCCCTTCTGACAGCCCACGGTTTCCCTGAAGAGGCGCGCGATGCCTACACCAGAGGGCTGCAAACCACCGGTGATCGGCGCTTTGAAGGCCTGCTGCGAAGCCTTCAATCCGGCCCCAAGCCTTCTGAGGGTGCGGAGGCCGAGGCTCCCCTGGAGGACGCCCTCCTGGCCCGTTTCGTCACCCTCTTCAGTGGCCGCGAAGGCCTGTACGCCCGGCAATGGGTGAATCCTCAGGGACAGACCGGCTACACTCCGGTTCGCGAGCCTTTCAACATCCGGGTGGCTCGAAACCATCTTCTGGGAAACCACACGGTCGGGATCTACCCGGTCCGACTGGACAACACGGTCAACTTCGCGGCCTTTGACCTGGATCTGGCCAAGGGCCTGGTCGAACGCTCGGGACCAGGACGACCAGACTGGGAGACCGCGATGGCTGCCCTGGAGCAGCATGCCCGACGTCTGGTCCTGTGCGCTCGCGAACGCGGTCTGGAGCCTTGTCTGGCCGATAGCGGCTCGAAAGGACGCCACATCTGGTTCTTCTTCGCAGAGCCCCTGCGGGCCGGCGAAGCTCGGCGATTGCTCCAGGCCCTGGATCGAGAGGTGGCTCCTCCGCCGCTCAACGTCAACATCGAAATCTTTCCGAAACAATCCAACCTCCCCCCGAACGGCCTGGGGAACCTGATCAAGATCCCGCTGGGGATCCACAAACTGAGCGGACGCCGCGTGCAGTTCCTGGACCTGGACGGCACCCCCATCGCGGATCAACACGCCTGGCTCATGACCGCCCCGCGCACCTCTCGCGACACGATCCTGCGGTATCTCGAGCAGGTTGCACCTCGGACGGAGGAAGAGAACCCGAGCGCCCCCTGGGAAGGCAACGAGGAGGGGGGCGCCGCCTCCCCCCGGCCTGCCCTGCAGATCCTCCAGGAGTATCATCCCGACGACGACATCACCCTTCAGACGGTGCTGGGGCACTGCGTGACCCTACGCACCCTGGTCAACAAGGCCGAAACCGAGCGCACCCTCACGCACGATGAAGTGAACGTGCTGCTCTACACCCTGGGGCACCTCGAGAACGGACCCCAGGCCGTGAACAGCCTGCTCCGCAAGTGCCCCACAGTGGACTCGAAGCTGTATCTGAAGAGCCGCCTGCGGGGAAATCCGATCAGTTGCCCCAGCATCCGCAAGAAGATTCCTTCGGTGACAGCCGGGCTCCCCTGCAATTGCGAGTTCGCGACCGAAGCCGGGCTCTACCCCAACCCTATGCTGCACCTGCAGGCCTCAAGTCCCCCGCCCGGGACCAAGGTGGACACCCTCCAGTTCCAGGCCCTGCTTTCGGACTTCCTCAGGGCCCGTCAGGCGCTTCATGCCGCCGAGCGAGTGCATCGGCGCCTGGCCGACCAGGTCAACTCGTGGTTTGACCAGGCCGGCATCGACGAATTCCAGACCCCGATGGGCCTGCTGAAACGGACGAAGAACGAGGACGGCGGGCCCCGCTTCATCCTGGACGTGTGATCCCATGTCCGTCCTGTACGTGACCGAGCAAGGCACCACGGTCCACAAACTGGGGCGCCGCCTGGTGGTCCGCAAGCTCGGCCATGTCATCGAGACGGTCCACACCTTCAATCTCGAACAGGTCATCCTTTTCGGCAACATCCAGTTGACCGCCCAGGCGACCACCTTCCTGCTTCAAGAAGGGATCGACACGGTCTTCATGGGGACCGGTGGACGCTATCGGGGGCGACTGGTCTCGGGGGACGGCAAGAACATCCTGCTTCGGCGCCAGCAGTTCCGCAAGGCTGAGGAGGAGTCTTTCCTGCTGGACATCGCCCAGCGGTTCGTTCGAGGAAAGCTGAACAACTGCCGGACCCTGCTGCGCCGACACCAGCGCCAGCGCCCCAACGACGAAATCCAGACGGCCCTGCTGCGCATCAACCACAGCATCCGTGCCCTGGCCAGCACCCGATCGCTGGACGAAATCCGGGGCCGTGAAGGCGCTGGAGCGGCGGCCTATTTCGGGTGTTTCCCGCGTTTGATCCTGCAAGAAGGCTTCCCCTTCGGAGGGCGCACCCGGCGCCCGCCCAAAGATGCTGTCAACGCCCTGCTCAGCTTCGGCTACACCATGCTTTTGGGAACCGTGACCACCGCAATCCAAGTCGTCGGGCTGGACCCCTTCCTGGGAAGTCTGCACGCAGCCGAGAACGGCAAACCCTCGCTGGTCCTGGACCTGATGGAGGAGTTTCGCCCCCTGCTGGTCGATGCCGCGGTCCTGCGGGCCATCAACCGTCGGCAGATGGTCCCCGGAGACTTCCTCTACCAGGAAGACGTCGAGATGCCGGCCGAGCTGGCCGGAGACGAACCACCCGCCCGCGAGGACTACCCGGTCCTGCTTCGCCCGGAAAGCATCCGCAAGTGGATCCTGGTCTATGAGCAGACCCTCCGCCAGAGGGTCCTCTATCCCCCATTGGGCACCCAGATCACCTGGCGCCAGGTCGTGTTGGAGCAGGCGCGCCGCCTGGCTCGGCACATCAAGGCCGAGGAGATCTACGAGCCCTTCGTACCCCGCTGATGTTCATCGTGATCACCTACGATGTCGTCGAAGACGACCGCCGGACCCGCCTTTCCAAGATGCTCTGCGACTTCGGCCGCAGGGTCCAGAAGAGCGTCTTCGAGTGCGTGCTGACCGAAAAGCAGTACCTGGACCTGAAGGCCCGACTGGATCGGCAGATAGACCATGAAGTCGACACCATCCGCTACTACCACCTGTGCCAGCGGTGTGTCCCGGCCGTGGAATTCACCGGGACGGGCACTGGCCCGGAGGACGAGACCGACGGTGTGATCATCGTCTGAAGGGGAGGAACCAGCATGAGCACCCCGACCCAGGAACAGCCCGTGACACAGGAAACAGCAGCCCCAGAGCCCAGGCCGACTCTGAGCTGGACCGAGGCCGAGGCCCAACGAAAGGCGGGGCAATACGCCAGCGCCGGCCGAGC
>Ga0334898_1001935_pt1 | contig 20697 bp, 18 predicted proteins | sample GraSluR3_MG_10_FD_207228 | JGI IMG/M metagenome (GOLD analysis project Ga0334898, IMG submission 207228) | Sludge microbial communities from methane-producing bioreactor in Wageningen University, Netherlands - Granular Sludge_3_08-R3 | ecosystem: Engineered > Bioreactor > Anaerobic >... | reverse complement strand
CTGATGAGATAAAGAAGCTGCTTAATACTCTGAGGCTCGATAGGCTCTTTGTTGTAAAGGATTGTAGCCTTGAAGAAGTCATCAAGAATTCGTGTTGAGAGATGGGTGAGAAGAAGTACAATTTCAAGGTTAGACCCGAAATGGGCAAAATCGATGCTTTCTCGGCTAAAGTCTCGGAGATAGTAAGAAGGTGCATGGACAATGAAACCGGTTTCAGAGCTGGCTTGATAGTAATTGAGGCTTGCTCTAATATCGTTAAGCACGGCCAGCTTACTGAAGAAGATCTCATATCAGTCAGTCTCGCTATCGGGGAAAATGAAGTAGTAATTACAATCGAAGACACTTCAAGAGAGTTCAATCCACTTGAGGTGGATGATCCAAATCTTGAGAACATCGAGCTTCTGCAGCAAGGTGGAATGGGTATCTACTTAATAAAGAGGTTTTCCAAGAAAGCTGAATACTCCTATGTTGACGGCAGAAACATTCTGAAGATCATAATCTAACTAGAACTTGCTTTTGCTTTCCATCGCTGTGCAGGTTCACAATCAAACTAAACCGTAGTACTTGTTGGTAGTGCATCATGCTCAACTCGATAATGAGTTTGACTTGGCCTTGATCTATGTGTTATAAATTACTGATCGCAAACCAGTAGGTGCTGAAATGAAGAATAGACTTCTTTAATCTACAAAACTGAATACTTCCTCAAAAAACATCGAAAGACTTCAATCCTATTTAGCCGTTCAATTCAAATAACTTTGAGCTTCTAGCCTTACTGGAGGTGATCAATTTGCTTCAAATACACAATCTTTCAGTTTCCTTTGGAAGCGTAGACGTTCTTAAGAAAGTCAGTCTCGATCTTGCTGCAGGAGAGATTTTGGCTGTCACCGGGGCAAACGGTGCCGGCAAGTCGACTCTCCTGAAATCCATCAAAGGTGAAATCACTCCCTCGGAAGGAAAAATAACTATTGAGCAAGGTATCGACCCGCTTCTTGTTAACCAGGAGATTGCAGACTTTTATGGGACAGTGAAGGAGTATCTACTGGGGGCGAAAAAAGAGCTCTTCGACATCTACGAGAAATTGGGCAGCTCTGTAAATGATCCTATGACCTATGCGGAACTCATAAATGAATTTCATAATGTTGGGGGATTCGAGTTCGAAGCAAAGATTTCTTCATCTCTAAATGAGTTTGGCATCAATGTTGACAATCTGGATTTCCCGTACATGAATTTCTCCCATGGGCAGAAGAGAATTCTCTCCCTTGTCAGGGGAGTTCTCTCCGGTTCGAATCTTTTCTTGCTGGACGAGCCGACAAACCATCTCGACATAGAAATGACCTTAAGACTTGAAGAGATCATAACCTCACTAAGCGAGAGGGGTGTTGGAGTTATTGTTGTAAGTCATGACAGGAGATTCATCGACAGAGTCGCTCACAAGACGATCTATCTGAAAAGAGGAGAGGCAATAGGAGTTCGAGGTGGCTATTCTGAGATGCTGGCGCATCTGAAAAGTGATTTCCTATCAAGGAAGAAGAAAAGTGAAGAGATAAGTAAGAAGATACGTCAACTGGAACTCGATGCGACCAGGAGGAAGAGCTGGTCAGATTCAAGAGAGGCTTCAAAGAGATTCGCAAGCGATAAAGGCCATGAAGGACATATGGCGGCCAAACTAGCCAGACGTGCGCTAGCTGTACAGAAAAGGACCGAAAGACTGATCGGTGAACTGGAGTGCGAAAAACCGTTTGTTGAGAAGCCTGTTACTGTCAGGATTCCTAAATATGGAGTTCCGAACAGAAAAATGGTCATGGTGGAGGGCCTCTCGTTCTCTTACGAAGAAAATGAAGTCATAAGGGAGGCCTCTGTTAACATGGATACTTCCGATAGAGTTGGTCTCATAGGGCCGAATGGTTCGGGGAAAACAACTCTGATGAAATGCCTGGTAGGGATTCTGGAACCATCGAGTGGCAGAATGTACAGAAACGAGAGTGTAAACTGGATGTACATTCCACAGAATGTCGCAGAACTCTTCGAAAGAGGAACTCCCTATGAAGAAATCGCCGACCTTGGACTGGAAGTGACCGCCGTCAGAAGTCACCTGGCCAATATCGGTCTCAAGGGAGAGAAGGCCTTCTCGGAGATTAAAAAGATGAGCTACGGAGAGTTGATGAGGCTTGCCTTACTGAAATCTCTTCTTTCAAAGGTTGAGTTCATCTTTATGGACGAGCCAACCAATCATTTGGATATTGAATCTCTAGAAGTACTTGACAGACTTCTCAACGACTTCGCAGGAGGGTTTTTCTTCATTAGTCACGACAGGCAGTTCATTGCAGAACACGGGGAAAAGATTCTCACCATTGAAGAAGGTATGCTTAAAAGCTTCGAGTATTCAGAGGAGATTGATATCGACTCCTTTGATTGTACAAAAGAGATTCTTGCGGACTCCTACGATGAGTCGAACTTCAGGAGAAGCACAAAAACCTTCCTTCATAATTCTGAGGAGGAAGATTGAGAGCTCGGCACCGATGGGGATATTCTAGCAGCTGGAGAACCCAGAGAATAACGAGAAATGCCTCATCCGCATTGGAAACTTTTTTATGAGCCTATTTGATATATAATATTCCTAACTCAATCCAGGAGAAGGAGCGAACCCACATGCTAGAAGTTATTCAGGCTTACAGAAGAGCTATTTTGGGCGGATTTTTGGATTCCGTGGGTGAATGCTATCTCGTCGAGCCTGGATTGCTCTGAATTTTTACTGTAAATCAAGAGGCCGTGACGGGTGTCACGGCCTCTTTCTTTTGGGAGAAATCGTTATGAATAATATGGTTGAGCGCATGAAAAGCAACATAAAGAAGAATTACCTATTCTCTTTTCTTATGAACATGAGACTGTCTAGCGGTCTCTGGATGATCTACATGGCCTCCAAGGGAATGAGCTTGACGCAGATCGGTTTCCTTGAAGGAATATTCCACGTGACCTCTTTGACGATGGAGGTCCCTACAGGGTCTGTAGCAGACTTGTTCGGAAGAAAGCTCAGCAGAACCATGGGGAGGTGTCTATCTCTTGTAAGCATTCTAGTATTGATCGGCTCTAGGAACTTCCTTCATTTCGCACTATTCATGGTACTCGCTGCACTTTCGTATAACCTGGAATCTGGTTCTGGAGAGGCTCTTGTTTATGACTCTCTCAAATATCTGAAAAAAGAAGACAATTTCATATCGGTTCTTGGGAGGCAGGAGGCTATATTTCAAGTGTCTTCAGTTACGGCGCTTCTAATCGGCGGGTTCCTGGGAACGTACAACTATCACTATGCATTTTGGGTTTCCGCTGGGATCATCACATTTTCGGCGGTCTATTCTCTTTCGTTTACAGAACCACCAATCCTCGAATCGGTGAGCCGTAACTCAAAGACCTTCCGGGGCTTCTTGAAGCAGATTGTTGATAGCTTCTCAATAATCGCTAGAGATAAAAAGGTTGCATTTCTTATCTTTTTTGTTCAGACTATATTGGCATTCAGCGCCTGCATATTCTTTTACATTCAAAACTACTGGAAAGGACTTGGCCGCACGGAGTTTCAGATTGGCATATACCTCGCAGCCGGGTCGTTTCTTGCCGGTTTAGTGGCCATGAAGGTTCAGAGGTTATCTCATCTGCTGAAGGAGAAGAAAGTCCTGATCATACTGCCTCTTGTTTCTGTCGCATCCATGTGGGGTGTGGCTCTTTGCTCGAACAAGTTACCTTTCTTCATGGTTGTAACTATGATTGAAGCCATGCTGTTCGTAGCAGGTAACGACTACATAAATAAGCTGATTCCATCCAGGAGCAGGGCAACGATAATATCCTTTGCAAGTATGATGTATAGCTTAGTAATGATAATTTTCTTCCCAATTTTCGGAAGAATCGCTGACACAATCTCGTTTGGAGTTGCTTTTGTCTCACTGGCTGTGATGGCAAGCTGTCTTTATGTGTTCAGTATGTATTTACTCAAGAAGATCGGATGAAAGAATTGATTCGCGCTCCTTAAGGCAATGTCGGTCAAAAACCGCCTCGGGTTACAGTATTAGGAGAGTGGAACGCTCAGTAAAGGTGACAGCTTACAAAATGATCTTTCGTTACCTCGGTCATTTGCGGCTTCACACTCGAACAAATCGCCATTCTCCTGAAACATCTGGGGTGAAAGAAGCATCCAGTTGGTGGGTTCAAGGGACTGGGAGCATCACCTTCAAGTATTATTCTTTCGAGCTTATGATCGGTTTCACCGGGAATCGCCGAAAGGAGGGACTGAGTATATGGGTGAAGCGGTGATCTGTAGAGTTCTTCAGATTCGGAGAGCTCAACGATTTCGCCAAGATACATGACGGCTATTCTGTCGCAGAAGTAATGAACAACGTTTAAATCATGGGAAATGAAGAGATAGGTCAGAGAAAGCCTCTCCTGAAGATCGTTCATAAGGTTAAGCATCTGTGCCTGGATAGAGACATCGAGCGAAGAAACCGGCTCATCGGCTATTACGACTTCTGGATTAAGAATTAACGCATTCATGATTCCTACGCGCTGCTTTTGACCTCCAGAAAGCTCGTGAGGGAATCTTCCCAACAGATCCTTGTCAAGTCCCACAAGGTTCATGCTCTCCAAAATCAGCTCTTTGATCTCTCTCTTTTGCATTCCCATCGCTCTCAAAGGTTCTCTCAGTATCCACTCGACTGTTCCTTTTGGATTCAAGGATCCTGAAGTGTCTTGAAAGATTAGCTGAACCTTCTTTCTGAATTCACGTTTTTGATCTCTCTTCAGCGAAGTAACGTCGTCGCCTTTGAAGAGGATCCTCCCCTCCGTCGGTTTTAGAAGCCCCACGATTGTATAGGCGGCTGTTGATTTTCCACAGCCGGACTCACCTACAAGTCCGAAAGATTCTCCTTCAGAAATACTTAAGGAAACTCCGTTCAGTGCCTTGATCATCCCCGGCTTCTTCAGCAATCGGGTTCTTCTCAGTATGTAATGTTTTTTAAGGTTATGAATCTCCAGAATACCTCTCTTCATCAAATCTCTCCAGCAAGGAAGCATCTCGCTTCGTGATCATTGTCCATCTTTTTGAAGCCGGGGAACTCTTTCTTACATTTTTCGACAGCGTAGTCACATCTTGGCTCAAATGGGCAACCGTAAATCATGTCTGCTATTGACGGCACCCGGCCTCGAATGTCGAAGAGCTCTTTGCCTTTTGAGTCTCTCTTAGGCATGGCTTTTATGAGGCCCATTGTGTAGGGGTGGGCCGGATCTGTGAAGAGCTTATCGACAGGTGCTTTCTCAACGATGTGCCCGGCATACATAACGTAAACCATCGAGCAGATCTCCCGAACTACTCCTAGATTATGCGAAATAAAAATCATTGAGGAGTTTCTCTCACGATTTATCTCTCTTAACAGCTCCAGTATCTGTGCCTGTATTGTTACGTCCAAAGAAGTAGTCGGCTCATCTGCGATTATCAGTTTTGGATTGCAGACTATGGCTATGGCTATAGCTATTCTCTGCCTCATACCGCCCGACAGTTCGTGAGGGTACTTGCCATATGTCCTTTCTGGATCAGGAAGACCGACACCTTTGATGATCTCAAGAACCCTTGAGAATCGCTCTTCCTTGTCAAGAGAAGTGTGCATCTTAAGGTTCTCCTCAATTTGCCACCCGACCTTCAGTAGAGGATTGAGCGATGAAAGTGTCTCCTGAAAGATCATCGAGATATCTTTGCCACGTATTCGCCTGATTTTCTCCTCATTTAGAGAGAGCAGATCGGTTCCTGAGAAGAAGAGACTTCCTGTCACGTGCGAATTGCCTGGAAGCAACCTCATTATCGAAAGAGCTGTCACTGTCTTTCCGCATCCAGATTCTCCAACGATCCCGATTATCTCCTTCTCCAGCACCTCCAGAGATATGCCCTTCACTGCGTAGAGCATCCCTTCTGTAGAATCGAAGGCGATTTTGAGATCTTTGATATCTAACAGAGGCTCTATTTCAGTTCGCATATGTTCTCACCTATTTTCTCTTCTCTCTCATGTCCCGAATCCCATCTCCGAGAAAATTGAAGCCCAGCACAAGTAGGGTAATAAAGATACCGGGTGCTATCGCGTACCAGGGGCTGACGGTTATGAAGACCTGAGACTCACTCAGCATTCTTCCCCAGCTGGGATTGGGCGGCTGGATTCCAAGTCCAAGATAACTGAGCGCCGCTTCGGCCAGAACTGCATTTGAAAAACCCATAGATGCTGCCACAACAATTGGGGAAAGTACATTAGGCAAAATGTGTCTTAACATAATACGGAGGTTTGAAACTCCTCTTACCTTTGCACTTCTTACGTAATCCAGCTCTTTATACTGAACGAAGCCACTCCTTGTGATCCTGGCAAACGAAGGAATCGACATGATACCTATTGCGACGATCGTGTTTCTCAAACCTACCCCAAAGACTGAAACAAACATCAATGCAAGGAGAATGCTGGGGAAGGCCATCATTGCATCGATGAATCTCATAATTATCTCATCGACAATTCCTCCGAAGTAACCAGACACGGCACCGATCGTTACTCCAAAGAGAGTTCCGATAGAAACGGCAACCAATCCTACAAAAAAGGCAGTTTGAGAAGCTTTCATGATCCTGCTAAGCACATCTCTTCCGAAATTGTCTGTACCCAGAAGATGGCGGACTGACGGAGGTGAAAAACGCTCTTCCCTGTTGATTTCCGTTACTGAAAACGGAGTGTAAAACAAACTCACAATCATCATTGAGAACAAAAGAGATATCAATACAATTCCAATTCTGAGATTTATGCTTCTCTTGTCCATACTATCCTCATGCGCCCAATCTGATTCGAGGGTCGATTACGGTATAGACAATGTCGATCAGGAAGTTGATAATCACAATTATAAACGCAATGTACAGTACCATCCCCTGGACGAGAGGTAGGTCACGGGTTGAGATCGCATTGATCAACAGTCTTCCAAGACCTGGGAGCGTGAAAACCTGTTCGATCACTATCGAGCCTCCAAGAATGTTTGCCGCTATCATACCGAGGACTGTAACGATCGGAATTAGAGAGTTCTTCAGCACATGCTTGTACAACACTGAGTTTATGTTCAAACCCTTTGACAGGGCCAGCTGCACATAGTCGCTCTTCATCTGATCCATTACGGAATTTCTCGTATACCTGATAATCGAGGCAATTGACGGAAGGGCTATTGCGATGGCGGGGAGCAGTAAAGACTTGAAAGCTCCTACGGCATCCTCGCTCCACGGGACGTATCCTCCAGGCGAAACCCAACGGAGAACGATTCCAAATATGTACATCAAGATTATCCCGCTCCAGAAAGAAGGAATGGCCATTCCAATTTGTGAGATCATAGAAATCAAAATGTCGGGAAGTCTGTGACCATATTTTGCACTGACTATTCCAAGAGGAATTCCCACTAGAGTAATGAACATCATGGCCATAAGCGCCAGCGAAAGAGTTACCGGTATCCTGTCTAGAATCAGATCAGACACTGGGACTGAGTATCTCATAGAAGTGCCGAGGTCTCCCGTCAAAAGACCCTTAAACCACCTCGAAAGTCTCTCGCCGAGAGGATCGTTTAGTCCCAATTCGGCTGAAAGAGCTTCGAATTGCGATTCTTCAGCGTCTACGCCGAGTCTCGACAGTGCAGGATTCCCGGGGATCACCTCGAAAGCCACAAAAGCTATGAGCGAAACCAGAAGCACTGTCAGAATCATTGCAAAGAGTTTCTTCAGATATACATACACAGATGACGCTCCTCCCTAACGGTAATAAAGAGTTGACATATCCTGTACGTACAGTGGATAGACCTTGTACCCAAATAGATTAGGAGCAAGTGCCACAAAGAAGTTGGGATCCATTATGTAAACTGCCGCAGCGTCTTCTGTGAGGATTATCTGTGCCTGCTTAAATAGAGAGGCCTTCTCTTCAATGTCCGTTTTTTCAATGGCCATTTTGACCACTCGATCGTATTCGATGTTGAAGTAGTTGTAAAAGTTTCTCGGATAATCGGAAACGTATCGCCTCAAAATATCGTATGCGCTTAGTTTCCCAGTGAGACCAATTATTGTCATTTCGTACTCTCTTGACGTATAGACCTTGTCCAGCCATACGCTCCATTCTACCAGCTCTATTTCGGCTTCTATGCCAACTCTCTTAAGCTGTTCGACAATTATCTGGGCTGTATCTATGTGAAACTGATAGTTCGAAGGTACTGTGATCTTTGTGCTGAAACCGTCGGGATACCCTGCCTCAGAAAGAAGCTGTCTTGACCTTACCAAACTGGTTTCATAGTAATCCTCGAGACCCTCCTGATGATACATGCTCATTATCGGCGACATGTTTGAACCGAGCTTCGTCCCGTAACCGCCAGCCACGATTTCTATAATCTCGTCCTTGTCCACTGCATGGTTAATCGCCCTCCTGACTCTAATGTCGTCGAAGGGGCTGACCGCATGGTTCATTGCCATCAACTGGACCATGTTTTGCTCTGCAGTAATTAAGTTGAATCGATTACCCAGAACCATTGCCTGAATTGCATCGAGTCTTGGAAGTATCTGAACGTCCCCGGCCATGAAACTCATGATAGCAGCCTGGTTGTCGGGAATTATTCTGAATTCGACTTCGTCCACTATAGGCAGCTCGGGATTCCAGTATTCGTCGAATTTCTCTATTACAAGCCTCTGACCCGGCTGATACTTGACGAATTTGAACGGGCCCGTTCCTATCGGGTTGACTTCATGGTTGTCATTATTTGCGGGAATTATCGCGATGATGAACTTCTCGAGAAAGTCGGTGTTCAAGGTACTGAGTTCCACCTTTATTGTCTTTTCATCTACCGCTTCGATCTTTGAGACGAATTTTTCGAAGTCTGATGAAAGGCCCCTTTCCTGATTGTTTCCTTTCAGCCTGTTGAGAGAGTACAGAACATCGTCAACTGTGACCTCAAATCCGTTATGGAACTTCACACCGCTTCTTAACGTAAAAGTATAGGTCAGGCCGTCCTCCGATATATGGTAACTCTCGGCCACAGCCGGAACAACACTTCCATTCGAGTCGGGTTTGAGGAGACCCTCAAATACGTTGAACATCATTTCGTAAGTGCCCGAAGCAGCCGCTCTATGTGGATCAAGAAAATCGGGATCCTGCATCACTGCGACCACGATTTTTTGAGACAGCAAACTGGTCAAAGAAATAATAGAAAGCATTATTATCAAGAGAATCTTTCTCATTTCATTCCTCCCTAAACAAATCTTTTCAGTAACCTCTCTGGTGCAGCCGTCGGATATGCTTCGATCATTGCGTCCTCAACATTTGTTATTTTAATCTTTATGGCTGCAGAGACCTAATGCTGCTTTCAAAGTGAGACATATGAAATAGATTTGCCAACCGTTGTATTTCAACTATAGTCTAACGCAGATGATTTCATTCTGCTCATCGAAGCGATGATCGATTTGGCTCATGACTGTGCAGAAAGACTCTCTCTTTGAGCCACCAGTTAAAATAAGAGCCTCTTGGAGATTCAATAGACTTAATTCAAAGCCGGTGAAAGCGACAGATGGTTCGGTAGGAATACTGTGGATATCAATTCCGGCAGGTGAACTCAGAACGACGAGCAATTCGATTGGTTAATCCAGAATCCATCTCAGTATTGCAGAAGTGAGTTATCATTGATTATGGGCTCCACAAACTCTCTCAACTGGAGGTGCCTTTTGTTCAGAAGACTGGCTACTGTAGTGTTATCTGTCACGTCTCTTTCTTTTCTTCTATTTGCCAATCCCATAGATGAAGTTATGAATAAGAGTATTGCGTTTGAAGGCTTTTGGGGAACCGTTCTTGTCTCAAGAGGAGATGCGATCTTGCACGCAGCAGGATACGGAATGGCAGACATTGAAAGGAATATCCCCAACACTCCTGAAAAGAAGTTCAGAATTGCATCGATTACCAAGCAGTTTACCGCAGCTGCAGTTCTTAGGCTACTGGAAGAGGGGACAATATCTCTTTCAGATTCTGTTGCAAAATTCATTCCCGAATTCCCTAACGGAGAGAGAATCCTTATTCATCAGATGCTTAATCATTCTTCTGGAATTCCAACAATGATTAACACGTTAGAACTTCTTGGAGAAGTCAAGAAATTTGAGGAGGATAGAACTCTTCAAGAAGCCGAAATCGCTTACATCTCCTCTCTGCCTCTGAGATTTGAACCTGGAAGCAGCTTTCTCTACAGCAACAGCGCGTATTTTCTTCTCAGCGTCATCATAGAAAGGGCAAGCGGGAAGCGCTATGATGATTATCTGAGAACGAACTTCTTCGAACCACTGGGAATGAATAATACCGGTTACGATTACAATGAATACGATAGCGGATGGGGTCTTCCTTACTACTGTGATTCCTATGTTATAGATCTCTCTAGCGTAAGACCTGCTGATTGGGTCGATAGAAGGCTTCCCGGTGGAGCGGGGGGGTTATACTCCACTGTGTATGATCTGTATCTGTGGGACAGAGCGCTTTCCTCCGGAGAAGTGCTTTCAGAAAGCTCCTTAAGACTAATGGAGAGTCCAACGAATGAACTCTTCGAGGCAGGCTATGGAGTCTTTATCGGTAACGAGCTTATAGATGGCGAGTACAGAAGGGTCGTTTATCACGACGGGGACACGAAGGGTACCTCGACTAGAATAAATCGGTATGTCGACGACGACATCTTTGTGGTGGTGCTGAGCAACATCGAGGGAAGGGATTTCACCGCGCTCTCGCACGAACTGGCGAAAGCAGTGATAGTGAACGGTATGGGAACGGATTGACTCGACGGGTTGAACGTTCTTGTGCCGGAAGGTGAAATCAAGAGAACCGCTCTCATTCATTTGAAGAGCGGTTCTCCGTTTTGCCGAAAGTGCAATTTGCCAATGGTCTGATCTTCAATTGGTTTTGTACAGAGCTTCTACAGTCTTTTTTATGTCGGAGTAATTGAGCATCAACTTTCCGTTCTGCGGCCGATCAGTGTCGAGGCTGGTCTCGTCGACCCAGTAACTGTCCAGTTCAACGATAACGCCCTTCGAATCGACGATGAAAACCCTCTCCTCGCCTGGGAAGCCGTAGAAATCGGCCAAGCTTCTTTCGTCTCTCAAATAGATATTTTCTAACAGCGCCGCTTCCGGCTCAGCTTGCTCCTTTCCTGTGAGTATCCATAGAACCTTCAGATCTGTGTACCTCCGGGCGAGATCGATGATTCCGTCCAATCTATACCTTTCGAAAGCGCTCAGAGAACTGCAGTCGCAATCGGTGTATACGGGTTCGACGACTGTCGCAGGCGAGACTTTGCTGAGAACGATCAGGCTGGGGGACCCCTCAAAAAAGGCCGCATTAACACTTGGATCCGTCTGGAGAACTCCGGGAATTGGAAGAGGTTGTCCCTTGAGAAATTTCGGTTTCTCCGTCGGAGTCTCCTTAGTCTCCTCAAAGGAAACCTTTTTCCCGTCTTCGGAAACCTCGCCGAGTCTGTATGCCCTGCCGTTCAAAGAGAAGACTTCCTTATGCAGGAAAATTTCATATGAGTCATGGATTAGAGCTATTTCGCCGTCGCCGTCCGTATCGACTCCGAAGTAAACCTGGTCGGTAGAGTAAAAACCTTTGGGGTCTAGCGTGAAGAGTTTGATCTTTCTCGGGCCGTCTTCGGCCCAGACTAACCCCTCCATGTGCTCGTACAAACAATATCGGATCTCCAGCTCGCCAGTCAACCCCGTCTTTCTGGCTAACAGTTTGACAGATCTTGATTCCCAATAACCATCGAGTTCGTAAAAGACTTTGACTCTGGTAATCCACTCGTAGGTCGTTGTGTCTTGGTGGGACTCCTTGAAGTCCGGTGCGATCGTTGGGTCGTCAAGCACATTGCCGTTGTTGTCCGCGTCGATCCACAGGAGGGGGATCTCTCCGGGTATTAGCGCGAATACTATCGGCTTGGCGCCGAGCTCGAGAAGGCCGTACTTCAACCCTTCTATAGATGGAGTTTCCAGAGTGTCAGGTTTTGATTCGCTGAGCGGGACGAGCGTCATTTCGTTTCCGGCCATCCATGGAATCTGTTTAGTCAAGTAGCCTGTAAGGCCGGCGGCAAAGGTCGTGACGAAACACAGGGAAAGGATTAGAACAAGCATTGTTCTTTTCATAAAATCACCTCCAGTTATCTGTGACATTTCGGATAAACTTTATGAGTCCGAACAGGCACATGATGACTCATAAGTGAAACAAGAGCCTTCATAAGGCCCGGTGTTTATGAAACAACCGACCGAACCTTCAACCTCTCCGATGCCGGAAAAATCACCGCTGAAACTGCAGGACTGAACGAGGAAAAAAACGACGTAACAATCTAGATAGAGATGTAATATTACGGCCAGTGGATTTCCGTTGCCATCGAAGTTCGCCGCTCTGCCAGTTAGCACGCAGTCGTATCCCTGATCGCCCCGGAAACAGCTTCCGTAGCATCTGATGATATAACAACCCGGAAGTTCGACGCGCGTCTCCATTTCTTTAACCTGATCGTTTGCGAAAGAGACTGAGAGAAGAAAACAGAGCAGAAGTAGAATTACCGTACGCCTCATAATACCACCTCCAATGATTGAATTGGATGGGCCGCATGAGCATGTGCACCATAGTTTACCAGAACACCATATGGTAAACCAAAGGCAATAAATAGTTTTTATACACATATTTCATGATATTGGAAAAACATTGCTAGCCAGGCGGTAAAGGCGATCAGGAAACCGAACTTTTCGCTTGAGACGGTCGGAAAGAGTTTATCGGCTGAGTTATTTTTGTGCGGAGTTCTGTATAGCGCCAGCCATTGATTATTGGAAGAGGGCCATTGGGAGTCAGAGGGAGGCTGGATTGTCGCGGTAAGGAAGATAACGGCAAGCTGCCTTCAAGGTTGTGACGAACTGCCTAAAGAGTCTATAGAAACATGCGTTACTGCAGTCATTGTTGGATTTTTATCGAGAGTGGCCCGGTACTAATGGAGAGAGTGAAAATGAACTTAAAAAGGTCTCGCTTGCGACTGCAAATAAGAGTATTTGTGTATCGCATCTATATGACCTTTTTCGATTTCTTAATTGAAGTAATGGAATGTATATTTGAATAGAGAAATTTCGCAGAAGGAGTGGGCACTTTTCATTTAAGCGAAGCTTTTTGTGTAGGATTTTCTTCTCCACTTCGATAATGAATTTTCGATTCGACTTTTGGGCTCGTGGTATCATAGTTCAGTTCCCTTCCCGGAGGTGTACGATGATCCCAGAAAAGGTGCTTGCAATACTGAAGGCCAACGACCTGAAGTTCTACGAATTTCCCGAAGGGACTACACCCACAGCCACGACGGCTGCGCAGATGTTGAAGGTGAAAGTCGGCCAAATTGCAAAGTCGATTCTCTTCACTTGCAAAAGTGGAAGAGCTTATCTTGTGGTCTGCCCCGGTGATCGGAAGGTCTCGCTTTCGAAGCTGAAGAAGATAGCCGGTGAGAAACCTCGTCTGGCCGATGGGACCCTAACGCTTAGAGTGACTGGTTTCTCCCCAGGCGGAGTTTGTCCCTTTGGACTTTCAGGAGTCAAAATCATTGTCGACCAGTCTCTTCAACAGTATGATACTGTTTTTCCTGCTGCGGGGACTTCCGGTTCCGCTGTCGAGACTAATTTCGAAGAACTTGTAAGGATAACTGGTGCCGAGGCAGCCGATGTCAGCAATCCTATGTCTCAATCGTAGAACACTACCAGCGGCAGCCCGCTGACCGGGTTTTGCATGATTTTTGATTTGAGGTCGTAAACCTGCCTAATGATTTCCGGAGTAACGACATCCCAGACCTTGCCTGAAGTAATCACTCTTCCATTATTGATGAATAAGAGCGTGTCTGAAATCTCTACCGCCTGATTTATATCGTGAAAGATCGCTATTGCACTTAGTCCCTTTGCGCGGACGAGATCAGTCGCGATTTTTCCAACTCTTCTTGCGTGCCCCGGATCTAGATGAGTTGTGAACTCGTCCATAAGAAGTATCTTTCCTTCCTGGGCAAGAGCCTTTGCGATTATTACACGCTGTTTCTCGCCTCCGCTGAGTGTACTGAAGGGACGATCCTTGAATCCGTATACTTCCGTAAGCCTCATCGATTCGTCAATTATCATGTAATCCTCATTTGTTAAGTTTCCCAGTCCCCTCAAATGTGGGTTTCTTCCAAACGAAACAATAGTCTCAACTTTCAGATCGAATGACGGTTCGAAGCTCTGTGGTATGTAAGATACTATTCTTGCCAGTTTTTTTGTTGAGAGACCGTGAAGATCTTCTCCCATGATTTTCACAAGTCCGTTCCAGTTCTTTCTAATTCCACAGATAACACCCATCAGAGTTGATTTTCCACTCCCGTTTGGTCCCAGTATTCCAAGCACTTCCCCGTGCCTGAGTTCCAGATCGATTCCACTCAGAACCTCTTCCTTTCCATAACTGAAATGCAGATCTCTTACCTGTATTGGATCAACCATCATTAGCCACTTCCCTGCTTCTTAGAAGATATATGAAGACGGGAGCGCCTACCAGGGCAGTCACTGCACCGATTGGGAGTTCCGTGGGTTGAAAGAGCGTTCTCGCAATGGTATCGCAGACCACCAGAAAAACCCCGCCGAACATCGCAGTTGCAGGTAGGTTCAGCTTGCTGTCAGTGCCAAAGGCCAGCCTAACCATGTGGGGTATAACAAGCCCCACAAAACCAATCAAACCGGCTGTTGCGACTGCAATTGCCGAAACGATTGATACGGTGAAGAATACGAGGAACTTTATGCGCTCCGGGTGAACTCCGACGGTTATGGCGTGTTCTTCTCCGGCTGCCATTATTATCATTCTTCGGCGAATTATCGTGAACAAAGCATACTGAAGAATAATAATCGGAAGTAGTCTGAAAAAATCATCCCAGGTAACACCCGAAAGAGAACCGAGAGACCAGAAGTGCAAGGTAATAACATTTCGCCAGGCAAATACGACAAGAAAAGTCACCGCCGCGTTGAAAAGAAAGGAGACTATTACTCCGGAAAGAACGAGTGTTGTTATAGGGATTCTCCCTCCTCTCCGGGAGATTGTATAGGTCAGGAATGAAGAAAACAAGGCAAAGACGAAAGCAAGGAGATCCATGTTCAGCGATATTCTGCCAACATCTCTCAAGAACAAAGACAACACAGCTCCAAAGGAGGCTCCTGCCGATATGCCGATAATATATGGGTCTGCAAGGGGATTCTTTAGGGTAAGTTGAAGTCCATTTCCACCTACCGCCAACCCTGAGCCGATCAGGAAAGCCACTAATAATCTCGGAAGTCTGAGATTCACATAGATACTGGAAGCTGGTTCCGAAGAGTCTCCAAGAAATATGCCGAAAATCTCATTCAACGAATAATTGACTGTTCCGAAACTCGAGAGCCACAGCATCCCAAGTACGGATGCTGTGGAGAAAAACGCGAAAAGTGCAGCGCGTTTCAATAGAAGAACTCTTTCAACGTCTTCACGAGGTCCACAAAATCAGGGTTTGCATATGCGGTTAGGCCGTCGTAAAGCGGGTAGACTCGGTTATTCTTCACTGCAGGAAGATCTGCAAAGGGTTTGTAAGAAGTTATCATTTTTACCGCCTCTTCCTGACCGCCTTCGTAATAATATGGCACAAGAATTATGTCCGGCTGGGAGTTAAGAACAAATTCAGGACTGACGGGAAACCATCCGTTATTTCCGCTGTAAGGTGCTCCGACGTTTGCTCCGCCGGCATATGCGATTGCCTGGTTAACGAAAGATCCCGTTCCACAAGTCCAGATATCGCTTACCTCACCGACTATCATTATATACACAACTTTGGGCTTCTCACTCTGTGGAACATTATAGGAGTCTTTTGCGATTTCAAGAACCTCATCTCTGAAGTTCATCGCCGTTATACGTCCTTTATCAGGTATGCCGAACAAATTGCCGACAACCATGAGGTTTCTGTAGATATCCTCGAAAGAGTTTGGATTCATTACGAAGGTAGAGATCCCGATCTTCTCGAGCTTGGCAACTTCCGGCTCTTGAAAGCCACCAGAGATCATTACCAGATCAGGACCAAGCGAGAGAATCTTCTCAAGGTTGAGAGGAACGAGATTGCCTATTTTCTCCACTTCATTCGATAAGGCATACGGGTCCCAGTCAGTCACTCCTACGATCCTGGATGATACACCCAGAACTTCGAGATATCTGGTGATCGCAGGCGAAGCTATGACAACCCTATCGGGGGGATTGTCAATCGCCACGAGTCTTCCAAGATCATCCACGATTTCAAATGCTAGTGACAGAACAAAGAACAGTACCATAAAGCCGACTGCAAAAAACCTCTTCAAAAAACTCACCTCTTCTGCAAGGAATTTCACCACCCCTCTGCCTCGGAAGGATGGTGATATCTGAGCCTCACACAGGTCTCCTGACTTGCGGATCAATCTACTGTCTGCGCCTTCCCGGTTGCCCAGTGGCATGTGCAGAGTTCGTACCGCTTACAGTGGCGGGACCGTACCGGATTCACACCGGTTTCCCTTGATGTGAAGCATTGTTTCTGAGAGCTATCTGGAGAAGTATCTGTCCAGATCCTCCAGCCTTATTACCATGGATATCGGTCTTCCATGGGGGCATACAAGAAGATTCTTCTTCTTCAACTCTTCAAAGAGAACTTCAGCCTGCCCTATGTCAAGTCTGTTTCCAGTCCTAATTGCCGCTTTGCACGCGATTGAGGCTAACAGATTATCGAAAACCCTCTCGGGAGTTTCAAGACCTTCCAACCTCATCTCATCTAGAATTTCCTCGAGAGTCTCTATTGCACCCTCCGTCTTAATGACTTGAGGAATGGATACCATTATGATTTTATCATTGCCGAAATTGAAAGTGAACCCAAGTTTCTTCAACGCTTCCTCTCTCGCGATAATCAGATCCATTTTGGACCTCTCGAGATTCAGCTCAAGCGGCATGAGAAGATTCTGAGGGGAGATCTTCTTGCTTTCTTTGAGAGCCTCGAAAATGATCCTCTCATGAGCGGCGTGCTGATCGATCAACAAGAGACCGTCCTCGAATTCCGCAATCAAATACCGTTCTCCGAAAACGCCGATGAAGCTAGCTTTTGCTCCCACACTCTTTTCTTTGGTTGCTGATTGTTCGCGCTCTTCAGCGGGAGTGAATGATCTGAAAAGGTGACGATCTAGTCTGGACTTCGCATAAGTGTCGCTCGCACTGTTATCGAAGACTCTCTGGTTCCTCCAGGAGTGTTTTATTCCGCGATCCCTTATTAAATGCTCCTGATCAATGTCTGAGATATCTCTCCGTTCAACCGATCTTCCGGCGGTGCTCTCTTCGCTATGAACCACATCGATTGTGAAATGACCGGCGCCTTTAACGGCAGACCGTACAGCTCTCTTCACTTGATCCAGAACGGATGAAGTAGACGCAAATTTCACTTCGAGCTTCTGTGGATGGATGTTAACATCGACTTCGTGAGGATCGATATCGATAAAGAGAACTGCAAAAGGAAAATTCCCCTTTTGAAGAGTCTCTCCGTAACCCCTCTCGAGAGCATAATTCAGTTCAAATTGCCTCACATATCTACCGTTCACGAAGATGTTTTCACCCATTCTATTCTTTCTTGTGCGATTTGGAAGTGTAACAAAACCCCGTATCTTTATTTCTGCTGAGCTTTCCGAAACTGGTATCAAGTCTTTTTCAGAAAGCCCTGGATAGATAAGTGCAGCTCTGGCCTCGACCGATTCAAGGCCCCTTGTATCGAATATCACTTGAGAATCCCGAGAATAAGTGAAATCGATCTTGTCGAATGCGAGTATGAACCTCTGAACCATCTCAGTTACCATTCGGCCTTCAATTGAAGCGGATTTCAAGAACTTCCTTCTGGCGGGCGTGTTATAGAGAAGATCGTAGACTTCGACCGCAGTTCCATTTGAACCGCTGAGAGGTTTCTCTCCTATGATATCGCCTCCGGCAATGTCGAGAGCCACCCCAAGTTCCTCTGTATCTGAGACGGTTGACAGCCGCATGCGCGACACCGAGGCTATCGTTGAAAGGGCCTCTCCCCGGAAGCCGAATGTGAGAAGAGTATCGAGATCATCTATGGAGACAATCTTGCTGGTAGTATGAGGCAGAATAGCAACGCTTGCTTCTTCTCTGGTCATCCCTCTTCCGTTGTCTCTTACCATTATGTATTCTTTTCCGCCCGATTTGATCTCGATTTCAATAGCCGTTGCACCGGCATCTATACTGTTTTCCACCAGTTCTTTCACTACGGAAAAGCATCCCGTTACGACTTCACCTGCGGCAATCTTCCTAACAACATCGGACGACAGTTCGCGTATTCTCATTAGTTTTGTTCACTCTCCTCGTACGGCGAGCTGGCGTCGTCTGTCGAATAAGATAATAGCCGCAGCGGCAGCGACATTCAGTGAATCTACCGTTCTCTCCATGGGAATCGAAATGAGAACGTCGCTTCTCTCTTTCACCAACCGCCTGACTCCTTTTCCCTCATTTCCGAAGATTATCGCCGATTTGTCAGAATATTCGTTTTCGTAATAAGGGATTCCGTCCATATCTGAAGCGTATATCCAGAATCCTCTTTCTTTGAGAGATTTCTCAAATTGCGCCATATTGACTATCTTGATTACCGGGATACTAAAGGCAAGTCCTGCAGAGACCTTTACGACTGCCGGAGTAATTTCTGCAGAGTTGCTCGAAGTGATTGCAATGGCATCGGCCCCGACCGCAACCGAAGTCCTGATAATCGCTCCAAGATTATGTGGGTCCTGGATCTGGTCTAAAAGCACAATGGTTGCTGTGTTCTGTTCTTCAAGATTATCGAGCATTTCTTCGGAATCCACGTATGAGAACTCCTTGAGATCAATCACCACTCCCTGGTGCTTCTTCTCTCGGCAGAGATTTGCGAGTTTTTCCGGGGGCATCTCTTCTATTTTAAACCCCTTAGCTTTCGCTTCGTTGGCAAGTTCAAGCAACTGAGAATCGACATTCCTCTGATTGGTAAAGAGTATTCGTTTGATTCTCAGTAGTGACGAGTCGATTCCAAGCAGTTCTTTCAGAACATTTCTGCCATGGAGATACATTAAATCACCCTTTCGAGCAGATCTTTTATCCTTTTGACTCTTCCCTCAAGGAATAGATGACCAATAAGGACCTCGAGAGCGGTAGCCATTCTATAATCCTCGTCGTCCCCATGTTTTTTCGAGCCTCTTGAATTGTAACCCCGTCTGACGATCTTCCTCTCCTCTTCATCGAGAAGTCCTTCGATTTCTTCGAGAGCCTTTTTCTGACCGGGAGCGCTTACATAGTCTTTCACAATATTGTGCTGATGACCTGCCCTCCGATGCGCCTGCGGGAGAGTCCTCAATCTGAAGTAAAGAGTGTACACTGCATCTCCCACAAAGGCAAGACTGTCAAGGGAAAGCTTGTCGGGAGCGGCTGAGACGTCAAAGAGGCTGCCTAAGGAGGCATCGTCAAACTCATTATTAAAGGTATTCATCGATCCTGTCTATGATGGCTTCCAATTTTGAAACATCCTTTCCACCTGCCTGGGCGAAGTCTGGCCTGCCTCCTCCTCCTCCTCCCAGGTCGTGGGCTATCTTCTTTGCGATTTCTCCTGCCTTGAACCTGTCAGTAAGTTTCTTCTCGACCTTCACGACGAAAGAAATAGAATCTTCCAGTTCATTGAAGATAATAACTATGCCGCCATTTTCCTTGCTGAGGAGGACATCTGCACCGTTTCTCAAAGCGCTGGACGGCGCGTTCTCTACTCTTCTGATAAGCAGATTGACGCCTTTGACCGTCATTCTCTTATCTTTCATTAGTGCATCGCCTGAAAGTAGCTTCTCTTTTAATCTGACAATCTCCTGGCCTCCCGACCTAAGTTCGTCGAGTATGCCCTGAAGCCGCTGAATTATTACATCCTCAGGAACTTCAAGTACTTCTCTGATCGTCTTCTGTCTGTTGAAAAGATTGCGAAAATATTCGAGCGAAGTGGTTCCGGTTATTGCCTCAATTCTCCTTGTTCCGGCCGCTACGGAGGTCTCCGAAAGAATCTTGAAGAGGCCGATTTCTCCGGTGTTGTTTACATGAGTTCCTCCGCACAGTTCTCTGCTGAATCCCTCTACAGTGATTACTCGAACCTTGTCGCCGTACTTTTCTTCAAAGAGGGCCATTACGTCTTCACCCTTTATTTCATCGAAGCTCTTCTCTGCTTTTTCGACTGGTTTTGCTTTGAGGATCTCTTCGTTAACCATGTTCTCCACTTTATTTATCTCATCGGTTGACAAAGACTGGAAGTGTGAGAAATCGAAGCGCAATCTGTCAGGTAGAACCAGTGAACCAGACTGATGAATGTGGCCTCCTATGATTTTTCTGAGAGCTGCGTGCAGCAAGTGAGTGGCGGTGTGATTTCTCATTATTGCTTTTCTTCGGTCTGTGTCTACAATTAGCCTGGCTTGATCCTTCACCCGCAGCGTTCCTTCTTCGACTGAAATTCTGTGGACTATCATCTCTTGATAAGGAATGAACACACTCTCAACTCTAGCCAGTGCTGTCTCGGTCTCGATAAGCCCGGTGTCCGTTACCTGCCCGCCTCTTTCGG
>Ga0334898_1001934_pt1 | contig 20698 bp, 18 predicted proteins | sample GraSluR3_MG_10_FD_207228 | JGI IMG/M metagenome (GOLD analysis project Ga0334898, IMG submission 207228) | Sludge microbial communities from methane-producing bioreactor in Wageningen University, Netherlands - Granular Sludge_3_08-R3 | ecosystem: Engineered > Bioreactor > Anaerobic >... | reverse complement strand
TCAAATTCCTTTCTACAAAGCCCTTCAGTTGATTAGAGGACTTTGTATAAAGGAATTTTTAACCTTTTGGGACTCCTTTTACCCACTTAAAATGGATGAGAACCATTTTTTTCAAATGTCGGTCTAATGAAAACCTTTGCACGGCAGATGCATTTAACTACTTATATCAAAAATAATTAGCACAGACACACCTCAAATCTAACTGCGGTATTTTTACTCCTTTCGCTAATTTCCCAGCCTTATAATTTTTGAAAATCAAGTAAAATCTAAAACTTGATTATGTATATTATATAATCTAAATATGACAGAATCTGTCATATTTAGATAGGAAAAGAAAATTTTTTCTAAAATATATGGTTTTGTTTATGCTCGCAGATTCAAAGGAATATAGCAAAATCCCGCCAGCCCCGTCCGCAATCCCCCGCTCGTTTGCTTTTTTCAGCCTTTCTGTTATAATAATAAACCAAACAAACGGATAAACTATGATTAAAGATAAAACAAAACATCATCCCGACGGCAAAACTAAGCCCGTGTTTTTGAGGAAAGCATCAAGATTTTTCCGCCTGTTCCAGTTGCGCGCCCCGTTTTGGATAATAGTCGCGGGGCTTGCCGTTTTACTATTGCGGATTACGGGAAATGCCTACCGCGGGGCGGGAAACGTTGAGTTTATCAATCTTGTCTTTGTGTTTTTAGTAGCCGTTATAGCGATAATCTTTGTTTTCTCGCTTATCGTTTTTCTTGTCTATCTGCTTTCCACAAGGACGCTTATCAGGGAGAAGGATGCTATCTTTATCAGGTTGCCGTCAAGGGTTTCGGGGGATGGCGATATTACGGTTTATACCGCGTTACCGTCAAAACGGCACGCGGGACTTATACATATACGGGTGGCGTTTTGTCTTAACGATGAGATATACACTTCCCCCGCGCCGATTTTCCAATGCCGGAAGGGCGACTTGGATATGGGCGACTATGATACTAAGCTCCCCGCGGGGTTTCTCGGAGGGAAAACCGTTATCAGAGGGTTACCCGCGGGACGTTACAGGATTACCAAGAGCCTGATTTTCTTTGAGGACTTTCTCGGTATGGTGCGGTTTTTCTATGAGGAGAAAGAGGAAAATCTTACCTTTTTTGTCTTGAAAGAGCCGGTGCTTCATGGTAAACGCATACCGGAACCTCAAAAGGACGTTATCGAAAAGGAAACTAAGGTTAAACTTAAAGTGCCGGGCGAATTTCTCGAATTTAAGAAATACAACCCCGCATCGGATTCCCCCCGTTTTATACTATGGAAAATCTATGCGCGCACCGGTGAGCTTATGGTTCGCAAGCCCGAAATGGAAAACCCTAACTCCTCGCGTATTCCCGTCTTTGTAAATTTCCACTGCGAGGTTGATAATATGTCTTCACGCGAGGCGCTTGACGGGCTTCTTTCGGAATATAAATCATCGGTCAGCGGTATTGTGGAGGAGTTACGTCGCGCGCGCTTTGTGCTGGATTATTACCCCGAGGAGTGTCTTGATGCCAACTCCAAGTCGGACAACGTATCAAAGCGGAAATATGAATCGGAGTTCGGGCTTGTGGACAACGATAGACAAATACAGGCAAAAATCAGCGCGCACCGATGGCAAAACTCTATCCCGCTTCCAAAACAGATTGATATGCTTAAAAATGCTATTTCCGCAAAGGGCGGTCTCGGTTCGGTAGTGATTTTTACATCCTCGCTTGATACAAAATGGCTTGATATTTTTAAGTCAATCCCGCGGGATGTTAGACTCCTGATTTTTTATAAGCGGTTTTCATCAAACTTTTTTGCCTACAAACCGTTTGATAATCCCCTGTATTCATTATTCTTTTTTGAACGCAATTCCAAGCCGTGGCGGATGAACACCGTTTCATCAAGACTTAAATACCGCGCGCTTTATTCACGGATTGTTAAAAACGAGACTTATATAAAGAAGAAAGCGGATAAAAAACGTTCCGTTATTGTAGAGGTCTGATATGAAAACTTATTTGGATAAATCGTCAATATGGAAATATTATGTCGCGAGGGTTTTGCCTCACTTAGGCATCCTGCTTGCGATATTTCTAAGCGCAAGGGCGTTTTGGTCTCCTATATCAAATATCGAGACGACTATCCCCGGTTTTTCGATACTGCTTTTTTCGGTTTACGCGGTTTCGTTAAGCGCATTTTATATAGCGTTTTCCAAATTCCCGATACGGGTTTTGAGCTGGAGCGCCGTTGTTATCGCGCTTGCGTTCTTAGCTTTTGCGGTTTTCACATCCATTCCCGATTACGACAGCGAGTTCGCGTTTTTCTTTTCCCGCTACGTGTGGATTTTCTCAATCTTTATGTTTATTGCCGGGTTGATTTTCGGACTGGGGTTTGCAAGATGGAAGCGGTTTGTTTTTGTAGAGGTGTTAAGCATCCTGTTTTTCGGGGGATACGTCTTCACGTTGCTTGACAGGTTCAGCGGTTCGGTAATCCTGATAATGGCGCTTGTCCTGATATGGTATATCGCACATTCGCTTGCCTTTGAAAGATTTTTCAGGATAAAATCCGAAAACCCCGAAACCAAAACTATGTTCGCACGCGACTTTCTTAAAAAATATATTATCTATTTCGCCGTATTTCTTATGCTCTTTCTGCTCTTTAACGCTTTCCCCGCGATTTTCAAAGACAGCTTTGTCCGTAAACCGAATACCCCATATTCCGACAAAGGCAGACCCGCAGAAAATTTGCCGAGCCCCTCTCATTATATCCACGAATTAGACCCCTATATAAGTCTTGAGGACGAGATGGATGCATCAGACCGCATTCTGCTTTTCAATGTCTTTGTAAGAGACTATGCGAGGTTATCCTCACGCTACCCCGCGCTATACCTTCAGCAATACGCTATGGGAAAATTTGACCCTCAACTTCTCCGCTTTGAGATGGAAACCGAGGATACGTTCCTTAATTCGGTATTCCCCGGCATTATCCCCACACAGGGACTTTATCTTCCCAAGGGCGCGACTTTCCCGCTCTTTATGGGAGAATTAAGCTGGTTCGACAGAAGAACCCGCCGATGGTCGCCTATTAATCCGGTTGAGCGCGAGAGTATGGATGTTATAGTCAGATTAACCCCGTTTGTTTCAGATAATTCCCTGATTTACCCCAATTTCCCGACTTTTGTATCGGTAATCGACAAAACCCCCGTATCGGAGATAGTCGAAACCCTCCGCGAAAAACACGGGGAGGGGGATGCTTTTGCCGAGGCGCTTGAACGTTCTTACAAACTTATATATCATATTGAGGCGCTTACTTATCCTATGCAACTTCAGGAAATCACCGAACAACGTCTATACGACTCAACGATAGCCCGTCCCAATGTTGCCCTTTCTTCCTTTGAGTCCAATTATTTTACTTATACAGGCGAGGGTTACGGAAAGGTCAGTTCAAACTTTATAGAGTTTACAAAGCGTCTTACCGAAAACGACCACACCCCGCTTGAAAAAATCAGGCGTATCGGCGACTTTTTTATGCGCACCGAAAACAGACCCCCGCTCTACGGCAAGCCTTTTACATACAACATTGAACCGGGTCCTCCCCGCGGTGAATATGCGGATAATTACCTTGACTACTTTATGTTTGAAAACCGCGAGGGGTATTGTCAGTATTACGCTCTTGCAAGCGCCGTTATGTTGAGGATTTTGGGAATACCGTCGCGCGCTGCCGGAGGGTATCTTGCGATTGACCGTTCCGTAAAAAACCCCGGACATTTTTATATCTACGCCAATCAGGCTCACGCATGGACGGAGGTGTTTTTCGAGGGTACAGGGTGGGTTGGGCTTGACTTTCAGCCGTTCAGCGAAAGCGATTACCGTCCCCCGTCAGCCGACCCCACTCCTGAAAATCCCCCGACCTTACCCGAATATACCGATATTACGGTCTTAGGCGTTATTTCCGCTCTCTACCCGGAAGAAGGCGAAATTTTTATTATCCCGTCTGCTTATCAATTAGGCGGAGAGGATGGTATTATATTCCGTATGCCCGATAATCACGATAAAGTCAGTTCCTACGGCTTAAAGATGGAATTTGAACTCAAAACGATTATTACCAACGCTACCAATGTTTATACAAATCTGCCCCGCACCGATTTATATAAAATCCATTATCCTGAGTTCTACCTTGACTTGGCAATAGCTAAGGGACGGTTTCATAATGACCAGATACGAAAACTCCGACGCTCTCCCGACAAAATCGTTTTCGATATAATATCACTTACCATAGATAAAGACCGTCTTTCATTATCCAACCTGCTTGAACGGGATAAGGACGATAAATCCGCTATAAGTCTTGCGCTTCCGCTAAGAATTTTTATAATCCTGCTTATTCTGTGCGCATTGTTTTACAGTATTGCTCCTTTGACCGTTTTGTTTTTCCGCTTAAATCTTTACACGGCTCGCGATTCCAAGACAAGACTTGCTCTGATATTTAATTATTTCCTTCTGAGGTTATTCCTGCTTAAAGAGGAGACTTTCGGGTTTACACGAATGGAATGGACGGAGCATATCGCGAAAAAATACGGTATCAACTTCACCGCTTTAACAAGAAAATACCTGCGGACTATCTATGACCCGTCCTATGATTCGGATTACAGCCGGAAAAATTTACAACGGGATTTGAATAAATTTATCAACGACTTAAAATCCTCATTCAACACAGGAGAACGTATTGCGGGTTTTCTATCGCCGTTCAGACTAAGATTATTTCTTAAAACCCGTATCTATCCCGAATGGAAGGAGGAGCAAAAATGAGGATTTTAGCCTTTTCGATATTACTACTCACGGCAAACGCAACCCTCGCTTTTGCTCAATCCCAATTCCGTCATCCGACGATTGACAGGATTATAGAGGAGGCGCTTTACCTTGATGAAAACGAGGAAAGACGCCTGCAAAACTGGACTATCGAAGGGTTATGGAATTTATATCGTAACGTCAGGGAACACGACCCCGAAGGTGAATACTATCGCACGCATTATATCCATCTTATGTATCTCAACCAGATTTATGAGGACAGACGCGGTGTTGAGCGATGTATTGATGCGGCAACCAATGCCATAATACGCGGAAGGGATAATCCCGTAATCAAACAAAATCATATTTTCCGCTACTGGCCTGATGAAAAGCAAATCTACCTGAACGGACTGCGTCAACAGGAAATTTTTTACGCATACTGGGATTTGGTAAATTTCTATATGGGTTTAAACGAATATGAAACAAGTTTAAAATACACTGAGGAATATAAAAACGCGGGCAACCGAATATTTGAGTTTCAGGCAACCGCGCTTAAATTATGGCATGAGTTTTCCTTATGCGATACGGGGGAAGAGTTCCGCGAGTTGCTTGACAGGGTGCGCGAGGAAAGCAGGCGGTTAAGACGCGACTCCTCACCGATTTACGCCGACTGGTGGTATAGACGTCAAAAGACTTTAAACGGGCTTATGCTTCGTAACATAGAGGGAGGAATCCTTGCACGCACTTTTCAAACCCGCAAGGCTATCGACCATTACCATAATATACTTCGCGACATTGAGCGGATTAAACTTTCCGAGGGCTTTGACCTCTTCGACAACGCATATATAGAAAACCTCACCACCTGCTACTACGAGGATTTTAATTTTGAGGCGGTCAGGGAATTATACCTGCGATATATAAACCATCCGAATTTCGCCCTTTATAACTATACAATATCCGCGCGCTTTGCGAACGTCCTTATTTCGCAAAACCGTCTGCCCGAAGCGGTCTATATTATGAACGGTATCGCCGACAGGGATAAGCAGGGAAATATCGCTATAGCTATGGGATATTTGGGCTATCTCAGCGGGGACTTTGATTTCTCATTGGACAACCTTGTTTACGCCTCGCGATATCAGCAAGCATTTATGTTTACCACATACGATACTCAAAGCCATAACTACCTGATATATAACGCACTTTCCGGCGTTTACGGGGATTACAATAATTATCTTAGAACGCGTAACGGATGGTTAGCCCGTCCGGTATTTCTAAAAAACAACCTCGCATCATCATATTACCGTCTTTTAGCCGCCGACAATCTCCGACGGGTAAAAACCTATCTCAACGAGTATTCCCATCCCCCGACACTGCCGTTTCTTGTAGAGCTTGCCCGTCATTTTGAACCCCGCATACTTGAACGCAAGATAAACCGTCATAAAATCGAAACGGATATACGCGAAAGGTCGCATAAATACTACGACCTCACTCTTGCATATTCTTTCCTTGAGCAACGGAATTTGGACAAAGCAAGGCAATATCTTAACTCGGCTTACGCGGTGGATTTAATCGAACCCGAAGACGAAGCGCTTTTTCTGGGGCTTTATCATAACGCTAAAGCTGAGACGGCAAAGCTGTCGAGAAACAACGCGGAGTATCAAAAAAACGTCCTTGAGATTTACCGTCATTTCCCCCAGTTTATCCCTCTCAAAGGACGAAAGATGACCTTCCGCTGTTTCGGTGCGCGGGTTTCGGATGATATACTTGCGCTTGCCGACGGAACAACAAGTCGCAACCTTGAAAGGCTCGTCCGTAAAATCGACCGCGACCTGCGCCGATGGAGAGTCGATTTTGACAATTCCGCCGTGGATTTCCCGCTTATCGGTATAGAGATTGTGTCTTTCGGCGGCGATAATGACGGGGACAACGGGAATGAAATATCACGGTTTGCGGTGAGGGTGTCGGTGGAATTGGACGGCGAGATTATCACAGGGCGCGAAATTCCGTTAAACGAATTTTCGAGGCGGGCTGAAAAACGTCTCTTTGATGATATATTCAACGCGGTTTTTAATTTACAAAAAATCGAGTTGTAGAAGGGGACAACTCGGCAACCGGCTGGTTTAGAGGGCTTTCCCCTCGATACTCGGTCTTACGACCGAGTATCGAGGGGAACGGACGCTTATCTAAAAGTCTTTTCTTAAACCATCCGGTTGCCGAGTGCCGGGCCCAGCACCAATTTGCGGGCTACTTTAGGTGCGGCTTTACAAATTGGTGCGGGGCGAGGTGTATCGAGGCACCCGTATATCAAGATGACCGCTTCCCGCTTACTAAACCACGTTCCCTATATGCGACTCAAAACAGGCATCTATAACCGAACGAAGCTCTCTCTCCTCCGAGTCCGTGTAATGGAATTTAAGGCGATGGTTCAGGCAGGGATATGCCATATCTTTGATGTCCTGCTCCTCTACATAAGTCCGCCCGTTAAGCAATGCCCATGATTTGGCTAACTTGAGAAGGTAGATACTTGCGCGGGGTGATGCCGGCACGAGGATTATATCCTGTCTTGCGCGGGTTTCCGCTATAATTGATGCGATTAGTTCCAAGAGACTGTTTTCTATATGAACCTCGTCAACAAGCCCCTGCATTCGGATAATGTCATCGACGGTTGCAACGGGGCTTATCCCTTCATAGGTTGTGATTTTTTTATAGTCCTGAAGTATTTTAATATTGGTTTCTTTGGAAATATGCGACAGGGAAATGCGCGCAAAAAAGCGGTCAAGTTGCGCTATCGGGAGATTGTATGTTCCCTCGGTTTCGATAGGGTTTTGCGTGGCTATAACGAAAAACAACTTTTCAAGTTCATAAGTAACGTTCTCCACAGTAACCCGTCTTTCCGCCATACATTCAAGCAGGGCGGACTGGACTTTCGGCGATGCGCGGTTTAGTTCATCGGCTAAAAGAATATTGGTAAAAACCGGTCCCGGACGAAATATAAACTCGTGGGTTTTCTGGTTATATATATTCGACCCCGTTATATCCATCGGGAGAAGGTCGGGGGTAAACTGGATTCTCCTGAAATTATGGATGCCGGCTTTCGGCTTGATAGACCTTGAAAGTATCAGCGCGAGAGTGGTCTTTCCCGTGCCGGGCATATCCTCAAGAAGAATATGTCCTCCCGCGAACATAGCGGCAATAATCATCTTTATTTCGGTTTCCTGCCCGTAGATTATCGAAGCCATATTGTGGAATATCTTATCGCTGACGTCTTTGAACCTGTTAAAATCCTTATCGCTAATAGCCATAGTAAACCCCGCGTTTTATTTTTATTTTAACGTGTAATCACAAAAAAGGCAAAATAAAAAAATAACGATAATTTTGTTTGTTGGAAAAATGAACGTGTGTTATAATATCGAAACCTTTTGGGGAGGGTTCTATGAAAAAAATCGGTATAGCGTTTGGAGGAGGCGGTGCGAGGGGGATGGCGCATATTGTCTATATCAAGGCGCTTGAGGAGTTGGGGCTTAAAGCATCGGTTGTATCGGGAACAAGTATAGGCGCTATTATGGGCGCATTCTACTGCGCGGGACTTAGTTCCCAAGATATGGAAGAGCTTGTCGATTCGCTTAATTTCTTTAAAATCGGTAAGATGTTTGATTTTACGTTTTTCCGCAATACGGGTCTTTTTAAGGGCGACAAAGTCGTTGAATTTTTAGAAAATCTTTTACCCGCAAAAACTTTCGAGGAATTGGAAATACCTCTCAAGGTGGTAGCTTCGGATTTCTGGGAGAGGGAGGAGGTAGTGATTGACGAAGGGGAACTTGTCAAGGCTGTGCGTGCAAGTATGTCCATACCCGGGGTGTTTGAGCCGGTTATCGAACAGGGGCGCGTTCTTATAGACGGCGGACTTGCTAATCCGGTTCCATACAATATTATCCGCAAAGAGTGCGATTTGCTGATAGCCGTTGACGTTATCGGGCGACGTATGCCCCAGTCCACTAATCACCTGATGCCATCCACTATGCAATCCGCATTGGAGGCGGCGGATATTGCTCAAACTACTATCGTAAAGCGTCTTATGGATTCGGTAAAACCCAATATCTATGTGCGTCCCGACCTTATCAATGTCGAGATTATGGATTTCCACAGGCTCAAGGAAATTTTAGAAGCCGCCCAAAAAGAAAAAGAACCCTTTAAGCGCCTTGTCGATAAAGCTATGAAGCGAATCCTTCCCTTTTATAATTGCTGAGATTTTGATTTTATCTGCATATCTTATTATAATTATATGTCATAAAAAATGCGGGAGGTTGTAATGTTGTTGGAAATAAAGCACGTTCGCCAAATTCCCGGGGAGGGTTACAGGCGATGGTTTTCCGATGATTATTTTGATTTATACCTGTGGTATAATCACGATACAATAGACGGGTTTCAGCTTTGCTATAATAAAAACGTCAAAGAACATTCCATCACTTGGCAAAAGGGCAAAGGTTTTTTGCATAATAAGATTGATGACGGCGAAACTCAACCGCAGGATAACAAAACCCCTATATTAATAGATGACGGAACATTCGACAATAAATCCGTAGCGGACAGATTTATTGCGGAAAGCAAGGATATCGACAAGGACGTTTCGCGGTTTGTCTATGACAAATTGCTTGAGTATTCCGATAATTAGGCTTATACAAACTTGATTTGGAGAATTTATTGATATTTAAAGATGAAGTCGAAATATATGTAAAAGCGGGAAACGGAGGCGACGGCGCAGCGACATTCCGCAGGGAAAAATTTATCCCGAAAGGCGGTCCTGACGGCGGCGACGGCGGCGACGGCGGTAATGTCGTTATCCATACCGATTCACAACTTCGCACGCTTTCTCATATCCATAACCACCAGAAATTTAAAGCTCAACGCGGCGATGACGGAAGTTCAAACAATAAATTCGGGAAAAACGGGGAGGATGTCGTTATCAAAGTTCCCGTCGGGACCGTTATTCACGATTTGGAAAGTAACGGGATATTAGCCGACCTTGTCGAGGATAATCAGGAATTTATAATCGCCAAGGGAGGCAGGGGCGGACGGGGTAATACCCATTTTAAAAGCTCGGTCAATCAAACCCCTTTCTATGCCGAGCAGGGAAAAACCGGTGAGGAAAAAAGTCTCCGCCTTGAACTTAAACTTATAGCGCATATAGGACTTGTAGGTTTCCCAAACGCCGGGAAATCTACCGTTATCTCGCGTTTAACTAATGCCCGTCCCAAAGTCGCCGATTATCCATTCACTACTCTACAACCCAATCTCGGCGTTATGAGTTTCGACAACGGACATTCATCCCTTTTGATAGCGGATATCCCCGGTCTTATAGAGGGTGCGCATAACGGCAAAGGTCTCGGTATTGATTTCCTCAAGCATATTGAGAGAACAAGATTTATCCTTTATATCCTTGATATTACCGATGAGCCTATGGAAAAATTTACGATACTTCGCAACGAGCTTCTCGGATATTCCGGCGCGCTTTACAGCAGGGATTTTCTTATCGCTTTGAACAAAATTGACCTTGTTTATGACAAGGAAGAGGTCGCACAGGTTATAGCGGATTTTAGAAAACTTTGCGCGGATACTCAGATTATTTCCGCGGTTACGGGCGATGGGTTAAAAGAACTCAAGTCCAATCTTTATGAAAAATATATCGAAACCGAAAAGAAATACAACGAGGAAGAAGAGAATGATTAGGCTAAAAGTCAACGGCTTTGAGAGCGAAATTTCGAGGATTGTTCTTAAACTCGGCACTAAGCAGGTAACAGACCTTAATCATATTAATACGGATAATATAGCCAAAATTGTGCGCGAAGTTGCGGATTTTCGTAAAAAGGGCGTGGAGTTTATTCTCACCGTCAGCGGGGCTATCGGGCTTGGAATTATGGATTACCGTATTGATAAGCCTGTCGAAAATCTCTCTATTCCCGAAAAACAAGCGCTTGCGGGACTCGGTCAGGTAAAACTTATGGAGGTTTTCCAAGATGAGTTTGCAAAATACGGTATAAAAGTCGGACAGGTTTTACTCACCCATTTCATCTTTGAAAACAGGAGTTCTTATCTTAATGCCCGCAACACCCTGAATACTATGCTTAAAATGGGAATAATTCCGGTCATTAACGAAAACGATTCCGTTGCCGTTGATGAGATAAAATTCGGCGATAACGACCGTCTCGGCGCACTTGTCGCCCTGCTTATTGATGCCGACCTTTATATTATGCTTTCCGATATAGACGGTTTCTATAAGGATTATGAAACCGACAAGAAGTCTCTGCTTCGCGTTGTCGATATAGACAAAGAGCCTGAAATAAAAAAACACGCGGGAAAACGCGGCAATGTTTACACATCCGGCGGTATGGTTACCAAAATCGAAGGTGCGCTTATCACAAACAGAAGCTGTATCCCCGCCGTTATTGCTAACGGGTTTAAAGACAATATTCTTGCTCATATTCTCGATAATATCAGCGAAGGAACTATCTTTATTTCCGACCGTTGCAACCTCAATTATAAAAAGCGATGGATTTCGGGCAAAAAACCCAAAGGCAAGATTTTGGTCGATAACGGCGCCCGTTCGGCGCTTAAAGACAAAAAAAGTCTTCTTGCCACGGGAATTAAAGGTGTGGATGGTAATTTCCGTGAGGGCGACCTTGTTCTTATTGCCGATGAGGAAGGAGTGAATTTCGCTATGGGTCTTAGCAATTACTGCGCTAAGGATGTTCGCCTGATTGCAGGCAAAAAAAGTTCGGAGATTGAATCGACTCTCGGTTATAAAAACAAATATAATAACGTTGTCCATATCGACAATATGGTGTTTTTGTAATTTTCGGAGAAACCTTATGAAAAAAACACTTTTCGCCTTTTTAGCCGTATTTTTTTTAACGGTCTCCTGCGGTAAACCCAGACCCGAAAAAATCGACTATGAATTTTTTGACTACCCATCCCCCTCATCTGCCTTGACCGGCATTATTCACGGTATTAACGACAATACAATAGATATTACCTCACCGCATATATCATACGCGGTTGAAGGGAGACGGGACAGCGGAACAATATCTCACCGCGATAAACAGAACTACTGGAACAGAATCACAAGAGGAAAAACCGTAACACGTATTACGGTTTTGGAGGAGAAACATAATCCCCCGTATGCCTATGTCGCGGTTTTAATCGAATATTCGGTCGGTCAACCCTATGAGAAAATTCTCAGCCTGTGGCAAAATCCGCGCGGGTTTTGGATTTTATATCTTAACGAAATGCAGGTTTTAAAGAACTTTTAGCTCTTTGTTTGAGAAAAAACGGCGGATATATTAATATTTAACGGGAGATATTAAATGTCGGAAGCGGTATATAACAATATTAAACGTTTGTTAGAGGAAAACGGCATAACCTGCGAGGAAATAGAGCATCCGCCCGTAAAAACCACCGAAGATTCCTATGCTTTCAGGAAGGAACGCGGATGGGTTGACGGTGCGGGCAGTAAAAATATTCTTTTTCACGCAAAGGGGCGTTTTTATATAGCAGTTACCACCGCCGATATGGTTTACAAGGCAAGGATTTTTAAACGCGAATTCGGAACTAAAGATATCCGGTTTGCTTACGATGATGAACTTTTGCGCGAAACGGGATGTGAAAGTGGGGCGCTTCCTCCTTTCGGGATTTTAAATGACAATTTGCCGATATATGTCGCCTCGGATATTCTGTCACTCAAATATTTTATGTTCAACCCCGGAATTAATACCAAAAGTATCCGTATAAAACCCGATAACCTTTTAAACCTATACGCAAAGATACCGAATATAGTCAAGATATTCAGTATCGGCGATGATAGTGTGGAGTTTCAGGAGGTTCAAAATAAATTTTAAGGGGTAGAATATGTTTGCAACCGTTGAAAAACCGAATAATGAGAAATTAGAACAACTCGGAGTAAAAAACTGGTCTATCTGGGAAAAAAAGAAAAGCATCTTCGACTGGCATTATGATGCTACGGAGGTGTGTTATATACTTGAAGGCAGGGCGAAAGTGGTATCCAAAGAAAGCAACGAAACAATCGAGTTCGGGAAAGGCGATTTGGTAACTTTTCCCAAAGGATTGGATTGCACGTGGGAAATTATAGAGGATATCCGCAAGCATTACACTTTTAAATAAACTTACAGCGGCGAAACCGCCTCAGTTTCCTTAATAAAAATAAGCGCATCATAGCGACGGGGTAAAATTGTCGGAACATAGTTCCCGAACCTCTCCATCGCAGGGTCATATACCACCCCGATTGCCCTGTGTCCACGCCTCTCGTTAAATGCGGTGTTTTCTCTTATACTATCGTCTAACAGGAGCAAAAATTCATCATACCCACTTTTATTAAAAAGATATTCATAGCTGTTGGAAATACCCTCGGGAACAGTCATAACCTCACCCGGCAAACCCCATCTGTAACCCGCTTTGACCGTTCCGCGAAAGGTTGAAAAACCTACCGAAAAGACATTCTCCTCACCAATTTTTTCGCGGGCAAGTTGTCCGATATTTACCTGCCCCCGTTCAGCCATAGAGGTAGCACGCGCATCCCCGATATGGGTATTATGCGCCCAAACAATACCCCTGCCGTTTTCCCCGTAAAAATCAAAAAGACGCCAAACCGTCTCCTCCATATGATACACGCGACTGTTCCATCCGTCAGGACCATCCAAAATAGCCAAGCGGTAGTATTCCTCGGCGTTTTTCGCCACGATAGAATTTTGCTTAGCGTTGAGATAATCCAATCGGTTTAACTGCTCCAAGTTATCGCGGTTTTTACGCAAAGTATCGGTAACTATTTTCATATCGGAATAAACGGGGGGCATCCCCTGAGCAACGGCACGAGCATAATTCCACTCATCGGGCGCAAACCTTGTAAATCCTTTATAGTTTTCCTCAAGAACCTGCAATGTATCAATGCCGGAATCTTGAAGATATTTCTTTACCCTGTCGATAGAAACCCACTGCCCGTAAACATCCATACCGTAAAACCCTACCCTTTCATCAAGCGGCAACTCCGAATTGTAATCGCGTAACCATTCGACAAGTTTCGCAACTTCGGAGTTAGCCCACATCCACGGGGGCCATCGCTTAAAATTCTTTTTTAGCACCTCAGATGCGGTTTTATCGTTGTGGGCAATACCCTTGATATAAAGATTCACTTCAAAGCAAGGCGACCAGTCCCCCTCAACCACTATAAACGAAAAGCCCTTTTCCTCAATCAGGCGACGGCTTATTTTATCGCGCCAGATATAAAACTCCGAAGTTCCGTGTGATGCCTCGCCGAGAAGCACAAGACTTTTATCCCCGACTTTTTCTATCAGCCTGTCGATAGATGAGGCATCGCTGATTTCCACCGCGTGTTCTTTTATAACTCCCGATATTTCGGGTTTGCCCGAATTTTTGTTACAGGAAAAAGCAAACAGCAACGCCGTTATTACAGTATAGATTTTTATTACGTTTATTTGCATACAAATCCTCTCCGATTTGATTTTGTATCGACATTATAAAGTATCGGAGATAAGAGTCAAGGTTATTGATGTCTATTCTTTGTTTTTTCTGCGAATTTTACCCTTGCAAAAAGTATTTTTTTTAATTGACATCGTTAGAATTGTATATTAATATAAATATATCGCTTCCGAGAGGTAAACAATGGATAAGGAAAAAATAAGAGATATTTTAGTCCCGATTTTAATTTCTCACGGAATAAAAAAAGCAGCTCTATTCGGTTCTATCGCTCGCAATGAAGATAATGATACCAGCGATATAGATATTCTTGTTGAAGCCGATGATAATACCACGTTGCCGGAATTAATAGGTATGAAAATGGAGATTGAATCGAAAACTAATCGCAAAGCCGACATTTCGACTTACACTTCCCTGCATCCGAGACTAAGAAATAAAATTTTGAAAGAAGCAACGGTTATATATGAAAAAAGATAGGTCTGTTTTCCTGTATGATATTATCGAAAGTATTGAACTTATAGAAACTTATATAGCAGGAAAGGAAGAAAAGGATTTTATTAAATCAATAGGTATGCAAGATCAGGTTATTAGACGGCTGGAAATTATCGGAGAAGCGGTAAAATCTTTGCCTAAAGAGTGGAAAGACAAAACGGATTACACCGAATGGAAGCAAATTGCCGGTATGAGAGACTTTTTAATTCATCAATATTTCAGAATAGATTGCAAAATCGTATGGAATACCGTTAAACGGGATATTCCTCTGCTAAAAAAGGCGGTTCTTGAAATCAAGAAAAATATTGAAGCAGATGAATGATATTTCAATAACCGGTCTATTCTCTGTTTTTTCTGCGGATTTTGCCGAAAAGTTTTTTAACCCCGTCCGATACCGAACGCGCGGTCTTTTTAGTAAACTCACCTGCTTTTGACAAGCCTCCCCCGATACGCGATTTTAAATTCTCCGCTTTAGGTTTGAGTTTTTCCCCGCTTGACTTTAAAACCTCTGCGGTTTTATCCCTGACTGCAACAATAACGACCCTGCTTTTATCAAGCCCGTTTTTGCCGATTTGTCTCAAGGTCTCCCCCGCCTGTATCGCCGAGTTTTTGAGAAACCCCAATGAGCGGGCAGGCATCTCCATAAGCTTTTGACGGCGTTCTCTCTGCGCCTTAACCCTCTCCATATATTCCGCAAAGTCTTTCGGGCGCTTACGCTTGGGATGGAACGAGTGCATCGCGTATATTGATACCGCCGATGATAAAACGATACTTAATATAAGCGCTATAATCGGACTTATCCCGCCGCCGTAAATCAAAGACAACGGAAGCATAATTACTATATTAATCAGCGATACCGCCACAACGGATTTAAACTTAGTTCCGAAAAAAAGTTTGTATTGCCTGTAATACCTCTTTATCGGTTTTTTACTTATCCAATCGGCGATTACGACAAGCAGAAATATAGACACAACAGCGCATATTGCGGAGAGAATAAAAATCGCGGTAATATCCATAGGTTTCCTCTATTAAAATTTAAAGCACCTTAACGCCGACCATAGCGTATTCCCCGCTTTGGAGAAACGGCTCAATCCCGGGTTCAAAAAACTTTTCATACCTGATAAAAAATCTAAACGATGCTTTAGCGCCTCTCGCCTCAATTCCCGCCTCAAGTAAAATATCCAACGGGAATATCGTTTCAGTCTCATTGCGATAAATATGCCAAAACAGGTTGGGTTTAAAATATATCCCGAAGTCTTTCCAATTCAACAGGTCAAACCTCGCCCCGAAATCTATTGTATTAACCAAGTCGAAAATCGTAAACTCGCGGGGGCGTATCTCCTCAAGCACCCAGTCATTCCACAAAACAAAGAAATGGTTTTCAAGAAGGATTTTTATTGATGAGGAGAAATTGTCGCTCCATTGAAAGACAAAAGGGTTTGGAGCAAATTTCAACGAAACGCTGTCATACACAAGGATTCGCTCCCGCGCCTCATCTATCCGCAAAAGTCGTCTGGCGTTATCAATATCGTGCTTGCACCTGTGATAATACCCGACACCCCATATAAAATCGGGCAGTCTATGCATCACAAATACGGACTCCTGCCAGAAAAACGACAAGGGTTCAAAACGGATATCGCTGTTTGTCCCGCATATAAGTTCTATCGAGCTTTCGATATATATGGAGAAATCGTTTCTCAACCGAAACATCTCGGCGCTTGCACCGAGACGGGCAGACCAGTGATGCGCTTCATCGGTGCGCGAAAAGTATCTGGAAAATTCAGTCCACGCGATAAGACTGTGAATAAACCCGCCCTCGCCCTCTATCTTATCGGCAAGCGGATTTAGGAAAACGCCTCTGTCGGCAAACCTCGCCGGGTGCGCTATCCCCGCGGATAATACCACTATCAAAACCGATAATAATATTCTCATAAGCCCCTCTGTTTTATAAGTTTTATATAAGGCTGATAGCGCGTTTGATACGTTTCAAGGTGCGCTCCTTCCCGATAACAGGCAGAAGGAAATATATTTCAGGTCCGCTTGTTCGTCCGGTAAGCGCGGCGCGTAACGGCATAAACAGATGTTTTCCTTTTACGCCGCTTTTTTTTATAATATACTCGGCGATTTTTCCGAATTTTTCCTCGTCGATAGCGCCGTCCGCGTTTTCAGCGGCATCATAAAATATCTCAAGCACTTTTCGGGATTCGGGTTTGCTTAGAAATTTCATAGCATCATCGGATATTTCATACTCATCGTCAAGAAAATACCCGATATGCTCCTTTATCTGTGAAAGACAGGCGCAATAACCCCGAGTCAATTCCACAACGCCGCGCAAAAAGCGAAGATTATCCCCGCTTTTAAGGTAATCCTCATCTATAAGCCCCGTTTCCAAAATATACGGGACACTCAACTTAAAGATACGTTCAATATCAGAGTTGATTATATAATGTTTTGCCAACCAGTCGAGTTTATTTTGGTCGAATATAGCGGGATGGGATGATAACCTGTCAAGGTCGAAAATCTCAATAAGATGCTCTTTTGTAAACATCTCCGAGCCGTCGGGACTTGACCATCCGAGCAACGCCAAGTAATTAACAACGGCTTCGGGAAGGTATCCCGCCCTGCGTAAATCCCCTACACTTGTAGCGCCGTGACGTTTCGACAGTTTTTGACGGTCGGGACCTAAAACAAGCGCCATGTGAGCAAACGCGGGAGGGGTTACTCCAAGCGCCTTGTAAATCATAAGCTGACGAACCGTGTTTGAAAGATGCTCCTCTGCGCGTAGGACATGCGTTACTCCCATAGTGTAATCATCCACCGTAACGGCGAAATTATATACGGGAACTCCGTTGCTCCTGACAATAACAAAATCCCCGACCATACCCCTCGGAAAGTTCACCTCACCCTTGACTATATCCTTAAAGCTGAAATCCTCATCATAAGCGGAAAAGCGAACGACAGACTTTCGGTTTTCATCTATAAATTTCTGTTTTTCGGATGGGGAAAGGTTTTTACACTTACCGTCATAATGAGGGGGTTTTCCTTCGGCGATTGCATTGTTCTTTCTCTCCTCAAGTTCCGCCTCGTTACAATAACAGTAATAAGCCCGTCCTTCATCTATAAGTTTTTTTGCATAAGATGAGTAAATCTCTTCACGTTCGCTCTGGTAATAAGGAGGGTTATCGCCGCCGACTTCGGGTCCTTCATCCCAATCAAGCCCGAGCCATCGAAGGTCATCCATCAGGAGTTGATTATATTCTTTATTGGAACGCTCTTTGTCGGTATCCTCAATACGCAGAATAAAATGCCCGTCCGTGTGTTTTGCATAGAGATAAGCAAAAAGGGCGGTGCGAACGTTGCCGAGATGGAGATTTCCTGTCGGGGACGGTGCGAAACGGGTTTTAACCATTGGTAGCTCCTGTATAAAATTACGTGGATAATTTTAACCTGTTTTTTTGTTTAAATCAAGATAAAAAGCGTCAAGAAAACATAAAAGTTGAATTTATATCGTTAAGAGGTAAGTTGAAATAATAAAAAACCGCACCGCCTTTATATTAAAACAGAACGGTGCGGTTACATTAAATATTATATTTTAGTATTGGTCATCCCACTCCACGTTCCCGCTATTATTTCCATCTCCCCAGTTGATATTGTCCAATCCCTGCGGGTTACTGTTCTCATCTTCGCGGGCAACCCCCCATTGGGAGTTATTTTCTATTAAAGCGCCGACTGCAAATGAGCAACTATCATTTTCGGCATCATCATTGAAATAAACCCCACCGACGGTTAAAAATCCTGAATTTCCGGAAATATTTCCGCTGATTATATGACCGTTACCGTTTCTTATATGGATACCGCCGCCATATCTTCCTTGGTTATTGGTAACCGTGCCGGAGATTTCGTGTGAATTTCCTTCATTTATATAAATTCCGCCGGCTTCATACATTTCTGCTCTATTACCTGCAATATTTCCGCTTATGGTATGCCCCGTTCCGTATGATATGCGTATGCCTGCTCCACTTTGCCGAACCCAATTACCGATAACGTTTCCGCTAACCGTAACATTATCGGTCCAGTTTAAATAAATTCCACCGCCGGAGTGTCGCATCCTGTTGCTGATAATATCACCGGAAATTGTGTGGTTACCTCCTCCATGTACCCGAATTCCACCGCCTTGGGAAATGTCATCATTTTCGCCGATAGACGTGTTAAAGCTGACGGTTCCGCTGATTGTATTGCTATCACAATTTTCCAAATGCATTCCTGCGCCATACCTGTCAACTCTATTAGTAATTATGTTTGCGCTGATAATAATATTGGAACTTTGATTGGCAAATATACCGCCGCCGTCATTAGTAGCGATATTGTTTGATATAGTTCCGTCTAAAGTATATGCATCGCTTTGGTGCAGATACATCCCTCCTCCGTGTTCTTGGGCAATGTTATTGAAAACTGAGGCGGTTATAAAATGCTCTAATCCGGCATTAAAATAAATACCCCCGCCTCGATTTGCGGTATTGTCGAAGATATTTCCGTCTATGGAGTGAAATATGCCATGGTCTATAAAAATACCTCCGCCATATTCGGCAGTATTGTCGGAAATTACGGTATTTGTAATTCGATGCCATTGACCGTTATCGATAAAGATACCGCCTCCGCAGCTATGAAATGCGCCTCCATCGGCTTTACCTCCGCGTATAATAAACCCGTCGATAGTTACGCCGTTAACATCGTTAATCCATATAACGTGATAAAGACTTTCCTGTGCATCAAGTTCGCTTCTTCCGCTACGTGAGGTAAAACTTGTATTCCACCCGCCGACAAAGTTTATTGCGCCTACGTTAATCAACAAACCTTCGTTACCGGAAGTTTTTAAACCGTTGCCCGGGGTATAAGTGCCTTGTGCCACATGGATTGTATCAAAACCTAAAGTTTGGGACTTACTAATCGCCTCTTGGATAGTTTTTAGCGGTGCAATTCGCGTTCCCGCGTTGCCGTCATCCCCCGTTACGCATACAAAGACTATTCTATCATAAGAAATTGTCCACTCGGGAGTAGATGAGCTTCTCCCGTTATCGGCAAAAGCGCGAAGCTGTAAAACGTTTTCCCCCTCCTCAAGCGTAAGTTCAACAGACCAGCTCTCATCCTCAAGGTCAATTTCAATCCAGTTATCGTCGTTTAGACGGTATTGCAAATTAGTTATCGAAGCGGGTTCTTCAATAGATGCCGTTCCCGTAGCGGTTACGGTATTTTGATTAGTGGAAAACCCGTTTACAGGGTAATCGATTGTAATATAAGGAATCCTTACGCGATTGACCCAGACTTCAATGATGTCGCTATTATTTCCCGCCTTATCAACCGCGTAAACTTGATTGGTATAAGTCCTTATTTCGGTTAAACCCGATATAGTCGCGCTCCAGTTATTACCCGAAACGTTTGCCTCGCTCCAATCTCCGCCGTCGATATTATAAAACACCTTGTCAACCCCGGATTTATCATCTGTAACGCTCCCCGAAAGTTGATAATTCCGCCCTACTTCCTGCCCGTTTGTAGGGCTTGAGATAGTTAAAACCGGAGGGGTAGTATCCGGAGGGGTTGTTTTTTCCTTTTCTTCCTCATCCGAGGGGCCACATCCTAAAACACCTAAGCCCGCTATAACGGACAAACCCATAATCAAATAAACATACCTAAACCTTTTCATTAAAATCCTCCCTTTTCGTATAGATAAATTCATCCCCCCGGATTGCATTGCAGATAAACTTTATACAATTCTATACCAATTTTACCCCGATATTTAATGAATGTCAAATTTTAAGCTGTCGTCCAAAGCCAAGAGTTCCTATGTAACTCCAAAAATGAAACTTCCCTTTATTCTGTTTTCTCATAGGAGACCTCCTTTTTATATTCTACGATAAACTGATTTTTATAA